>Ga0326513_10000219_pt1 | contig 46016 bp, 64 predicted proteins | sample 2_2465_0518_D_FD_203654 | JGI IMG/M metagenome (GOLD analysis project Ga0326513, IMG submission 203654) | Bovine rumen microbial communities from UC Davis, California, United States - 2_2465_0518 | ecosystem: Host-associated > Mammals > Digestive system > Stomach > Rumen | place: USA... | reverse complement strand
TTATAATCTTCTTCTGATAATTCAATCACAATCTTCATCAGCGTTTACCTCCATCAAATACATTGTCGGTTTTGTTTTCTTAAACCCGAACTTCTCATAAACGTGGATTGCTCTATCATTATCAGCTTCTACCCAAAGATTAGTAAGCATATACATCTGTATCAATTCATTCAATATCCGTGTACCATAGCCCTTGTCCTGATATGGTTCATAAATCACAAATCTTGAAAGCATATGCTTAGTAACTTCTATTTCAGCTTCACCTACCTTAGTATCGCCTATAAACAATTCCACTTCTTGATATAACTCATTTTCCTTAATTCTCACATCTGTTGGTATCATCAGCGTTTGCCTCCTTGTTTATCCGAATAACATCTTCAATAAACCGACTTGTAGGATACTCTCTAAACCCTTGACAACATTCGCAATTTTCATAGTATTCTATCGCCGTATCTAACTCAGTTAATACTTCCCTATCTCTCTTCAACTCTCTCAGCCACTCTGCAAGCTGTCTATGTTCGGATGCACATTCAAGACACCCTTCTTTTTCATTTGTTTCTGCTACTTCCTCGCAATGCTTAATTGCATCTGATAAACTTAATTTACTCTTTCCCAATGATAACCTCCTGCTGTTTTGCATCTTCCTGACAAAACGTTATGTATAGCACTATGACTAAGACCTAATTCTTTTGCCGCATTTTTTATACCATTGTATATTTTATTTAGTTCTATACATCGAACCTTTTTGTATCTCGTTGGTCTAGGTATATCTTTATGTGCCTCACTCATACGTTTTCGTGCTTCTTCAGTATGTTTACGACCTTTATTTATTTCACTCATTTTCCTTCGTGATTCTTTCGTCCATACTCTATTGTGACAATGCTCAGCCATTTTTTCTCTTCGCTGTTGGCTGTTTAAAACATTCCACGCATGACAATTATTTTCTTTTGCAGTACACCATTCAAGATTTTTGATTCTATTGTCATCTTTAATTCCATTTATGTGATTTATGTATGGCTTATTATTTGGATTAGGTATAAATGCTTCAGCTATTAAACGATGCACTTTTTTCTCTTTGCGTTTTTGATGATTATATAACCCACATACCAAATAGCCTTTTATGTCATGTCTTAATGTCTTTAATTTACCTGTAACATCATTTCTTACTAATCCTGTATTTGAAATACTGTAATTAGGAAAATCTTTTATCTTCTCCCATTTTATTGCTTCATCCAATGTCATCATTCCTTATCCTCACTTTCCTGTGGCTCAACCATCTTTGCACCACAATGCGGGCAAAAATCGCTTTTTATTGCGTACTTAGGTGATTTATCACAACAACTACATCTCAATGCAATTACTGTTCCACGATTATTTACTATTCCTATCCAATGCCCTGTCTTTGGCTCTTGCTCTAATGCTTTGATTGCATCAACCGCCTTAATTGCTTGCTCCGTGACTCGATATTTTTCTCTGCCTGAAACGATATAAATTTCATTTGTTAATTCGCTATGTGCGATAAATGGTTCTCTTGTCATTCCTATTCCTCACTTTCGCTCACATAAACAACTTTACTTCCATCTTTAAGCCAAACTAAAATCGCATAAGGGATACCCCTTAATAACTGCGGTATATACATTGGGTCAGCAGGTCTATAATCCACTACTTCTGCAAGTGGAAACTTATCACGAAACTCATTATAAATATCTTCGTATGTTTTCATTCCTTATCCTCACTTTCTGTCTTATATGATGTGTTTAACTTTCTTGGTGTTGGAACTCTTCTCATATATTCCGTACATTCTAATGTAACCTTTATGCACGGATGTGTGGTCTTAATTTCAGTCTCAACAAAACATTTTCTTACTGTGCATACTCTATTGTGGGCACAACTGTCACAAGGTATTTCGTGTATATGCTCGTTCATTCCTTATCCTCACTTTCTGTCTTACTCAACCATTCCGCATACTCTTGCAGAGCTTTGATGTTCTCAGGTTTCTTATTTTCAATAGGACAGGCATACCATTTATCTAGTGAGCTACAAGTACATTGTTCAAACTCACTATCGTAGAAGCCACATTTATGACATTCAATCATCTCTTACTCCTTTCCTATGTGTTTAACCTTGATTCAATATTTAACAGCCTCTTCTTTAGTCATAAAGAAGTGTATACCTGTACTACATTCTTTATTGTAAACACAGTCAAAGTCGTAGATTGTAAATTCATCACCGACATAGTAACTCATGTACTTGTATTTTGATATAGCTCTGTCTGCACCCTCTATCTCAAGCACTTTAGCCTTGTTCGTTCGGCACTTATTCCCGTTAATTGAAAATACAATAGCTCCTCTTGGAATGAGCAATTTTACAATTACATTATTTTTGCATTTCTTAAACCCTATAATGTCATCTGTAAGCACTTTGCCTGTGCGATATTCAATAAGGTCACCTTTGGCTCTTGTCAAGTTAGTACAACTCAAGTCAGCATATCTCAAGTCAGCACCAATCAAGTTAGCACCACTCAAGTTAGTACAACTCAAGTTGGTACCAGTCAAGTCAGCATTACTCAAGTTAGTATCAATCAAGTCAGCACGACTCAAGTTAGCATCAATCAAGTTAGCATCAATCAAGTTAGCATCACTCAAGTTAGCATACCTCAAATTAGCATCATTCAAGTCAGCACCCCTCAAGTCAGCACCCCTCAAGTCAGCACCCCTCAAGTCAGCATATCTCAAGTCAGCACCAATCAAGTTAGCATACCTCAAGTCAGCACCCCTCAAGTTAGCATACCTCAAGTTAGCATCACTCAAGTCAGCATGACTCAAGTTAGCATCACTCAAGTTAGCTTTCATATCTTCCCAGCCTTCAACATCTTCACGTAACCAATGTAAGTGGTTTTCTAAAATTTTATTTAATTCTTCTCTTGTCATTACTCTTACTCCTTTCCTATGTGCTTATCAATTATTTCGCTTATCGTATCAATACCCCGAAGGACTCCGATAAAATATTCTTCATTTCCTGCATTTACAGAATTTCTTGCTTTTTGTATGTCTGCCTTTATCTCCTCAAACGTGTCTACTGTATCCAGTGCCTTAATTAACTTCTCACACTCTTTAACGGTTATATCTCTCTCATATGCTAAATGTTTGAGTTTGGTTCTTAAGTTATATGGCATTTTTATTCCTTCTTATATTTAATTTGACATATTTGTTAAATTCATTTCCTGTAATCTATGGGATAATACTTTCTTTACACTTCCTAAAAGCTCTTGTGCATTTTCAACTTTTGCCTTAACTATCTTATAAGCACGATTGTAACAGATATTAGTAAGATGTTCTTCCTGAGCAAATAACTCAGCGATACTATCTTTATCTGCTACTGTACCACTCTGTAACTCATTTCTCTTATAATTATATATTTCCTTATAGATTGCTCTGCTTAAGTCATCTCTTATTCCTATCTGTTCACACGCTCCACTTGTCCAGTATATGTATGTAGATAAGTTAAGTGCAAAATCATCTAGTTCGGCATCTGTAGGTGGATTCTCACCATCTTTCAAACAATTTGAAATGAACTTAACATACTTATCTAAATCACGTACATATGGAGCTATTACTTCATCTACTAATTCAGTAAGTTTCTTGGCATTAGCTTCAACTCTGAACTGAACTCCATTTATTGCCTTTGTATCAATATCATCTGTTGTCATATCCCTTGTACCTCTCTTCACACTGCTTAATAAAATCTGCTATATCATATTCAAAGAATACACGCTTCTTTGTTCCTTTTAATTCTATCCATTCACTCGTATCCATCTTATTGAGATTCAGACTTTTTTCACCTTCTTTTCTATATTCTTCAATCAGAGTTATTGGTACAAAATAAGTCTTATCTACAGGAACAAACCAACATATCACACCTGCAATAACTCCTCTTGCTTCTGCAACTTCTAGCATACCCACTCTTTGATTGAATGTTATATTATTGAATGAAAGTCTAGCTGAATGTGTAGATTTACATTCTATATAATACTGATAAGGATAATGATATATGATGAAGTCACATATATTTCTATACCCTAGGTATCCTTGTACAGGGTCTGGTAATCTCTGAACTACTGTATCAGGTACTTTTAAGAAGTCTCTTCTTATAACATCTTCAAACTGCTTACCTCTATTTATTCCTAGTTCGTTGTGCATTTAATTATCCTTTCCACATCGTGTTCTATATTTACAATAAGTACAAGTTTTCTTTGCTACATCTTCAGGCTTCGGAGGAACTTTCAGTTTCTTGATGTAGCTGTCACATTCCTCAATATAGCCTAACAGCTCTTGTTTCATATCATCTGTCACATTAAACAGATAGCACTTCTTATCTAGTGTATCTCTATTTTCATATAAGAACATAACTTCATTTATTCCGAAAGCTATACTGTAAGCTGTAGCTTGATGATAGTGACTAGAGTCTACACCATTTCTCTGAAAGAACTTACCACTGCTCTCAGTCTTTATCTCAAGTATATAATAATGACTATGATACTTAATTATACCATCACATAAGAATGACATATTGAGTGTCTTATGATACAGTTTTGTTTCATACTGTTTATTTGAAAAATCAGGTTCTTTAACTATATCCAAATATTCATCTAACCCACGCTGTCTTACAAAATTAGCAACATTAATATACTCACAATCTATATCATTGTGCCACATATCTAACACAGCTTGCTGTATTCTTTCGTGTCTATCTGAACCATTCTCACATATTCCTACAAGATTACTACTTGAATTGCTCTCATCTGCATCAGCACCCGTAATCACATAGTAACTCTGTCTAATACAGTTCATACCTGATGGTTTGTAAGTCTGACTTCCTTTAAATGCACACTTCTCATCTGTTAATTCTATAGACCTTCGTAAGTCATTCAAGAATGACTGCTCAGGCGGAAGTTCTGCCTTTGCAGTATCAATAAGATTAAAAATATTCTTTAAGCTATTTCTTGCCAACTATTTCACTCCCTTCTTTACTACTAAATAAAATCGGTTATTACAATAATCTACTGCTGTAAATACTATTCTATAAAATGACTCAATATTCATAGTCCATTTATGATACTTTGAATACTTGTTAATCACGTTTTCCATATCCTCAGCATTACAATCTTCAAGTTCAGCTTTAAATATTGGCACTTTATTAAACTGATTAGATAATGCAAAAGGTGTATCATTATCATCTGTAAGATAAACTTTCATAGCTCCTTCTCCTTTCTAATTATAATCACTCATAATTTTTCTAGCTTTTGCAAGACTTCCACAAAATACTGAACACCATCCATGACCGTTATTTTCTTCATCTTTACACAGTCCTAAAATCTTGTAACAATCTTTAGTATATTTCTTTACACCTAAATCTTTAACTAACCATAATCTAACTACATCATAGCCCCACATATGAAGCTGACCTCTCTGAATATCTTTCTCATCACCCAACTTATACATATTCTTATTCTCCCTTCTATTGTCGCAACTGTTTTAAATGACTATGTAAACATTGTATCACACATTAATGATAAAGTCAACTAAAAAACAGCACTGATATGAAATTCATATCAGTGCCATTTCATAATGATGTTATGTAAACTAATTAGTTTCAGACATAAGTGCTATAATCTGAATTATATTACCATCTACAAACTTGATAACAAACTCATTATTGTAGTGAATCTCTACAGCATCAGAAGCGTAAGCTTTAAGCTGTGACATAAGTATATCTATATCAATCAGACACGTATACTCTGTATAATCAACACTCTGCATATATGGAATAAGCTCATTACTCTTTGCCGCCTTATTAAATACTCTTATTCCATCTTTCTCAAAACTAAGTCTGATTGCCTTATCATCATACTTACTTACAAACAGTGACATTCTATCCAGGAGAGCTATAAATTCATTCTTATTTACCTTACAGTTACTATCAAACTGTTTTGTCATAAGTGCATTTATAGTTGATATAGGGAAGTCTGATGCGTTATATGTTCGCTTACTATACACAGTTATATTATCAGACTTAAACAGCATATAAGTATCGGTAATTACATATGATATATCATTATTCATAAGACCAAGTAAATCCATAAGCTGAGATGAAATAAGCAGTTCTTCATCTTTACCTAATATATCTGTATTATAACAGGCAATACTACATCTATCACTTGCAACTACTTTATCACCTACATAATAGTTAGTTAAAGCAGGGATTTCCATAGATGTTGCTAATGATGGTTTAATTGAATCAATCACTAATCTGACATTGGATATAGCCAGTACGTTGTCTGTATTCACATCTGACAGTGTGTCTATTGGACTAGGATACTTTATAAGCTCTCCGTTCTCATCAAGAGGAAGTTCTAACGTATATGTACCATTACCCTTTATACTAAGAATACCATCATTTATTGTAAGTGAAACTTCCTTACTTGTCATCTTAGATATAAGTTTTGAAAACTGGTCTACATACACAGTGACTTCAAAATCCTCATCACTAGAATCTACTTTTCCCTCTACATACAGATAGTTGGTTGTATCTGTAGTAATAAGTGATATTACATCACCAATCTTCTTAATACACATAAGCTGTGTTATAGGGATTAACTTGTTATCACCAGCTCCCTTAATTGATTTACTGATAAGTTCCTTAAACTGTTCTGTGTTAATTCTCATTTTTATTCTCCTTTTTATTAAGTTTTACTGCAAAATATAAAAATGGTGTATCAAGTAATGACACAACAATTTCAATTATACAACAAGTAAGTGTCATGGTTACAATATCATTTATACCATATATTCCTATAAATGCAATTATATAGAACAAGAAATTTTCGATACACTGACTGACTATGGTAGCCACATTATTTCTAAGCCACATATGTTTACCTTTTGTCTTACTCTTTAACTTGTCAAAAATATAAATATCAAGCTGATTAGATAAAATAAACATAGAAATACTTGCTAATGTGGTTCTAGGGAATAATCCAAAAAGATTGGTCATACTGCTATGTACAGCATCGAGTCCATTTGGAGTAAATATAATACCTATCTGAGTTAGAATAAGGGAAACAACTTCAATAGATACTCCAATCCACACAGCTTTTCGAGCAGATTTAACTCCATATTTTTCGGTAAGAATATCTGTTGCTAAAAATACGGTGCCAAATAATACATTACCTAATGTAGCAGATAGTCCAAATATATCCACGCATTTACATACAAGTACATTTGCTACTACAACTGCCATTCCTATCCACGCATATATCCCCTCTTTACCGAAAATATGTGATACAATGACAAGTGACCCAAATGTTACAATAGCTGTAACAAAAAACATGATTGTGTTGAACATTATAGTTCCTCCTTTTTATTTTGATTTAGCAGGTTAGTGGATTACAAAAACTGCTATATATAATAATCAGCTAAAACAGCTGTTGTTTTTTGTGCTTAATGCCTTTAAACACATAATTATCAGCCCATTTCATAAGATATTTTATATTTAAGATATACCTACAAGTATCTTTAGACATGGCTTCTTCTACAGTAAATCCATTATCTTTTATATACTGAACAATCTTGTCTTGAGCTTCTTTAGGTTGATTGAATATATAGTTTAACTTATATTTACCTCTATCACTAATATACACATTACCCCAAGGTGTGTATATGCTACCCATAGCGGCATTTAATTTCCATGATGTACTATCTGCACTTGTATATGGATACTTCTCTAATATATCAAGTCGAGTCATACCAAATGCGTGAGTCTTTATATTAGGATTAGACGAACTTGCAATTATATCAAAACTATGCTGTAAAAAATCTTCTAGTCCTGGAACATCTACAGCAGGAGAAATACCTATATACTCAATAGCTTTACCATTCTCATCTCTCCATTCAAGCATATTTTTAAGCCATTTATAATCTTCTCCTTGATGAAATATAGGTACAAGTTTACCAGGCTCTTTAACATTCTTGTACATATATAAATAGTTTTCCCAACTATGTTTAGGCGCATTGATTATATCTTCTTGCGTTTTAGGCTGATTAAATCTACCTGGTATTGTATCAAGTTGTGCAAAAATTGTAAGACTATCAGTTATACTATTGATATAACTGATATACTCATCTACATCAATAGATATGCCTTTTGTATACGCTGTGTATGCTCCTGAATCAAGAAATAATTTACTTACCTCTTTTTTATTTTCAGCCCATCTCGATACACACGCTCTTCCTATTAACTGACTCTGCAATCTATTGGCTCCAGCTTCTAGCATATAAGAATCGGCTATTTTATTATAAGCTCCTGCAAAATATAAAGTAAATGACATCAGAATAAACACCTCTTATAAATATTATCATCTGTAACAATGTCTCTATCACATACAGCATCTACATACTCATAACCATTTTCCTTTACATACTCAAGAAGCTCAATTATTCTATCACACCACGTATCAATTTTAAAGTATTCACAGTATTTACGCAATAACTTAAAATTGCAGATTGCAGTATCTAATGAAGCTTCTGAAAATTCAGTTTTTGATACGTTAGCTGGACATTTCATAGCCCAATTTCTTCCATATTGACTATGACCTATTGAGGTAGAATTGGTTTTAGAGTTAAAGAAAAATCTGATATGTGGCATTTTACAGGTTAATGAGGATACTGTATGTATTCCACAACCCAATCTTCCATCTTCTGTAGGTAAATCCCAGTGACATCTCTTCAATGTACCCCTATCTTCAAACGTATAGATATTTGGTGGCAAACTGCTTTTAAACATTTTAAACTCGGTATCATTTATGGTTACATAAAATGGCTGTAATGACTCTATAAGTTCTTCAATGTTACTATAGCCTTTACCGTTTACTTTATGAACGTCGGTATCAATATCTTTGGCTCTAATACATTCGTACATATCTTCTACTTCAAAAGGTAAATATATATTTTCTTCTGCAATACAACATTTACCACATATTAAACACTCATCTTTACAGAACAAGGTACTACGTAAGTATAAATGTTCTACAGGACTAAACTTGAATTTTTGGTATTGAATGTTTTGTTTAGATATAGGATATATATAAGATAATATCTTTATCATATTATTAACACTCATGTCTCTATCTCCTCTCCGTACCACTCTTTCGTTATTGTAACATCACATTTAATAGGCATTTCAAGTATTCTCTCAGCGGCTTTACTCATTGTATCTGATAATAACTTAGAACACTCTTTTACATTCTCTTCAGGACATTCTGCTATAATTTCATCATGGACTGGTATAAGCAGTCTGAAACCTAATTCTTTAAGATGTTCATTCTTATTTAGCTCTATCATAGCAAGCTTTGTGAGGTCTGCGGCAGAACCCTGGATTCTTGAATTTACACACTGTCTTGTGGCATCAGCTATTTTAGCTCCGTTATCTACTATACAGATACCCTCGTCATTAGCTTGCTCAAAGATTTTTCGCTTTTCGTTAAACCTTGCCTTATGCAATCTTGTGAGATATTTTCTTATTGTACGTTCAGATATTTGCTGTTCTTCTTCTGAATCGAAATCAAGTAAATCATCATCAGGAGCTGTTCCGTTCTTCCACTTAAATTCATACTCATCAAGTTGCATATCAGGAAGTCTACGTTTTCTACCACATACAGTTGTAACATATCCAGTTTCATACGCCATATCGAGACTTTCTTTTTCAAACTTCTCAATGGCAGGAAAACCTCTGAATACACTATCTTTTATAGCTTGCGCTTTTTCCACAGTACAATGCAACTGTTCTGCTATAGATGGAACTCCTCTGCAATAGAGAACTCCAAGGAGGATACTTTTGGCTTGTGTTCTACGCTCTTTACCTTCTTTATTTGTAGTTCCGTCAGGATTAAACTCTAAGCAATCTTCATATGGTACATTAAATGCTTTACTTGCAATTTCTGAATACAAATCTTTTCCTTGCATAAATGTATTATACATCTGTGAATCACCTTGTTTCTTACAAAGTGCGGCAAGGCATTTAGGCTCTTGCTGACTATAGTCCGAACTCATAAGTACATATCCAGGTGATGCAATAAACATCTTTCGTATATCATGGTTTCTTGACGGGATATTCTGTAGGTTAGGGTCACTACTTGACATTCTTCCTGTTTTCGCTCCGTACTGTTTAAATGAACAATGTATTCTTCCATCATTAGGATTAGCACAGTCAGGAAGTTTATCAATATATGTATCTACTAATTTTGATAAAGTACGATACTCTAATATGGTATTTGCTAAAGGTGTATTAAACTTCTTAAGTATTTCTTCACCTGTACCTCTAGGTGACTTTTTATCTACAGACTCATATCCTAATACATCATAAAATAGTATTGCAAGCTGTGTTGGGCTTGCTATGTTTATACGTTCATCTAGTTTGTTATTTACGTGCTTACGTCTATAGTCTGATATTTCTACACTGTACTCATTTAAAGCTGTATAAAACGCTTCTAGCTTGTCTGAGAGTGCTTTATTATACTTCTCTGAAAGTATCTGCTGATATGCTGAATCAAACAGTATTCCATTATCTTCCATATTAGCTATGGCATCTATACAAGGCATTTCAATATTCATAAACACCCAATAGATGTTTCGCAAATCATCTCTGTCTGAATCAGGTCTCAGATACTTACGCTGATATTCATATAATTCATATGTAATTACAGGGTCGTGTGCGGCATATAACACCGCTGTATTAAGTGGTATTAATGTAAACGGTATACCCTTGAATAACTCATCAAATGTAAACGCATCTTCTTTACCATTAAGTACATACTTTTGGTGTATCTTCTTAAGTGCATTAGTTGCTTCATTTTCATTAAGTAATCGTGTTGCTAAATAGCAATCCCATGTACAGTATATATTATGTAAACCAACTCTGCTTCTTAAAAATCTTATATCGAACTTTGCATTATACATAATTATATCAATATGTGCCTGTATAATACGTTCAAACTGATTTCTAATAAAGTCTACTGATAGCTGATTAGGAACGGGCATATTTGTGATATAACTTACATGATTTATTGGAATGTATGCACCTTTTTGTCCAGGTGTGTAAATACATATACCAGCTATCTCGTCTAATAATGGGTCCAGTCCTGTTGTCTCAGTATCTATACTTATGACACCATTATTCAAACACTCGGTTATATACGCTTCTAACTTGAACTCATCTTGAATTAGTATGTACTCATCTTTGAGTTTACCCAAATGAGCTTCAACAATTCTTTGAGCTTCCTTGATTTTATCAAATAAGCTGTTCCCACTTTTAATAGTAGGAACAGCTTCTCTTTTTATACTTGCCCGCTTAACCAGCTCTGCATCGTTAGCTTTACTGTTATTTCTTATTGGCATATCAAAAAGAGAAATTGTAGGCATTAGAAACTATCCTCTCTAGCAGGTGTACGTCTGCTTCTTTCGCTGTCATAACCTCTTCTAGGTCTTATTTCTTCTTCCTCGTCACGTCTATCTCTGCTTCTGTCTCTTTCAGTACGTCTGTTTGATACACCATCATCTTCAGGTGGGAAGTAATCATTAGCAAGATAAAATTCCATATCATCTGCTGACTTATCAAGAACTACACTACCAAGAATATCAGGTACATCAAAATCCTCAAGCTTTGTGCCATCTGCTGGCTCATCAGTTCTGTAAATTTCATATGATGTCTGCTTGTCACCTGGCTTACCATTTCTTACAATTTCAAATGTCTGAGATACGATTGGAGCTTTGTTGTACCTAGCACAAATACTTGAAATCTTCTGAAAAAACTTCTTTCCTCTTTCCCACACTTGAACTTTCTGCTCATCTTCGTTATATACAGGAACAAAAAGTTTTGCTACCTGATACTGCTTAGCCTTGCAGAATGGGCAATCGTCAATCGGCTGATTGTATTCTCTAAGACAGTTCACGTATCTCTTCTTGCCATCAACCTCAACTTCGTGTACAGCATAGCCTTCTACATCATCAACATCATTGTAGAGGAATCTTACTACTGCTGAATCACCGTCACCTTTAAGTGAGAAGTATCCAGTACCGCCCTTTCCACCATAGTTATCAATAGTTTCTGCATTAAATCGTGCCATAGTTTTAATCTCCTTTTCGTTTTTATAGTTTTTAATGGCTTTATAGTTAGTCTATGAATAGACCTGCTATCGTATTAAATATGTCACAGGCATCATCAAGGTTAAAAAACATTACAGAATCAAATTCAAACCTGTCTGAAAGCGCCTTACTAAATTCTGTCCTAATCTTATCTCCTATGATGTTAAACTTAATATAATCATCATCTATATACACAACTGTTGAATTTGTACCATTGTGTATATGACACTTAGGCAATACTTCTAAAAATGTATCTGATATTAATTTAGTGTAGTCATTTATATCATGGCTTAATTCCCAATTTGCTTCAAAGTTTTCAAGCTTAACTCTATCAGTTACATTCTGACTATTTACAAGTATGGCTTCTGTATCAGTTATTTCAATTAACTGTGATACATAATGATTGTATTTGCTTTTATACATTGACATTTTATCATGTTCTCCTTTCTATAGTTTTTAGAGTGTCTCAATCGACTGTATAAACATTGTAACACATATTAATCATATAGTCAACAACAAATTAAAATTTCTTGCTGTATATTATTTTACAGTTTCTTGTTACTGCATAATCGTGCAACATACGTGCATCATTATTATACTCCCAACTTTTTAACATATATACTATATCACAGTAAGATATAAGATGAATTAACAAATCAATCTGCTGTTTATAATCAAGAAATGGAAGTAACTGCACTACTTTATAGCTGTTTATGATATCTTTTGTTCCGTAGATACAATGCTTTACTTCTGTATCTATAAGGTGCGCTTCTGCTTTATCGTAGGCTTCTGAATCTTTGTTTAAATCTCCTATTATACAAATCATTTTAAATCTCCATTCTTTTTTAATTTTGTGATTAAATCGTTTACTAAGTTTTCTTCATTCCAATATATAGATTTGACATTTACATTTCCACGTTTTGCATTTACTACTGAACCACCTAGTAAATAATCAACGTGTTCAACTATATTTGGAGCTATGTTTATCACATCATACTCAGGATAATAATTCTGAACAAATATCTTGAATATCAGGTCATCATATTTCTTTGCGTTTACATAATGTGCATATTGAGAGTCATTCCATACATAAGTATCTACCCAATTATTAAAATCTGATGCAACTTTATTAGGTATCATAATGCAAGGAAAACTCCACCAAAATTCATTCTTTGCTTTACACGTTCCAGGTTTTACACCTTCATCATATACGCAACTGAATCCACAAGCTATTATCTTTTCAACACTTAATAATTCTGTTATCATTTTAAATTTAGTAGATATGAGTACATCATCTTGTAAATGCCATACATTAGTATCTGTACCATACTTATTTACAATCATCTTACAGCTTTTAATGAATGACACTAAATTACCATCACAATTTGTATCTTGATATATAGTGATATTCTCTTCATTTATTCCACTAGCTATCATAGATGGAACTAAATACTTATCTATATACCATCTTCTATTGTTACAAGTATGAATTAAATACTTAGCCATTAAACCACTCCTTCAAAACTCTTTATATCTTCAGGCTCATCTATATCACAGGTATAATCATTTATCACAGTATAATTATGATAGTCAATAATATTTAAAGGAGTTCCCTTAATCACTTGCCATAATTCCCACATTATAGGCTTTCTAACAAACATTCCTTTATCTGCAAATCGTTTGCACTCTTCAATAGCTTCTCTAAAATGTTTTTGATTAACTACTTTCACAGCAAAAGGTTCTGCTGATGTTTTTTTAAACTGTTTACTAAATGGAGGAGCTGATGCGAAAAACTCAACATCATCTGTATCAGTATTAACTATAATCTTAATTGCTTCAGGACTGAATATCACATCGCCAAATATATAACAAGTTGATTCAGATGTTGGATAAAAAGCATCACACCAATATCCATCAAAATCGTTGTAACCTCTTGCATTGTATGAATTATTATGTGATAACAAAGGTACATTGAATATATCAAAAGCTGGATTGTTTGTACTGATAGCTATATCATTTACTCCATTTTCTCTCAGCAATCTGATAGTTCTTGCAACTATTGTTTCTCCGTTAATCTCTATAAGCTGTCTTGGTGTTTCCCACTTCTCATAAGAACCACCGCACATTAGTATATATTTCACGTTAGAAAACCTCCTTCAAGTTTTGTATTTCCTCATCAGTACATTCTCCAATATCTTTTCTGCCATCAGGTAGTATTACTTCTGTTATTAGTTTATGTTTCACGCTCTTTCGTATTCCCTCTCTTGCTGTTATTCCTGCTTTATCATTATCTGTAGCAAGTATTAACTGCCTACAAGATAATCGTTGTAATTCTATAAGTTGTTCTTTACTTCCTAATCCGTTTAAAGCTACTGCAAATTTACCATTCTGCCATAATCTTAAACAATCTATCATAGATTCAGTAACATATAAATCGTGTCTTACTAAAAACTCATTTGGTGATGTGTCAGCCATCTTATTTGCATATCTACATAACTCATATAATCCATATAATGGCTTGTCTACATCTTTAGGATAATTAAACCACTTTGTTTTTACACTTCTTCTTGCTACAAATAAACAGTTTCCATATATATCTCTAACTGGAAATGTAATACAATCTGTTTTCTTATCATATCCTAAATCAAATAATTCTATAAGCCAATCTGCTGTAATACCTCTTTTAGTCCAGTATTCGTGATAATATCTATAACTATCTAATTCTTCCTCTGTTACGAAAGAATTAGATTTATTAGTATCACTATTCCCCAAAAGACTATCCTTATTGGTAATGTGATTGCGTTCCATATCAATTTCAATATCTTTTCTCTCCCCTATCTGTACTGTAGCAAAATTCTTTACTAACCACTTTAGTCCAAACTTTCCGAACATATCGTCTGTATGACCAAACACATAGCTGATTACCTCAGATAACGTGTGCGTTTCGTTGCAAGCGAAACAATGAAACATTCCATCTGATTTTCTTATTCCAGCACTAGGTCTACGTTCTTGTCCATTTCCGTGATAAGGGCACTGAACCATTATATCATTTCCGCTGTCTTTATATTTACTCAGATATGGAATATTGTTTATCTGCAACTGATGCTGTAACTCACTGAGTACATCATCAAGTTCTGCATTTATCTGAATGTCGTTTATTATCATATCTATCTCCTACTGTTGTGAGTATAATCTTCTGATATAGTTGCATTATATATCTTCTCTTCGCTTTTATAACGCTTCTGACAGCTTTTACAGCGTCTTATACGTGTAATTATAACATAATCTATATAATCTGTCATACTGCTCTCTATAACGCTTAGAGAGCTTCCACAAGTACATTGAAGTTTACGTCTTTTCATATCATATGTCCTTTAAAACACATCTTCTTTTTCAACAGGCTTCTTCTTTCTATCAGGAGTTGACTGAGTATTAGGTGTTCCATAACATATAAATTCACCTATATTAGGTTGCCACTGATACTGAACTTTAGTACCTACTACTCCGTTTCTCTGCTTTTTAACTTGTAATGTAATAACACCATCATTACTCTGCTTAAGACTTATAATCTTACTTGCGCTGACACTTAATCCATCTCCACCTCTGATACTTTCAAGTTCAGGTGTATCTTCGTTATCTTTATCTGTAACACCATTTCTATTAGCTTGCATTACAACTAAAACTGGTACTGACAATTCGACTGATAGAGACATTAAATCTGCTCCAATATTCGTAAGTGTCTGAGCTTTTGTATCAGTCTTGTTCCCTCGCTCATCTGAAAGATAATCTGCTCCATCTATTGCTATCACATCTAACTTATGTGTCTTAATGAACTGCCTAAGCTTAGTCACAGTTATTTTATTATTGAACTGTTTTGGGGTTGCAACCATAAACTTATTCTTACGTTTATTAAGCTCTTCTATATATTTCTTATACTCTGCATCATCAAGAGTATTATTTCCCCATATCATATCTTTATTACTGAAATGCTTATATAATGTATCAAATCTATAGCCGACTGAAAGTTCTCCCATCTCAGGACTTATATATCCTACATTAAATCCTATCTCCCATATGTGAGTACACATCTTTTCAAGTATCCAAGATTTACCTTGATTAGTTCTTGCAAATATCAGAAATAATTCCTCTACTCTCTGTATACCATGTATTATGTCATCAAGCTCAGGAAATCCCGTAGTGAAAAACCAATTAGTCTGATTGTCTCTTCGGTCAATATACGCATTATATCTATCCATTGCATTATGTATGATATCAGTTCCACCAATCTTATAATTAGGCTGTAAGTCTTTTATAGCGTGTATCAGATACTCTGCCGCCGCATTACTGTCAGTCTTTAATAACTTAGCTACATTCTGTACAACGGGAACATACCTAGAGAACAAATATTCTTCTCTAATTGTGTTAACCAAATAGTCATCACTCTCTTGAACTTCCACGATATCAAATTTAGGAAATTTACTCAAAAATGAAAGTTTATCAGGAACATTATGATACTCTTTATAGTGGTCTGTGATATAATCTATCTCTTCTCTATAATCTACAAACATATCATTTGTAAGCTGATTATCCTCTAAGATAGATATATCTCTTGTCTGTAAAATCTTTGATATAATCTGTAATGATACCATACTATCTCATATCCTTTCCCTTAAGTTCAATAATCTCACTTGTATAGTAGATTCTACTTGCTAATCTATTACCCATAAGATTTGCAAATCCTTCAACTGTAGGTTGATTAGATGTAAATATGTTAGACTTCTCTGCTAATATACGTCTATCAATTATAGTATAGAGCTGAGTAAAATCATACTGTGACATTCCACTGACTACTATATCATCCCATATTACTAAGTCTACATTCTTAAGATTTTCAAGATATGACTTTGAAAGCGGATTATTAAAATCTTTCAACTGCAATAATAACTCTGTTGTGCTTACAAACATACCCTTTAAATTCTCATAGTTACCTACTGCTGTATGATGAAAATATGTATGTAACATCTTGATTGCCCAACTTGTTTTACCATTGCCAGTCCACTTACTACATATGTATAGATTATTGCCACTCTCTACAAACTCTACTATGTTCTTCCTAATATCTGCAAGTCTATGAAAAGCTTTTTCATCACCACTATTATCTTCAGTTAAATATAATGTAATAGGTCTTTGTTTTGCTTCAGGCAATCCGCTATGTTGCATCTGCCATTTCATCTGAGTATATACTGTACACATATCGCAATCACTTGTACAAGTATCTATATACCAACACTCAGAATTTCTCTGCTTCATTACTATCTCCTCTCTTATCGGCTTTTCTATTTAATCCACCAGTTAAATGTTCTACATCTCTTGCAAAGTTGCCTGTCTTATTTTTACTCTTATTATTTCGCTTTACCTCATAGAAGTTATTCCATCCGTTATCAAGTGTCTGCTGTACAATACTTCTTAAATCATAATCATCATCTGACAACTTTCTAAGATTATTAAGCTTACCTTTAAATGTATTACTATAAAATGGTGTACTGCTTTCTTTACTATTTTCTAAGAATAATCTTAAAGAAGCAACTAACAATTCTTGTAATATTGTATCATCTGTAAATTCATTTATCATATTAACACATTTATCATATAAAGATAACTTTTTAGGTTTAACTTTATCTATAACAGATGATGTTTCAGATTTTGTATCTATATCTTTAGATATAGATTTATTATTTATATTATTGCTAGTATTATTATGTAAAGTTTCTTTACTACCCTCGTAAAGTTTCTTTACTACCCCTGTAAGATAATTTATTTGTTTCTGATTTACTTGATACTCATTATGTTTTCCTGTTTTAGCATCATCTACAAGTGTTACCTCGATTAGATTTTTCTCTTCAAGATTATCTATAGCCTTATCTACAGTAGGCAATGATATATTAAATGTATTAGCCATATAGCTTCTACTGCCATAGAATCTAGTATCGCCGTCTTGACTAAATCCATATATTAAAGCAAATATTAAAAGTTCATTACCTTTTAACCCAAGTTCATTACACATCCAGCCTTGTATTACTACATAGTTATTACTATTTAATTCTTTAGACATATCAATCTCCTCTATAAAATAATATAAAATAAAATAGCTTATACAAAAGGGAGTGCAGTCCCAATTATATAAGCTATCGGTTAGCTAAACTATGAGGTCTTGTTGCCAAGCTCTGCACAACTTAGCCAACCTATTTATTGTAATGTATGAGTGATTACTCTATAAGTATAACATTGTATTACACAAATGTCAACACAATATTATCTTCTTCTCTTGTTTCCATATGCTTCAATAATATCTTGAATCTGATTATCAACTTCTCCGTTTACAGTTTCCCACAGATAAGTTCTTTCTTCATCAAGGTTACAATCTTCAGGAACACTTCTTTCTTCTGTATACTCGATAGTATAGTAGTTATCTCCTACCTTAATACTAGCTCTACTACTTGCCTTTATAGATGTTGTGACTGCTTTACTCATCTTCATTCTCCTTTATATACTTCTTAAATGTGTTGTTATAATTTCCCTTGTTTCCAAGTGCTTTCTTCATAAAGCAAAGTGCAAGACCTGCTTCTTCATTGTATGTATCATTTTCTCCACACTTAACTACTGTCTTAGTATTATCTTCCCAATAAACTATTGTTGCAGGATTATTGAATATTACTTTCTTTATTCTAAAATAAGGCTGTATGTTTATCAGATAATTTACATCTATTGGCTTTATAAAACCTGTAAAAGATGTTGCCCATGAATCATACACGTTTATCATTACTTCTTCTCCTTTACTTTACTAATTCTAAGAGTTACTACTTCCTTTATTTCTCGACACTTATCTATCTCCATAAGAATATCGTTACTGATTAGACCTTTATATACAGCACTCTCTAAAGCATCCATATCTACATATTCTCTAGTTTTAATTATCCCCACTGATAGAGCATCTGGGTATACATTCTTAAGTACATCTAACAGCTTGTCCTCATTCATAGATTCTCTATGCTGTACTGACTTTGTAGCTTTGTAACCTCCAGATTCATAAGAACCCTCTTCCATCATATCTTTAATTTTCTTATTCTCTTCATCACAAATCTTCTTGTAATCATCAAGTAATGATTTGTTCTCAGCATATCTTGGAATAAGGTCATCAAGTGTTTCTGTAATTACTTTTCTTGCCATTTTTATCTCTCCTCTTCAAATATATTAAAAAAATTAAAAGTATGATACTTATATGATTCATCGCCTAAAGAATTATGTCTTATAACATCTACCCAACTAAGCACAAACCATATAAGCATCATTACACATATGGTATCAATTATGATTAACAGTTCTGGAGTTTTTTTAGTTTTCATCTTTTTTATCCTTCTTATAATATTTCTTACTTTTCTTATTCCATTTCTGAGTTACTGAGCCTAGTACACCATTTCGCCCAACAGGAATAGAACTCTTAAATGCAATAAGCTTTCCAATATCAGATTGTTTCCAATATCTTGTGCGCTTGTTGCCCGACTGAATATAGTCAGGCAACATTTGTGCATATTCATTGTCAGGATTATATCGTTTAAATCTGTACCAATTGTTGATAGAGTTTAGCGAACTATTTATTATTAGTGCAACCTCTGTAGCATTAAGTAGCCTCTCTTCCACGTTATCACCTCCTCTCTATTGAATCATCATAAACATTGTACTACAATATTTAAACATTGTCAATCACTTTTAACTAAGAAGAAAATCTAACATCTCTGTTTTGTTTCCCTTGATTTGTCCATCTATGATGGCATCTGACATTGCACCCTTACGATTTACTATTTCCCAAATTCTCTCGTCAATAGTATTCTTGCACATAAGGTTATATATTGTAATATTCTGCTTCTGACCGATTCTATGACATCTATCAACACATTGGTCATATAAAGCTCTGTTCCAAGGGTGGTCTAAAAATATTTCAACTGTTCCTGCTGTAAGTGTGAGACCTGTACCCATTGCTCCTGACGTTCCAATTATTACCTTGCACTTATCATTATTCTGAAACTTATCAATCATTAGCTGTCTTGTATCAGCATTAATTTCACCTGTTATTACTGCTGGGTTATACTTACTTAACCTCTCAGCAACTGGTGCTGTCATCTGAGTCCAATTAGAGAAGATAACAACTTTTCTGCCGTTATCAACAGCTTCTTCTACAAGCTCTTCCATTCTATCAAGCTTTGCTGATTCTGTAATGGTGCTTGAAAGAATACCTGTATAACCTGTAGCCTGTCTCATTCTGATTAATTCAGCAAGTGGATTATTTGCCATCTTAATGTTATCAATGTTAGCTTTAATCTCAGATGTAACCTCGTTATAAACAACACTCTGCTTAGGTGTCATATCTACATACTCATCAATATATGTCTTTTCAGGTAAGTCAAGTACATCATCCTTAAGTCTACGTAACATTATCTCATTAAGTCTTTCCTGAAGTTCATCAAGATTCTTATATCCGATAACTTCATATCCTCCGTATCCACCCATAACACAGTAATGATTCTTGAACTTATAGAAAGCATTAGGCTCATATCTAAGCCACTTAAGTACGATAAATAAATCAAGAGGTGTGTTCATAAGAGGTGTACCTGTCATAGCTATCATTGTTTCAGCCTGTAATTTGAGAAAAGCTTTACCCTGCTGAGAAGATGGGTTCTTCATCTTGTGTACTTCGTCTGCGGCTATCATATTAATAGTATTATTTTTGCAAGCCTTTGCAAGTTCTGCACATATATCAGCATTTCTAAGTGTTTCAACATTAGTGATAATAAAGTAAGAATCGTTATTTGCTAAATCAAGTACATCATCTAACTTGGCATTTGAACCTTCAATTACAAGATTTCCGTTCTTTCTTCTTCTCTGTCCGAGAATGTAAGGCTTCTCATTAGAATGAGTAATAACTTCATTGTACCAGTTCCACTTAAGACCGTTTACTCCACATATGATAAGACAATGCTTATAGCCTTTTGCAAGCTTCTTAGCTACAGCTATATCAATAACCTGCTTTGTCTTTCCGAGTCCCTGTTCATCTCCGAGTAACCATCTGTCATACTGAAGTCCGTAATTGAAACCTTCAATCTGATGTTCAAAAGGCTGAGTCTTGAACTTGAAATTCTTAGGCATCTCAGCTTTAGGCTTTTCAAGAGTTATGTACTTACCTGTTATATCAAATGAAAACTCTGAAAGATTAGATGTGAGATACTCAAGTTTCTTTAATGGTACTTCCCATTCTTTTGTATCTTTATCCCAAAATCTTGTTGGAAGACTTCTAATAGTATCAACTATCTTCTGATTGTATTCAAATGATACAAACATTGAATAGTCATCAATACCTTTTTTTGCTTCTGCAATTCGTATATGTATCATATCTATTCTCCTTTAGTTTAGTCTGTTTTTTCAACTCTGTAAACATTGTAACACACGTTTATTTTACTGTCAACAAAAAAAATAAGAAACATCATAATAGTTACAATGCTTCTTATTTCTATTCTAAGCTGTCTACAAGCTTCATATAGCGACTTTAAATACTTAAATGAATATTTCTACATCTATATATGTAAGTTCGCTATATGACGCTTCTAGCGTTTTCTAACATTACTTTAATCAGTTCACGTTCTTCAGGAAGTTCTGTGTTATTATATAGAGTATATATAATATAGCTGATTTATAAGTACGAAACTTGTACAAAAACTGTATGATATTTGTACAAAAATAAGACAGCATACAGAGTGTTACCTACTGTATGCTGTCTATATGAAGTATATGAGAGATATAAAAATGGACTATAGCGTTCTTAAGATTTTTGATTTTATTTTACGGGCAAGCTTGCTAACTTTACTTTCTGAAATGTGCATCTGTAAAGATATCTGTACATTAGACAAGTGCTTTGCTCTTAGATTAAAATATTCAAGTTCTTCATCTGAAAAATTACACTGCTGTCTAAGCATATCAAGCTCCGGATTTGTAAAATCATATACTTGCATTAGCTACCTTTCTTTCTTTGCTTTTTCTGCATTTATAGTTGCTTGCGATATTCCAATTAATGCTCCTATAAAAACTGCAATCGCATTGATGGTTGCTGTTATCTCTGCTCCATATGGTAATCCCCATATCTTAGACAGAGTAAAATAAAACACTGCTAATGCTGGTAGACATATAAGACATATCCACTTTAAACAATTATAAACTGAATCAGGAAGTCTCATTTGGTGTTCCTCCTCTATTTAACAAATACTTTTCAAGCTTTGCCTTTGCATCCTTAAGACTGTCTAAATCATTTCCGTTTAATGCGTGTGATAGGAGTGCAAGTAAAGCCTGTTGTGTTACGATGTTACCTTTTTCAAGTTCAACGAGTCTCTTGTTATCATTGTCAAAATACTTTTCAAACTTGGCTACCTTAAGTTCTAGTGATGCTATTCTGTCATCCTGATTCTTTTCAGGTTCTTTGGCTTTTTGAATAATTCTTATTATTACTGTGATTGCGGCTGATATAGATACGATTGCTCCACATATCCAAAGTATTAAAGAAAGTAACTCTGATGGTGTAAATGTAATAGCGTTGTTCATTGTGTTAACCCTTTCTTAAAAGCTGATTTATTAATGTCTGAACTGTTGTGTAATCATATCCTGCTTCTGTAAGTTTACGTTTTCTCTCAGAGCCTGTACCCCAATTTCCCTTACCTGCAATTATTTCTTTCGCAACCTCGATAGGCGCACGTTTAGCTGTTGAATATTTAACAGCTTCACCTGATTTGGTAGTAATAAAGGTATCAAAGTTGAACTGATTTAACTGCTTTGCAAGTGCTTCTGCATTTTCTTTCTTACTAAATGCGCCACACTGAACTTTATACAGATTATCAGCTTTAACCATATATGTATCAAATCCTGCTGACTTAACTCTTCCCATATAAGCAGTTGCATTGGCAAGTTCACTAAATGCACCTGTCTGTACTCGATACAGTACATTTGTATCAGTAACAGGTTCAATCTTAGATGAACCCTGTATTACATCCATAATATCATTTTCAAACTTCCTGCTATTAATAAGCTCTCTTAAATATGGCCCTGGACAAGAAGTGCTGGCAAACATACTATGATATGTAATACTACCATTTGATGTACCATCATACTTTGGCTGTATGTTATATCGTTTACAAATATCAGCACACAGATTTACAAGTGCTTCATATGCTTTATCAGATATAGTCCACTTAGGACCTGAACTGTTGTTAGCAACTTCAATAGTTATTGCTCTCTGGTCATTCCACGAAGATGAGGATGTCCAAGCTCTTCTATCTTCTGAAACACCTGCACATATTGTACCATCAGAACCTATATAATAGTTAGCTGATGACTGTACATTTCCATCTCTGTGCATCCTAGCACAATCATCTGCGCACATATTGCCAGCCATATGATGAGGAGTAATCTTTGTAATATGCTCGGTTCTAATGTTAGATTTAATTGTACCAAAATCTACTGCAACTGTAGCAAGTTCCGATTTAATCATTATTATCACCTCATTTAATTATATCATATACAAATTTCTTATACTAGACTTTTATGAAAAGTTTAATACATAAGTTACTTTCATAGTCTTATCAGCAGTCTTTGTGACAGCTGAATCAAGATTATTGATTGTTGCTATATAATCAATGTCTCTAAATACTTTTCTGGTTGTTCCACCTGAACCTTCATTATAACTAAATCCAAGTAACTTGTTTGTTGTAGGTCCATAAAAAGGTGGTGCAGAACCGTTAGTTGGATATGCTGAATGAGTTACTGCATCTACTACAAAACTTCCTGAGCCTGTAATGTTGTAGAATCTTTCGCCATTAAAGCAGAAAATAGCATTTGTTATACTCATATCAAGCTCATAATTATTAGATGTATTAGCAAGTTCTACAAGGTACTTATCAGCTAAGATGTGAGTAGGACTTATTCCTACATTGCAGTTATTTAAGTTTATAGATGTAAAACCTAACTGGTCAAAGTCTATAGTCTGCCAAGTGCCTGTTTTGGTTGAGCAATTAAAGTCGAGTATATAAGCTACTGAGCTTCTTCCATATGGCACTCTGACTGTAAAGAAAGCATAAATATGGTTGTTGGCTGAATAGCTTACGCACATCTTATCATTAGTGTTGCTCTTCATTGCTTCAGGAATAGTCAGAGTTATCGTTTCAATTACTCGTCTTGTCGCTGGCGCCATCGTGTCCCTCACATCCTGAGAAGTCACTGGAAATGGGATAACATCAACAGCGAACTCTGTTACATTGTTCATGCTTTGAATTGCATAAAGCTTATTGCTGTTGTATCCAAATACTTCTTTGCCCTCAACAGTATATCCTACAGTTGCGTTATAATCCCCTAGAGTAATACTGTTGTTCTTTCTTCCTCCTGACTTATTACCAATACCTCTCATTCCCTGGTATCTGTTCGTAAGACTGACACAGTTGATTGTTCCGTTTCCCTGTGATGTAGTCCAATCCCATACCATTTTATACGAGCCATCCTGTTGCCATCCGCTTTCGCTTGCGTTCCAAGAGCCTAGTTCTGTAGGTGAATCGCTGTTGAGGATTTCCATTGCTCCGTTCGCTGTCATTCCAACACCAGCTGGAACTCTTACATTTGTTGCCTGTTCAGTTAAAGCTGTATCAAAGAGCATTACTCCACCGAGTAGATACTTAATCATATCACCTCTGATGTAGTTATTAAGTGCTGTCGGATTCGTCATTCCACCCTGAGCCAAGAAGTAAGTCAGGGCATTAGTTACCATATTATCATCTTCCCAATGTTCAACTTCACCAGTATGAACATTCTTTAAATCAATAAGAGTATGACCTTTAATCATTGATTTCCTCCTCAACTGGTCTGATATAGCTGTCGAGCTTACAAACCTTACCCTTATCATTAATCAGCGCACATACTACTTCACTGACCTCTGCATTAGCTATCGCTGAGGACATAGTGTAGTGAAATGCCGATAGTGCATCATTTGAGTTTGGGTAGTTTAAGAAGCTTCTAATCTTCTCGCCGTTTACAGTCTGAATGGTTAATAAGTTCATTGTCAAATCCTCCTTAAGCTAATCCTAAATAGTACATCTTTCCTTCAGCTGTTCCACCATTACGGCTGTCAATTCTAAGAGTCACAGCTGAGGTCTTTGTGTCAGATAAACCAATTGCAATTTCATTGTGGTTGTTATCTGTAAGATAAGTGAAACTGATATATTTGAGTCCAGTGTAATTAGATATATCAATCGGTGTTGTATATGTTTGGTCTCTATATCGAACATTAAGTGTGATGTAATCATAATCGGTCACATCTATGGCTTCATTCGTGACGGCATAAGATGTGTAATTACCACCACCAACACTTAATGAAATGTTATCGCTATTCTTTGTAGCTCCACCAATACCTGCATCCCAAGCCACTCCCTCAACTCCGTAATTATAGAGGATATAATCGTGCGTGATTGGACTTCCATCAATGAGCTTCCACTGATTAACGATGTAGAGCCAAGTACCAACTAATTCGTCACTAGAATTGAGCGCATAATATACATCACCATCACTTCCAGCTGTTTCAGGATTGTCATATCCATAGGAGACTGATGAACCTCCTCCACCTCCACCAGTCGCTGATGCGGTTGTTCGCTCCCATTTTGAAGCATTCCATGTTCCTGTGACATTATTTTCTTTACATTTATACATCAGTAATTCATACATTACCACATCGCCTGTGTTGTAGGTCTGTGTTGAATCATAAGCCGGGGCTAATGATACCTGAGTGGAATGCATGATATCATCAATAGTGTTCATGTTAGTATTGATAGTAGCCACGTCAGCGACTTCCGAATATGTCGGCTTTATTAAATTATAGTTGTCCGTATATGTTGCCATTTTCTCTCCTTTTCTTTAGCATCGTGAGTGATTCGGCATAAGACCAAACCACCCACGAAAATGAAGGAATAAAATAAACAGTTACCTAATTCATTACCATATATGTTTATCCTTAACATCTGCCCAACTGTAATCATCTTTAAGGTCTCCCCATGTTATGCCCTCAACTGTAAGTGAAGTCTTATTGATATAAGTGTCAGCTGTAAATGTATCAACTGATATACTATCAAGATTGATTTCAGTTAATGTATCTGTAAGTGTTCTTGTATGTGGTGTGATAAGATTTGTAGTAGTTGTTGCTGTAAATGGTTCAACTGAAATACTATCAAGATTGATTGCATCAATAGTATCTTCAACATCAATATATCCATTCCAAACTTCATCACCTAATAATCCAACACCTGACATAATAGCACGTAATCTGTAAGCACTTACCTTTACAGTGCAATTAGTACAAGTAAGTAACACTCTAAATAAGTTATTTATATTTGCTTCACTATCCCAATAGAAAAGCATATTAAACGTATGTCTACCATCAATATATGTTTCTGTAGGAGTGAATGTTCTGATTATCTCACCCGCTACCTCATATTGAAGCTCAACTTCTGATGGCTGAGTATCATCTATGACTGTAACATCTAAGATTGCTACTCCTTGAAACATTACCAAACACTGTTTACTCACTACATATCGCATAGATAGTATAGGTTTAGTTGTGCTATTTCCGATAGTAACATCAGATTTACTAATGTATCTATAGTATTTAGTGCTTGTCGCTTCTATACTGCCTTTTAGTTCATTATCAATTACATTATAATCATATCCTGATGTAGTGTTTTCATTATATGATTCTGTTCCTGATGCTATGAGTTTTTGTTCTACTAACATAGCACCGCTTAATTCAGATTCACAGATTAAGCAGTCACCATTGTCTGTATGAGCTATATCTCCGACTTTAAGATTTAGATTTGATACAATCAATTTAATACTAGCCGGGTGATAAGTTATCTGCCCAATATTCTGTAATATTACATTAGCAATGGTCTGTAACTCAGTGTTAGTCTTATCTAAGATTAACAGATTGTCCTGTATTACTATTGATTTATTTCCTTCACCTGATACAGCATTTGCATCATTTATACTGTTTATAATCTTGACCTTTGTAAATGCTGGAACTGTATATGATTCAAAATCAGAATTATTTATTTCATACGCATCTGTAATATCAACTACATTATTATACGTATGTATGAACTGTAACTGCCCTTCTCTTGATATATTAGCATTACACGCTTGTAACTGACAGATGTATTTAAGCACTTCGATAAACTTAATGCTATTTATCTGCTGTGTCTGCCTAACTAATAAGCTGTCATTCGGTAATGTGATAGTTGAGTCATAATTTAATCCTACATATGTACACAATGATTCTCTTAATGTCTTGAGTGTTACTTGAGATACTGTATCAAATAAGTTCTCCCACCACTCAGCTACATCTCTATCAGCAAGAGCATATAACGCATCATACGCTATAATCTTACGTGATATATCTTGTCTAAGTCGATTTCTCACACACGAATCTATATATCCTGTAAACAGTGGTACATCTGTAGGTGTTTCATCATCTTCACCCTCATATACAAGCTGATGCACATATATCTTTTTGTTATTTATATCAGGAATGTCATACAACTCAGCTTCAAATCTGTTGGCATTACATTCTCCAATATTAAATCCATTAGTGCATAATACTTCATCAACAACTAGAGAACCCGATGATATTCCCGAAGTGATATCAGGAATATCATCATCAGGAAAAGATATTACAGTTTGTCTATATACTTCTATATCCATTATCTTCTCCTTTAGTATTCAATAAACTCTAGCTTAAGTTCTCCATAAATTATAGTATCATCTGATATAGACATAATAGGAAATTCCATATTAGGTCTATAAAAGTCTCCTGTTTTATATTCATTGTTTTCATCATCCCAAAACTGCAAAGTAATACGTCTTTGCACATGGTCTGATTCTGCATTATAAAAGAATTGCTGTATAGCTATCTTTTGGTCTAATCTGAGACTAGGCCTTACCGTAAATGAAAATATAGACTTCTTACCAGCGGCTGTAACTCTAGTAAGATTTCTTGTATTGTCATCACGATAAGCCTTTATCTCTTCTCTTTGATTAGGCGTACTTTTCCAAGTATTAAATACGATATACTCTGATGGAAATATTGTATTTGTAGCTACAGCTTTTAATAAATATCCTTGCCAATTACTCATTTACACTACTCCTTATGTATATCTATATCTTGTGCCTGTCTGCTTATATCGTTTCTCTTCCTCATCCCAAACACATTGAGCGACTGTTCTACCATCTAATTGTAACACAATAGGCTCATTATTGCTACTACCTCTAGAATCTAAAGCTATTGTAAATGCTTCAATCATTGTATCAAGTGGTGTCTCAATGTTAGTTCCATTCTTCTGGTCACCAAGCATTGCCATGAACGGCTTATTTGGTGGGAGAACTGCACCTTGTGCAAGATAAGGTATTCTAACATCTTTAAATATAGGATTTCCTGAGAAAGTTCTATTAAGTTTTGCAATAACTGTATTATTAAGCAGATTCTTAAAATCATCTACATTAGAGCTTACCTTTATACTAAATGTAGCAGTCTTATCTCTCCAAGTGCTTGCAATAGCATTCCAAATACCCTGTATTCTAGCTACCGAAGGTGTATTGATAGATAATGTTGCAGTCTTGTCAAAATTAAGTGACTTGAACCAAGAAGCAAAATTCATTACCTGTATTCTACTCTGTTCTACAGCCTGTCTGAATATCATTACAAACAATGCTGGCACATTCTTTAACTGACTACTTGCTATGATTGTATATATACTACTTGCCCAAGTTGATATGCCTGCAAACTGCTGTATAGATTGTGTATAAGCTTGTCTAAATACAGAGCTTAATGATGTAGGGAGTGAACTGAATCCCTTTACTATACTCTGCACTGCATTGTGCGCAAGCTGTGAACTGCTTCTAAAAGCATTTCTAAATGAGTTTGCAAAACCTGTGGAGTAAGTAGATATCTTAGATGTAAGCACTCTAAATGAATTATCAATCTGAGCTGTAGTTGTTGAAGCTAATCTACCAACTTGCTGTAATGCTGTCTGTACTTTCTGTATCTCAGCTAAACTAGCATTTGTATTAATAGTAGGTCCTTGTACAGTTTCTGTTGTAGTTGTTTGTACTGCCTGTGTTGTCTTTGTAGCTTTTCCACCCTTTGATAAGTCAGTCTGTTGAAGTCCCTTATATTCAACTTCCTCTTTGATTCCTATGAACTCTTTTATCTTATCAATAGCAGTATTGAATTTATCAATAATCCATTGAACAGCTCCTGTTATCCAAGTCTTAATAGTCTCGAATACTTTAACAAGACCATTTAAGAAACCTTGCATTACAAATCCACCTATCTCAGCCATAAGAGTTGATGGAGAATGTATACCGAATAAATCTTTGATAGGATTTACAATATACTTTTCAAACTGTTCTTTAATCCAAACAGCTACATCTGAAACAACTCCCCAAAGACCTTTCCAAAATCCGTTCCAACCTTCTTTTCCAATGTCCTCAAACCATTCTACAATGGCTTTGAGAACTTCACCGCTGAGAGCTATTGTGGATACAAGTGTAGCACTGAAACTTGCCCATATAAATTCAACTACCCCCATGAATAGACCGACCCAATCTACGTTCTTGATTATATTAACAATAGCTTTAGCAAATGCTATGCCATCAAAGTTTCTAAAACCACTTATAGCAAACTCTAGTGCGCCACTGATTCCTTCAGATATGGTTGAGGCTATCTTACCCCAATCAGCAGTTCTAACAAATTCATTAAGCATTTCTACGAAGGAAGTACCTGCTGTTCTCCAATCAAAGTTTGTAATCAGTCCATAAAGTGTATCAGCTAGTGAATTTAGAGCATTACCTAAAGTTCTACCAATACCACCAAGTGCATCAGGCTTAAATACCTCATTTAAGCTCTTAGCTATCTTGGCACCTATATCATCAAATTTAATTCTAGCAAATAGTGTATCAGCGGCTTCAACAATTCCTGTTATAGCATCATGTATATTCTTACCAAACTGCTCTAAGTGTATCTCTTTAACAAATCTGTTAAGACCTTCAGCTAAAGAATAACCGAGATTATTCCATTTGAAATTTTCCAAAAACGCACGAGTAGCTTCAATAGGTGTATTAAGTGCTTGAGCTATGAAATTTCCAATCTCACTGAATAACTCAGGAGAGATAATTCCATTAAGCAGTGTTGCTATAGATTTTCCGACTTTAGCGGCAACTGCGTGTATCTTATCCCAAGGTATACTTTGTAATGCGTGAGTAAGCTTTTCACCAATAAGCTCACCTACTTCTGTAAAGTCAGCATCTTTCCAAGCATCTTTAATCATCTTAGCAAAGTCAGCGGCGTTTTCCATTAAGTCACTCTTCTCAAAGAATGTGGTGTCTCCGGCTCCACCGCCGCCACCTCCTCCGCCACCACCATCGTTATCTTGACTGATGACGAGAAGTTTATCATACTCAGCAAGTTCTTCTTTAGCTTTCTTAGCGGCACCACCTGTACCACCAATAGCACCTGCAAAGTTCTTCTGTTGCTTAACAGCTTTATATATAAATCCCTGTCCTGTAAGAGCGGCAAAGAAACTTCCTATTGCGTTTGCGGCGGCTATGGCGGCATTCATAATTGCATTGAGTATCGGAAGTACAATCGAGAGCAAAGGTTGAAATGCTGTAGCAATACTATGAGTCATCTGACTAAATGTTGCTACTAAATCAGACAGTTGTGCATTTATCTCAGGATACTGAATTGCCATATCTTTAAATGCTTCTTTACCATATTGTCTGAGTTTCTTATACAGTAAGAATAATGAACGTATTCCTAATCCGTATTTAAGCACCTGTTTAAACAGATTTTTAAATGATTTAGATGCTTCATCATTCTTTGCAATTACATGATTCTTAATTAGCTTACCTGTGTTTATAAATGCTTTTTCAACAGCTTTAAGTACACCCTTAAAAGCATCTGCAAGCTTATGTGTTTTTGTTGTAGAATTGTCTATCTGTTTGTTTAGAAACTGTGAACGTCTGATAAGTTCAGTGTATACTGTCTGTAATGCACTAAGCCTTCCTTCAAGTTCAGCATCAGGTTTAAATGCTGTACCTTTAGTACGCATATCACTCATTGCACTTTGAACTTCAGCTATTTCTTTTTGATATTTATGAAGTATAGCTTCTACATTCCGAAATCGCCCGTTGTTAAATCTGTTTAAATCTTTATTAGCTAATCCGTCAAGCTCTGCTTTTGTCTTATTAGCGTCTTGCTGTAAGTTTCTTAATTTCTCTTGTAATCTTTCGTAACCTTCTGTAGGAACTCTTTTGTTACCAAGCTGTTCCAATTTTTGTGCTACAGATTTTATCTGTGTCTCAAGTTTAAGTGCTTGAACACCCATTTTCTGCATAGATGACTGAGGAGATTTATATGCTTTTGTTATTGATTTCTCAAGTTGTGCTATTGCTTTTTCGGCTGATAAGGTGTCAGCTCCAATTTTAATTTCTACATCTGCATCAAAATTTGCCAATTACAATCTCCTCCTTTCTTATTCTTTATTACCATTCCATAAATCCATAATATAATTCTCAGCTTCTTGCTCTTCAAGTGTCTTATGATTCCAGATAAAATATTGTGGATTTTCATTTCTAAATTCCTGTTCGTGTTTCTCAAGTTTCTTTCCACGAAGTATCTTGTTTCTGATTGATATGATGGTAGAGAACGCACTTTCACCTATACTCATATAATATCCCATAAAGGTCCACCAATGAATATATTGTTCAGCTCTGACTTCTTTATGTGCAACATTATTTACTGCTGATATGATTAACTGTGCATCTTGTTCCCAATCCATAAGCTTTCTTGAGGATTTGATAGCATTTGTCATATCTTGACCACAATCAAAAAAGTCATACATCTTGACTACACGTTCTTTTGCTTCTTCCTCTGATAAATGTAATACGGTGTCAACATCTAAATCTTCATAAAAGATAATAAGACTTACTAATATTCTTTCAGTATCACTCTCGATATCAATATCAGAGAGTGCAGAAAAACAATCGAGTACCATTCTGTAATCACCTTTGTTACGAATATGACACTCTCTTCCATTTATATCAATCGTAACTGGCAGTTCATACATAATGGTACTCCTTTAAATAATTACTTACGTGAGGTTTTCTTTTTATGGTCAGCTGGTGCATACTTCTCTGTTCTCTTAGCAAGCCTTGACTTAAGAGCCTGTGTTTCAGATTCAATGTTCTGACCGTATAACTTTGTTATTACATCTATGATGTTATCATATCTAAACTGACCGTTTACAATATCATACATATTACCGAATGGAGCGCATATCTCTGATACATTAGCATCAAACAGCTTATCTATGTACGCTCTCATTCCAGCATCAATGTCTTTGAGTTGTGTGCCCATCTTATCAAGACGAGCCTTAAAAGCATCAACATCATCTTCATCTATATCAGAATCATCCTCAAGTGAAAGTGCTGTAGCTTTATCTCCTAACTCCTGAAGCTTTGGATATAATTCAGATACCCTAGTAATGATACCTACGTCTGATACGTTAAGTTCAAGTATCTTATCATTATCTCCATTGATTCTGAAACGCTTCTTCTTTATGGAATCAATGTTGATATCAATAACATCATTTACAGTATTATCAATAGGTGTATTTGTTGACTTATTCATATTTATTTCCTCCAAATATTAAACTGTAACATCCTCTGTGAATGTGAAGTCCTCTGCAATCTTATCTACCTTACCGGTAGTAATCTTATTACTGAAATATACAGTAATAGGCATATTTACCTTTGTATCGCCACCGATACTTGTGATTGCGATTGTACAATCATTATGTCTCTCAGCTTCGTATCCATTAGTTGAATCACCAATATACATAGTTACAATGTACATTGTAAATTGATTGAACTCTGATACAGCATTTCTTCTACGAAGGTCATTAAGAAATGCACCAAGCTTAGAACCGCCAAGTACAAGATATGGGTCGAACTCCTGCTGTGGCTGTGTCTTGTTGATATCTGTATAGTTATTACCACGAATATCTGTAGTAGTAGAGATATCAGCATTGTATTCAATAGCTGAATCTTCTGTTCTAGTACCAAGAATTTCTCTTACCGTTGTAGGTGTAGTTCCTTCATATTCTGTCCACTCTGCAATGGTTACAAGAAGTTTACGCTCGGCTCTCTGTCCTTTATTAAGATTAAACTGCTTAATTGCCATTTGTATAATCCTCCTTTAGATTATCTGTTCCATATTACTTTACTTGTATCTCTATACTCGATTTCAATATCAATACTATACATTGCTAGATTAGGATTAATCTCAGTATTGATACCATCAAATCTAGGTGAATCAGTAGTTGTCCTGATTTCATCTATCTCACAATTATCTCCGAAATTAGGATAATTATGTAAATCCTCTTGTTCTGAAATCCAATCAATCAGTGCTTGCATATCTGCTAAATCATCCACATTCTCATTTGAAAATGTAGATTCAGAAGTGCTTGTACCTATGGTCGGAAATTTAACAATCGGAATATCTGTAATTGATTTAAACTGAACTATTGTAAATGTATAACGTCTCTTAACACTGCCATCTATATACGGTCTTGATATACTTCTATCATCAGAGTTAGTGATAATCTGTGTGTTGTTATCTTTAGCATTAATGAAGTTGAAGTATAGAGGACTGTTTACTATCTGAGGGCATTGTAAGATATAATCTATAAATGCACTGTTCTTATCTATCATCTTAAATGCCTCTTTCTAACTCTGTTTACTTTAGTCTTTGCTCTACGACCACTACTGCTTACTTTAGATTTAAGTAACCAAGTAATCTCATTCTGCAAAGCACGTTTACGCTCTGCCCACATAGCTCTCATCCAATGATGATGTGTATTAGGTTTTGTATAACCGAATGAAGCAAGTATTTCAGGTGTGCCTGGTGGAGCTTTCGTATATCCTTTTATATTGCCATCTTCATCTCTAATAGATACAAACTGAGCTGGCATAAGGTGTGATTCATTTTTAGCACCTAACTCTCTACTCGTAGGATATTTTGTTGAAGGACTTCTCCAACCTGGTTCAGAGTTAGTAACCCAACCTATTAAGTTAGGTCCATATACTTTACCATAATACTGATATTTAGCATATGGCGCACTCCACTTTATAGATGTAGGTGTAGCTCTACCACTCGATACTAAGCTACCACTTTTAGTAGGTACATAATCATTTGCATAATCTAATATAGTCTCATTTATCTCCTGCATTGTAGATGGTGACTTTAGTTTAGCTATAAGTTCCTTCTGCAATTTAGTACGATAATTTAATGTCATATTGAATTTAATCATATTACGTACCCTTTACAAAATAATGTGGATTACATCTGCCTGCTCCTGTGTTATCAGCTATTTCCTTGATAGTTATACATCCTTGAAGTTCTTTATATTTTGCGATTAAATCAGTAGCTCTATGCCCTGATTCATACTCGCTTATTTCATCATCGACAGCACCTTTGACAATGATATCACCTTTACCCAACGTAAAATAATCATTTATACTGTCATTAGGCACTTGTACCCATCTAAACTTAGGTAAGTATCTTGCATCTTCTCTTATTCTGCAAATACTATCATCAGTTTCTATGGTTGTTTTATTTACAGTAACTTTGTTACCAATGTATTTCCAAAACGTATCTGTAACTACTGTTTTGTACCAACGTATTAATTGAGTTTGAGGGTCTTGAAACTTATTGTAAATTGTAACTGTAGTATTCCACCATATAGGATAAGGTTGATTATTCATCGGCATACAAACCTCGATAAGTAAGTCGCTTATTCTGACTATTTCTTACACCTTGCAGATATCTGAAAACAGTATCTTCTAAGATGTTTCCTCTAGCTCTATTTGCAAGTGAAGCAAATAAATCGTGTGCATCTATTGCATTATATCCAATAGATACTCCGTCATTAGACTGCTGTGCGATATAGCTTGAAATTACAGTTGTTGTTACATTACCCTGCGCATCAGTTGTTGTTGTAGTCTGTGCGCCCAATTCAAGTGCATCTGCTTGTAATTTAGCAAGCTCTATAAGTCTATACATACATTTAGCTAGTTCATCAGGATAAGTCTCTTCATCTTTAAGTCGATTAAATGTATACCAATTTACAATAGTCTCAGCTTCATACTCAAAATTGTTAAAGGCGGTAATGTCTAATGTACCACCCATAGATTGATATGTTTCATAATCAAGATACATAGAGTCTCACCGCCTTATAATTACTGCTTACGTTTTCTACGAACTGATGATGTACTCGGTGTAGGCTTTATATCTTCTGACAGTGGCTGAGCGATTGGCTCACTCAGCTTACTGTCACAGATTGTATATCCTTTACTGAGGTACTTATCAAGTTCATTTTCGGTAACTCTTACAATCTTGTTACCTTTTATAACTTTGATACTACTCATAGTTATACCTCTTATGCGTTTGTAGATGTTCCGCTTGATGTTACATTGAACTGAATAGCGTTTGACTTATTCTCAAGAATGAATACATCTTCAAAGCTCTCTTCGTAATAAACATACTTACCCTCTGACATTGCACTTGGTGCATCAAGTCTTGAGAATGTGTAAGATACAGGTGTGATTACTGCTGTAGGATGAACAAGGAACATATTAATCTGCTCTGCATCGTCATCAACCTTATAATCAGTTGTGAAGTCATAAAGAGTTTTCATAAGTGTTGAAGGAACTCCGATGATTTCAACCTGGTCAAGTCTGTTTACTCGTCTATCAATACCATTTGGGCCACTCTCTACACCGAGGTGTCTATAAACACCCTGTGCATCCTTAAGAATACGCTGAATCTCAAATGGTACATAGAGAATACGACCATTTGCAGGTACTCTACCATTATCCATAGCAAGCATAAGATTATCAAATACTGAGAGGATATTAGCAGTTGTAAGAACTGTTGTATCAGCAACGTGCTTTACACCTGTATCAGGATTATTTGTCTTTGTCCAATCAGAATAAATCTTACTGATTGTATAAGCATCCATCTCAGGGAACTTATGCTCATCGTTGAATACCTGTGTGATATTACCGATGGTTGCTACCATATTAGTCTCATCAATATCTCTAGGGTGAACAAGAGTAGACCACTTTCTTTCATTCTCAAGTGTCTTGCTTACCCATGCGTTCTGATAGTTTCTCTGAGCAAATGCAATAGTATCTCTATCTGCATCTACTCTACCTGATGTACTGATAGATGGAATCTCAATAGTCTTGCTGTTAATCCATCTGTACTTACCGTTGTTTGGTGTTGCATAAAGCGCACCAAAGTTGAGAACATATGGGAAATTCTGCTCCAATGCTCTCTGATATTCGTCAGCATAGTTAAGTGCTGACATAGCTGTTGTACCATTATTAGCTGGTGCTACGTATGACATAATCTTAATCTCCTTTTCTTAATTAACTATTAGGTCTTTGTCGCACTCCTGTGAAGTGAAAACCAAAGTCCTTTGAAACATCTTTACCATTATCTATAACAGGCTGTGTTGGTTGAGCAAATGTAGGCTTTGGAGTAGATACTTCCTCTGTCTTTGGTGCTTCTGTTACAAACGCATCTGCATTATCAGCTGAATAAGCTGTTACAAAATCATCAGCACCTAAAATCTGTGAACCTTCCATCTTAAGCTCTTTGGCAATCATAGAACTTACAAAGTCACGCTTTGCGGCATTACTTGAAAACTTCTTGCCGTTAGCAAATTCTCTAACAGCAAATTCATATGCCTGCTTACTAAGCTGTGCCTTATAATTATCTGTGTCTTGCTTATACTGTGTCTGTAGATTACCAAACTGTGTCTGTAACTCTGCAAGCTTTTCTGCATCTGTACCTGCATCATTAAGCTGAGTCCTTAAATCCTTTAAGTCCTTATCTCTAGTCTTAATAGTGTCATTAAGCTGTGATATCTGCTTATCTCTGCCTGAAAGTTCATTATCGAACTTATCCTTGCTGACATAGTTTCCTTCTGATAAGTCTACAAACTTTGCGCCACTCTCACTTAATACTTTCTCAAAAGCACTGTAATCGAGAGAAGCTTTTTCAAATAGTTCCTTGATTGTCATAACACAATCCTCCTTCATTCTTTATATCTGTTTTATTTAAACGACCATTACAGTTTGGTCTGAATGGCATTTGTTTTAATGTCTTTTATGCTCGACAATAATTTTCTAATCGCACCTAAGACTAATTTAACTTAACCCTAAGTGCGAAGCGAAGGAAATAAATATGAAAACTCAACATTCTTCCATACATAGTATATCATATTAACTACGTTATGTAAACTATTTTAGTATGAAAATCCACTAACTGAGGCACGATTTCTCTGTTTTGTCAAGTGACAATCTTTACTAAATTGAGTATATTCACGATTTAATTTTGCAATCTTGGCTTTATACTCTTCCATGAGTATGTCATTACCTGCTTTTTTAGCCATCATATATCCTTCTTTGGCATAACGTATATCTGTTTCATACTTACGCTGTATCTGTTCGCACTCATACATTGTAAGTGTCTTACCATTTTTTAATTCATACCCAGAGTGATTAGCTTCTTTAAGTTCTTCTAAATCTTCTTCTGACCACGTAGGTTTATGCTTTGCTATAATTATAGCAGTAGGAAAGTGTCTACAGTTCCATTCTCCTATACCTCTAGGTATCGCATCAAACTTATTATGGTTTATATCTTCAAAGTCTGTTTCACTTTGAAGCTTTCTAAATTCATCTATCGTAAATATATGACCTTGTATAGGCTCATGGTCAGGTGCTGAGAAGCTATGTGCTGATAATTCTATACCATCAGCATTTATCTCATCAGCAATCTGTAACTGTATTTGTTGATTAAGCTGATTTACACCTGACATTATATTCATTCTTACAATGCTGTCTAGTCTACGTGAATATCCACTATCCCAATATACTCTTCTAAACCCACTGTCATTAAGCTGTTTTAATGTTCTCCTCATAGCAGTATTGAAATCCATAACACCACTCTGTACATTATGTATAGCTTCATCAATTACACTTTGATATGTTTCTTGTAAGGTTTGAAATTTAAGTCTTGTGGGATTTTTAGAATCACGTATCAAAAAGCCTGTAGCTTTTGAATTTGACATATTCTTAAATGTACCGCCTGTCTGATTTGATACAGCTTTTATGCTTCTCTGCAATCTTGTGTTGCGTTCAAGAGGTATCTGAGATTTATGTCTGTAATCATAGAAAGGTTTAGCATCTATATATGTATCTACAGCAACTTTTTTAATCATAGCTTTGACTTTGGTTTCCTGTATATCAAGAACCCTTGCAATCTCTTTGTTTAGATGTCTTGCACTCTCACCTATTTTATAAAGTTGCTGTAGTTTATATACATCTGCTTTTGATAACTCTCCTACAGCTTTTACACGTTCAGCTATCTCATTTATCACATACTGCTCAAGTTCAAGCTGACGGTCAATAAAAGGTTGTATTAACTTGTCTATAGAGTTATCATCAATCATTTATTCCCTCCTACTTTCCGAAGTATTTAACTTCCGTTTCTCCGTTCGTGTCATTCCATACTTTATTTATTCCAAGTAATGAATTGACCTGAATTGGAGTTAATTGATAGGTTAATGGGGTTGCTAGTTCGTAAACGACTTGTGCTCCTGTTGTTGGAGTTCCACCGACTGAATATACATCTCTGTCACTTATCCACGTTGATGGAAGCGTTTCACCATCATAGCTGGCGATATTAGCATGAGTTACCGTCAATACTCCACTTACTAAGTCAACATTTCCACCGTATACTGTGCCAGCTTGTGACTCCCACGATACGGAGTATGTAGTGCCATCTTGTGCATCTGTTGTTGGAGATACGTGAACATTTCCCTCACTAAATCCACTAATCGGACAGATGTTGGAATATGGAGCATAAGAAGTTGCAGTTGAACCTAATTCAATTTGACAAATATCAAGGTTTGATTGATTTACATTTACTCGGATATAAGCGCCTTGCGTAAATGTCACAGAATCACTTGAATCTTTACCTCCCGATATATTTTTACTTTCTAATAATGTTTTGTTCTCGTCATATACACACATTGAGTAGAAACTACTTGCCCCAACTATATGTGAGAAATAATACGGAGTGTTTAGTTTTATCGGTATATAGTCGCTATATGAGCCCCCTGCTGAACTATATTCAGCGCCCGTATTTGTAAGATATTTTCCGAGCGTGACGGTGTCCTTGTTAAACTTATTCTTCCCAGCTCCACCTACCCAAGGAGAATCATATCCATGTAAATCTTGAACAGCTTTTATTTCAGCGATGACTGAAGGCATAGGAAGAATTGAGCCATCATCAAAACTAACAACATCATCTTTAACAGTCTTAAGAAGATAACCATTCTCAGGAAGTGCAACATTTACATTAACCTTACTAAATCCATCAGTGCCTTGACTAGGTGTATACTCACCATTCTCTGTAACACTTAATTCATTGAGTACCATTTCTGGTACTTCAACAATTACAGGACTATAAGCTTTATTTGCTTCTTGATAGATACCATTTCGTGTGACATTAAGGTTTTCTATAATAGTATCATCTCTGTCTTTTTCATTTATTATTATCATTAGAGCAATCCTCCTTTAATTATTTCTGAAATTATCTGGGCTTTGTTGCATAGAACTGTCAAGTCCTAATTGATTGAAGTCCATCTGAGTCATTATGTTATCTTCAACTGCAACTCTATTCTCTTCCTGTACCTTAAGAAGTGCTTCTTTAGCTTGCTTCTCAGTTTCACCCATATACCACATACGAACTTCTTCTTTGCTCATAATGCCATTCTGCATAAGAGTCATTCGCTTTCCAAGTTCTGTATCTACATCAACAAGGATACTGTCATCCCACTCATAAGATACTTCATACTCACCCTTTGGAGTGATATCATATAAGTCACATAATACATCCATGACATATATAACATCATCAAGACAGCTTTGAATAGCCTTCTGTATCTCCACATTAGCCTGATAGCTTCTCTGCTTAAGTATCTTTAACTCTGTAGCTGTTCTAGCTTCTGCTACATCTACTTCTGAGATAGTTCCTCTTGAAAGTCCTGTAACATCTTCTATGTGCATGAGTATCGTATTAAGACCTTGTATATAACTGCTATCTCTGAGTGCAGGCGCATACTGATTATATGTATCACCCTCTGCTGTTAAGTCTACAGGTCTGTACAATCTCTGCTGTAAATGTCCCATTCCTGTCTTGAGAACTTCATTGCCTTGTGAATCTCTTGTATAATAATCTCTGAGTGCATCTCTATCAATATCAATAGCAAGCTCACCACCTTCATACTCCCAAAGAAGTCTGCTGTACTGAACATCTGCATCCTTGATAAGTGATATAGCCTTATCAAAACCACTTACACCAAGTGGACTGTACATATCTATCGTATTAGCTTCAGGCATCTTGAAATATGCAAAAAGAAGTCTATCCACACCCTTTATAACTGTAGTAGGCTGAATATTTGCCCACTCAGGTACAGATTTAAGAGGGATTTCCTGTCCTAATTCATTACCCGCTCCATCTCTGATATTTGATGTAGAACGAAATGTCATATTAGTTACAGTTACAGTATGGTTTGCATACTTATGATGTTCAAGTCTGCTGTATACAAAGTTCTTATCTATCTTCTTCTGAATAAATGCCGCTTCAATGATATCTCCATTGCTGTTAAATGCAAGTGGATAAAAAGCAGTAGCTAATACAAATTCAAATTCGATATCTGCCTTATCTAACTTTGATACATCAAGTGTGAGTGTATTATCAGAATCAGTGTCTGATTTAAGTGAATCTAAGTCATTGACTATTACATAAGGCTTTATTACAAGACCACCTAATGCAATTCCATATTCAATCTCACGTCTGATGTTCTTTAAAAGCTTATTCTTATATGTCTTATTGAGATATTCAGCTCTTTCAGTAGGTCCTTTTGGAACTAACTCCTTAACAGTAGCTTGTGGGTGAAATTGAGATGTATTATATCTACTGAACTGATTAAAATTAGCACTCTGAGACTGCGTAGAAGCTTTATTCTTGCTCTCTTCTGCATTATCTGTACTGTTAGTGCTTGTATCTGTATTACTCTGCTTAAATCGCTCTACAATATCACCGCCAGCATCTTCTCTTGGTGTCTCTACTTCCTTCATAGGAGTTGTAATCTCACTTTCAAACTCAAGAAGTGCTGTTCTTGCCTTTTCACTAGCTATGAGCTGTGGCAGTCCTAATGACTTAATCACAGTCGGGTCATCATAAGTAGCTTCTCTTAACCACGGAGCTTGACCTTTATACATATCTTCCCATAACTCTATCGCATTTATCATATCAGTAGATACTACAGGTGCGATATGTAATACATTCTCAACTGATTTACTTCCTATCATTCGTTTAAAAACCTCCTTGAGTTTCTGTAAAATCTGAGAAAAACTAATCATCATCTTCCTCCTCTATATCATCAACACCTTCTATGTGTTTATCTATGTTATATTTTATGTATCTGACATTGCCTGGAAAATAATCAAAGTTGTTTGTATATAAAAGAACTTCCTTTGGCTTTAATCTTTCAAGCATCTCGTTATAACATCTTCTGTCCATTTCATTTAGAAATTTATCTTTTCCTGAACCTACAACAGAAAATGCTACAATACTACCTATTGGGTATCCATCAAAGCACCAATCCCAATCCTCTTCAAGGCCTGCCCTGATTAATGGAATTACTGTAAGTCCTTTTTCCTGCCAGTACGCTGTAATCCAGTGCATACGATATTTATTAAACACACGTAATGCTTTAGGAAAGTCAATGTAGTATGAAAAATCAGGAGTTATTATAGCATCATATGCTGATAACACTTCTGCATATCTATCAGGAAAGTTCCATACACACTCAAACTTAAAATCATACTCAAAGAAGTGTACACCTGTTTTAGCCGGCTTATTTCTCATCCTCTTAGCCTTTTCAAATTCAAGCCAATTATCTATATTAGGCAGTTCAAAAACAGGTTGCATAGCAGGTATATTATATTCACCAACACCTACATACTCTCTAAGAGATGTATTTAATAATTGTGGCATTATTTACCTCCATGTTTGCTCTTATGCTGTTTATTACTTCTTCTGTTCTTAACTTTTGTCTTTTCTGTAGTTGTATGTTCAGTAACTTTACCTGTAGAACCTGACTTTTCTCTACCTCTGTGTTCTTGTTTTGTGCCTTGTAATGAAGTATCATAGCCTGATGACCTTTTTAATACACCTACATCTTGTTTATGTGATTCATAAGTATAAGTATAAGTATAGTCTTGCTCATATTTAATTTTATCTTTTCGTGATTTCATATTTATCTTCCTTATCTCGTAAATTAATAGTGTACCATAATTGGTACAGCATTAATTACCTCTTTTATTGCAATATCGCTCTAGGGCATACCTAGTTGCATCAATCGAATGGTTATTCTCATCAGGATAATCACTTATCCAATTACCCTCTCTGTCCTGACAATATTCATAATGAGTAAATTCCTTATACGTCTTAGGGCATCTTCTTTTGTCTATATAGATGTGATTAAGACCTTGTAACCATTTTATGCCATATCGTACAGAATCAGGTCCTTTTATAGCAGGTTTTATATATGCACCATATGCTTTAAAGTCAGCTATTGACTTCTGCTCTGCTGAATCTGCTGTAATCAAGTCATTCATATTCAACAGCTTCTTTTCTTTATAGATAGTGTCAAATACTATCTGATTTCGTGTTTGTACTGTGCTGTATTCTGTGAATATATATAAATCTAGTCGCTTTACATCAAAGTGCATACGTACAAATCTAAACGGGTCTACAGCATAACCCCAGTCAATGCCGTTATATATCTTGTCAAATGTCTTATATAACGGTACTTTTATAGTCTGACCACTATAATCTTCAAAGTCAATAAGCTCTTCTGCATCAAAATCAAGCGCATTAGGAAATACACCGCCACCTGTTCCTGTAGGCACTCCCATATATTCATGGTCATAGGCTTGTGGATTTATTGCTTTTAAGTCCTCAGCTTCTTCTATGAACTGATGACCAAGCCATTCAACAGGTACATCAAGATAAGTATTATGTACTACTAATGTATTCTTCTTGCTCTCTGCTTCATCTGCATACTCATTAGCCCAATTATCAATAGAAATAGGTGGGTTAAATGTTCTGAAATCCCAAAATAAATCCCCACCTCTCATTGTAGACTGTAATACTTTACGTAATTCAGCCTCGCCAGCAAATTGGTCTAGCTCTTCCCACCATGTAATGCCTATATATCCACGTTCTACCTTGATAGATTTTACTTTATTCGGGTCATCCATACCCATAAAGAATATCTTCTGTCCTGTAGGCTTATATATTATAGGGTTGCTATACGTCTTAGGGATATGAAAATAATCTTGCAATCCCATTGCATAGATACCCCATATGACCTGAGAATAGATTGAGTTTTGAACTGTGTTTCCTACCTTACGAAAGCATACTGCATTAACATTAGGATAGCGCATAATAAGTAAAGGTATTACAATGCCACCAATAAAAGATGATTTAGTAGAACCTCTGCCGCCCTTCAGTACATAATGTACATATAAGTGCTTCATAATAGCAGTAAATACAGAGTCGTAAGATGGAATAATAAAATCTTTCAACTTTATATTCATATGTATTTATCTCCTTCAATACAAATATAGTATATAATATTATGTAAACTAATGCAATACATCTATTAGTTTACATAACATCAACCCCCGACAATACAAGAAAACCTAGTCCCATAAAAATCCCACAATACAGGAACATTCAGCTTAAATAAAATCGAGCGTCAATACAAGCAAGATACACTTATATAAAAATCGAGCGTCAATACAAGAAAAAATAGTCTCAAGATTTAGAACGGATATCTTATTCCTTCCATAAAAAATCCCCCCACACTTTTTTGGCGTGTGGGGGCTGTGGCTAGGTTATAATTTATTATTTTGTTTTATCGACTTTATCAGCTATGAATTTGTTGTATGCTTTTACAACATTGTTAAACTCTGTTGCAAGCTCTTCAGCTTTAATTTCTTTTGTAAGGTCCATTCCATATCCTGAGTTACGACTTGAAAAGTCGGGGAGTAATTCATTAAGACTTTTCTTTGTACTGATACGACATTTTCTGCCTAATACAATCTCAATAGCTTGCTTATTGTCAATATATACAGTTGTCATATTTTTATTACAAGTCCACCTTTTAAAGCTGTAATGCTTTGATGATAATGTCATAGCTATGTCATTTATAGCAGGGACAAGTTCAAGCGATTTATCACGAAGGACGGGGTGCTGTGTAATCTGTGACATTGCTTTATTAAACTCTTCCTCAGTCTCATAAAACTTAATATTTGTAATGTTGTGAACTCTAAGTGGTGCATTAATAATCTCTTCAATATTTGTAAGTGTATTCATAATAAGTATCCTCCTTAAAATTAATCTAATACGATAATAGTAAAATCTTTGTCCTGCTGTAAATCTTTAATGCAGGCGATTGACATATATCCTTCATATATAAGATACTGAGTAATTCTATCTCTTAGCTGTATGTTCATAAGTTTCCTCCATAATTTTTATACTAATTTCAGCTGGACAATCTATCCAAATATTATCAATAAATATTTGATAAGGTCTCCAACCATTTATTTCTAAAGCTCTGATTTTATATACCCCTGCTAGAATAGTCATATCTTCCCAACCCATATCCTCATCAAATTCCTGATAATTAATGTTATAGGGTAGAATATAATAAGAATAGTATAAAATACGCATACAAGACTCCTTTCTATATTATTAAGTTATCAAGGTACTAATCGCTATAAAGGCTCCTTTCAATCCTTTATAAGTATATCTTATTTTGTTATATTCAAGTATCATCATCAAGTATATGTATAGTATACAGATATATAAGGCTAAAAACTACAATATTACTGTCTTTTATTTCAATTATATTGTTTATTTATTTAAAGATTCTGTCTTTTATATCAAAATTTTTTCTTCATATTATATATCTGTCTTTTATATCAATTATCTGCTACAGAAAAATCACAGATATTTGATATAAATATTGAAAATTTGATATGATTTTTTCTCCAAATATTGAAAATTTGATATAAATATAGATAATTTATTATTCCTTCTATATATATAAAAACAATATATTTAATATATATATTAGATATTTAATATTATATGATAATATATCAATAAATTTATCCAAATTTGACTAAAATCAAGTTTGGAAAATTGCGAAAACTCCTTGAAATACAAGGGGTTCCGAGCTTTTAATTTCCTGTAAGTCAAAAACCTACATTATAATATATCAATTTTACATACTGTATATTGTAATATTAAATATTTGTTATTTATATTAATTATTTATGTTATATAGTCTTATATATGTTTATATGATATATATTTAATATAAAGTATATATATTTGATATTTTTTCGTGTATTCTCATACCCCGGCGACTTTTTTATGTCAATTATCTGTTATTGAAATATTAAATATCTGTGTAG
>Ga0326513_10000218_pt1 | contig 46233 bp, 61 predicted proteins | sample 2_2465_0518_D_FD_203654 | JGI IMG/M metagenome (GOLD analysis project Ga0326513, IMG submission 203654) | Bovine rumen microbial communities from UC Davis, California, United States - 2_2465_0518 | ecosystem: Host-associated > Mammals > Digestive system > Stomach > Rumen | place: USA... | reverse complement strand
ATGTGAAGTCGATAATGTTCGGCGAGTACGGCGACATCATCTGCACAGCTGTCGGTGCGAGCGACACGACCTATTTCTGTGACTACTACTATCAAGCAGATGGGCTGCGGGCTTTCCTTTTCGGCGGTGGTGCGGCTTATGGTGCGCATGCGGGCTTCGCCTGCGGTCACGCGACTAATGCGCCCTCGTATACGTTTGCGTATATCGGCTCGCGGCTTTGCTTGTACACCAGTGCAGCTTAAAGCAACGAAAAAGAAGAGAACGAATCCGAAATACGAAATCCGCCTGCGCGGCGCGCAGGAAAAACAGTAGTCAAAACACTCAAAGACAAACAAAAATGATAGGTTGTTCGACGATGCGGGCTTTCCATTTCAGCGGTAATGCGAATAATGGTGCGAATGCGGGCTTCGCCTACGGTAACGCGAATAATGCGCCCTCGAATACGAATGCGAATATCGGCTCGCAGCTATGCTTACAGAGATTGTTGTATCGCCCACATGATATAACACACCGTCGGAGACCTTGCCCCAAAAGCGCACGCGTGCGCACAATGCGAAGCATCGCGACTTTCGCAGGCAAAAAATAAATCAGACTTGCAAATCGGCTTTGGTAGCTCACGCGAAGAAGACGAACAAAACAAGCAAACAAAACAAACGAAGACAGATGAAACGCTACGGCAATCTATATGACACAATCATCAGCATCGACAACTTGAAGCTTGCCGACGAGAAAGCTCGCAAAGGTAAGCTCAAGTCGTACGGTGTGCGTCGTCATGACAAAGAGCGCGAAGCGAACATCATGCGTCTGCACGAAGTGCTGAAGAATTGCGACTATCACACTTCGAGATATGAGACGTTCACGATATTCGAGCCTAAAGAGCGACACATCTGCCGTCTGCCGTATTTCCCCGACAGAATAGTGCATCATGCAATCATGAATGTGCTTGAGCCGATATGGGTCGCGTCGTTCATCGAAACGACCTACAGCTGTATCAAGAAACGCGGCATACACAAATGCGCAATCGACGTGCGAAACGCGCTCGACGAAGACTGTGCAAACACGAAATACTGTCTGAAGATAGACATCAGAAAGTTCTACGAATCTGTCGACCATGAGACGCTGAAGCAAATCGTGCGTCGCAAAATCAAAGACGCACGATTGCTGAAGCTTATCGACGAGATAATCGATTCGCACAACACTATTGACGGCGTGAAGCGCGGCAAAGGTCTTCCGATTGGAAACTACATGTCGCAGTATCTCGCAAATCTATATCTGGCGTATTTCGACCATTATGTGAAAGAGACGCTGAAAGTGAAGTATTACTTTCGGTATGCAGACGACATTGTCGTTCTCGCTGCGTCGAAGACAGAACTGCATGACATACTCGACAAGATGCGCGACTATCTTACGGGCTTGAAGCTGCGCATCAAAGCGAATTATCAAGTGTTCCCAGTCGACGCGCGCGGCATCGACTTCGTCGGCTACGTCTTCTATCACACTCATACGCTCATGCGTAAGAAAGTAAAACGTGCGCTGTGCAAGCGTGTCGCGCAGCTGCATCACAGAGCTACGCTGCCGTCAGAGAAATACTACAAGCAGCAAATCGCTTCGTGGTGGGGCTGGTGCAAGTATTGCGACAGCGTCAATTTGTTGAACACATTAAAAATTAAGATTCCTTATGAACTACACTTTAGCAAACGCCGCAGTCGAAGCGCACTGCGACCTCGTTCACGGCGCGCCCGTCGCGCTGGAGCATGACAATGACGGCAGTCACATCTTCAACTTCAATGTCGAGGACGACACAGAGCTTGAAGAGGGTCAGAAGAAGCCTACGAAGATAGGCTACAAGTATCGCACTGTGCGAATCTACGAAGAGCCGACGCGCAAGAACATCAAGAAAGCAATCATTCGCGCCACGCTCTCGGAGAGCGAAGAGTTCGCGCTTGTCAACGCCTACAACAGCTTCAATCTCGGCATCACTGACGACGAGACGGCTGTCGACCGTTACGAAGAGTATCTGCATTTCCTCGCCGACATCGACACGATGCTCGACGAGTGTAACTTCTAATTACACACACAACGAGACATGGCACGTTTCAGCGACCTCGGTATTCAGACGACGACTATCATCGGCAAAAGCATCTTGATTGACGATTTAATCGGGCGACGAATCGTCATCGAGCGCGTCAAAATCGAGAAGACAAAGTTCGAGAACGACAAGACGCGTCTTCACTTGAGAATGCAGATGCAGATAGTCTTCGCGGATTTCAAAGAGAGCGCCGACGAAGCTGGAGATTATTTTGTCAAAGATAAGAACGGCGCAGTCGTCGGGGAGCGCCGTTCGTGTTTTACGGGCTCTGACAACTTAATCGAAACAGTGCAGACGATGCAGTCGCGGGTCACGTCAATCAACGAACAGCGTCTTCGCGACGGATTGCCGCAGATAGACGCGTTCCCGCTCGACTGCACGATACAGCGCAGCGGCAAATGTCTCATATTCCAGTAACCGTAAAACATCAGAAACAATGAATCATAATAATGACATTGCAAACATGCTTCAAATCGTCGTTTTCTTCTGCGTCATCGTTCTGTTCGCGATGTGTATAGACCTCGCAAGCGGTCTCTATAAAGCAAAGCAGCGCGGCGAAGTTCGTTCTTCCTACGGTCTCAAGCGCACGCTGTCGAAGTTCATCACCTATGAGGGTGGAATGCTCATCGCGGCGGGCGTAGACATCATGATTCTCTACTGCAAGATGTTCGAGCTTTTTCACATCAATATCTTGGTCGGCATTCCCGTCATCACTGGTCTTGTCGGCATCTTTCTCTGTGTCGTCGAGTTCATCAGCGTTCGCGAGAAAGCAGACAAGAAGATAAAGCGCGAAATGTCAGATGCAGCAGCTCTGCTGTCGAAGATGCTTGAGAACGACACTTTCAAAGAAGCTTTCAGAATAGCAATCGAACAACAAGCACCGAAAGGAGAGACAGAACATGAATAAAGAATGCTGGCTTCTGACTTCCAACCGTTGGAAGCATCTTGTCGGAATCTTTGTCGTCTCGCTCTTCGGCACTCTTCTCATGGGTATCGGGTGCATCGGCGGCATGGAGTTCAAAGACGTGCACCATGCGAACGGCGACGACAAGCCTATTCGACAGTGGGACTGGTCAGCGTGGGACTGGCTCGACTGTCTCGCTGGTCTCATCGGCGGGCTTCTCGCGACGCTCGTTCAGCTCGTCATCGTTTATCTCATCATCAAATAACACTCTGACATGGCAAAAATAGAGATTCTTGCACCGTTCATTCTCTCGTTCGAGGGTGGCTTCGTGAACGACAAAGACGACGCAGGCGGTGCGACGAACAAGGGCGTTACAATAGCGACGTGGCGCAAAGTGGGCTACGACAAAGACGGCGACGGCGACATCGACGTTGACGACTTGAAGCTCATCAGCGACGCTGAAGCTGTGAACGCGGTGCTTCGTCCACACTACTGGAATCGTTGGAAAGCTGACAAAATCAAAAGTCAGTCGCTCGCGAACATACTCGTTGACTGGGTTTGGGGAAGCGGCGCACACGGTATCAAGATACCTCAACGGATGCTCGGTGTCACTGCCGACGGCATTGTCGGCGCGAAGACGCTCGCAGCTCTCAACAGCGTGGACGCGAAGAGCTTCTTTGAAGCTGTCAAAAAAGAGCGCGAAGCTTTTTTCAAGCGCATTGTCGTAGCGAAACCGACACAGAAGAAGTTCTTGAAAGGCTGGTTGCGTCGTCTCAACAATATCGGGTATGGCTATCTGATAGACAACAGAGGTAAAACAATCAAATTCAAAGAACAATGAAACCGAAAGTCAAAATCATCATCATCATTGCAGCAGTAGCTCTCGCACTCTTCGCTCTGTGGCGACAGTCATACTTGAGCAGCGAGAACAAGCGACTGAAGAGCAATGTCGAGACACTTCGCGACGGCATGACATCATACGTCGTCAAAGACAGTCTCTCTGCTGCATCAATCGAACGTCTTCAGCTCAAGAACGCAGAGCTTGACGCTTACTCGCAGACACTCGCAGACGCAGTGACTACGCTCGGAATAAAGCTCAAGCGCGTCGAGAGCGCGTCACAGACACAGACGCAGACAGAAATCATCGTAGAAGTTCCGCTGCATGACACCGTTTATTTACACGACACGACGGTCATCAGAGCGAAACAATTCAGCTGGCGCGATGCTTGGTGTAATATCGACGGCATCATCGCGAACGATTCTGTAGCGTGCAACGTGACAAGTACAGACACATTGATTCAAGTCGTCCACAGAGTGCCGAAAAAGTTCTTATTCTTCAGATGCGGCACAAAAGCGATACGACAAGAAATCATGTCGAGCAATCCGCACACGAAAATCGTGTACACGGAGTTTGTACAGCTTGAGTGACAGAAAACGCGAGTGTCACGATTACGAAAAGAAGCTCGAAGTATGTCTTCGAGCTTCTTTTTTCGGTCGTTTCGTGGCGCAAATCGTGGCGCGACTTTGCAACGCACTGATTCAGAGTTTTGTTTGTGGAGTAGATGGGACTTGAATCTTGAATTTCACGAAAATTCATTAACCTTCATTTGCACTTATATCAGACATTTGCCTTTTGTCGTTTTCGATGTCTGATTGTTCGTGAGCGTCATTTGTATCAAAAAATCGTGGCGCGAATCGTGGCGCTCTCTCATATCGTGTCGAACTTCGACATGTTCTTTGCTTTCAGCTCGTCGACGATTGCGATGTACGGCTTCATCGCTTTCAAGTCACTGTGACCCGTCCAGCGTGTTATGACTTCGGCAGGCACGCCGAGCTGAAGAGCAGTGACGACGAACGTGCGTCGCGCGCAGTGTGTCGACAGCACTTCGTGCTTCGGGTGAGTCTCTTCGATGCGCTCGTTGCCGATGAAGTAAACATCGCGCACGATGTCGTTCAGTTCGCACTCTTTGCCGATGTCCTTGAGATAGTCGTTCGTCTTCTGATTGCTTATCGCTGGCAGAGCGCGCTCGTTCGGTAGCTCTGCGTCTCTGTACTTGTCGAGAATCGCGCGCGAGTGCATGTTCAGCTCGATTCGCAGTCTGTCTGATGTCTTCTTCGTGACGACACTGATGTAGTCGTCATGAATGTCACTTCGCTTGAGCTTCGCTGCGTCGGAGAATCGCAGACCAGTATAGCAGCAGAATACGAACACGTCGCGAGCGCGCTCAAGATGCGCTTTGTCTGCACTGAAGACATGCGTCTCTACTGTCTGAAGCTCGTCGAGTGTGAGAAAGACGACTTCTTTCAGCTCGAAGTTCGCGCCCTTGAGCTTCGGTCTGAATGTCTCATGCAGTGTGCCGCTATAGAATCCATGCTGCGACGACCAGCGCAGAAACCAGCGCAGGAAACCGAGCTGTTTCGCGACAGTCGTGTTTCGCATCTTCTGCGTGCGCGACAGATATGTCACGAAGCGTTGAAGCGTGTCTTCGTCGAGTTTGCTGAACTTCAGCATCGGCTCGAACACTGTCAGATGATTCTTCAGAGCATTGAACTTCTGTCGCGTGGCGTTCGTCCACTGATTCTGTGTGCCGACAGAGCTGACGAACTTGTCGAAGACGAAGAACACGTCGTCTGTGTCTTCGACGACTGTGCGATTCGCGATGCGACCAGTCGCTGTGTCGAGAGCGTTCAACAGCTCGTCTCGCGACGGCTGTCGCTTCTCTACATGCTCAAAACGAGACATGATGTCTGTCAGATGCGTTTCAAGCTCTGACAGCTTACTATTTATATCTATCGCACGCGCGCATGACGTGCGCACGCGCATACGCGCGTCGTCGAAGTCGTCTCGCGACGGTACAGAGCAGCCGACAGCGAAGTCAAGCGGTCGCTCGCCTCGCAGCGTGACACGCAACCTCAGAGAGAGCGAGCCGCTGCGCTCTGCGTGCATGATGAACTTGTATCTGTACTGTGCAATCATGTCTGTCTATTTCTTTCGGCGCATCGAGCCGCTGCCAGTGAGAAGCCAGCGTGCGCTGATGCCGTAGTCGGTGCAGAGATACGACAGCGCGTCGATGTCGATAGTTCGGTACGTCATGCGAGCGTCGGACGTAGAGCTGCCGTTCTTGAGAAGCGAGTATTTCGTTCTGTTGAGATTGTGACGCTTGCAGAACTCAAGTAAGCCGCCCTGAATCTCATTGCTCTCGAAGAGATAGTTCAGAGCGTCGAAGAATCGCATCTGAACGTCGCGCGTGCGTGTGGAAATGTTCAAGCTCATGTTGTCAATATCTTTTCGGCAAGTGAATCTGAAATATTGTGTACTTTTGCAAATCGAAACGCAGTGAAGCGTCGATGCAGTTCGCGAAGTTCGCTGTCGCAGATTTTGCAGGTTTTGCTGCCGCTGGCGAACGCAGCGCACATCGTGTCGAACATCGTGCGAGACATAAAGCGGTACAGCTCATGTCTGCCGAAGTAGTCTTCAATCGTTATCTCTGACATCGCGTTTCTTATTTTGTTGGTAGCTCAATTCTTCGTCGAATTGAGCTTTTTTCGTTTCCGTTTCCATAAAGCGCAGCTCTCAAGTCAGAGACCACTTTGTCATGATATGCTTTAGCGCCGACGTTTTGAGAATCTATGACTTTCGACGACATGCTATAAGTCACGCAGTCGAACAGCATCGAGCGAAGACGAGAAAGCAATTTCTCTGAATACGACGACTTTGCCAGTCTCAAACACTGTTGATTGTGAAAGATGCCGTACTCTTCGAGCTTCGCAGCGAGAGCGTCATCCGAATAGTGTATGCGAATCCAGTTTTCAATCTTGAGAAGATGAAAAGCAAGTTCGTCTTCATTGAAAGTCATTTGAGCGACCTCAAAATCGCTCTCTATTTCGCTGACTATAAATGACGGTCTTGTATTCATGTATTATAAAATTAGATTGTGAAGATTTCCGTCTCTGTCGAAGTACGCTGTTCCTGGCTCTCGACTGTCGCATCTTCTTTGCAAAGAAGATTGCGCAGCTGTTGACGCAGCTGCGCATTGTCTGCTATCAGCTCTTCAATCTTGCTCTCTTTCTCTCGCAGCATGTCGCGCAGCATCTGAACGACTGTCGAATCGTCTTTCGACGCTTCTGTATATTCTGTTTCTTTATTCTTTCTGTCAGTATCTGCATCGAGCATTTCTCCCTCACCAGTAACGAGATAAATTCTTGAAATTTCTGGAAAAACTTTCAAGATTTTATCTGCAATTTCGTCAGAAATTCGCTTTGTCTTGCCGTTTTTCATGTCATACACCAAGTTCGGATTTGCGCCAATTTTAGCACAGAAATTCGCTGCATTAAGCCCCGTATAATCGAGAATTTTGCTTATAACCATGCCCGCTATCGAACTTTTTTCATTTTTTATTGCATTCATACTGTGAGGTTTATAATTTTTTTTTCAAAAAACCAGTTTTTTTCTTGGTCAATTCAGAAAAAGGCTGTATCTTTGCATCGTCAATTTAGAAAAACAAACAAATATCAATTCACAAATGTGAATGCAAATATAAACAAAAATTAGAAACCAACAAAATAAAAATTAGAGAAATGAAAACGACGATTGAAAATCTGACACTGGTCGAAGTCTGCGAGAGACTTGACATCATCGCAAAGAGCGAGAGCATCATCTGCCAATCATCGCTCATCTACAGCGACATGAGCATATCGCTCAAAAGCTTCAACGAGCAGTTCAAGTCAGATTTCAAGCCGCGCGAGTGGTACTTTGCAATCAGAATGCAGGGAACTGAAGACGGAGAGAGTAAGGAAGCTGTGAAAGCACGCTGCAATGACCTCGGCGAAGCTCACATCGCAATCAAAGTCGAGTACAACAGCACGACAGAGAAGTTCAGAATGACAATCAACAGACAGTAACAACCGCAGGGGCGGTGACGAGCCGCCCCTCTAAAATAATATCTAACATGGAATTCTCCTACAGATACAAAGACAAAGACGACAAGACGATAATCAGCGGAAGCTCATCGCACTTCTTGAACGAAACAGACTTTCGCTCATACCGTCGCAAGGAAATGAAACAGATGTCGAATGTACACCACTGCGAATATTACAAGCTGGGTGTACACAATGCAAGAATCAAAACAATAGCAAACTTCTAAAACACAGAATCATGGACTTGACAATCATCAAGAATAGCATCAAAGCTATAGACAAATTCAATGAAGAGCTTGCACGCTACATCGCTGTCAGCGGCGACAGTGAGCTGCCGCTCATCGACTGCACTGTCATCGGCACAGAACCAGTGCAGCCGTACAAGTACAAAGTGCTGAAGACCATGTTGAAAGTGACCGACATGACGGGCGACGAAATCATCGTCAGAGACGAGTACGACGCAGAAGAGCTGCGCGAATCGCTGAAGTACGACAAGCGTCGTCTCAACAAAGCATGGCGCGTCTGGAAGTCGGAGAACCCCGACGCAGAGCTTGAGCGCGACACAGACGACGAAGACTGAAACAGAATATCAATCAATAACAATAAAAAAACAATATATCATGGAAATCAATCAGAAACAAATCGACGCTGCATTCAAAGCAGCAAACGGCAACGATGCAATAACGAGCGTTCTCGTCGCCATCTTCGGTGCTCAAAAGAAGTCTCGCTTCGAGAGCTACAAAGACATCAAGTCTTATGAAGACGCGTGCGAATATCTCAACATCGAGCCGCTGCCCGACGATTGCAGCTGCACGTTCGACAGCTCTGTCGACTATAAGCCGACAGCAGACGAAGTCGCCTATGCGAAGCTGAAAGTCATCGCACGCGCTCTTCGTGGCGGCGAGGAGTTCAGCTACAAGAAAGCTATCGAGAACGGCAAGTATTATTACCCGTGGTGGTACGTCTGCACGAAAGAATACTATGAGAAAAATCTCTCGAAAGAAGAGAAAAAGCGGGCTTTCCATTTCGGCGGTCTTGCGCATAATGGTGCGTCTGCGGGCTTCGCCTACGGTCACGCGGCTCTTGCGCCCTCGGCTACGTATGCGGCTATCGGCTCGCGGCTTTGCTTCTATGACAGAGAGCGATGCGAGTATTTCTGCGAGCAGTTCAAAGAGCTGATAGCACAATACAACTTCATCGGTTGCGAATAAAACGAATCCGCCTGCGCGCCCAGCGCAGGACAAACACAAAAAAAAAACACGACGAAATGACACAGAAAAAAGTATCAACTGCACTTGCAGGACAGATGAAGCGACACAAGCAAATCTGCGACATCTACACGCAGAAGCGCGAGCAATATGAGAGCGCGACACAGCTGTACTTCGACATTGCGAAGAAAGTCTGTTGCTCCGTCGCGACGGTAATCAGAGTTCTCAAACTTAACAATCTCATCTAATCATGGAAAAGATATTGAATCACATCGGAAACGCGGTCGTAAGACTGCCGAAGCTGTTGAGCGACGGCTGCAAGATTGTCGCTCTGTTCTGCGTCTTCTACGCATTCGGACACTCCGCATGGCATTGTCTCTTCACTGCCGCGATGTATCTCTTCTTTTCTTATGCAATAAAGCACATAAAAGACTGAAGCCATGAATGCAGAGACGCGACTGATAGACATGACGCTCGGCGAGCTTCTCGACGTGCTTGCAGAGCGCGAAGCGAAGCTGAAAGCAGACATCGCAGAGCGAAGCAGAGAGAATCTTCCGAAGTTCGTCTACGGCATCGCTGGCATCGCTCAAATCTTCAACTGCTCGAAATCGACAGCACAGCGCATCAAGAACAGCGGCAAGATAGCAGCAGCAGTCTCGCAGTACGAACGCACAATCATAATAGACGTAGACAAAGCAATGTCATTATACAACCAACAAAAATAAAGAAACATGAACGAAAATCTTTTGAAACGAATTGTCATCGACAATTTCAGAGGTCTGAAGCACTTCGACAGCTCTGTAGGCGACAAGCTGACAGTCATCGTCGGCGACAACGCTACTGGCAAGTCGACAATCTTCGCCGCTTTCACATGGTGTCTGTTCGGCAAAGACGAACTCGACAGAAAAGACTTCGAGATTAAACCCTGCGTCGCTGGTCAGTCGACACGCGTCGACGTGAGCGTCGAGATTCATCTGATGACAGACAATCACACACATCTTCTGAAACGCGTCTTCCGCGAGAAGTGGGTGCGTCACAAGAACGAGGTCGAAGAGACTTTCGAGGGAAACGAGACGCTTTGCTTCTGGGACGACGCTCCAGTCAGCGTGACGGAGTTCAAGAAGCGCGTCGCTGACATCGTCGACGAATCACTGTTCAAGATGCTGACGAATCCTTACTACTTCCCTACGATGAAGTGGCAAGACATGCGCGCTGCGCTGTTCAACATCGTGCCAGCTGTGAGCGACGAAGACGTAGCGAAGAAAGACGCAGAGTTCAAAGCATTGCTCGACGCTCTGAACGGCGAATCGCTGCGCGACTTCAAAGCACGCATCGCTCGCGCTCTGAAGACACTGCGCAAAGAGAGCGCAGAGATTCAGCCGAGAATTGACGAAGTGCTTCGCGGTATTCCCGATACAACAGAGACACACGAGAGCATCGCGAAGCGCACAGTAGAAATCACTGCGCAAATCGATAACATCGACAAGCAACTTCAGTCGACAGCTGAATCTGTCGCTGCATACGCGAAGAGCTTGAGCGAGAAGCGTCAGCATCTTCTTACATTGTCGGCAGCTGTCGACAAGCTTGTCAGCGACGCACAGCTCGCAGAGCGTGAGCGTGTCATGAAAGCGAACGCAGAGTACGACGCTCTGAAGCGCGAGATAGACGAATCACATCGTAAGCTTGCAGGCGACAGAAACTATCTCGACAGCTATCGCAAACAGACAGAGCGTTACGTCGCCGAGCGTGACAGAATTGCGCAGTCGAAAGAAGAGCTGAAAGAAGAGTATCTTGCTGTCGACGCAAAGACGTATGACGGAAGCGACATCTGTCCGACATGCGGTCAGAAATTGCCCGAAGCGATGCTTAAAGACGCAGAAGCACGATTCAACAGCACGAAGCAGCGTCAGCTCGACGACATAACAAAGCGCGGTCTCTCGCTCAAGCAGCAGCTCGAAGAGCGCGACGCGGAGATAGAGCGCAGGAAGAACGAAGCTCTCAATCTCGAAGCAAAGCTCGACGCTCTTCAGACAGAACTTGAAGACAAAGAGCAGAAGTTCGCGCAGATGCAGCATGTCGCAGAAGAGAAAGTCGACCCGACGACGATTGACGGCTACGCTGATGCCGTGAAGCGTGTCAAAGACTTCAAAGAAGAGCTGCGCTCGCTCGAAACATCTGACGACAGAGACACAGAGAACGAGCAGCGTCTCGAAGCAGAGCGAGAGAAACTGCGCGAAAGATACATCGCATTGCAGCGCGAGAAGTCAATCATCGAGCTTCGCGAGAGTGCAGAGAAGCGTGTCAAAGAGCTTGAGAAGCGCGGGCGAGAGCTTGCACAGCAAATCGCTGACTATGAGAAGCAAGTCTTCGTCGCTACGAAGTTCGAGCAGTCGAAAGTCGCAGAGCTTGAAGAGCATGTGAACGCGATGTTCCACAGCGTGAAGTGGCGCTTGTTCGACTACACGCTCGACGGCAACGTCATCGAGACGTGCGTTCCGATAGTCGGTGACGCTCTCTATCCAGTCGCGAACAGCGCGTCGAAGATAAACGCTGGTCTCGACATCATTCACACACTTTCGGAGCATTACGGCGTGCGCTGTCCTATCTTCATCGACAACGCAGAGAGCATCACGAACATCGAGAGCTACGACTTGCAGCTCATCGCGCTCTACGTCGAGAAAGACGCAAAGCTCGAAGTCAGAGAAATAAAGTAATCAACCAACAAAACAAACAGTCATGTCAGAACAAACACAACAGCAGTCAATGGACTTCATCTATCACGACTTCAGCAATCGTCGCGGTGGTCGTGGCAACAGAATCGACGACGACATCATCCGTCTGCACTGGAAGCTCAACAATAAAAGTCTCTGTCTCAACGAGAGCGCGAGCGACAAGATTCGCACTGCGAAGCTCACTCATGTCAGAGTGAGAGAAGACAGATACACGGGCAACATCGTTCTCGTCTTCAACAAAGAGATTGGTCTGAAGCTCAACCCGAAGCGCATGGAAAGCAAGTGCATCACAATCGACAGCATCGACATCGCAAATCTCGTCTCAACGAAGCTCTATATCGAGCCGAAGAGCAACTTCTTCTTCAAGCTCGACATCAAGACGAAGTGCATCTTTGAATCGGCAGACGAGATTGTCTTCGACCTCGACAAAAACAGCATTATTTTTCAACAAACAATCTAAAACACACATATCATGGAAAAACAGAATCAGCAACAGCAGGGTCTTCAGCAGACCGACAGTCAGAAAATGGCGCTCATGCTCTTCGAGAGCGAGAAAGGCGCAGTCAGCTACGAAGTGGCAGGTCAGACAGTGAAACTGTCGTACACTATCGTCAGAAACTTCTTGACGAAAGGCAACAAGAACGTCGCAGATGCAGACTTGGTGCAGTTCATCCAAATCTGCAAGTTCAATCAGCTCAATCCCTATCTCGGCGAAGCGTACCTCGTCAAGTACGGCGAGCAGCCTGCGCAAATGATAGTCTCGAAAGAAGCTCTGATGAAGCGCGCTGAAGCGAATGAACACTATCAAGGTTTTGAAGCTGGCATCATCGTCAAGCGCGGTGACAGCATCGAGTACATTGAGGGCACTTTCTATCTCGGTGGCGATGTTCTCGTCGGCGGCTGGTGCAGAGTGTATCGCGACGACCGCAAGTCGCCAATCTATCAGAGCGTCAATCTCTGCGAGTACGACAAGAAACAGTCTACTTGGAAAGAGAAGCCGTCGACCATGATTCGCAAAATCGCAATCGTGCAAGCTATGCGCGAGGCGTTCCCGACGCAGCTCGGCGCGATGTACACTCGCGAAGAGGTCGGTGTCGAAGATGTGCCGTATACCGAAATCAGAGACGACGTGCGGCAGGAGATAGCGCACAACGCCAACGGCGAAGAAATCTCTGTCGAGAGCGCGTCGGACGACGCTGTCGAAGCAACAGCACAGCAGACGCATGAAAACGCGGCAGGCGACGCGAAAAGCGCACCCTCGTCGAAGAAACAGACCCCGTTCGATTAACATTCTAATTCAGACACCATGAAATTGACGATACTCGGCAGCTCAAGCGCAGGCAACTGTTACATCATACAGAATCAGACCGAAGCTCTGATACTCGAAGCTGGCATTCGCTTCAGCGATGTTCAGCGCGCTATCGACTTCGATTTGAAGAAAGTCTGCGCTTGCTTGGTGTCGCATGAACATGGCGACCATGCGAGCCAAGCGGCTCTCTTCATCGAACACTGCATACCGACGTATGCGAGCGCAGGCACTATCGAAGCACTGAAGCTGAAGTCGTCGTACATGAAACGATGCGAAGCTCGTCTTCTGTTCAGAGCTGGTCGCTTCAGCGTATTGCCGTTTGCAGTGAAGCACGATGCAGCAGAGCCGCTCGGCTTCCTTATCAGTCACCCCGACACTGGAACGATACTCTTCGCTTCGGACACATACTATCTGCCGAACAGATTCGCGAATCTCCGACACATGCTCATCGAATGCAATTATATCGAGAGCGTGCTGCGCGAGAATGTCGACAGCGGTCTTGTTCCCGAAGTCGTCGCAGAGCGTGTTCATCAATCGCACATGGAGCTTGAGACAACGCTCGGTGTGCTGCGCGCTAACGACTTGTCGCAAATCAGAAACATCGTACTGATACACGTCAGCGGAAACAACTCCGACAGAGAGCTGATGCGTCGCAGGGCGATAGAGGTCAGCGGCAAGAATGTCGTCGTCGCGCAGTCGGGACTTGTTATTAACATTGACAAAGAAGCATTCTGAATTATGAACAATATCGACGGCTGGATTAAGATTCACAGAAAGATGCTCGATTGGGAGTGGTTTACTGAAGCGAATACAGCACACTTCTTTCACTACTGTCTACTGAAAGCGAACTCGACAGACAAAGTTTGGCGCGGCATCGTAATCGAAAGAGGCTCATTCGTTTCGAGCTTGCCGAACATGAGCGAAGAAACTGGTCTTTCAGTACGTTCGATTCGCACAGCGATAAATCGTCTAAAATCGACACACGAATTGACATGTGAAACGACACACAAATATTCAAAGATAATTGTCTGTAAATACGAACAATATCAGATTGTCGAGCAATCAAAGCGACACAGTGAACGACACAGTGAACGACAGACGAGCGACATGCAAACGACATGCAAACGACATGCAAACGACACTAACATAAGAATAATAGAAGAAGAGAATAAAGAGAATAATAATTACTCTTCTACTGACGTAGAAGAGTGCGAAGTCGAAACTTCGCGTCCCGAAAAGAAAAAAAAATATAGCAAAGAAGAGAGCGCGCTTCACAGCGAATGCAGAAAAATCTTTGAAGAGATTTACGAAAAGCTGAACAGCGAAAAATACTACTGGACTGCAAAAGATGCTGGCGCGCTCGTCGGTGTACTTCGTCAAATCAGATTCTTCATGACGAACGGCGGTCAAGACGACATCGCGATAGACAACGAGACGCTGAAAGAGAACTTCAGAATCTTTCTCGAAGTCATCTGCAAGCGTGGCGACGCTTTCACACTGAAGAAATTCTCACTCTCTTACATAAACGGCAACTTCAACGAGATTTACAACGCAATCAAAGAAAACAATGGAAAACAATCAGCTCACAGTGGCGCAGCAGGTCAACTCGGCTATTCAGCAGATGAACTTGCCGACGTGCTTGAAAACCTACACGCCGAATAATCTATTCGAGACGTTCTGCGAGGTTTCGACCGTCGAGCAAGCTCTCGCGACGAAAGCACCGAGCTTGATAACGCTCTCGAAGACGGACGGCTGTTCAAAGAAGCAAGTCTTCGGTCTTCTACAGCTGCATCTGATGCTTCTCTCGCACAACAGCAAGGTCAAGCAAGGGCTCTCAAAAATGGAAGTCGATATGCTCGCATCCGACATCATTCGCGACTTCTTCTTCTTGACGTTCGCAGACGTGAATGTCGTCTTCAAACGCTTCTATCATGGCGAATACGGTCAGCTATACGGCACGCTGACAGTCGCTGACGTGTACAAGTGGTTTCAGAACTACGCTTCTGAACGATGCGAAGCGGCTGCGGAACAGTCGCGTCTCGAAGACGAAAAGCGATACAAGTCGGAGAGCAGCGTTCCCGAAAACTTCTCTCTCGAACAGCTCGGTTACGTCAGGGACGCTGACAGCGGTGCGTGGCGCATCGACCCCGAACGCGTCGCGCAGCGTGAAGCAGAACGCAAAGAGCGCGAAGCGAGAGAAGCGCAGCGCAAATCAGAAGAGCGAGCGAGAAAGATGAGAGAGAACGAAGAGCTTGCAAGAATCAGACGCGAGGTCGCAATAAAGAACATTCTCGCGAAGCCGCTCGACGAGCGTTCGGACGCTGAATGCGATTATCTGATGCTGTACGACGAGCAGACGAGACGCGAGGAGCATCAAAAGCCGTCGTCTGGCGACACTTCCGAGCAAGCGTGAGCAATTTATCGTCCGCGTGAAAGAAAACGCGGCAGAATCGAAATTTAACAATCAATCAAAAATCAATCAAGAAATGAACACAACAGAATATCACAGCGAAAAGACTTTCACTCGCTGTCACAGATGCAAGAACAACATGCTGCCGTATGCGGTGAACAGCTGCTCAATACACGGCGCGCTGCGCTCTGACGACGAAGCGTGTGAAGAAGACGCACAGCTTCACAGCGGCAACATTCACGACGAGACAGACGCTCTTCAGAAAGGAGCTGTACAATGAGCGACTTGGAAAAAATAAGACAGAGTATCAATCAGATGCAAGACATAATGCAAACACTTGAATCAGTGAGCTACAAAGATTTCAAAGACAAATCTTCTACGTCTGCAATCATCGCAGCGAGAGGTAAGATTAAAGCAGCACTCAACTGGCTCGGTTGTATAACTGTATGGGAATCATAAACTAAAACAAATAATCATCAATCACCTAAAAGAATAACACAACATGGAAAGAAAGCAAATTCTCGCTCAAGCGATTCAGAAGTACGGCGTAGAAGCGCAGCAGAAGCAGTGCATAGAGGAATGCAGCGAACTCATCACAGCGATACTGCATCACCAGCGTCGCAAATGCACAGCTCACGATGTCATCACAGAGATAGCAGATGTCATCATCATGTGCGAGCAGATGAAGCTCGTCTTCGGCGCGGCTGAAGTCGAACGCGAAATAAAGCATAAAGTCGACCGATTGACGGAGCGTCTCGGCTATGTCGTCGAAAAGTAATGTCAAACAACAAAATAAGAAACATCATGCAAGTAAACACATGGATTGTCTCGAAGCGCAATCAGCTCTCTATGATTGCAGCAGACTTCGATTCGTGCGCAGCTATCGAGGGCGCACAGCTCACAGCAAAAGAACGTGAATCGTTTCAGAAGAAACTTCGCTCTATCGTCAGCTACATCGACAAAGAGTGCGACAAAGCTCGCAGACGCTCTGCGAAGAAAGGAGCGCGCAGATGACAGACAACACTCCGATAGTAATGACAGAGGAATACTGGGCGAACTCAATGCTCTCGCCAGTTCGTTACACTGGAAGCATCAAAGCGTTCGGCAAGACATACATCATCGTCAACAAAGAGGGGAAAGACATCTTCACTCTCTCTGAGGAAGCGGCGAGAGCAGGACGGCAGAAAGCAATCGAGCCAGGTGAGCCGTGCGACCTCGTTCAGATGTCATACGTCAAAATCTACGCGAAAGTCGGTCGCGAACACTTCATCGACATGGTCGAGCGAGGTCTCACTCTCGCAGAAATGAAGTCAGAAATCAACAAAACCAAAGAGTTATGTCAGAGCAAAGAACAAAAGAAATCGCAGACTACGCTGTTCAATTCGTGACGAACAGCGAAGAGCTGAACACGAAAGCTGGCGGCGACCTCGACACGTTGCAGCTCTGCATCGAATGCTTCAAGCTCGGTGCTGCATGGTCGGACGAGAATCCCGAAAACGTGTTCTCGAAACCGTCAGCTCGCGAGTTTTTCAATCAAGTGTACATCATGCGACACAATCAGCGCGGATTCTTCGAGCTTGCACGAAAGAAAGACTTGTCTGAAGAAGAGCGCGAACAGAAACAGAGCTACTTGAAAAACAGCACCTACTTCGAGAAAATCGTCGACGATGTCATCGAGAAGACTGTCGCGACACTTAAACGCGTGGAGGGCGGGCAGCAATGACGACACTTGTACATCAGCGCGAGCATTATCTGCGTATCAACCGCACGTTTCACGTCTGCAAAGCTATCGGTCGCGCTTTCACACAGCGTCAGTGGTGGGCGTATCTCAAAGAGCGTGAGGGCGATTCAAACAGCGCCGTCGCCACAATCAACGGCTATCAGTACAACATCTGCGACGTGTGTCTGAATCCGACAGTCGAATGTTATATCGAGTTCAAGAAGAGCTTTCTGAAAGTCATGTACGCAGTAATGCCCGACGGACGCTTCAGAGGTGGCTACGACTGGAACATTCTCACTACTGGCGGCTGTTCGGGTGTCGGTTTCAGAGAAATCGGCGACTTCGACAGCAAGAACGCTCTCGTCACTCACTATCTCGAAATTTACGAGCGTCATGTGAAAGAACAACTCGACTATCTGAAGAGAAGTCAGCAATACGACGACGACGGAAACGAAGTCAGCTCGACACCGAGCATTCAGATATGTAAGCACATGCTCAAGGAAATCGAAGACAAGAAAGACTATTATCACCCGAATCAATTATCACTGTTTGAATTATGAAAAAAGAAAAAGTCAAAATCATCGAGAAAATACAGTACAACGGCAAGACATACAACGCTCTGCCGTTCACAGACGAGTATCAGCACATTGAGCCGTGCTGGGACTGCGCTTTCGGCGGTCGATGCTTCATCGGCTATCGCGAAGCTGTCATAAAAGGTCGCACGATGTCTGTCCGAGAGAACGGATTCTCATGTCATCGCCCTGCCGACTTCCCTCGACACTGCACATCCGTACAACGCAGCGACAAGAAAAACGTCTACTTCGTCGTCGCGAGCAAGTTCAAAGACATCGACGAGAATGAGAAGAAAACAGTCGTCACATTCGTTCACGCTCAAGAACGCACAGCTCGCAAAGAACACGTCTGCGCTATCTGCGGCGAGACTATCAAAGTCAAAGAAGTCTATCAGGACATCTGCGTCCGCACCGAGAGCGGCATGTTCGACATCAGAGCGCACAACCACTGTCACTATGTCGCGAAAGCTCTCGAAGCTCGCATCATCGGCGACGCATCAAACCCGTCTTTCGACGCTGACGACATCAAAGACTACGTCAAAAGATTCTACCCAGAGAACGCACGAATCCAACGTGAGAAGAATCTCAAGAAAGTCATCGAAAGAATCTATCGCGACTTGAACAACGTGCAAGAAATCAGAGAACAGAGCGAAAACATCAGCAACTGAAGCACTATGATTGACATTGCAATAGAAAAGAATCTCGCTCTCACGAAAGAGCAAGTCATCGACTTCATCTTTCACATTGAAGACATCGAACGCTTTCGTTCGGACGGCGACCATATCATCAGCATTCTGACGAAAATCACACAGCTAATCGCGCGAATTGACACCGATTCACTCTCTGACGAGCAAATCATGCGCGTTCTCAATGCTATCGGCTACGAAGAGCGCAGCTGGATTGAGGTCGTTCGCAAAAATATGACAATCAATGAATAACACATTTCCAGCAGTGGCGGCTGTCTGCGACGACGGCGCGTCGAACTCAAAATAACAGACGGTCGCCACTGGGAAAATAAAAAGTATCAGCACTTTACACAATGAAAGCATACATTTCGGGTCGCATCAGCGGCATAAATCAGAATCTCGCACGCAGCCGTTTCGACGAAGCAGAGCAGCTTCTGTCGTCTGTCGGCTTCGACGAGGTGTTCAATCCGATGACATTGCAAGGAAGCTGCGAGACGTGGGAGCAGTACATGCGTCGCGACATCGCGCAGCTCATGACGTGCGATGTCATCTTCATGCTCGATGGCTGGGAGCTGTCAAAGGGCGCTCGCGTCGAACACAACATCGCGCAGCAAATCAACATGTCGATTCTCTATGAGACAGAGCGTCGTGTCGCTCTCAATGACGAGATAAAGAAGATTGTCTCAAAAGTGACATACGTCGACATTGAAGACATCGTATCGAAGAACAGAAAGCAGAAATTCTTCTTCGCTCGAATGATGTGCGCTGTTCTGTTGAGAGAGTGCAATTATTCACTCTACAACATCGGCGCAGCTATCAACAGAGACCATGCGACTGTTGTCTACTATCTCAAGCAGCACGACACAGAGCTTGATTTCAATTCAGAGTATCGCGCAATGTACAAGAAAGCGGTCGCCACTCTCGAAGAAACACAATTACTCAAAATATTCAGCAGCAATGAGACATAACACAATCATCGGAATCGACCCCGATGTCGACAAAAGCGGCATCGCGAATCTTGACACAGACACGCGTTCGATAGTCGCGGCGAAGCTCGACTTCCCGAATCTAATCGACTATCTGATAACAGCAGACAAGCTCAACAAAGCGAAGAACAGAACGATGATTGTCGTCGTAGAGGCATCGTGGCTCGTCACAAAATCGAACTATCATGCTCACTACGGCAGAGCTGGCGACGCTATCTCTCGCAAAGTCGGCGAGAATCATCAGACTGGCAAGCTCATCGTCGAAATGTGCAAGCATCACGGCATCGAGGTCGTCGAAATGTACCCACTCAAGAAGATGTGGAAAGGACGCGACGGTAAGATAACAGCAGAAGAGCTTCGACAAATCTGCGGCATCAACGGACAGACAAACCAAGAAATGAGAGACGCTTGTCTCATCGCTTGGTGCTACGGAAACTTCCCTTTGTCGATACGTTGAAAAACCGTGTTAATATCTTATCTTCGCGTGTTTTATAATAAAACAGTATTTTTGCACATCGATAAAATAAGAAATCATGGCAAAGAAAAAGACATCAGAGAACGACGAAAATCGAGCAAGTATCAGCACAATAGACGCTTTGATACCCGACGACAAGAACTTCAACAAGGGTACAGAGTACGGTCAGAAATTGCTCGAAGACAGTCTTCGTGAGTTCGGTGCTGGTCGCTCTATTCTCATCGACAAGAACAATCGCATCATCGCAGGCAACAAAACCGTCGAGAACGCGGGTCAGATAGGTCTCAACGATGTCATCATCGTCGAGACAGACGGCACGAAGCTCGTCGCTGTCAAGCGTACAGACATCGACATCGATTCACAGAAAGGTCGCAAAATGGCTCTCGCAGACAACAGCATCGGCAAAGTAGACTTGTCGTGGGACGAAGAGCTTCTGCGTGCTGTTGCTGAAGACATGCAGTTCGACCCGCATGACTGGGGCGTAGACCTCGCAGAGATTGCCGACGACGAAGAAGAGCAAGAAGCGAAAGAGAAGCATGTCGACGACTGGTTTATCAACATCGAATGCACTGGCGAAGCACAATGTCAGCAACTATACGACGAACTCATCAAACGCGGTATAATATGCAAGATAATTCACTAATCCCGAAGACTATCGACGTGACACTCGCGTCGCCAGTAAGCTCGTCGTTCAGATGTCAGTGCGCTGCGAACTCTCTCGACATCGACGTTGACAAGAAGAGTGTGCATCATCTGCATGTCGAGAACGTAGACATGCCCGAAAGCTGGAACATCGGTCTCGTCGTCGGTGCGTCGGGCAGCGGCAAGACTACACTCATCAAGCATCTGTTCGGCGACAGCGTCTTCGACTGCGACATCGACCCAGAGAAGCCAATCATCGAACAGTTTCCGTCGACATTGAGCTACGACGATTGTGCGAAGATCCTCAACGGCATCGGTCTGACGAGCGTGCCGTGCTGGATTCGTCCGTACAAGACGCTGTCGAACGGTCAGCAAGCTCGCGCTCAAGCTGCATACTTACTCACGAAATCAGACGACATCGTCTGCATCGACGAGTGGACTTCGGTCGTCGACCGTACTGTCGCGAAAGCGATGTCTGTGTGTGTCGACAAGTTCACGCGACGGAACAACAAGCGCATCATTCTGTGCAGCTGTCACTACGACATCATTGAATGGGTGAGACCCGACTGGATTATCGACTGCAACAAGCAAGAATTTCAACTGCCGCAAAGCGACGCTTTTTTTTTTCAAGAACGAGAGCAGCTGCGATTCGACATCAGGCAAATCGACGCATCGAGCTGGCGATATTTTAGCAAGTATCACTATTTGAGCGACAAACTGCCTGGCGGCATCGTCTACTTCTATGGCTTGTTCTGCGGCGACAATCAAATCGGCTTTCAATGCTTCGCGAACTACACACCGCACAGAAAGGGCACGAAGCTCATCATGCACAGCAACAGAACTGTCATTCATCCCGACTACGTCGGTCTTGGTCTCGGTGTCAAGTTCATCAACGCGACGTGCGAAGAGCTTCTGAAGATTCTCGACTGTCGCATCATGGGACGATTCTCGTCAGTGCCAGTGTACAAAGCGTTCAAGAAAGACAAGAACTGGATTCTGCGACAAGAGATTCTGAAGCTCAACAAGCAAGAGACTGGAAAGCTCATGCAGCGCAAAAGCGGATTCAGAGACCGAGGTATAAAGACATGGAGCTTCGAGTACATACAAAACAAAAACAAGTAAGACTATGAACGACGACAAATTCATCAGATTCGACAGAGCGTTCGAGCATAAGCGAGGACGAAAGCCGAGATTCGCGAAGCCCGAGGACGCGTGGAACTGCTTTCTCGAATACTACGACCAATGTGTCGCGCTGCCTATCGCTGTCGGAAGCAAGAAGCAAGCATCGAGAAAGAACACGACGAAGAACGGCGAAGAGACAGCCGCAAAGAATGTGAACGAGACCGCACCGCGACCGATGACGCTGTACGGCTTCTGTGCTTTCGCGAACATTCCAGAATGGCACACCTACAAAGACAACTACAAGCACAAGCGCGGATTCCCCGAAATCAACGAGCGAATCGAGCTTATCATCAAGTCGCAGCAAGTCGAGGGCGCAATGGTCGGTCTCTACAACTCGAATCTTACTGCGCGCTTGAACGGCATCGCAGACAGACAAGATGTCACGACGAACGGCAAAGAACTCAATGCGACACAGATGTCTGACGAAGAACTGCTTGAGAAAGCCGAAGAGATTCGCAGAAAGACAGAGCATCTTAACGAAATCGGATTCAAACAGCAATGTCAAGAACGGAAATAATGCAGGAAATCGAGCTTCGCAGCGAGCTTCTGAAGCGCGCGAGCAGAGAGCATCTGCTGTCTTTTACATTCAGCACGATGCCGACGTTCGACCCTGCACCGTTTCACAAGAAATATTATGAGATACTGACAGACTTCGCTCACGGCGACATCAAGAAGCTTATGGTCTTCATGCCGCCACAGCACGGCAAGTCAGAGGGCAGCACGCGTCGTCTGCCTGCGTTCGTTCTCGGACGACGACCCGACGCGCGTGTCGCTGTCATCAGCTACAGCGCACCGAAAGCGCGAAAATTCAACAGAGAGATTCAGCGCATAATCGACACAGACGAATACAGAGAGATATTCCCCGACACACGTCTGAACTCGAAGAACATCACGACCGTCGCAGGCTCATGGCTGCGCAATGCCGACGAGTGCGAGATTGTCGGTCATCGCGGCTCTCTGAAGACTGTCGGTGTCGGTGGCGCTCTGACTGGTGAGCCCGTCGACGTTCTCATCATGGACGACATCTATAAAGACGCAAAGACAGCTTGGTCGCCAGTCTTCAGAGAAGCAATTCGAGACTGGTACGACACTGTCGCAGAGACACGTCTGCACAATGACAGCCAGCAGCTCATCGTCTTCACACGCTGGCACGAAGACGACCTCGCAGGGACGCTATTGCGTCAGCAAGGCGAGTTCGACGCTCTGACGAACAAAAACGGCTGGGTTGTCTGCACATACAAAGCTATCAAAGAGGGTGTGCCGACAGAGTACGACACACGCGACGAGGGTGAGCCGCTCTGGGGTGAACGACACTCGCTTCAGAAGCTCAAAGCTATCAGAGAGCGCAATCCGCATGTCTTTGAATCTCTGTATCAGCAGAACCCGAAGCCGAGCGAGGGTCTTATGTACAGCGAGTTCAAGACTTACACGGTGCTTCCACCGACGCAGCGCAGAAAGCTCAAAGCGTATGTCGACACAGCCGACACTGGAAGCGACTATCTCTGTGCTATCATCTACTATGAGACCGAAATCGGCAACTTCATCGTCGACGTGCTGTTCACACAGAAGCCAATGGAGTACACCGAAACGAAGCTCGCCGAAATGCTCTCGAAGTACGGTGTCGAAGAGTGTGTCGTCGAGAGCAACAACGGCGGTCGCGGCTTCGCTCGCAATGTCGAGAAGAACTGCCGCGTCATCGGCAACAACAAGACATCGTTCAAGTGGTTTCATCAGCAAGACAATAAACAAGTGCGCATCTTCAGTCACAGTGCAGAAGTGCAGAATCTGACATTCATGCCCGATGGCTGGGAACGCACACACCCCGACTTCTATCGCGCGCTGACTGGCTATCTCAAAGCAGGCAACAACGAACATGACGACGCGCCCGACGCGCTGACTGGCACTGTCGAGCGTCGCAGCAAGAACAGTCGCGTAGACGTGCAGGGTATATTCGGTTATTAATAAATAAAACACAACACATCATGTCAGAATTTACAATCAAATCTCTCATCACAGAGAAAAACAACGAAACGGGGCAGGTCATCGAAGAGCTGCGGAAGCATCGATACATACCAATGCCCGACGTAAAAGCAGCTGCGAAAGCTCTCAACATCGAGAATCACGATGTGAACGACGAGACGATTCGCAAAGACAAGCTCGTTCTTGTGTCGTCGAACGACGAAGAGCCGTCTGATAACGCGAACACGACGAATACGACGAACGTCAACGGCAACACGACAAAAGACGGCAAGCGCACACGCATCGAGAAAGTCAATCGTGTCGCTCTCGCTCTTCAGCAACTCATCATAAACAGAGCTGTGTCGTTCACGTTCGGCAATCCAGTTCTCTACAACAGCACGCCAGTAGACGACAACGAGAAAGCTGTGCTGAAAGCTATTCAGCGCATTCTCTACGACGTGAAGTCGACATCGCTCAACAGACGTATCGCACGCAGCGTCTACAGCTACAAAGAAGTCGCCGAATACTGGTACATCGTCGAGGGCAAACACAACAGATACGGCTTCCCTGCCACGAACAAGCTGAAGTGCGCTATCTTCTCGCCAGCTTACGGCGACAAGCTCTATCCGTACTTCGACGAGACTGGCGACATGATTGCTTTCTCTCGCGAGTTCTCGCGTTCTGAAGACGCGACTGGTCTGAACATACACAAATACTTCGAGACATACACTGCGACAGAACACTACTTGTGGATTTATGGCAGTGACGGCTACGAACTCGTCGACGGCTACCCGAAGAAGAACATCATCGGCAAGATTCCCGTCGTGTACGGTCATCAGAACAAGTTCGAGACAGAAGATGTCGACAAACTCATCGACAGACTTGAGACGTTGCTCTCGAACTTCGGCGACACGAACGACTATCATGCTTCGCCGAAGATTTTCTGCACTGGCAACATCACGTCGTTCGGCAAGAAAGGTGAAGCGGGCACTGTCATCGAGGGCGAAGAGGGTGCGACGATGCAGTATGTCGCTTGGCAGAATGCACCCGAAGCTGTGAAGCTCGAAATCGAGACACTGCTGAAGATGATATACACGATAACGCAGACACCCGACATCAGCTTCGACAGCGTCAAAGGTATCAATCTGTCGGGCGTTGCTCTGAAGCTTCTCTTCATGGACGCGCATCTGAAAGTGCAGGACAAGCGCGAAATCTTCGACGAATACTTGCAGCGTCGCGTCAACATCTTGCTTGAGTACATCAAGCATCTGAACTCAAAGCTGTCGAGCGCGTGCGAGAGCATCGAGATTGAGCCCGAAATCGTGCCGTACATGATTACAGACGACCAAGCAGAACTCGATTACTGGATGACAGCCAACGGGCAGCAGCCAGTTATCTCTCAAGAAGAGAGCATCGAGCGCGCAGGACTGTCGAAAAACGCGACGCACACAATCGAACTCATCAACAACGAGAGCGCAGCGAGAAACACATTCAGCTTCGGCGAATCAACGCAAGACGCATAAAGAACAGAGACGAGAAAGATGCGCGCCAAACGTCGGGATTCGACCGCTGGCGCGTTTTCTCGGTCTCGGACGTATAACACACAGCAAAGACACAAAAAGACGTGGCAGCATCGAAATTCAGCATTCAGTCGTTCGACTTGAAACACTACGCAAAGACGGAAGCATACGCTCGCGCTGTGCAAGCACTGTTCGACAGCGCGACGCGCGACATCATGCGCATGAAACAAATCGGAAGCTTCGACCCCGACAAGCCGTTTCGCTGGGAAGACTACCCGCAGGCGAAAGCAATCATGGAGCAGATAACGCTTCAGCTCGCGACGCGTGTCGTCGGCACTATCGAACGCGGCTCTCGCGACGAATGGGTTTCTTCATGCAAGAAGAACGACGCGTATCTTGAGCATATCATGAACACATCGAAGCTGTCGAAATCACGTCTCGCGCAGATGCAAGACCGTCGTCTCGAAGCTCTCGACGCGTTTCAAGCTCGCAAAGTGAACGGTCTCGACCTCTCGCAGCGCGTGTGGAAGTACGTCAACCAGTACAAGCAGAATCTCGAAGACGGCATCGACCTCGGTCTCGGTGTCGGCACGTCAGCCGATGTGCTGTCGCGTGAAGTGAGAAAGTATCTCGCAGACCCTGATATGTACTTCAGACGTTTCAGAGTGAAAGTCGGCACTGACGAGAATGGTCAGACAGTCTACGGTCGCAAATGGAAGCGCATGATTAAGACACCCGACGGCAATGTGCGCTGGATTGACGAAGCGCCGCAGGACTATCACCCAGGCGCAGGCAAGTATCGCTCTTCGTACAAGAACGCGATGCGACTGACACGCAGCGAGATAAACATGGCGTATCGTGAGAGCGAATGGGAACGCTGGCAGCAGCTCGACTTCGTCGTCGGCTTCGAGATACATCGCTCGAATCATCGCCCAGAGTACAAGTGCAAGCTCTGCGAGAGACTGAAAGGACGATACCCGAAGAACTTCAAGTTCGTCGGCTGGCATCCGCATTGCCGCTGTTACGTCTCGCCTATCATCATGGACAACGAGACGTTCAGAGATAATCGTGTCGAAGATTTGCGCGCAGCTCTTCGCGGCACTGAAGCGAAGCACGACCAAGCGAAGAACGCCGTCGTCAAGATGCCCGACAACTTCACAGAGTGGGCGAAAGAGACAGCTGACAAGATTGCGAACGGCGAAATGCACATCAAGAACATGCCGTACTTCGTGCGCGACAACTTCACCGCTGGCGACATCATGCAGGGTGTGCGACCCGACGTTGAGCAGTACGACCCGCTTATGTCGATGAGCGAAGCGCAGAGCATCGTCGAGCAAGTCATCAAGTCGCACACGATGCCAAAAGGACTGTCGGAAGAACAACAGCGCGCTTGGGTCGAGAACGAGCAGAAAGTCACAAAAGAACTCGGTGTAAAACAGAGCGAGCCGATGTCGTTCGATGACGCGAACGAACAGCGCGGCAATCCTCACTACATACCAAAATCGAACGACGGCTATACAGTCAACTGTCAGAGCTGTGTCGTGGCAAATGAACTTCGTCGTCGCGGCTGGGACGTTGAAGCTCTATTCAACACGCAGCAAGCAGACAACATACCGTATCAGCTTTCTCTCAAGACAAACTGGGCGTGGATTGACCCGAAGACGGGCGCAATGCCGAAGAAGACATATCTCACTGGGCGAACTTTGTATGATGAACACATGAGAGAGCTGTCGTTTGACGACTATGAGAATGCAAAATATCAAGGTCGCAAATTCTCTGTCAGAATACTCAAAGAGCAGCTTGACGCGGCGACAAAAGAAGTCGGACGCTATCACCTTGACTGGCGATGGAAGAGCTGCAAAGAAGGTCACATTATTACAATCGAACGTCTCGAAGACGGCACACTGCGCTTTTACGACCCGCAGACTGGCAAGGTCATGAAGTGGTCTGATTATAAAGACAGAATCTCTCAAGCTTCGCCAATGGGAGTGCTGCGTGTCGACACGCTTGAACCAAACACTGAAATCATCAATCGCGTTGTCGCGAAAGCAGGAAGCACGAAGCCGTTATCGACTGTGGCGGGAGTGCGCAATCGCAAATACTATGAGACTTTTCTATCGCTTCGCAAGAAATACGGCGGCGAAGAAGCTCTACGCATGACGCGAAAAATATACGACATCAATTTCGCTGACAATCCCGACGGGTGGAATGAGATTCGCGACTATATGCTTGAGCAGGAAATGAGCAATGCTTCTCTCGGCGACAGAGTGACGGAGAACAAGATGCTCTTTGAACAATATTCTGAAGAGACATGGAATCGCGTTCGCTTTGACAAGAAGAGTGGCGGCTATCTCGTCGAAGAGAAGTCACGCGTGAAGCAAGCTCAAAAGAGCAAGCAGGAACGAATGAAATATGAGAAAGAGAGGTCGATGTGTGAGTTCGTCGCACAAAAAGGTCATCGAGTAGAGTTTCTTAATGACAGAGAACGTGCGGACGGCAGCTATGACATTCATATTGACGGACAGAGAGCTGATTTGAAACAGCTGTCGAGCGCAAACAACATCATCAAGAAAGCAAAAGATGCAATCTCACGTCAGAAAGCAGAGATTGTTGTTTTTGAGTTCACAGAAAAGACCGAAGCTATAATCGAGAAGATTCACGAACTACAGCGCAAGGGATTCAAATTCTACTACTATTTCAAGGGAGAGAGCAATCTCTACGACTGCATATAATGTCAAAGCCCAGTGGTGAGACTGGGCTTTACTGGCGGTTCGGGCTTTCGCCTCGAACCTTTTTTCTGCTGCAAAAGTACGAAGAAATTCTGAATTGTCAAAATTATTTTTTCAAGTCTATGATATTCAGTGCTTCTTCGGCTGTAGAGTAACGACAGTTCATGTCTTTGTCAACGAGAACGAACTTCGGGTAACCCGAAATCGTGCCGTCGAGAGAACTGTCCTCGACAGAGTACGCGACCATGTCTTTGAATGTCCCAACGTGTGCAACTGGCTGATGAGCGAACAGTCGCGCGTGTACATAAGTGTCTTCGTTTGCTTTCATACTATATTATTGATTATCTTTCTTGACTATCATCACATCGCAGTCGAGCGCGTCGGCAATGCGCTCAATCATGTCTATAGAAGTCGAGTGCTTGCCGCTCTCGATGCGCACATACGCTTGACGAGCAATTCCGACGGCATCTGCCACTTGCTGTTGTGTCAGATGCCGTTCTGCACGGATTCGCTTTATTGTCTCTATAGCTCCCATTATGCTTCGCAATCTTTCAGATAGTCTCTCAAGTATTGCGAGCGACTTTTCAAGTCAGAGAGCTGAACGCCGAGCGCGACACGATGCGAGACTATCTGCTGTTCTTGTTTGCGAACATCTTCAATGATTGGTATGAGCATTTCAATCTTCGCGTCAATCACTGCGAGTTCCTGCTTTATCTTCTCTGTGTTCATATCAATAAGCATTGAGAAATTCCATTTCGCTGCCGACGAAGTATTGTCCTGCACGACGCGAGCCTTTCGGCATCTTGAAGACATGCGCGTCTCTGTACTCGAAGCTTGCTGATTCGCGACGCTCTTCGGCTTCCTTGCAAGCTTCACTTTTGCTCTTGAAGAATTTCTTTCGTGTGTTCATCTTGATTCTTATTTTGTTGTTTTCGGTGCAAAGATACGACCTTTTTCCGAAATAGAAACAAAAAAGTTTCTTTGTTTTATGATAAAACAGCACAAAGAACTGTGGTACAGCGACAAAAAAAATGAAAATTTAACATTTCACACACATGTTTCAGTTCACTTCAGCTCTGCAAGTTCGATTCTTACGACTTTGTTTTCGTATATTTTGCGACGCTTCATGTCGTAATTATAGAACGTCTGCTTCGAGATACCGATGTCGCGACGACAAATCTCTCTGAACATCGCCGCGACAGATGTGAAGACGCGCGTCGAGCCGTTGTTCTTCAGAAAGACGATGTAGCAGTGACGATTCTTCGCTTTCATTACTTGTTTCTTATTGTGCGCTCGTCGAACTTGAACGTCGTCGCTGGCTCGTTCACGCACACTTTCTTCAGCTGTCTCACGAAGTTCTTGTTCGAGTGACGCAGCTGCAACATGTAGTCATGCAGATGCTCTTCGCCGAACTTCTCGAAGCTGTTGTTTGCGTAGTAGAACGAAATCTCTTTCGAGCGCATGTTGACGCGAGCGATTGCAGACAGTGTGCGCGTCTCTTTGTCGACGAAGACGAGACGACGCTCTGTCAGATAGTCGAGAGCGTACTGAAAGCACTCTTTCGCATAATACTTCGTGACACGCATACGCAGTTCGAGCGCAGCTTGTCTCGTCTCTCGCAGATGTACAAGATTTTGCGCTATTTCGTGACGCAGAGCTTCGCAGTCGAGAGAATCGTCGCTGATTGCGTCGCTGTACTTGAGACGACCGTCGACGAACATTCTGACGGCGCGTTCGTAATAGCTTTTGTCTGTCAGTTTGTTGTACAACTTTTGACAAAATTCGAGTGGCAGGTCGTATCGCACTGCCATTTTGAGAAGTCTTTCTTCGTTTTCCATGAGATAAAAGTTTGTTTTTTCAGCGGCAAAAGTAGTAAATTTTCGCGTCATTCTTTACTATGTCAATAACTTTTTTGACAGAATCTTATAAAATGCTCATCTGTTTTATAATAAAACATTACTTTTGCATCGAAATTTAATTCAAACAAAATTCATCATGAACACAACACTTGTAGAAAAAGCAAAATCCTTGTGCAAGGACTGCGGTATCTCGAAGAGTAATCTCGACGCGATAATCAACACGATTGGCGCTCGCGTTGCAGACGACTGTGCAGATGCAACAGAAATTGACAAGGTCGCAAACGAGATTCATGCTGTCGCGAAAGCTATGCAGAGCGAAGCAAGCTCGCGTGTGGAGGACTTCAAGAAGAAGAATCCCGTCAAACAGCCGAAAGTCAAGAAGCCCGTAGATGACGACGACAACAATGACGACGATGACGACGAACCGAAGCCCGACGATTTGACTGCAAGCATCAAGGCAGCTGTCGAAGCCGCCATGAAGCCGCTGAAAGACGAACTCGCACAGTATCGAGAGAAAGACGTGTCGAAGACCCGACTTGACGCTCTGAACGAAAAACTCTCGACGTGCAAAGACGAACAATTCAAAGCTCAAGCTCTGAAAGCGTTCAAGCGCATGAAGTTCGAGAGCGAAGACGAGTTCAACGAGTATCTGACAGAGACTGAAGCCGACATCACGACTGCCAATCAGAGCGTAATCGACAACGAACTGCGCTCGAATGGCGCGCCGATGTTCAACAAAAAGAACACTGACGGCGTGTCTTCCGCTGTGGCTGGTTACATCGAGAATCAGAAGAAAGACGAGAATAATCAGTTCGCAGGCAAAACACTCTAAACGTAAGTCAAACATCAAAAAACACCTAAACAATGGGAATGCTTAAAATCAAAAGGGAAGCCGACGTTCGCGCTACGAAGTGCATTCTTCATCGCGTAGCCGACATTCCTGGTGGTGTCGGCATCGACACTTCGAAGCTCGGCGGCGCAGCTCTGAAAGAGGGTACTCCGCTCGGCAAAGGCTCTGACGGTCTCTATCTCGTCGTGAAAACTGCCGTCGTGAGCGAGAATGCTTCCGCTTCCGCAACCGCTATCAAGGTCGCCAAGGGTCATCACTTCCTCGCTGGTGACAAAATCAGCAACGGCACTGCCAACGCGCAGACCATCGCTTCTATCGACAAGTCGAACGCCAGCTACGATGTCATCACCGTCAGCACCACGCTCGGCGCAGCTCTCACTGCTGGCAACGTACTCATCGAAGCCAACAGCGGCGCTGCCACTCTCGCCGTCACTCCCGTCGCTATAGCTGGCAGCAGCTACGACGTTGTCGCTGGCGAGAATCTGTTCGTAGACGCATGGCTCATTGCCGTCGTCAAGGAAGACAGCGCACCCGCTGTCAGCACCGCAATCAAGACCGCACTGAAGACGGTCGTTTATGTCTAACCATTAAAATCTCGTAGATTATGCAGAAATCACTTATGCGCGGACTGAACGAGAAAGACATGGCAGCTGTCGTGCGGAACTACAATCTGAACGACTTCTACTATCCTCGTCTGTTCCCCCTGAAGCAGACCAACAATCTGACTTGGAAAATGCTCGAAGCAGTCGCTGGTCTGCACATTGCCGCTGACGTTATCTCTCGCGGCTCGACGATTCCCCGCAAAACTCGCGAAGCTATCGCTCGCATCGAGGGCAATATTCCCAAGATTGCCGTGTCGCGCGAAATGCTCGAAGACGAACTGACCGAGTACGACATCGCCGTCGCTATGGCTTCGACCGATGCCGACTTGCAGCAGCTCGTCGAGTTTTGGGCAAACGACACCGAGTTCGTATGGACTGGCGTTGCCAGCCGTACGGAGTGGATTGCTCTCAAGCAAATCTCTCTCGGCAAGGTGTCTTTCACCACTTCCAACAACGCAGCCGTCGTCACGAAGCAGGACGTCGACTATCAGCTCGCCAGCGGGCAGAAAGTCGGTGTCAACACTTCCTATGCCGCTGGCACTTCGGGCAAGCCTTTCTCGAAAGACATTCCCAGTGTGCTGAAGTACGGCAAGGCCAATTTCGGCGCTACCTACAAGGTCGCATTCTGCAACCCTGCCACGTTCGAGCTTCTCGCCCAGCAGGACGAGACTATCAAACGCTGCGCAAGCGTGTTCGAGAACGCGATTCCTATCAACGACACTCCGTCTGTCGCCAACGTGAACGCTTACATGAACCGTAAGCCCGAACTGTTCCACGGTCTGAAGTTCGTCATCATCGACCAAGAAATCACTCTTGAGCTTGCTGACGGCACTCGCTCGACTGGCAACCCGTTCAACGACAACGTCATTCTCTTCAGCGAGAGTGAAGTTCTCGGCAACACGTTCTGGAAGACCCCCATTGACGCGAAAAAGATGGCTGGCAGCGTGGCTGAAAAGGTCATGCACGGTCACACTCTCATCAAGAAGTATTCTGAAGAGAGCCCCGTCAAGGAAGTCACCGAGGGCATTGCCAATCTGTTCCCCGCTTGGAATCTCGCAGGGCGTTCGATGCTCATGCAGGTCAACAACACCAGCTGGAACATCAACTAAACGGACACACTCAATGTCGGGGCGCGTCACAACGCCCCGACTAACTTACAAACGCAATCACAATGACGAACAAGGAATATCTGACTAAAACACTGAATGGTCTCGACATCACATCAGACGACATCGACATCATTCTGTTGAAAGCTGACATCAACGGCACAGCGACTTGTGCTTCGAGCGACGACATGAAGAACTGCGACAGAGCTGTCTATGCTCGCATGTCTGTCGTTCTGAAGAGCGCGATGCAGAATGTCACCGAGGGCGGCTATTCCATATCGTGGAATCTCGACGCAGTGAAAGCATACTACTCTGCGCTTTGCAATGAGCTGGGCGAAGAGAACGTGCTTTTCAGTCGTCCGCGTATCAGAAACAAGTCAAATCTATGGTAAAGCAATACCCACACTATCTCTTCGCATTGACGAGCGAAGCTGCAACGCAGAACGCTGACGGCGACTTTGTCGGCGGTGAAGCGCAGTACACGTTCATTTCGATGTGCAGGGAAGAGACGAACGGACGCGGCTCGAAGCTCGAAGTCGGCAACGGCACTTTCATCGTCTACACGTCACTGATACAGCTGCCGAAAGACAGCGCATCAGTCGTCGAGGGACAAGAAGTCGCAGTCTTCGATGACGAAGCTCGCACGTCGCTTCGCGTCAGTGGCGAATGCTTGAAATTCGACAACGGTCAACTTCACAATAGACTATGGCTATAAAAGCGGGATTCACTGTCGACGACATGCGCGCGCATTTCAATCGTTTCTTCGATAAGGTCGAAGTGAAGCAGATTGAAGTGTTGAAAAAGCTCGGCGAAGAGTGTGTCACGCGTGCGCGGAGCGAACACCCGCAAAACTGGCAAGACCAGACGGGAAATCTGCGTTCAAGCATCGGCTACATGATATTCAAAGACGGCTCGCCAATCAGCGGGAGCGCATTTGAGCAAGTCAGCGCGCGCAATTCGCAAGCTGGCGACGTGTACGACGGTGCAGAGCAGGGAATGCAGTTCTGCAAACAGATAGGCGAAAGCACGACTGGCTATGCACTCGTTGTCGTGGCAGGAATGAACTACGCGATTCATGTTGAGAAAAATGGTCGCGACGTGCTTACATCAGCCGAACTGCACGCAGAGCAGACACTGCCGAAGATGCTTGAAGAACTGAAAATAGACATCGCAAAAGCAGCTGAATAATGAAAGACACTTTCGACCTCAATACAATCATGTATCGCGTGCTTGCAGAAGCAAACATCGGCAACAATGGCGGCATCTACAAGAACGACACGCGACCCGTTGACAGCATATCTGAAGACATTGTCATCAACGTAATAGCTCTGACTGCCGACGAGCTGCCGCAGACAGCGACATCGAATGTCAACATATACGTCGCAGACAAGCCGAAGAAAATCAACGGACGCGACATGCTTGTAGAAGACACGCAGCGTCTGTCGACGCTCTCGAAAGCAGTCTGTGCAGCTCTGCGCGATGCTCGCATAACTGGTCTCAAGTTCGTAAGCGAATCGCACACTGTGGTCGACGAGCCGTCAATCAATCAGCATTGCGTCAACATTCGTGTTCGTTGGAACATTCAAATCGATTAACAACAATTAAAACAGTAAAACAATGATTACACTTGGTCTTTCTGAAATCAAAGTCGGTACTGCTTCCGAAGCTGGCACTATGCCTGCACAGCTGACGAAAATCGGCAAAACCTACAAGGGCACTTGCCGCATCCAGCAGCAAGCAGCTGACGTGACTGAACACTTTGAAGAGGGCGCTGCCGCTCCCGAAGTGCGCAAGAAATCGAAGAAGATTCCCGTGCTGACGTTCAGCATCATGAATGCCGATGTGCAGATGCTCATCGACTACATCGGTGGCTCGAACATCGGAACGGAGCAAGCTCCGAAGTGGGGCTACGACGGCACTGAAGTCGTCGCCAACAAAGCCATTCACGTCGAGAGCGAGCAGGGCTTGAACTTCGACATTCCGAATGGCGACATCGAAGCCGTCATCAACAACGAAGCCAGCTCGCAGGGCATCTTCCTCGTCGACTTCACCGTCACGCCGTGCGCAGTGTCGAGTGGCAAGCCATTCCAAGCTGTGCCGAAGACTGCCAGCCAGTCGAACGGCTAAATCATCGTCATCGGATGACGGAAAAGGGGTGCGGTTTATAACGTGCCGTACCCCTTTATTAACATAACAACACAATCTCATGGACGCACAGCAGCAGAAACAGCTCGACGAGCTATATAAAGAAAAGAACGAACTGAATCGTCTCATCAACGCGGGAATCTCTTTCGAGGTCGATGTCGAGCAGGTTGAGACGACAAAACATCTTATATTCTTCAAACGTCACAGCATCGTCACAAAGCGTCAGCGATTCTCTATCGCAGAGCCGTCTCTCGGCACTCTCGACCGCATTGCTTCAGAGAGTGTCGATTTCGCTATCTCTGACGCTGAAATGATGTCTGATGACGTATTGAACAAAGAAATGAAGAAAGTTCACCAGAACGCGGAAAAGTGCGCTCGGATTATCGCATACGCTGTCATCGGGTCAGAGTACGAAGCACCGATGCTGACGAAAGACAACAGAATTGTCTATCGACCCGACACGCAGCGACACAAAGAGCTGACGCAGCTGTTCAAACGCAGACTGAAACCGTCGCAGCTGTTTCGTCTCGCGACGCTGATTCAGCTCGTCTGCAATCTTGGGGATTTTACGAACTCTATTCGATTGTTTCAGGGCGACCGACAGACGATGCCGCGTCGAATAGAGGACTAAACTCGCCGTACGGTCGACGCGGCGCGATATGCAGTCATTTCGGCTGGACATATCAATACTTACAAGAGGGCATTGCATGGTCGACAGTTCAGAAGATGATGCTCGACGCACCGCAATACAGAACAGACAGCGGCGACGACAAAAGCATTGAACTGACGACAGAGAACGCAGAAGATGTTGCTAACTATATAAACAGCATGTTGTAACATGGACGTAAACGGTGGAAAACTCGACTTCACAGCGACACTCGACAACTCGCAGATAGTCGCTGCAATAGAAGAAACAATAAAGCGCGTGCAGGGTCTCTCTGACGGCACTGCGAGCGCGGGCGAAATAATGCAAGAAGCTTTCGACGGCATGGAAGACAGTGTCGTCAACGCAGTCAAGAATATACAGTCGGCTATCGACGCGAACACAGCGAAGATACAAGAACACGCTGCGAAGATTATCGACCTCGGCAACGAATATGCCGCTGCAATGTCTTCGGGTGACACGGCTCTCGCCAACGAGAAAGAGCAGCTTGTCAATGCTCTTCTCAAAGAGCAAGACGCTCTCGTAAAAGAGAACGCAGAACTCGAAGAGCGCAAAGCGGTCATCGCAGAGAACACTGTCAAGCTTCGCGAGACGCGCGAAGAAATGACAAAGAACAGCGACGCTCAAGCGACGCTGAGGCAGCGCATCAAAGAAGTCAAAGACGAAATGGCTGCGCTCGTTCTCCAGTCGCAGCAAGAGGGCGTGCAGCTCGACGAGAACACTGGTAGATACGCAGAGCTGCGTGACGAACTCGGACAACTGTCCGACGTGCAAGCAGACCTCGCACAGCAAGCGAAGATTCTCTCGAACGACGAAGCTCGCATCGCTGGCGTTATCAACGGCTTGTCGGGTCTCATGGGCGGCTTCAGCGCAGTCACTGGTGCTGTCTCACTCTTCGCTGGCGAGAACGAGAATCTGCAAAAGGTCATGACGAAGCTTCAGTCTGTCATGGCTATCACTATTGGTCTGCAACAAGTTCAGCAGACACTGAACAAAGACAGCGCGTTCAGACTTACGACACTCGCGAACATCAAAAAGTGGTGGGGCGAAGTCGAAGCGAAAGCGAACGCACAGTCGGCAGCATCTACGACTGTCGACACAGCTGCAAAGAACACGAACACGTCAGCCGTCAACAAGAACACCGCTGCACTCGCAAAGAACAAGCTCCAGCGCGAGAGCGAGAAGCTTGCTCTGCTTCAGTCGAAGCTCGCGACAGAGCAGAAGACACTCGCAGACTTGAAGAACGCTCGCGGCATCGACGCGCTCAATGCGAAGATAACAGCGAAAGGAAACATCGAACGACTGAACACTGCAATCGGCAAGCAGCAGATTGTCGTGAGCAATGCGCAGGCGGTAGCGACAACTGCGGCTGGCACTGCTGCGACGCGTACTGCTGGAGCATTCAAGCTTCTCGGCACTGCAATCAAGTCTATTCCTGGCATCGGGTGGATTTTGGCTGGAGCTGGATTGCTTATTGGAATGATTACAAAAGTAATCGGCAAAATAAAAGAGACGCGTGCCGCTATCGACGAAATGAACACAAAAATTGCAGAAGGGGCTACAGAGCCAGTCTCAAAGCTTCAAGAACTGCAAGTTCAGTGGAATAATCTCGGCGACGACCTTGAGAAAAAGAAGAAGTTTGTAAACGAAAACAAAAAAGCATTTCAAGACCTCGGTGTCGAAGTCAACAATGTAAAGGATGCAGAAAATATTCTGATTAACAACACAGATGCTTTTGTAAATGCTCAAATGGCGAGAGCAAAAGCAATGGCTCTCAATGAGAAAGCACAAGAAAAGACAAAAGAACTGCTGAAAGCTCAAGCAGACCTCGAAACCACACCAAAGCAGATTGAGAGAACGGTTATTCATCGCTCGACTGGTACTTACACGTCATACATGACAGATAACCCAGCATACGACAGAGCAAGCACAAAGGTCGAAAATCTGAAGAGTGAGATAAAAAATCTTTATCAGCAAATTGTTGACGAGAACAATAAAGCTGCAAAAGAACTTGAGAATGCTGGAATCAAAGCCGCAAATAACGCAGCAACAACGACAGTCACAAATACAACAAAGAATGTATCAGAGACAGCCGAGCAGACATTGAGCAAGCAGCTCGCAGCGACGAAAGCGCGCTACGAACAGTTCTACGCATGGATTAACAGCGGCGACAAAGACACACAAGCGGCAGCTCGCACAGAGTTCGCAGACCTCGTTCAGCAGGGAAACAATTATCTCGACTATCTGAAGAATCAGCGCACAGCTCTCATCGAAGCAATCGGCAGCAACAAAGCGACAGAAGAGCAAGCTGCACAGATGCGCGTTCTCAACGAGCAAATCGCGCAGGAAACGAAAGAGACTGTTCTCTCACAGTTTGAAGCACAGCTTCAGAGCGAAATTCAGGGTGCGCAGTCTCTCGTCGACATGCTCGACATCATCAAGCGTAAGCGCGAGGAACTTGAAGATGGCGAAAAGCCAACTGTCGAAATGTCTGAAGAGGACAAAGAGAGACTGAAACAGCTTGGAGTAGAAATGGAAGAGCAATTCAACGGTAATGTCGATTTGCTCCACCGAAAAATGATTGACGCGCAGAATCTCATCCAAAAAGGTTGGGAAGAAGCAGGTGACGGCATCGCAACACTATACAGCAGTCTGTACGACGAAGACATCTTCGAGAATGGTGTTCAGACACAGCTGCTTATTACGCCAATACTGCCAAATGGTGACGTACTTTCACCAGAAGAACTTGACGATTATGTCTATAACGAATTGTCGGGCGCAGAGAACATTCTCGACGCAGACAGACTTGGGCTTGTTATTCATGTCGGCGATGGTGCAGAGGACGGATTCCACTTGCATGAGCTTCAAGAAGAATACTATGATATTGTTCAATTTTGGCAGACTGTCGATGCAGATATGCGAAAGAAGATGCAAGCATCACTCAATGAAGCATCTTCTAATGCGACAGAGCGTGTCAAAACGCTATTGAATCAGTATCGCTCTTTTGCAGACCAACTTGTAGACATCGACAAGAAATATTTCGACGACGCGAAAGCTCTCGAATTTCTTATCGCGAACGCTGCGACAGAGGAAGAGAAAGCTCGTCTCACTGCTGCGCTCGAAGAGAGAAAGAAAGCATACGACAAGGAGCGCAAAGACATTCAAGACAAAGAGCTTCAGACACTCATTGCAACGTCAGACGCATATCAAGCTCTCTTCAACAATGCACAGAAAATGTCGAAGCAGATGCTGAAGAGCATCTTGAGAGACGCAGAGCAACTGCGCGACTATGTCGAGGGAAAGACGACTGAATTGCCCGTCGGAGTGAGCAAAGAACTCGCCGACAAGCTCAAGAAGTCGCCCGAAGACCTGAAAGAGCTGTACGACCAAATTCTTGAGCTTCAGATGAAGATAAACTCGGAGAGCGGCTACCCGTTCGCGAATCTCATTCAAGGCTTCAAGAATCTCTCTGCATCGTCGAAAGCTGCGAAGAAAGCAGCAGAAGAGACTGACGCAGCAGCGAAGAAAGCAGCACAAGACCAAGCAGACGCACTCAAGGCGAGCGGCATTAGCGACATCATCAAAGGCGCGAACGAAGCTGTCGGTGCTCTCGGCTCTCTCGGTCAGCAGCTCATCGAACTCGGTGAGAACATCGACGACAGCGGCATCAAGAATCTCGGCAGTCAGATTTCGGGCATGTCTCAAATCATATCGTCTGCTTTGACTGGCTTCGCTTCGGGCGGCGAGATTGGCATGGCGGTTTCTGTCGGCATCACGCTCATCAACGGACTTGCCGAAGCACTGTTCAACGCAACCTCGTCGGCAGACAAAACAGAGAAAGCACTTGAGCAGTTCAGAAGACAAGTCGAGCTGTTGAACATCACACTGAATGAAGACAACTACAGCAACGCTTTCGGCATTCGCAGATTCGCGATGTTGACAGACGCTATCAAATACGCGCGTCAAGCACTCGACGACTACAATGCAGCAGTAAACGCTTCGTATGAGGGTGAGGATTGGGGCTGGTTTCAGCGTGGCTTCATGTCGATGTGGTCGCAGCTCAGCGAGCAAGATGCAATCGACAGAGGTCTGACGGCTTTGCAGGGAATGCAAGTCGCGACCAATGACCCGAACTGGGCTCAAAGATTCTTTCTCGGACAAGATGAAGAATATAAGTCGCTCGCAGATGTTGCCCCCCAGCTATGGAACGAAGACGGCAGCTTCAACGCAGAGAATGCGCGCGCGTTTCTTGAATCGTATGAACTGCTGACAGACGAACAGCGTGATGCCATTCAGAACGCTATCGATTTGCACGACAAATATGAAGAGAACATCAAAGCATTGCGCGAGTACATCGAAGAAGTGTTCGGTTATCTTGCAGACGACGCTATCGAATCGCTGACAGACGCAATCATTCATGGCGGCGACGCTTGGGAAACATGGAAGCAGAAAGGCTCGAAAGCTATCGAAGCAATCGGTGAACAACTCATGTACGAACTGTTTCTCGCGACAGAGTTCGACAAGCTTCAGAAAAAGCTTGAAGGTATATATACGTCAAATGCAGACCCAGTCGAAGCGCAAAAACTCGCGACAAAAGCACTCGAAGAGTTCTTCAATCAGAGCGAGGGCATGATGAACGCTGCGCAGCAGTTCGGCGAGGACTGGAAACGCCTCGCAGCACAGCATGGCTTCAACATCTGGTCTGAAGAAGACGGCGGTGCGACATCATTTTCGGGCGCAGTGAAGACTGTTTCAGAGACGACAGCATCAATCATCAGCGGGCAGATGAACGCGATGCGCGTCAATCAAGTCGCAGCGAACGACATGCTTCGTCAGCAGCTGTTGACACTGAACGCAATCAAGACCGACACGGCTTATCTGCGCAGCATCGACAACAGACTTCGCAATATCGAGAGCGCAGCGTCGGGCGGTGCATATCAGCACAGAATCATTCATCAATAAAAAACACATCAATCATGGCAAATATCATTCTCAATCTGCCTTTCGACGAGCAAAACGGCGCGACAATCGCCTACGACTACAGTGCAAGCCGTGCGGACGGCACTGTACATGATGCAGACTTCGTCAGAGGACGCAACGGCAACGCTATTCACTTCGACGGCAACGGTCACGTCGATGTCGAGGGAAACGACATGCAGTTCAACTTCGCGACACATAACTTCTCAATGCTCGCCGCAATCAATGTCGGCGAGATAGAAGTCGGCACTCCGAAGATGCTGTGCTTCATATTCAAGTTCACAGACGGCAGCTTTGAAGACTATCGTCTCGCTGTCAACGCTGGCAGCTGGCTCAACATCGCAATCGTGCGCGACGGCTCTCTCTTCACAGTCTATCTCAACGCTCAAGTCGTTCACACGTTCACGAACGCGCGCAATCTCGCTGGATTCGGCATCAATCAAGATGTCTACGTCACTTATGGTCTCGGACTTCTCGACGACGTGAAAGTCTACGACGACGCTTTGACGCAGTCGGAAATCATCGACGCGCTGTCGACACTGAAACAACCGTCGTACTACATCGACGGCATCAACATCAAAGACGCGTTCGGTGTCTGTGTCAGCGGCAGTGAGGGTCTGCTGAATCGTCCGAAGCTGAAGAGCCCTATCACAGTGTCGCGTGAGCGCGAGCATGGCGAGCAAGTCTATATCGACAGAAAGTTCGTCGAGCCGCGAGAGATAACGCTGAACTGCTTCATCAAAGCAAACGGAAGAAACGAGTTCATTCAGCGCGTCGTTGAGTTCGAGAAGCTGTTCGACCGTCGCGGCGGTGCTTCATTCGCTGGTGGCGGCTACATCGCGGGCACAAACAGACTGCATGTCGACGTGCATCCAGTGAAGCCGCTGATGTACGAAGTATATTTGAAAGACACTCTCGACGTGTCGAAGACATGGAACGACAGTCTCATGGTCGGCACATTCAAGCTGAAGCTCGTCGAGCCGTGCCCAGTGAAGCGCGTGCTGAAGCAGTACGTCTCTGGCGACGACAACAAACAAGTCACTGTCACACTCGAAGTCTCTTCGTATGTCAACATCTACTGGGGTGACGGCACTGTCAACTACGATGTCACCACCGAAGAAAACAGCACACTTACGCTGACGCACACTTACGCGGAGAACGGCGAGTATTTCATCGTCATCGTCGGCGAGACTGAAGACATCAAACAGTTCAGCACAAATGCAATCATCGTATGGAACAGATTGTAGTCTATAAGATAAACAACACTGTGCGCAGCTCGCTTCGTAATCGTGCGAGCGGCTGCGCACTTGTCAGCGCAGAGTTTGAAGAGTTTCTCATGGCTTCAGAGACTGTGCGCGTGACCGTTGAATCTATCGTGAGCATCGATTTCACTGTCGGCGACTACATCATCATCGACGGCTTGAAATACAGAATGAATCAAGCGCCGCAAGTCGTTCGTGACGACAGAGAGCTGTTTGTCTACACGCTTGTCTTCGAGAGCGCGAAGTATGACTTAATGAACTGTATGTTCTTGCTGCCTGACACGTCGAAAGACGACTACTTCACTGCGACACTGTCAGAGCTTGCTCAAATGGTCGTCGACAACGCGAATCGCGTCTACGTCAATCAGTGGGCGCTCGGCGAGTGTCCCGACAAGACAGATGTCATCACAGAACAGTTCACAGAACAGAACTGTCTCGTCGCTCTTCAGACGATGTGCGAAGCATACGACATGCAGTTCAGAATCGTCGAAGAGAACAATGTCAAGACAATCAACATCATCGAGAAAGGCGACAACACGTCGCTTCGTCTCGAATACGGTCGCGGCAAAGGTCTCTACAGCATACGGCGCGAAGCTACGACGAGCGAAGAGATAATCACACGTCTCTTTGTCTATGGTAGCAGTGAGAATCTGCCTACGGGCTACCCTCACACGCGTCTTTGTCTGCCGTACACTGGCGACGACCCGAATGTCAACAGACGCAATGTTTCATACATCGAGAACGAGACGAAGATTGCGCAGTTCGGTCTGAAAGAGGGCATTGTCATCTTCGAGGACGAGAAGCCGCACTGCAAGTCGAAAATCACACAGATTTTCTCAAGCAATCGCTGTCAGTTCAAAGACACGAATATCAACTTCGACATTCTCGCATACTGGCAGGCTGACGACTTTACAGAGTTCTGCACGATGCGCGGCTACGACCCGAACGACGCGACAGTGCAGCAGCTCTTCACAGACGACATCGTCGGCAAAGAACGCAAATACATCGTCGACGGTCATGCGACAATCACGTTCAACACTGGCAATCTCGCGGGCTATTCGTTCCAGCTCGACGACTACGATGCTGACACGCATGTCTTCACGATTCACCCGATTGTCGTCAACGAGGGCGACGAGATACTTGAACAGACGATTCCCGACCCCGACAGCGCGGCATTTCAGTTTGCTGTGGACGACGAATATGTCATCAGTGACATCATCATGCCGTATGAGTTCGTGAACGACCCGTCGACGGCGCACGCTGACACACCGAAAGGAGCAGAGCAACGTCTCGCGAAGCGCGCGAACGAATACTACGACGAGCATTCAAAGGTCTGCGCACGATACAGCATCGACTTCGACAGAATCTATCTTATGCGCACTCATTCGGGCGGTCTTCATGTTCTCTGCGGTGACTACATTCACATCAAAGACACGAAGCTCGGCATCAACGCTTGGATTAAAGTCACGCGATACTATCGCAATCTGCTGACAGACGAAGTGACTGTCGAAATCAGCGACATCAAGCCGCGCGACCCTAACACGCTCTCGGTTGACGACATCAACAACAATGAAGTCATAGCAATCGACGACATCGGCGGCGGTCACAGCAATTCGCAGCCTACGACGCTGACATGCACGTTCACACCGAATTTCAACACAAGCACGAACACTTACAACATCAACACAGTGTCTATCACGAACGGTCTGTTCACAAACAAGACGCTGACTGGAAGAAAACGTGTTTGGCGGCTCTACGACAGAATAAAGACAGACTTCTCGACACACTATGAATACAATGTGTTCGTGAAAGCGTCGAAGCGTACTCAAGACGCGCAGATATACTTCGAGCCAGTGTTGAGAACACTCATTCCAGTAAACTCGTCTGAACTGTTCATAAAAGACAATCTCGACGTCCTTGAGCGCAGAGTTACACTTTCTCTCGCACGCAGAGACGTAAACTATTATTACTTCAAAATCGGCACGCTGTCGAAGCCGTCGAGACGTTTTGTCGGACAGCGTTCAGCACGAACGCTCGCTCTCGAATACGGCGACGTGAATCTTCCTGCAAGCTCTGTCGTCGGTGGCGACATTCGCATCATCGACGCAGACGGCAATCTCATTCTCGATAGCGTGTCACGTTCTGCGTATCTCGACACACTCACTGCGCTCTACGGCAACACTCGCATCAATGTCGGCAATCAAGCGGGGCGTGTCACTCTCATCATCGACGACAACAACTATCTTCGTGCAGCTCGCATCGGCAACAACTTCATCGTTTCGCGAATGCTCAATGATAGTGCTGTAACGCCGTCGAAGCTGTCGCCGTCGGCTCGATTCGCTCGCGAACGATTCTCTGCGCAGCTGACCTTTGAAAGTGACTCGCTGAAAATCGAAGCTGGATTGTATCAGAACGATATTCTCGGCGACATCGACATTGTATCAGATGCCATTAACACCGATGTAGACGGCAAACCGCTTGAAGTGTCGAAGTCTTACAACATCTATGTCAATGCAGACGAGAGAAAAGTCTGTCTGTCAGCTGAAAAACTGTCGGCAGAAGATAAATACATCGAAGTAGGAGTGCTTTCGGAGCAACAGACAATCAGCGGCGAATCGACGCGTGTCATCGCACTGCGACCAGTCACGACGCTTCCGAATGATACTGTACCGATAAACGCACATCGCATCAACGGCGGCTCTCTACGTGACAGCAGAGGTCGCGCTCTCGTCAATCTCGGTACTGGCGAAATGAAGTTCACTCGCACAAACGGCGGCACGCTTGTCAGCGTTCGAGACATCGACACTGTTGTCGGTGAAGACGCGAATAGCGGACTGCGCAAAGATGTATCGGATTTGTCGACAGAGCTGAACAGTCAAACAACTGGAATTGCGGCTTTGAGAAGTGCAATCAATACACTGAAGTCTAAAATCAACGGCATATCGTATGAAGACTGCGCACAACGAAAGTGTAAGACTATCAACATTCCAGACTTGCCGTGGGAAAGTAACGTGTAACATAATAGACTACGGGCAATTAACATAAGTATAACAAAAACAGATTAATCATGCTTGGAACACGAAGCGGAGAGCAAGTTTCCGCACAAATCGGACGAATGGGAAGCATAACCAACTTGACGACAGCTGACTTCAGCTTGTCGAACGGCGTGTGCTTCAACATCAAGAATGAGAATCTTGCACCCGTCACTCTCGAAGTTCAGCTCGCGGGCATGGCTGACGACGAGACTGTGACGACGCAGTTCTCATCGGGTTGGAATCCCGAAATTGTTAAGCGCATCGTGAAGAATGCGTCATTGTCAAACCTTAATCTCAAATGGGGGTACTAAACTATGGGACTTATCATCGGACTGGGCGATAGCAATCCGTCTTTCGCCTACACTCATTATTACGGTGTCGAGTTCGACGTATCTGTGTCGAATCCCGACGCTGTGACGCGCATCGGCGGCGACATGTCTCTGCATCAAGAACTGCCAGTTCACAAGATGCTGAAGCGTTGTCTCGTCGCTGACGACGGTCATGTCAACTACTACTGCGGCGACAGCAACACTGCTGTCAAAGACAGCGGTGCGGCATCTGTTCTTGACGGCACTGACGGTCAAGTCATGGTCGAACTCGGCAATCAATACTGGCGTTTCGAGAGCGACGGCAACAAGCGTCGCGTTCTCGTCTCGCAGTACGAACTGCCTGGCTTCACTCTGTGGCAGAACGCATACGTCAGCGCATACGAAGCTGCACTCGACAGAACGAACTCGAAGCTCGCGTCTGTCGTCAACACTTCTGCGCAGTATCGCGGCGGCGGCAATCAGTCGTCTTGGGACGAGCTTCCGAAATCGCAGCTCGGCATGCCTGCGACTGAAATCTCGCTGACGAACTTCCGCACCTACGCTCGCAATCGCGGCACGAAGTGGAACTGCAACACTTATCGCATTCAGAAACAGCTCTACTGGCTTTTCGTCATCGAGTATGCGACACTGAACTCGCAGAAAGCGTTCAATGCGCAGCTCACGACAGAGGGCTATCATCAGGGCGGTCTCGGCGACGGTGTCACGACACTCGACGGCACGAAGTGGAACACGTTCAACGCCTATCATCCCGTTGTGCCGTGCGGCGTGACGAATTCGCTCGGCAATCATACTGGCGTTGTGGACTACGTTCTCGCAGCTGGCGGTTACGACACTGTCGACACGACAGTTCATGTGCCGTCATATCGCGGTGTCGAGAATCCGTTCGGGCACATCTGGAAATGGACTGACGGCATTCTCGTCAACGACCACAATGTCTATATCTGCGACGACTACGACGGCGACTGCTCGCACTTCTCTTCTTCTATCAACTCGAACTATATTCTGAAAGGCGTGTCAGCGTCGAGTAACGGTTATGTGAAGTCGATAATGTTCGGCGAGTACGGCGACATCATCTGCACAGCTGTCGGTGCGAGCGACACGACCTATTTCTGTGACTACTACTATCAAGCAGATGGGCTGCGGGCTTTCCGTTTCGGCGGTAGTGCGCATCTTGGTGCGTCTGCGGGCTTCGCCTGCGGTCACGCGCTTCTTGCGCCCTCGGCTGCGGATGCGAATGTCGGCTCGCGGCTTTGCTTGTACACCAGTGCAGCTTAAAGCAACGAAAAAGAAGAGAACGAATCCGAAATACGAAATCCGCCTGCGCGGCGCGCAGGAAAAACAGTAGTCAAAACACTCAAAGACAA
>Ga0326513_10000217_pt1 | contig 46452 bp, 62 predicted proteins | sample 2_2465_0518_D_FD_203654 | JGI IMG/M metagenome (GOLD analysis project Ga0326513, IMG submission 203654) | Bovine rumen microbial communities from UC Davis, California, United States - 2_2465_0518 | ecosystem: Host-associated > Mammals > Digestive system > Stomach > Rumen | place: USA... | reverse complement strand
TATCCTTGTAAATTATCATACTCCATCTCCATGCTTCATAAAATTATTTTTTTTCACCAATCAGAAACAGATAAAGAATAATCATTAAATACTTCATCACCATGAATCTCAAAAAAGACATCATCACTATTATTACATTTAATATTAATAAAATGAATTGGAGTACTGGAATCATCTCTTAAATGTTCTATAAACTCCACACCATTTAATTCAAAATCCCTATTAATATCTAAACATTTCTCATAAATATGGGCTTTAATATTGATTGGTTTATTATTTTTTACTGTGTATTCTGTACTTATTTCACCGTTACTGTATATGTGTTCATCTGTGATGTTAAAGTATTTTTGAAATAAATCCTCCCATTTCAATTTAATCACCGTTTTCCTTCAGAAATATTACCTACCTTTTTTTTAATCTTCAAAGAGTTTACGAATTTTCTCACTAACTCCATATCCACATATTGGTGGTGGTGTTTCACATTCTTTTATGAAATCATTTATTTCTTTATCTATTAATTTTTTGGTTTTTTTCAATGCTTGTATCCTTTTATCAGCATATTCATAATCAATTACAATGTTAATATTTTTCATTGTATCTTCTCATCCCACATCTTATTAATATTCTCTCAAATACGTATCACAATTAAAAAGTACACATTTTTCATCATAGTAAATGTCTACTGTGTCATCATAGTATCCGTTCTGTTCACTATAGCAAGGAACACTTACCATTTTTCCCGTGTTACCAAACCTGAATCCATAGTTTTCTACAATTTCAAATTTCAATGGTTCTGTGAATTCATACTCCAATGCTATATTGTCTATTTGTTTGAAGTCTGCATAATTGTATTCACAGCAACATTGACTATGTGAAAATGTGATTTTTTTATTGTTTGTAAAATGTATTTCTTCATCAGTTATCCAATTGATTAGAAATTTTTCTTCAGAGTCTGTTTCCTTTTTCATTTCCTTGTTGCCTCCTCTTTGTATTTACAAGGTGGTCTTGGATTATCTTCATCAATATGAACCAGTTGGTCTTTAAAACATTCAAAAAATGGGAATTCATCATTTAAGTTTTCATAATACTCATAATCAAGGTATAAGTGTTTGCAGTCGTGACATTCATGACAAATGTCTTCTAATAATTCAGAGTAATAATTTTTATCTTCTTCAGATACAGTCATTTCCTTGTAGCCTCTTTTCTTCGTTGTTGACGCCTGTTAAAATATTCGTTGAAATCTTCTTCAACTGTTGTATCTTCCCCACAATGTCTACAAGTCCATGTAGTTCTTCCCTCCGCCAACTCGAATGGAATCATGAACCTACGATACCCACATTGTGAACATTCAGGGATGTCTTTGAATAATCCTCCTATTGCTTCATCTAATTTCTTGTTTGTAGAATCTTTGAGTATATTTTCTGTGAAGTAATCATCTACTTCTTCAGAGAGTAGAGCTACTGGTGAATTCTGTCGGAATATGTGTTCTTGTAGTATATGGTACTGAGCCAGTAGTAACTCGTTTGTTAGTTGTTGTTTTTTGTTTAGTTCTTCTAATTGTTTCAGTATTTTATCTTCAGTATTCATTATCATTTCACTCCATATTTTTTCTTTCATTTGTTGTTGTACTATTGAGGGGTTTTTGTATTTCATTATTTCTCTCTTGCAGTACATTAATGTTACTACACATATTACGGGAGGGAGTAGTAATATAATTTCATACAATTTCACCACCTCAACTCTTAGAGATAATATCCTCTATCACATCAAGACACTCTTCATATATTTCCTGAACCGTCCATGATTTTCCAGTATCATTAACACCATACCTATCACCACTATGACAATAATCCCAACCAATAATCCAATGATCATCAGAATGAGGAATAATTTGTGGATTTACTCCAAGATAATTCTCAGAGTAGGTTATTTGACCATGACAATTAATATTCATCAGTTCTTTCCATGTTCTCCTGAAGAATGGACTATATGTATCGAGTAGTATGTACGCACAAGGATGGGTGCGATATGATATAATGTAGAATGTATATCCTTTGTAGTTGTCTTTCCATAGTAGTTCTGAACCTTTTATGTTTCTTACATCGAGGGAACTATATATCATTTCTTTCATTGTAACACTTCCTTTCTTTTACAACAGTTACACGTTCTTCAACATTTATTGAATTCAAAAAGTCACTTTTTCACCATCTGACTCAACACTTAAAGTTACTCTACTCTTTAGTATTATGTCAGATATTTTGTCTTCAGTTAATCTGAATATACAAGGATAATCACAGTCACAGTATCCTTTTATGTCGCAATCATCACAATTACATATTATGTCTTCTAATTCTTTTCGTAGTTTGTTATCATCGATTAAACTTAGATTTAGTGTCATTTTAATGTTCTCCTGTTCATTAATTGTGTTGCATCATTTATCATTTGTATGAAGTCATTGTATGCTTGTGCCATTTTTGTACAGTCTTCTGTTACTTCGTTTAATCGTGTACATGCTTCTTCAAGGTGTAAATATTCACCTGTTTTAGTGTCAAGTATCCAATCACCACTATCATAGATGGGAACATACCTATCTTTCATTATCATTCATTCCTTTTGGTAGTGTTTTATTCCTTCCAGTCTGTTTCTACTATCACTTATTAATGCATACAGTTCCTCATATTCTTTATCGTTGATTGTTTCAAGCCAATGTTCTACTATCCATTCTGCTGTAGATAAGTTTTCCATTATTCGTTTGAACTGTCTTTCAATGTATTCTTCTCTATTATTTGGTTTGTAATCTTTGCATTCTTCTTTGTCTTCTATTAGTGTTTCCATTGTTAAGTGACAGTAATGATATGCTCTGTCTCTTTCATCATAATCCGTAATATTGAACCAACAAGTTCTACAACTGTGCATTTTTTGTTTACTCCTTTTTTTCTGTTTCTTCAAGGTACATTTCTATCACATCTTTTATTAACCTAATAAGGTTATAATCAACACTTTCAACATGAATTTCATTATCATTATAAATCCAATCTAAACATTTTTTAGGAAATTTATTACTTCCTGGTGCATACTCTGTTATTGCTGGTATTTTGTTCCATTCGTTTTTGTGATGTATGTTATTCTGTAATTTTTTTCTTAATTTATCAAGGTTCATAATTATCAGTTCCTCCACCATAATAATTTTTTTCTTTCATAATGGTCATATAATAAACAATAATTGCACTGATGAAATTTATTATGTTTATACTTACAACTCAAACAAGGATTAGAAATATCATCATATAACTTAATAAATAATAGTACAAACAAGATTATTATATTTATACATCCAATTATTATTACAAGTAACATTATATCCCTCAGATACTACTTATCTTCAAAACTCATTATCCTCATCTTCCAATAATTCTCTTTTCACTCTTATTATAACATCAAGCACTTGTTCAATACACATAGAAAGTACACACAATGTAATACCTCCAAAAAACAAAACAATCATTACAGCCATCGCAATATCAGATAATATAAATCCCTCAGGTATCATTGTATCTTTACTCCTTGTAAGATAAGCATTCTTGGAATAGTTTATCGTTTTCTTTGTTGTGGTTTAATCTGTAAATTCCATCTTCTGCATTTAGTACTCCTTCTTCTACTAAGCTTGCGAGTAATAGTCTTACATCTACTTGTTGGCAGTACACTTCTCTTGTTAGTACATCTATTATTACTCCACTTGTTGCTCCGTTATGTTCTAATAATATGATTAATGGAGGTATTACATTTTGTCTCCATTCTGTTGTTAGTAATGTTTTTTCATTCATTCTTTCACTTCCTTAACTCTTGGATATAATCTCCTCTATCACATCAAGACATTCTTCATATATTTCCTGAGTAGTCCATGATTTTCCAGTATCATGAACACCATACCTATCACCACTATGACAATAATCCCAACCGATAATCCAACAATCATCAGAATGAGGAATAATCTCTGGATCTACTCCAAGATAGTCCTCCGAATAAGTTATTTGACCATGACAATTAATATGCCCCAGTTCATCCCATCTTCTCCTGAAGAATGGACTATATCCATCAAGTAGTATGTATGCACAAGGATGAGTCCTATGAGATATGATGTAGAATGTATATCCTTTGTAGTTGTCTTCACATAGTAGTTCCGAACCTTTTAGGTTTCGTTCATCGATGGAACTATATCTCATTTCTTTCACCATTTCATCCTCCACTACTGGTTTCCATACTTTACAAGTGTCTGTAAGGTCTACACTTGCACATTCATGGTGTGCGAGGAAACATTCAAACCATACATCATTGCTTGTACTTGTGACTGTTAATAAATGTTTGCAAGTCTTACATATCTTCTCTTCAGTCATTCTTTCACTTCCTTTTTTATAGCCATGCATCTAATCCACCTATTTTTTTATCACTATTTATACTGTTAATTTCCTCTTCAATTAATGGGTTTGTTGGTGCTGTAGTAACATTTTCCCTTGGAAGGTAAGATAATGCTTCACCTATATTCTCACCCATTGGCACTATATAAGGTAAACCACCATACTCCAGTAATGATGGACTAACAACCCAACACTGAAAACACTTACGAGTAAGAGCATTACCCCAACAAACCACTCCACGCATACCATGAAGCAACATATTAACCAAAGTCATCTTAATAGCAACTTCATCTACATCAACAAGGAAAAACCAGTCATTTGGTCTATACTTATGATATGCAAGAGCAAAACGGCCACTACCACAACAACAATCATGCATAGTACCAATTTTATCACCCATTTCTTCAAGATTAAGTAACTCACACATTAAGAGTGTAACATCATGTGGTGTGAAGTATTGTTCAGTATCCTTGTTTGTAAGATTCTGATCACTTTCCCACCATTCCCCTAGAAAATCGTAGTAATCTTTCTTTTCCAGTTCTTCCTGCATTATATGTAACTGTTCCTCAAAGAGTTGCATGAATATTTGATATTCTTTTTCCGTGTATTTTTCTGGTGTTTTGTATTGTGTTTCCTGGTTTGGTATTGTCCATTGGTCTATGATGATGTCAAGATAATCTTTGAATACATTGAATGTGTTATGTTTGTAGGTTAATGTTCGTATTAGTTTGTTCCATTGTTTGAAGTTTGCCACTATATCATCTCCGTATTCTATAATACTGTTTGACAAAATCAATGTATTGAATAGTTATAAAAAAAGGAAGGTAATAGGTATATGTTGATTATTCTATTTCTAAATGTAATTCATAACAACCTTTACTGTACCCACCATATATACAATTATACTCAGAAGTCTTAGTATTATTACATAAACTTCTGATAATCCAATCAAGGTTATCTTTCACTAATGCTACTGATATTTCTTCACATTCACCAGTTGATTCAATGACATTACTGTTTCTTACTTCTTTACTCCATCTATCCAGTTGTAGTGTATTATCTCCTATTTTGAATCGTAACCCATATGTAGGATGTGTTATTGTTGTTTCTTGGAAATATACTGTTTTATCTTCTGTACCACATAATAGGAATTTTGCAGTCCATACTGTTTCGTATCCTTCTATCTTGGATATTGTCAAACTTCCTTTTTTCATCACGTTCATTAATAACTTCATACTACTTCAACTCCATCTATAAATTTTAAGTCTAACTTACTTGCTAACTCCAGTTTACCCCTGTTAAGACAGTACTTATAAGCTTCACGTTCACTAACAATTTCAGCATAACTTGTCTTAGGATTTTTTGGATCATAAAACATTAAACACAATTCTCCACTATGTGTTTCATAACTATCATCTAATCTTTTTAATCCCATGTACCCATTCATGTTAACGTAATCAGGAACATGAGATAATGTGAGGTTATCTTCAAATTCTACCGTACCTATTATCCTCAGGTTATTATCTATTATTGGAACTAACATCTTCCTTATCCCCCCATACTTATTGCTACTAACACGTTTACCAGGAACTGTAACACTAACATTAAAATTACCACTACAAATACTGCTATTAATCCAAGAGTTAAGTAGAAAGTGTATATTTCTACTTTTTTCTCTGCTTCTTTAGGATTCATCATCAACCTCTCTTAAATTGTTTTGGAAGTCCTTGGTAATGTACACTAATTCTGCTTGACATGATAAGGCATTGCTACTGATTTTACCAAAGTATTCATACATTTTGTCTAATGATTGTAGTATTATTTTCTTGTCTTCCTCTGTTATTTGTTGGAATCTTTCACCAGTTTTCATTGCTTCTTCCAGTTTGGCATGTTTAACTAATTTTTTTCTTGTTTTTTCCATTCCTACAAGGTTTTTGTACATTTCCATTTCCTGTTTCACATATTCTTTGTTCATCAGTTATCCCCCTGTTTGAGTTGTTTGAAATGTTTGAGTATGTTCACAATTTCCAGAGTATTATAACATTCAAGCATACGTTTTAATGCTAATGTTTTGAGTACTTCATCATTCACATCATACCCTAATACTTCTAATAGAGCTTCATGTAACATTATTAACTGTTCATTGTTTTCTTGTTCAATCTGTGCAAGTGCTGGTCCGTTCCATATGTTTTTTCCCAGTAATGTTTTTATTAAGCTCATATTAATCCTCCTCTTTTACAGTAACATTCATAGATTACATGGTCATCTACCATGTCTAAGTCTTCAGGTTCATAATGTTTACAGAGTGTATCTGCTACTCCACATATTGCTTGTATGTTTTCTGTTGCTACAAGTTTGATTAGTGTAGCTACTTCCCATACTCTGCTATTGTACTTCTGGTTGTTCATACACTACATCTCCTATGTATAGTTTGATTTTTTCAATGTTTGGATTATCTAATAATTGTCTCACATACCTTTTTCTTTGGAATATTTTTTCGTATCTTATTACTCCACCTCTTTCAGTGTAGCTTATTTTGAATATTCTTTTCCTGTTTTCTGGTATTGTGTCTAATTCTGTTAGTTCGATTCTTTTTTCGTTTAATCTTTTATTCCTCTTCATCTTAATCCCATCTTTTTCATTTCTGACCTTATTTTTTTTAGTTCTTTGTCAAAGTCTTCTTCACGGTGCTGTCCTAATCCCTTGGTTCCTAACCTGCTTGGTAGGTCTGCTTCTTTGAATATGTCATCGTATCGTTTCATGTATTCTTTCTGTGCATCCAAATGTTTTTCAAGGTATGCATAGTATGAGCATTTGATGCAACAGTATTTGGTTGCGTTGAATTCTCTTGTTTTTGGTACTCTGAATGTTCTTCCACACCATTTGCAAGTTTTTAGTTTTGTCATGTTTTGTATTAACATGACTGTTCACCTCTGTATTGTTTGCATTGCTTTTGTGTACATTTTTTCATCAATTTTCTTATGGTCTTTCATGCTTTTTAGTTTGTTTTGGATTGTCTTTTTTGTGTAGGGTACGTTGTTTCCAAAGTCTTTCTGTATTTGTTCAAGTATTTCTTTTGTTACAATGTCAGTATCTTCGGGGATTATGAATGTGTCATTGTTCTTACTGCTTTTAGGTGTATTCTTTTTAGATGTTTTATTGCCTTCCTGTTCAATACTGTTAGGTTCAGCTATCTCCAATGCTTGAAGGTATAATGCCCTTCTTGCATATGTTTGGAGTGCTTGTTCATCTTTCATGATGTCACCCACATCACCTTTCTTACCACTTTTTGTGCTGAACTGTGCCATGTATCTTTCACTTTTCTTAAGTGGTGTACTCCATTGGATCCAGGCACCAGTTTCCTTGTCAATGATTTGAAGATAACCGTATTCATTTCTGAAACTGAATAAACTTGATAAACCTTTATCTACCAATGCATCACAGATTGGTTTGTTAATGTCCTCTAACTCATAGTAATCATAATCGTTGAAGTCGTTTCTTCCACTTTTGCTAATGTTACTGTCAAGGATTATCTTCTTAACTTCCTGTATCTTGAATAGTAAACATGCCTGTTCCTTTGTGTAGGTGCTGAACTTGTTAGTATACTCTTCAAGTTTTTCGTTGAGGTTATTGTTTTCAGTTTTTAGTTGTTTGATTTCCTCTTGTAACTGTATTATTATCCTTTCAATTACTTCACTCATACTTAATTCACCTCATAACCGTCATTTGTTCTTCTTACCAGTCTTTGATTTTCCATGTGTACCAGGTGGTCTTGTATGTCTTTGTACTTGTATGCTCTGTCATGTTGTTTTCCTTTTTGCTTGGTGTAGTATAGGATTTCTTTTAGTGGTACTGGACATATTACTGTTTCCTGTAGCATTAGGATTACGTGGTACAAATCTGAGTATAATCTTTTATCAAATTCTATTACATTAGTCATATTATTCACCACTTAAAAGGAATTTTAGTTCGTATTCTAATCCTTGCTTGTTGGATTTTAGTATGTGTTGTTTTCTTTCAAGTTTTCTTACTGGTTCATGTAGATTCTTTGTTGCTATTTTGGATTGTTCTTCTCTTTGTTTCAAAGTCTTATACTTTAACTCATAGTCTTCACTGTTCCTGAGTTTTAACTGTTCAAATTCCAGTTCAGTTTTAAGTTTACTATGTTCATCCTCAGTTTCAACAAGTAAGATATTAGTTGCATTTAATTCTGCAATTCTATACTTGACCTGTTTAGGAATATTATCTGCTATACTATCATACTCTAACTCTACCATACTGGTATAAACTTCCTGGTCTGCTACATCTAATAACTTTATTACATCAGTCATACCTAATCACCCTCATTCTGTTATTGTTTCTATAAATCTTCTTAGCTTTGTTTTGTACACTCTTTTTGTTCTTATACTGTAGTGTAAACTGTCAATGTATTCATCAATCAAATTATAATATTCGTCTGGTGTACTATTCTTAACATATTCATTGAATCCTTCCACAACTACTCTTGTTAATCCAGGTAACTTTTCTTCCAGGTCATCATAAGCTTTCAGTAAATCCATATTTCATACCACCTTGAAAGTATTGTTCTCTTGTTTCTATGATTAAATCTGTATTGTTATGTTTTACTACAAGGTCCACGTTAGTGGCACTACTGATATGTGTTGCTTTTTTTGTGTTTTGTGTAAATCGTTCCACGTTTAAAACTTCTTTTGTTAGTTTTTGTGTGTAAGTGGTTACCACATTATCTAATATTGATAATGCTTCAGGACTTATCTCCATTTCACCTAACATTGCTTGTATGTTCATATTACCACCATGTATACTGTTGTTATAAATGCTGTTAGTACTCCAATATAGGTTGCTACACTTCCCATGTTGATGGGTTCTCTGATGTCGTTTATAATGTATTTCATATGAGATCTACCATCCTTAGTTTTTGTATGAGTATGTAGGTGTTGATGTTTTCGTCTCTTATTTTTCGTAGTTGTATTTTGTCGAGGTCGTTGTTTGTGTCGCTTTCTGCGATGCTTTTGTTGAGTATGGTGTTGATTGTTGTTATCATGTTTTCGACTTGGGTTATGGTTTTTTGGTTTTCTTCTTTTTTTAGCATAATTATCATTTCCTTTTTAATTTCTTTTTTTGTTTTGTATCGTTTTTCGTATATATCATATTGACTAATAATAATAATAATAATAAAATAATAATATAATTATTATAATAATATATACGGACTATAGGCGTTTCAGTTTAACAATTTAACACTTTTTGTTAAATCCCAGTAATTAAAAACGTTTAACTTGCATATTCCTTAATTCATCATAGTTTGTGTCAATAAAGGTTCGTAATTCTCTGGTACTTAAATCATGTTTAGAAGCTAAAAATACAATTTTTTTAGGTTCTACAGTTCCATGAATGTTAATTAAGTTACTGATTGTTTGTACTAGGGAATAATCCTTTTTTAACCATTCTTCAAAATCAAGTGATTTAACATTTTCTTCATCATTGTTAAATTTTTCAGTTTCAGAATTGTTTAACACTTTTTTTTCAGGTTCATTCGCTTCATTTTCTTTATATACTAAACCCTCATTTTGTTTAACATTTTCCTCAAAATTGTTTAACGATTTAACATTTTTAACAGAATTGTTAAATTTGGAATATTGGTTAATTTTAACACTTTCTTTCAAATTGTTTAATTCTGTGATACATTCATCAATAACATTGATTTTAATATTGCTTGTTGCATTTAACCGAGTTTCAGTAAAAAAATCAATAGCATTCCTCACAAATTCACTTGTTTTTAATCCAGATGAATCAATTTTCTTTTTTTGTTCTTCACTTATTTTCAATCCGATAGGAATATCATAATAAGTTTCTTTTGTCATTGTATCCTCCTAGAAGTTAAAAAATAGATTAAGAGGATTTAAAAGGATTGATATAAAAGTAATAAAAATAGTAATTTATATTAGTAATCATAGTTAGAAATAGTAACTAGTGATTACTAATTGTAATTACTAAGGATTATTACTCTTTGTGGTGTTACTTGTTACTTTCAGTTTCTCACGCTTAGGTAACTTGTAGCACGTTTTAATCCTTTTAAGTCATTAATCTTCTTTGCTAATTTTAACAAATTTCTTATTATTTTCATCTAAGCATACCTCAATTTTTATTGATGTTCCATGCTCAAATTCCATAATATCCCTGACTGCTGCAGGTATGTTGAGGATTAATGCTTGAGGTTGTTTGCTAGACCTTTGTCTAACGGTTGTACTTTTTTCAAGTAACTTCATGCTCATCCTCCTTTTATGTGCTAATTACTTAGCACATAATATAATATATTATGCTCATAGTATATAAAGGTTTACATATAATATGATTTATAAGTCCGATTATAATCTTTCTTATATGTTTTAAACACTTCTAACAATTCTATTAATTTTTTATATTCTTCATATTCCTTTTTTGTTAATATTACTCCATCTGATGTTGCTTTGTTACCTTTTTTTATTGGTTTCATATATTATTCACCTTTGATTAATGACTAAACAATTGGATAAAAAAACTGTTAATTATTATTAGAAGAATAATTTTATGGATCCACATATTATCCATGATTAAAAAAAAATAGTAAAGTTTAATATGCTTTGAAAGTACAAACATATTAATTGTAAGAATAATATGCTTACAAAGGAATACTAATTTTACTAACTTTTTTTCAATTTGTTAAGAAAAGAAGAAGTATTATATTTTTGTATTTTCTTTTAGTATACAATTCTTGCGTTTGTTATCATAAAAAATAGCACATGATACTCTTTAAGCATGGGGGGTATTGTGTGCTATTTTTTTTTATTATAATATCATCCATCTTTTCTTTATTCTTTCTCTTTTTTTTTATTAACAATTATAAATCCAAAATGTACATTTTTTGTACAGTTAATCTTTTTGTAAAAAATTATATTTATACTAAAATTACTTCACAAAACCCATGAGAGTACTTATCACAACCCCCCAAGTATAAAAGACATAAACTGCAACTGTAAAAAAATTGTACACCACAAAAAAAAGAAAAAAAATAGAAAAAAAATTTATTCAACATTCAACTCACTAGCACTATAACCAAAACCACTAACACAATTAGGATTATTAGCACCAGCAACCTTAGCATAAGCCTTAAAATCGTAAACATTCCAATCACAACTCACTTCACTACCATTCTGATAAAAAATATGAGTAACAATAAGATGTCCACTACGATTCTCAGCAATCACATGAAGATTATCAAAACCAAAAGAATAATCACTAATATTACCAAGAGCAGCCATCTGAGGATCCGTGAAGAAATAAGTATGACTAACACCATTACTATCTACACCTTCACATGAACCGTAAGCTTCCTTATCAATAAGTGAAAAACCGTCCGGAGTATAATCCCATTGACTAGTACTTATAACTGTGCTTTGATTGAATAGGTTTTCTGTTGTGGTTTGTGTTTCATATTGTTTGCTTGTTCCACCATCTGGTGATGTGAATCCTGCTATCATTGCAAGGATTACAATTAGTAAACAACAGCTTCCCACTAGTTTTTTCTTATCATTTTTAATTTCATTCAATAATTCTTTAATATCCATATGCTTAGTCCTCCCAATAAAAAGTTTTTAATTATTGTGGGGGGTATTATATGTTTTTTTAATTGTCTGGTATTAAATTTATCCATTCTTCAAGTTTTCTTATTCTCTCATTACTCTCCATTTTATATTGTCTAAGCTCCTGAAGCTCACGTTTCTCCCTACTAGTAACATCAACAATAGATACCTCCATAGTAAATGTCAACTTATCCACTACCCTAACATACTTATTCAGTAACTTCTCAGGATTAGCAAAATAATAACTACTCTTACTACTACTAAGACTATGCCCCAGTAGAAATTCAGTACTAAGCAAATCCATATCATTACTTGTTAATGTTGTAGCAAAAAACTTTCTAAGTGCATGAGGATGAAAATGTCTTCTATGTTCTTTCCAACCCATGCCTAGTTTAGTGTTAAGTGACCTGAAGTTTTTACTGATTGTATCTGCTTTGATACCAAACAGTTTATCTTCTGGTGTCAATGTTTCTTTCATTATTCTTTCACGTAACATTTGTACTATGTACAAGCTACTTTCATGACTACTAAACGATATGTGTGTAATGCTTGTTTTTATGTCTGTAATATTCCATGTTGGTATGATTAACTTTTTCTTACTCAGTTGTTCAATAATGCGTATTATGTCATCTGTATCATCATGGTAATTCATGGTAGCTACTATGAAATCATTTATTGTCAGGTTTGCTACATCAGAACGTCTTAGTCCAGTGCTTGCTATGAATGTGATTAATGCTTTCATCTTTGTTCTACTGTGTAGTATTGCATTTTGTATTTCTTCTGTTGTTGGTAGGTCTTCAAATGTTTCATTGTTGATTACTTTGATTGGTGGTAGTGTTGGTATTTGTATGTCATGGTGTCTGTATATTTTTTTTATCATTGCCAGGTACATTTTGATTGTGTTTTTGCTGAATTGTTTTTCTTCTTGTAGGTGCAATCTGTAGTTTATTAATCTTTTTTTTATTGTTCTTTTGCTTGTTTTGTTTATTGTTTCTTCTTCTATTTCTGCTTCGTTGATTAATTCTTGCATGTTCATATGGTGGTATTCTGTATAGCTTGTTAGTGCAGAAGTATAGGTTTTGTATGTTCCATCTGTCCAGTTGTACAGCATTTTCATTTCTTTTAGTATGTTTTCTTGTTTTGTTATCATGTTATATTGTTATGATTTACCTTGTATATAAAAGTAAAATTCATAAGCTTTATATATAGTATTAACTTACTGGTGTTTACTTTTATACAACCTTTTTGACATACTTTTTATGGTTAAAAGTAATACTGATGGGATTATCATGGATGTAGGATAATTCCAATATTACTTTTAGTAGAAATAAATATTGATAGTCTCCTTTTTGTTTTAATTTTAGTTTCCTCCACTAATGACAAAGTGTCATAGTATCATAGGACTAAGTGTCATCTTCTATACTTTATTTATTGTACAAATCCTTTCCCATTATCCACGTGTAATATTTCTCTTGGATCTGTTATGTCATAGTCATGTCTTAATTGATTTATGTATACTTGTAATTCAAGTATGGTATCATCAAATCCGTACTTGTTGAATAGTTGGTTACAGATTTCTTGTAAACTTTCAACATATCTTTTTCTGTCAAATAGTTCTTCAACATTTACTAACAATTCATCATCATATACAAAATCATTATGTGTTTCTTTTATATTTTCAAGTATGTCTTTTAATTCCATAAAAATACCTCCACCTTAACTATATGTAACTATACAAATACTTTTCTGACTAATACCTTTCAGATAACTGTTCATAGTATTATAACTTCTTGTTTCCAAATAACCACAATAAGCAGGACTACTACACTTACTACCAAGACTGTTAAGAACAACTATATTCCTTTTATTAGTATCAATCTGTTTGATTGTTTCATAATGTCCATACTGATTTCTGTATAATACATGAATTATTACATCTGTATTCTGTTTGCTTATAATTTCACCAAGTTTTTTGAACCTTTCATCAACAGTACTTCCAAGGTCAGAAAAGTTTTTCCAAGTAACACTAATCTTCTTACCAGTATTTTTTGCTACCTTTGCAATAGCAGTTTCAATACCTCCATGACTTGTTCCACGAGTAGTAGTGCCAGCATAACCTGCAAGAGTACCTTCGCTAAAACTATCAATATCCTGTTTACTGTTACATTGTCTTATACTATGCGGAGCACAGTAATATCCCGTACATTGACCTAATTTGTTGCAACCTTTGCTAGTCCAGTGAGGACTGCTATAATATACACCATTTTTAGCATAACTTTTGGAACTGGTAGGTTGAACAGATGTTGTTAATGATTTTATCTTTTTACATGTTACTGGTCCAACGATTCCATCAATTTTTAAGTTGTATTTTTTTTGGAATTGTTTTACTGCAGTATCTGTTAATGATCCAAAACTTGAATCTATTTTTGCAGTATAAAATCCTAAGTCTTTTAGTGCTATTTGTAATTCCTGTACTGTTGTTCCAGTACTACCTTTTTTAATGTTAATGTTAGTGCAATTCATTATTCCCACCATGTTTTAAATTGTTCTAATTCTTTTAATACTTCCCCATAGTTACCGTTGTATTTTATTGCTCTGTCATCAATATATGCTACTGCTTTTGGTTTCATGTCGGTAACATGAAGTACATATTTATCAAGTTCATACTTTATAAGCCATTCTTTGACTTTATCTGTATCTCTTACTGTGAATATGATTACAGAATAGTCTTTGTTTAGTTCTTCAAGAAAATACTTTACTCCACTTTGTGGAACAGAAAGTTTGTTTTCACCTTCCCATCCTTTATATTTGTTTAATACTCCATCAAAATCTACTGCTATGATTGGATATTCGTTTTTCATCTTTTTTTGTAGTATTTCTTTTTTTTCAATCAGTTTATAATATATGTGTACTCCTTTTTCATTTAATAAGTCCATGTTCTTTTCTAGGTGTTGTATTTGCTTGTTTGTTTCCTCATATTCTTCTTTTAGTTTATCATACAAATTATCACCACCACAGTTTTATTGTCTTCTTAAACTTTCATTTGTTTTGTTTGCTGGTCTGGTCCATGCTCCACCCATACTTTCATAGAAATTATTTAGTTTGTTTTGTTCTTCCAAACTAATACTCCAATTCAGGTAAGCTTTAACACTCTGACCATAGCCTCCACTACCGTATTGATTACTTGTTGCACCTCTCCAACCACTTTCTAATCCCCAATCATGATTAGAATGAACTCCATCCCTACCATAAGCACTATTACAAACAAGTATTTTAGTACCATCATCACTAATATCAGTAAATGCAAAATAATGTCCGTACATGTGCCATACAAAAGGTTTTCCACCTTTAAGCCATTCAAGAGATGTGCTTCTGTTACTACTTACAAGGGTTCCACCCATGTTATACCTTTTCAACATACTTACAATTGTACTAGGTGCAACACTTCGACCATATTCTCTTGAAAACTTTTGTTCACTAATATAGTTGTGTAATACTTGTGAACAAACACTAGCACTTGTATCTCCACAACTATCACTAAAATTCTGATAATCTGAAAGCCAGTGATAAATACAACTCGGAGCTTTCCAATTAATAGTAGTGCTACCAATTTTTGTTGTATGGTTTGCAAAATCAACAATAATTCTTTCTGGCCATGCTGGTCCTTGATTACCAACCATATAGTAATATACACTTTCTTCTACTGCATTCCAAACAGTTCTTTCTACAACATTCCATGTTTCAGTATCCTCACTTTCAAAAGCAGTATACCTACTAACCTTATAATTATTAAGTTGCATGCTTTGACTGTCTCTTTTGAATACTCCACGATATTGGTTTTCAGTTAATGTGTATGTTCTTTGTTGTACCATTACAAATTGTTTTCCAGCATGATTCATAGCTTGAACCTGTGGAACACCAGTTGCAAGAACTGGAACTTTACTATCGAATGGACTTTGTGTTCCTGTTACAACTGTACTTCCTGGAACTGTTGTATCAGCACCCACTACAACATCTGTACTTATTGGATTTTCATTTTCTTTTACTACTTTGTCCATATCAACTGTTATTGTACTTGTATTGGTTACTGTTCCGTTTGTATAGGTTTGTGTTGTTACTACTTTCTTATAATGTTGATTATCTCCAATACTTCCCGTTGTACTAGTATTAACTGTTCCATCTGTATATTTGTCAGTAATTGTTTGTTCAAGTAATTGTTCAACAAATATTTTAGCATTTTTATCATAGTCATATATGTTAACACTTACACTTGTTCCATTATGTGTTTTATCTCCTCCATATCGCATTGTTGCTTTGTATCTTCCACGATATGGAAGGGTTGGTTTTACTCTGAACACACCTTGCTTATCTGTTTTAAGTCTGTAAACTTTTTCATAAAAAGGTGTACTATATGATTCACTTATGGTTCTTGTTGCAAGTGTTTTTCCAGAACTTGTTGGTGTTTCTGTTGTTACTTCACCAGAATTAACAATAGTTTCAGATGGATTATCTGTGAAAAGTTTTGCAAATTCTGCTACAACTTTATCACCAGTGTAATCAGCTCTTTCAGGATTTCTATGTTGATTACTACTTACATTAATTACCCAAATCTTGTTTTCATCACAAAATTGTTTAGGATTATAGAAGTATCCACCAGTTGGAACATCTGTTCTTGGATTTCTTAGTTTTATTTTTTCATAACAGCTTCCATCACTTCTAGTAAAGTCGCAGGCATCCCACATGAAAGCAAATACCATTTCATTTCCTCGTTTTCTTGTGGTAGTACCTCTATTATCGTAACCTGTGAAACTTACTTCTTTGAGGTTTGTAGGGTCTACACCATTTGCAACACTGAATATAATTGCATTTGTTTCACCATTATCGTAACATTTTTTCATTGCTTGATAAAGGTGATTTGGTCCCATCTCTGCATATTTGAATGTAAATCCCTGTGCTTTTAGACTGTTTACTATGTTGTTTTTGATTTTTAGGTCGGCACTTGTTGGACTTCCAGTTCCACCATATATGTTATCAATAGCAAAATAGATAGGTCTGTTCTTATCTAGTTTATTAGGATATTGTACTGTCATTACTGTGCCTCCAACTCTGTTTTAGTATTCCAACTAATAACAAGCATATTGTTTCCATCACCACTTGCAAGTTCACTGCTTACAGTATTAATCCATGAGACCATGTTTGAAATACTTGTTGTACCATATGGATTATAATTTCCACTTGCAGTAACACTTACATTATATCTATTTGTTGGACTGTTTCCATTTGCTAAGATATTCATGTAATTTACATTAGTTCCATCTTTACTATATAACATTACAGGATAGTTTGTTTGATTTATTGTTGCAGTATCATCAAGGGTTGTGCTTTTTGCATAGGTTAATATTACTGTTTGCATATAATTATCATATTTTACTGTTTTCAAGTATTTACTAATATTTGTACTATTAGCTGGAACAATAAAAGCATTTAAACATTTCTTTCCATCATAACTTCCAGCTTTGTCTAAAATTATTTTACTAATCTCTGTGAAATCAACATAATTCTTATCACTACTGAAATCATAAGGACTATAACAGAAACCAAGATTAAATAATAATGTACTACAAATATAACCTAATCTATTCTGACTTTTTTCTGGGTAACAAGGACTAAACCAATCATAAGTTCCAACATTACTTGAAGTATCAAAGTGTTTGTAGTATAATTCTGCATTGCTATCTGGTCCAATATCTAGTAACATGTTGTTACTTTTCTCTGTATGTGTTCTAAAATAGTGCATGTAAGCATAACTTGCAGCTCTTAGCCACCACATACTAATTCCTTTATAATTTTCTTTATCATTACCAGTTACTGTGGAGTTCATACTCATTGTTTCAAAGTTGTTTCCACGATTTGCATTCATATTAGTAATTATTGCATTCCGTATGTCATCAATATAGAATTTGTATGTTTTCACAGTAGGGTCAAATTCTTTTGTTTGAACAATCATTTGTACAACTTCTTCTGCTGCTACCTTGTTCTTTTCAGTATTCGTTAGAACCATCATGAGACCAATCTGAACAGGTAAGTTGGAAGATTCAAAATTTTTTGTTCCAGAATTATAGAAGAATGTATTTGCCGATATTAATAAATCAGCTGGAATCCATCCACTTAAACCTGTATTTGATTGTGCATAAAGTGGTGTTGAAAATGGTTTGAGGTCTGTACAATACTGTAAATATAAATCCTCACCATCATCATACCAGTTTGTAATCAGAATAGAAACATGGTCACCACCAGTGTTATTAACAAAATAAACCTCATCATTAAAATATCTTAATAACAGTTGATTAACCTGTACAACGAAAAAAGCAATACTGTTCCTACTAATAACTCTTTTTTTAATGTTTTCTGCTGTTAGGTGTACTGCTTCCCAGTCAAAACCTCGTTCTCTTAATTTTGCAAACACTTCATTATATGTACTCTCAGAATTTGGTTCGAGGAAATCTGTTTGAGGTGTAAAGGTGAAGAATATAGCCGACATTGTACTTAATAACTCATTAATACCAGAATTATCTTCATACAAGGTTGGATATACTGGATTTGGTGATTGTATATTTATTTCTTCAAAATCATGTTCATAAGCTAAAAATTGATTATAAAAACAACTTACATAATATTTCTTACTTGCTTCATAATTTGAATTTCTTGCAAGATTCAAAGCATCTTCATAATAATGAACACTAATAGTATCTTCAAAATAAGCTGTATCTGTTTTGTATTCATTATCTGCATATAATTGAATCCAAGCATAATAAATACTTTCACACCATCTCCACGGGACACTATATACTAATCCTTTCACATCTCTTAATCTGAACTCTGTTTTTTCAAAACCATTAAACAAATCATTTCGTAAAGCTTTTTCAAGGTTAATTATTTGTTCTTTTCCAAAGATGTAAGTTTCATTATAAGGGTCAAATGTTGTATATCCTTGTTCAGAATATGTTGCACCTTCACCAAAAGCTTCCATAAGTTTAATACTAAGTGTTACATACTGGTCTGGAAGTGCTTCCTGGTTTGCAACAAGTGTTCCACCAACATTAACATCATTTTCATTAGTATTAATAATAACATCATGACTAATAATTTCAGTATTAATCAACTCACTAATACTAACTACTTCTGTACTTATTTTAATCTTGTTTTCGCCTGGTTTATGAAGATTTTTTGTAGTTTCAATTATCCTACAAGGCACATAATAATTAAAGTTAGGAACTTTCACATACAATTTTTCATGCAAAGAATAACCAAGATTATTAATACCTAACAATAACTGAATATCTTTTACATCAATTTTCAATTCAAAATCTGGTTGCAACTTACCCAATAGAGCAGTGGCAAGATCATTATAAATAGCTTCAACAATTGTTTCACTAGTTGTAACAGTACCAATCTTATATTTGAAAGGTGCTTTTTTTTCATTATAAGCTTCAACAAAATTATAATTTGCTCTTGTAACTCCTTCATACTTAATAAATAATTCCCCAGCTTGTTTTGTAAAAGGTGCACTCCAACTTGCAGTTTCTACAATATCTCCATTTTCATTTTTTTGAAGTATCATTGGTATTTCTTGACCTTCAGCTACTTCGTATGCAAGCCATTCATCAAGTAATTCAGGATATGTTTTATCACTTGTAGTGTTTTCGGCTTTTGCTACAATTTGGTTACTTATAACATTATTACTTTCAATTTCTGAAACCTTTAAAACATTTGAATTATTAAGAATGGGAGCCATTGCATTATATGTGTTTTCTTCACTTTTTACAAATTCAAGACTTTCCAAGTTATAATTCAAGTCTAATACTTCTGTTATTGCTTCATAGTCTTCACCATCAATATCTGTTAGTTTTAAACTTCTTTTTATCTTACCATCTTCATAAGAATAAGATGTAATAAAGGTTCTTTCGGTTTGTTCTTCAACAAGTCTTAATAAACTCATTCTTGTCATTACACCCTCTGGACTAACTTGTTTACGATTAGATTTAAGAGGGTCTGGTTCCAGTATATCATAATAACTACCAAACCATTCATCAAGCTTATTTTTTGTAATGTTAATTGTTGATGTGGTAGGGAAACTAACCACATCATAATTAAGTTCAACCAGTACCTCCTCAGCAGTTACTGTGACTTTATTATCCTTCCAGAAATCTATTTCATAATCAGTATTAATAACATACAAACAACTAGTAATCCCACTAATTGCTGGAATATATATCTTATTTCCTTGATTATACCATAATGCTTGTTCTTCCACAATTTCCTCATTTTCGTAAGGATAAGTGAATGTAATTCTTCTACAAGAATTTTTTTCATTAACTTCTTCAATATCACATAACTCAGGATCAAGCCATCTCACTACTTCCTCAGCAGGTGATAATATAATAATATTAGCTGTATCAATACTCATACACTTTTACCTCCTAAGGTTGTACTCAATACTTGTAACTGTTCCAGTATTTGAATGGAATTGATATTCACCTTTAATTTTAAACCAATTACTATTGAAATCTACTTCACCAGTAATATCTACTCCATCACAAAGGACATTTCTATTATCTGTATCAATAATTATAACACTACCATTTTTAATAAAACTACTATCAATCATAAATGATTGGTTTAATTGTTCTTCTTCTATTACTGCTTCTCTTGCTGTATGTGAAACATAATAAACTTCTGGACTTAATGCAATTGTACTTGGTGCAGCACCAGTTGGACCAGTTCTTGTCTTTTGTATGTCAAATGTTGTACCATCTGGAATTTCTAGTTTTATTTTTGCATGATAATTAGCACCTTTACTGTCACTATCATCAAATTCATGCACTCTTACAAATCTGAATTCTCTGTCTGGAATATAGTCTAATACTAATCGTTTCGGTATTGGTTTGTTACTTCTTAGTTCTCTGTCATTTGTAAATAGTTCAACTATTCTATCAATAAGGTAATAGTTTTGTTTAATATTACATCCTGGTAGTGTTATTTCAAGTGTTATTTCTTTACTATCAATGTTTTCCCTGTTGATAATTGTTCTGTCTGTTCCACTTACTTTATAACTAGTAATTTCATTATTGGTTCCATTGTTATGTGTAACCTTGTTTAGTATAATTCCATAGTTTTTGCTGTGTTCTCCATCAATGCTAAATCCATATCCACATGATGACCGTTTCACATATTTTAGTAATGCTCTTACATTGTTTAATTCAATTACTGCATCATTACTATATGGGTTACTTGCTACTACTCTTAATTCCCATTTGTATAATTTTCCAATAAGGTCTTTTGGTTTAAGTCCGAATAGGTCATAACTGTTTCCGAAGCTTACTGTTCCACTCCCCTTGGTAAGTGTTAAATCTCTACTTCCTTGTTTTTGTTCATTAACAAACAGTATACATTTCACCATTACTGTTTTATTTGTTACATAATCCATTTTGACTTGTATACCAATAGGACTAATATCTTGTTCAAATATTCCACCATCTGCAAAAGCACTAAGTGCAGCAGCACTTGTTTCTGGAATAGTTGATCTAAATGCTGCTCTTGCAAAAGTGTTTCCTCCCAATAATGCATGAACTGGTTGAAGTGCAAGACCTATTCCTTCTGTATCTGCAAAATAATCAGTTTCAACAATATATGGTGTTGAAGCATTAAAGGTTACATACTTTGCAACAGGGTCTCCAGCATAACTTTGTGCATATACAAGATATAATGGATTTGAACTATCATATACAAATTCAACAGTCATTTCTTTGTTACTGCTTTTTGCAATACTTGTACTCCATACTGTATTTGCTATGAAATCATTTTCATTAGCTAAGAAACTACTATTTGCATTAAAAATACCTATACGGAGATTATTATTATAATTTGTTATTGAATACTGATTGTTACTAAGTATGTATTTTGCCATTACTCCGAAAGTGTACCTAATACCATCTGCCATGTTGTCAGTCCATCTGTCTGGAACTTGTAATCTGCTGAAACCAAGATTTCCAAGTGTTGAACTTCTTACAATAAAATTAATATCCAATACATTTCCTGTATGTACTGTGTCGTTTCCTCTTGTTACATACATGTATGCTCTGTATTCTCCACCATCAGCATACTTAATTTGTAATGGTATGTTAAGTGTGGTGTTTCCTGTATCATTAAATGTTATTGTATAATGATTGTTGGTTAATAGTTCAACATTTGTAACATTTGATAAATTATTTATTGCAGTGGTGTTTGTGATTTGTCCTGGTTGTCTTAGGAAGATATGTAATGTTTTACTTGTTTGTTCAGGGTCAGCAGTAACAATCTTCACATTGCACTTGTTGTTTGTATTTGGTGAAAGTGCAACTTTATTAGAATACAAATCAGATGAAAGTGTTACAAGTGGGTCATTAATTGTAAGGCTGTTATCATATAGAAGTCCAAGTGTTTCTTCTGACATTCTACATAGTTTTATCCTGTTAGGATTGCTGTATGTGAATTTGTTACTGCTTTCACTTGCTGTTGCTCTTATTGTTAATGTTGCTGTGTTTACACCAGTTCCAAGGTTTGTATTCCAATCAATATGTGCATATGTTATTCCTTCGCTTGTTTTGTTGGTTATTGTTGCACCACTACCACTTCTTATTGTGGTGTTTGTGAGACCAAATGGTAAGTCAATTTTAATGGTTGGATTATATGCTGGGCTTGATGTTTTCTTTGCAGTAAAAGTAATATCAACAGTTTCACCTTTTGTAACTGGGTTTTTGTTGAAAACACTTTTTAGTTCAACAATGTTTGGTTCCTCTTTTGTATGAACTTCAATGTAAAAATCACTTAATTCTATTCTTCCAGGTGTTGTTTCACTATTAGCTGGATATGCAAATCTTACACCAAAATTACTTGAATTAAGTTGATTAACTGTAACACCAGTAAAAGTAATTGTATCTTCTGTCAATGTATGTGGTACACTCATACCTGTTTTACTGCTTGCATTTGTTCCAAGTAGTGTTACTGTTGCACCACCAAAACCAGGATAATAACCATTATTAATGAATGTTTGATGTTTATAGTGTAATACTACTTTTTCTATGACTAATGTTGTATCTAATCCCATGTTCCAATCATGAAACTCTAAGGGTGCTGGTTGTTTGTATGTACCGTTTCTTCCTGCTATTAATGGGTTGGTGTTTGTTGGTTTGTTACAGTATGCAACACCATTAGCTGTTTTGAGATTTGCAAGGTCACTCCAACATTTATACAAGTAATCTGTACTTCCACAAGTTACTCCACTTCTTATGTTGATTGTTTGTGCATATTTTTTTATAATCATATGTTATTCACCCCCTTCATTATTTTTTCTTGGTGTATATAGCAAATTGGTTGATTTTCCAGTTACCGTTGTAATCAGTATTTGTACCAACAAGTAATCTTCCTGCATTGCTCCACTTTGTACCATAGTTTCTTGTATATCTTACCCATTTTTCAGCATTTATGGAGTAGTATTCGATATGTAGTTTTGTACCATTTCTTATGAATCTTATAGTGTTTGTTCGGTTTGTTGTGGTTGTAAAATGGTCTTTGTAAAATGTTTCAATACGGTTGTTTCCTGTGTCAAATACTCTTATCTGTGTACTTGTTGCACCTAATACTATTGTTACTCTACCAATAGCATCATTATAAAAACTAATCACTTGTTCATTATTTCCTCCTACTTGTTCAACATTTAATTCTGCAACAAAATCTTCATCTGGAAATGGATTATAATATGTTCTTTTATTTGTACCAAGTTCTAACTGATGATTACTATTTACTGTTCTTGTTCCTGTTCCACCAGTCCAATTAGTTAAAACCCAGTTGTTATCTGTACTGTTTTCATCTGCAACGATAGTATCATAATATGTTGGAACACCATCCAATAATATACAGTAACCATCAATTACATCAATACTATCAACTACAAAGGAATTACTTGCATCAAAATTGTACAAATAGAAGTAGAACGGATTATCTGTATTTTGATTAAATGTTTTTGGAGTCATTTGTGTATATTCTCCATCAAGCATTGCAGTCCATTTTGAATTGTTGTTGCTTGTAAAAATAAATTCATGTTCCCCGTAAACACTTGATGCACCTGGAAGGTCGTATGATGTATTAAATCCTTTTACTACTGGTGTTCCATTGTCATCATACATGAATCCAACTTGAAAATTTGTTCCACTAGTCATATGTACTTTGAATGTTCTTTTGTTTGTATTTCGTGGAACATTCCAATTATCCCAATAACAATAATAGTAACAACCTATGTTTAATCCATTACTTGTAACACTGAAATCAGTACTGTTACTGTCATTAACTCTTGTTGGATTTACAACACTGCTCCAACAATTAGTATTTCTTATGTTAAGTGGTGTTGGGTCAAGTGTTACTTCTTTTATTAATTGTATGTCATGTATTTTTACTGCTTTGTCGCTTCCAGCATTATAAAAACCTATTACACAATCACCAACACTACCAGTTAGATTAATGTTATGTCCTATCCAGCCACCATCAACAAATACAAATCCTACACCATTTCTAAACTTGAATTCTAATGTATGAACTGCACCTGTATCGTAATGTATTATGTCGTTAAGTTTTCTATCATAACCTGTAATATTGTTATGTGCACTGTTTAAAATACCAAGTAAAACATTCTGATATTGATAATTATATTCTAAAACTATTTTTAGTGTACAAGCATTCATAGTTGTATCACTTGTATTAAAAAGGGGTGTTCTGTATACTGTTAGGTATGCAACACCCATATCTGCAACACCATTATTATTTACAGTTGGTGCAACTTTATCTGCATCTGTTAATGTACTGTTTGCATATATTTTTTCATATAACCAGTTACCAATAACATCTGTATTAAATGTTATATCATGACTATCAAGGAATAGTTTTAAACTGTTATTTGTAACTCCTTTGTAACTTATTGGTGTTCCAAATTCTCTTATTACATGATAATCCTCGTAACTGGTTTCTTTCATTAGTTCCGTATATGCTGGTAGTACATTTCCTATTATTCTTGCACTTGTTGGTCTTATTTCCTTTTCTTCCATAAAATATAACCACCTTATTATATGTGTCTGCTTAATTCTGAAAGTATTTTAACTTTCATTCTTTTATCTAAGTCCTGGAATTCTCTGTTGTTGGTTAATTGTTTCAATGTTTCTTTTTCACTTAGTATGTTACGAACAATTTCTTCAACATCACTATTACTCATACCAGCTGGTGCATTAATAAAGTCAAGTTCATATCTTAATGTAACTTTTCCATCATTAACAACTCTAACAGCATTTGCATCACCACTGACAACATTACTAATATTGTTATTGTTTAAGTCCAATTTATCTAATAGATCAACAATTTTTTCAAGTAATTTATTACGATTACTTTGACTAGGTTCATTTATGTCATGTGAAACAGTATAACCAATATTTCCACCACCAACATTTGCATCAAGTGAACCCATTGTACTATTAAAACCAGACATAATACTATTTCCAAGTTTTGCAGCTTTCTTACTAAGAGTATTATATGAATTAGTAATATTATCTCCAATGTAACCCATTTCATCCTCGATTGCATGACTCATATGACCAGGTGAAGCGATACCAAGTGCACTCTTGAATTGACTTAAAAGGTTAGAACCTAAGTTCCTAATAGCAGCACCCAAACTTCCAACAGCATTCTGAATTTTGTACTTAATATTCATTAATTCATTCCACATAACAGTTGGAAGACTTGATATTTTATTTTTAAAATTATCAACAACACTTCTAGCTGCATCACTAATCTTCTGAACAAGTGTACTCTTAAAACTACTTACTTTATTATAAGTGTTTACAAGCCATGTCCAGAACTTTCCAGGTAATCCTTGAATGTAACTTATGAAACCATTTATAGCATTTGTTGCAGCAGTTCTGAAATTACTTACTAATTGATTTTTCCAAGCTAATACTCGGTTTATTGCATCCATAAGCCATGTCCAGAATTGACCAGGAAGTGAACTAATCCAACTGATAAATCCAGTTACTGCTAGAACTGCACCAGTTACAAATCCAGTTACAAGTTGAACAATCCAGTTCCAAAGCATTGTTATTGAAACACCGAAAACAAGTCCAAGATTATTAAGTATTTCTAGTAACATTTGACCAAGACTGGTAATAATATTTACTAACAATACATCAAGTGCTTCCATAATAGTTGTAAGGAAACCTAATATATCTCCTTGCATAAGTAGTGCTAATGCTTCACCAACACTTGTAAGGAAATTAAGTAAACTAGCAATTACGTTTACAATGAAATTAAGTGCTGGAACAAGAATACTCAGTGCCACTTCTGCCATTGTAACCATGTGTTGAACAATGACTTGTAATACTGCACCTAACACTTTTGCTATTGCAGTCCAAGTATCAAATCCTTCACCAGTTTGTGAAGTAATTCCAAAGAATGATAATAACTGATTACACAGCCTACCAATAACATCAAACAAGTGCTGGAATGTTGGAATTATCGGTTGAATAATCCTTTGAAGATTTTCCCATGCTGTTACAAGTATTCCTCTTATCGTGTCCCCAAGTTTATTAATTGCATTTCTAACATTTTCATTAGTATTGTATAAGTGCCACATTATAGCAATCACTGCAATGATCGCAGCAGCAATCAATACATAAGGTCCAAGTGCTAACATTTGAGCAGCAGCTTCCTCAGTCCAAAGTTCTGCCACCATTATTATTATAGGTGCAAGAACACTAAGTATACTAACAAGTCCAAGAATAGCAACACCCAATCCAACAATAACAGTAGTAAGCCATGGACATTTCTGATGTAACTCTAAGAAACCTCCAAGTAAAGCATTAAGTATTGGTAAGAAAACCTCTCCAATCTGTCTACCTACTCCACCAACTGCAAGTTTTAATCTTTCCATTTGACCTTCATAACTGTTTAAATATTCTTGCATTTCTGGTTTGGTATCTAATACTTTATTCAAAGCCATTGTGTATCCATCTACATCATCTGAGGCACCACTCCAACCATTATCCAGTAATTGTTGTTTTGTTATACCTAAGTTTCTTTGAAGTAACATGAAGTTACCATTAAGTCCATCATAAGCTTTACTCATAATTGTTGCTGCGGTTTCACTATCTTTTCCCATAGCTCTTGCAAGAGTACCAATCTTATTAAGGACTGGTGCAGTTGCTTCTAACTGTTGATTAGTAAGATTATATTTAATACCTATCTGTTGAACTGCCTGTGCAACCTTAGTAAATCCAACAATACCACCATTTGTTGCAGCACTAATTGCTTGATTCAATCTTTTTGTAGCAGCTTCACTTCCAGTAATACCAGTTGTAACTGCATTAAGTTTCTGTCTTGCTACTGCTGCACCTATTGTGAATTGTGATAAACTTGTTACACCTACTGCTCCGAAAGCACTCATAATAGCACTTTGAACACCACTTAATCCTCCAACTACACTTTGCATCTTACTTCCAACAGTTGAAAGTTTTGATTTAAATGCTTCTACTTTTGTTTGTGCAGTTGCAAAAGCTGTACTAAGTTTAATTCCAAGTGTACTACTGTACCCTCCTATTTTGTTGATCATGTTACCAAGTGTACTGATTTTTCCAGTTGTTGTAGTAACTTGACCATTAAGTGTTGCAAGTCCAGCTGCACTTATATTGAATCCTCCACTGGCATTTGCACTACCACTTAATCCTTTTAATTTGCTTTTAAGTGTTTCTGTCATGCTTGACCATCTTTGCTTTATTTGTTCTGCAGCATTAAGGAATGGTCTTGCAAGTCCACTTTCATTGATAGCAGTACCCAGTGTACTATTTTTTATCGTGTTTTTTATATTGTTGAACACATTGTTTACTTTACTTCTTAGTCTGTCATATGCTTGTCCTATCCTGTTTGTTGCATTGCTTGCTACTGTTCCACTAGTATTTGCTACTGTTCCTGTTTGTCTTATTGCTTCATTTACTTGTTTTACTTTACTGCTTAGCATATCTTTTGCATTTATGACTACTTGAAGTGTTTCTGTACTTACCATCTTATTTTACACCTCCAATATAAATTATTTTATAAAAACCAAAAAAAAATAAGCAGAATAAAAGAATAAACATGAGTATATTTTTAGAAGTGTTTAACTCTTCTTCTACCCCGTTTTATTCCTTTACTCTGCTTTTCAACATCTTCACCACCAAATAAATCACTATAAACTTTCATTACACCATAATCAATAAATAGTGCCTGATCTGGTGTTAATTGTTTATAGTCTTCATTGAATACATGGTATCCAATAAATTCAAGTCTTGCTAGGTGTGAACCTTCTGGTGATTCTACTGCTTTTTTATATCGTTGGTTGTTTTCTGTGAAAGAATTTCTTGTGCAGTGGAATCATCAACATCAATTATGTCATTAACTCTTTTCAATTCTTTTACAAGTTCTGGATATATAAGATATAATCCGTCAATGTCATCATCTGTGATGTTTGTACCATCTTCTTTTGTTAATGATTGTGCTATTAAGTAGTGGTTTGCTTTTTGTTGTGCTTTGTTCATTTTTTCAATGTTCATGTTTGCTTTTTGTTCGCTTCCTCTTCCGATGTTTGCCTGTACTGTTCCCATTCCACTATTTAATAAGTTTTCATAATGTTCTCTTTGTCCTACTGTTAATAGGTTCACGGTTTCTTCTACACCTTGTATTTTTATTACTGCTGTTCCAGTTGCTAATTGTTTTAATGATTCAAAAGACATATATATTACCTCAATAATGTTTTGTTTTCTTTAATTATCTATTATTTCCTAAATACAAAATACAAAAAAAATATTCATTAAGACTTTTGATTATGATTTATAAAAAAAAATAATAAAAAGAAAAATTTGGTGGTTAATTAATTAAGTTGTATAATTTATTCAAGTTCATCTGCTTCTGTACGGACTCTAACATACATAGGAGTATTAATTTTAGTCCCATTGTTAAGAGTAACCTTTCTACTGTTATTAGGTTTTAATTTAATCGTTGCTTCAATATTGTTGTTTTCTGCTGTAATACTATCAACAGTTACATAACAACAAGGGAAAATAAATCTTATAGCTTCTGCTTCTTCTGTACATGCACTTGCATATAATTCAAACTTAGCTGTGAATGTTTTACAGTCTTCTAATCCATACCATCCATCACTATCTACATTTGCATTTCCATACATTGCAGCCATAATAATTTCATAGTTTCTTCTATCAAATTTGGTTGTAAGACTTATTTCTATTTCTTTACTTTCACTTGATGGTCTTATACCATATTTTCTTTGACCTAGACATCTAATGTCATCACCAGTAATAAGATTGTTATTTACTTCAATACTAACTTCTTTAAAACAATTAGCAACTAAACTATTGTTTTCAAGAATTGTAAGACTTGCAGCATAATCATATCCAACAAGTGGAAGTGCTTGTAAAACATTAAAGTTTTGTCTTATACTTTCAATATTAATCTTCTGTGATAATTCATGTCTGTAAACAAATCCAAGTTCAACTTCTGTTTTTTCAAGTCCAGCAGTCCAAGTCAAGCTATCAGTAACACCACCATAAATGGTTTTTCTCATGAAATCCCCATAAGTAAAAGAACCGCAATAATCTGGTAGTTCACTATTTTCTCCCATCCAAAACTCATGTAAGTTTCGGTCTACTTTTGTTCCATCACTTAATGTAACTTCCACAGCATCTTCCGTGAAAACATAATTTCCAAGTAAACTGTACATAAGTGTTGGTGCTCCTTTTGTGTGAGCACTCATAGTTGCACTACCCTCAGGTTCAGGATAAGCTCCTCTCGGAATTTCTGTACTAAGACTATCTTCATCACTTTCTGCAAGATTAAGATTTGCTTCATGTTCCTTAGTTTGTATAAAATACTGTGGACTATGTCCCTGTGCAAACATATCACTACCATATGCACTGCCTTCAGTATTAAATACTAATCCTAAATAATTAGCCATTATCGTTACCTCCGTTTTCTACTTCTTGTTCATGTTTATAATAACATTCAAGCCAGTTTATGTCAATGTTAAAACTTATATTAAATCCTTTAATTATTACATCATCTTCACGGTTTATTGCATCTAAACTTCCATCATTGTAACCATCAGTTATTGTAAAATAATTAATGTAACCATCATCAAGTGTTGGGAATATGTGTGGTGTATAATTTTTTAGTATGCTCATTATTGTTTTTGCTTGAAGTTGTATAGCTTTTGTTTCACTTGTTTCTTCATCAATCATATCAACAATAATTGCAACTGTAAAAGGATATTCAATTGTTGCTCTACTATCTCCACGGGAAAATGTTCTACTTTCTGGTACAATCTGCCAATCTTCTTTTTTTACCCATATCTCATAACTGAGTACACTTCCTTCAGTTCTGAAAGTTTGACAGTATTTGTCTATTTCTTCAAGTAATCCCCCTTCACATATTTCACTGGTTATCCATTCACTAAACTTTTCTGGTATTAATTGTAATGGTGTTACCATGTCAACATAATATCCACTCATAATTATTTTCCTCCAACTGTTTTTACAATACTTTGTTTGAATAAGTTCGGTATTTTTTTCCTATAAGTCATAAATCCTTTTTCTGCCATATGTCTGGCAGGTTGTCCTCTACTGTTTGTGAAGAACCTTACTTCACCATCTATTGTTGCTCTTAATGCTCTTGCTTTTTTTGGAAATATACGATGTCTGCCACCACTTGCAAATATACCTGTTCCTTTTTCTACAAATAGTGCATAGTTTCTACTATTACTTACAACAAGTTTGTCCTTACTTAGTTTTGGAGTCCAGCTGCCTCTTAATTTTCCATAATCAACAGGTGTTTCCCTTTTAATGTCTGTTGTTAATTGTTCACTACTAAGATCAAGAAAAGTGTGTGTTACTTGCTCAGGGTGTCCTTTCATTAGTTCGTATTGTTTGTCCAATTTTATTTCGATTTTCATCGTATATGCCACTTCCTTTAACTGTTAGTATTCCAAAGTTTCTACTATTACTGTCAGTTGTAACACTTTTGTAATTGTTTAATTCTTCTTTCATACTAGTTGGAAATATTTCACTTGGAACTGTTCGTATAGTCCAATCATTGACTTTTACAACACTATGACTTTTATAGGTTGCTGCAAGAACACACATATTAGCAACTATTCTACTGGAAACATTTTTGTATAAATAATATTTAGTGCCTTCTTCTTGTTGTTCGGTTTCTGTTAATGGATTTTTTGTGTAATCATTTATAAGTGCAGTTGCTTCTAGTATCCACTTGTTTAATATTGTATCTAGCTTGTCAAATTCTGTTTCTTTGTCAAGTCCTATCTTTTTATGTGTAACTCTACTAATATCTTTTACATCTTCAACAGTACAATAAGGAATTAATGTCATTTAATATACACCACCTATTCAAAAAAATTTTTAATGCTAAAACTTTACTTAATGTAATATAAAAAAAAGGAAAAAAGAATATAATGTTTAATCAATTTATATTAACTGGTTCTATGGGTTAGTTGTTGGTGTTTCATTAGTTGTTGGTGTTTCAATAAGTGCATCATAATCAGCTTTTGCAATCTTACCAACAACAGCATAATCTGGGATAGAGTATGCAACACCTGTATCAATTGTTTCATAGAAAGTATCACTGCTTGTATCTGCATTTCGTTTTAATTCAATACCAGCTTCACGACCAACAAATAAATTAGTATTTTCTGGTGCAGTAAGTAATACAGCACTGTCCCCTCCGTATGCTAATTCTTTCATGTCAGCACGGTTAAGAGCAGGAGATACTTTTACTGGTATATCATTCCAGGTAAGTGGAATGTTTGTGCCTACTGTTTGGAGGTAAGTGTCATATGCTCTGTTGTTAATTTCACTGTTGTATGCTCTGTGAACATTTGAAGGTACATAGAATACATAATCACTTGGTACTTGTGCTTCTTCTGGAAGAGCATAGTACATGGATTCAAATATGTCACTTGCTTTGGTTGTGCCAAAGTCAGTACCACTTGTTAATTGTTGATCTGCTTGTTTAAGTAATCCGTCTTGTCTTCTGTATTGTATGTCTACAGTATTTCCGAGTGAGGTGTCAGACCAAACACGAGCTGCATATACCCCTCTGAATAATTTTTTACGGCTGACTTCTAAAACTTTGTTTACAAGGTCATCACCATATACATTTGCAAGTCTTTGTCTGTCACTTATGGTTACTTTTCTTCTTTGTGTGTAACATCTTACTTCTCTTGCATCAATGTCAAATTCATCGTCTGCTGGATCTTTGTCAAAGTAGAAGTTTTCAGGTAAGTGTCCGTCTTCTGTGTCATAGGTTCCGTTTCCTATTCCGTAGATGTATCCTTTTCCATGGTGTCCTGTTTCATAGTTACAGTCCATGAAGATTGGTTCATCTTGGATCAGTTTTGTTACAAAGGTACTGAATACTGCTGTACTGAGTATTGCTTTGTTTGTGTTTTCTTCACTGAAACTTGCTTTGTATACTTCTGTTGCATACTTGTTGTTCATGAGGGAGAGGAATACTTCGTTTTGGTATACGTTACTTAGACCTGTTCCTGTGAGGTCTATTTCTTCCATGTTTAATCCTTTGGTACTTAATCCGTTTTTGATTGCATCATATATTACATCATCTTCATGTCTTTTGATTGTCATCTTTTTTTCTCCTTGTTTTATTTGTGCATTTTTTCTGCTTTGTTGTGCTGATGGTTCAGCTGTTTTTAGTGGTGCTTCATGTTTGTATGCTTTTCCGCCTTTTCCACTTTTCTTTGCAGGTTCTTCTACTTCTTCAGTTTCTTCCACTGTTTCTTCTTCGGTTGATTCTACTTCTTCCGTTTCTTCTGTTGATTCTACTTCTTCCTCTTCTACTTCTTCTTCAACATTTTCTGTTGAGGTTTCGGTTTCTTCTTTGTTTGCAGATTCTTCAACAGTTTCTTCTTCGTTTACAAGTTCGCCTTCTTTGTTTCTGCTTTCTTTTATCCATGGTTTTTCAGGATTACTTTCATCGCTACCAAGAATTGCTTTAAGAGCAGAAATTAATTCTTCCTTGTTTTCTTCTTTAAGTTCTGATTTAAGTGCTTCTAATTTCTTATCGAATAAATCACTTATTTCTTCAGTGTTCAAACCTTTTTCCTCCTCTTTTTTTGTACTTGTTTTACGATATTTATTAACTGCATTTTGTACTGTTTCAATGAATGTTTTATTAGCATCAGTTTTGTTTTCTTCTGTCATGTTTTCACTAACCTTTGTATCATCAGATTCTACTGCTTGTTTTAATGAATTTTTACAAAACTTGGCCTTGTTAACGCATGGAAATTTCACAACACTTGTTGTTAACAGTACTGGGTCTTTAATATCTTTGATAAGTGTTCTTTTTCCACTTAGCTTTTCATTGATTAGTCTGAGTACTGTTGTATCGGTTGCACTTTTGTTTACATGTTTTGTACTGATACGGTTGTAAATATCCATCACTTGTTCTGCATCATTTTTTTCACTAACTGTAACACTATAAGCAACTATTTCACGGTTATCAATTTCTTTTATTACCTGTTCATCTGTGATATTACTTTCCAGCCATAATGTTTTGCTTGGTACTTCTACTGTTTGTCCTGTTACATCTTCAAATGAAAGAGGTTCATCATTGTACCATAATCTTACTGGTTCACCAATATTCTTCATAAAATATGGTTTGTTTTCATCTGTGAACTGGTGTTGATAATCTATGATATTGTAGTCTTTGAAACTTTTTTTGAGTAGATCTATCTTTTGATTGCTTAGTAATTCTTCACCATTCATGTAGTCACAATCAGGTGTTTCTGGAACTAATATTGGACCTATTACTGTTCTTTGTGTGATTGTTACCACCTCTTAAAGTAAATTATTAAAGTAATAGATGTCATATATATTTAGTAAGGACTATTCGTTGTGTTTCTTTGTTTGATTGAATAGTTTAATGATTTTGATAAAAAAAAATAAGAATGAAAGGGGGTTGGTTGTTGGTGGAGTTGCACCACCCCAATAACAGTTGTTGTTATTTGCTACTGTCTAGCTAACAACCATTTTTATTTTTGTACTTTTTTTTTAGTGTTTATATTTTTCAATAAGTAGTGTTGTATGGTTCAAATGATAAATACTGGCGTTGTTGTGGAGAATATTAATCCCCCACTAGATTTTTAATTATCGTATTTTCACTTCATTAATATGCCAGTATAAATTTTCCCTTCTTCTTGTAGTGAGTACTCAAAACTACAGTACAAAGGGATAAATTGTATAAATATAACACAATAAATATTTCTCATCGTTGAAGTTTAAAATGTGAGTACTCTTATTGCTTAGGGTGGGAATTGAACCCACTATATTAATAAACGTATGTATGTCTTAGTCTCCTTTAAAGTTTTTAAAAGATTTTCCTAAGCATCTAAAAAAAAGAATTAATAATAATTACCTACATTATATCCGTAGGTAAACTTTCAGTATGTCTTAACTCGTGAAGTATCTGTTTTCTTTCCTTTCGTAGTAACTCTGCTATTTCAGGATTAGCCTCTTCTATTCCACCGTCTAATATTTCATTTATTTCATGTAATCTATATTCATAATATCCATCACTCATATAATCACTTTCTTCTTGCATATAATATTGCTTGATGTAGATTAACACACTCTTTTTTTACATCATTGTTCAAGTGTACAATTATTCTACCACCATCATCTAATTTAAATATCTGTTTCATGCTCTTTCACTAATTTAATAATTTCTTTTGTAAATAAATGTGCATGATTATCATCAACATTCCATAACAAATTATGTTCACAGTGATTACTACAATAATCACAAGCCATCTTATCCTCATGATTATTACAGTTACCACAATCAACAACACTAAAAAAAGCTTTAGTTACACGAAACACATCATCATACAACATAACAATACACTCCTACCAATAACTGGCAAGATACTCATCCAACTCAATATTCACATCAGGAATACTAATACTGTTATCAACAATCATTTCATCTTCAAACCAACTGGTAGCACCAGGTGGAGGAACCATACCAAACTCAGGAACAAAGGCAACTTCATCACAACGACAGTTAATCCATTCCTCAATGTCACCATTAGTATCACCAGGGAATCTTAAACCATTACTATAGATACCAGTTCCATCTGCAAATGTTATTTCACCGTTCAATTCTACATGACTGTCTCTTGTACGGTCATCATCAGTAGCAATCCACTGAATATAATCCACACTAGGATTATTCACCAAACGGTTATGATTAGCACTACTCTGAGCCTTCAACGTTTCAGTTCTTGCAATACGTTCAGCCTCATACCTTGAAAGCTCAGTAAACTGTTCTTGTATAACTTCAGTAACACTATTAATACCTTCACCTTGTTCAGCATAAGCTTCCTTGATGATACCATAAATTTCCTGTGTTACTCTTTCAAGTGTACTTTCACTAGCTATGAAAACATTATTAGTCATGTATTCTACTACAGATTCATCTATTTCATATGCCAGTAATTCAGCAACTGTCATTTCAGATGGACCAAAACCGTGGAGGTCATAATTCTGGTACAGGTATCTGTCAAGACTATTCTTTACATTATTGTTGAATCGTAATTTTTTCTTGATTTGTTCTCGTATAGCTTGTTCTGCTTGATAATTATAGTCAAGCCAATCATCAAGATTATAATCATCTTTGCATGCAATATAACAAAGTAATGTTCTGTCAAGCATTTTCTGTGCAACAGTATTATTAATACGTGCTTCAACAGTTTCACTAACAGTAATATAATAATCTTGGATATTCTCACTAAGTATGTTCATGTATTCTTGTTTATAATCCTTCACAATTTCTTCTACCTGAAACAGATAAGTTAACTCATTAAAATCATCATTTAATTTTCCAAGTATACTACTGAGTACCTTATCAAACCATTCTGTTAATGCATATTTCAGATTTATCTCTGCAATCTTTTCATCTTCTGATTGCTTCCTTGATAACAGATAATGGTCCTTTATTTGCATACTTTTTAGCTTGTAATATATTTTTCTGTTTTCTTTCAAAATCAGCACCAGCCTTCACAACCTGTCTTTCTAATCTGTTTAAATCATTGTCCGTGATAATTCCTTTCTCAGCTATTACATGCAATGGTACACCATTAATACAGTACATGTCAAGTAAGTCCTCATCACTATCACTACTGATGCCTAAAGCTTTACTATACTTGTTCTGAAATTCTCTTCCAGTCATCAGACCATCTTTGACAAGTTGAGCATCACGTAACACACTCTCTGTAATATTCTGCTCAATAAAGTCCAAAAGTTTAAACCGACCATTACTTATATCATTCTCAAAACTAGTATCATTCTCAAAGAGTAATAACTTGTTCAACTTTGAAATAATTTTATTCTGTGTAGGCCTTATCTTATTATCATTATGCTGTGAAAGAATACTGTCCAACGCATTATTACCCATTGCACCAGTTTCACTACCAAGTATTAAGTTTGGATCAACACCCATCATTCCACAGATGTCTTTTCCATCATCTTCTCTTAATCCTCTGAAGCTTGCTTCTTTGGTATCTGTAGCAAGTGGTGTGATAGTAACTTTTACTGGGTCTTGCCCCATACTGGTAGGGAAACTCATTACTATAGCTCCATGTCTCCCACCATCTATAATTTCTTGTATCTGTTGACCTATCTTGTATCTTAATGTTTTTGTTACATCAAAGTTAGGATTCAAGCTTCCATCTGCAAGGTAACGGTTGTTTTCTTCATCATAGAATTGTCCTGTAATACTCACTACCCATGCTGGCATACCAAAGTTTACAAAGAAGTCAATAATATAATTCTGTCTGCCTAACTCTATTTCTATGATAGCAACACCTGGAGCTATAAGTGGTATTCCATATTCATTACATCCGAGGTCATATCTGTAGAACCATAATACTTCATGTGCTTCAACATCTTTTGGTAATGGTGTTTTACTCCATTCGCCAGTAAAACGGTTTAAGTACTGTTTCTCACCATTCTCATAGTTCTTACCATAGATTGTAAAGAATGTGTCTTCACCGTTTATGTTTTGTACAATTCTTTTATCATCAGTACATAACTTCACATTTGTTGTGTCAAAGTGTAGGAAATGTTGTAAAGGACTGTCAAGTCCATCTTCCCTTATAATTTCTATTCCTGCATGACCGCTTGTCTCATAAGTGTACACTACTTGATTGATTGTGTCAGTGATTGGTTCAGGCATTCTGTTGAAGAAATCTAACAGTTCATTCTTTGCCTGTATGTCTTCTTCATCTTCAATACCTGTTCTGCTTACAATGTCAAAACCGTTCTTTATACAATCGTTAGCAACTCTTTCTGCACATGCCCGGAACACCCAATTGTTTCTGCTCAGAAATGTTAGAAAACTGTCAGGGTATGCTGGTACTTTGAACTTTGTACCATATTTTCTTTCTTGTACTTGTGCACTTTCATTAAAGGTTATGCTTTCATCATACAAGCTTTTGAATGCTGAATTATCTTGTACGTATAGGTTTCTTTCATTGTCACTTGTTACTATGAAACTGTCTGCACTCATATCTTCACGATGTATTGGTTCGGCATTGTCAAGATATTCTATTGTTGGTTTTTCATCCAACAGTTCTGGTATGTCATTCATTCTTTTTCATTCCTCCATATTTTTTAGTATGGTACGTATAATATTCTGTTAAGTTTGAAATAGTTTGCAGCACTACTGAAACTGTCAACAATATCATCATGTTTGTCTTTGTTTGCATTACTGTCTTCACCATCAAAGTTTTCTAATTCTTTAATAGCAGTATGTATCCATGCTTTACTTCCATGTGGATGTACTACAAACTTTAAACAACCATTTTCTGCTAATCTTTTTAATTCATAGGACCTGTACATCTTATCTTCCTGTGGATGGTAACTTGAGATCGTGTTATGGGGGTATTCTGATTGAAGAGTATCTATGAATAGTAATGGCATACTTCCAGGTTCTTGTTCTATATGTGTGAACGTGCCTGTACCATCATTAACAAGTACTGTTCTTATTACTTTGTTTACTGTTGTTACATCACGTCTACTTCTTTCAAGATGGTGAATGTATAAACAATCATTCATGTAATCCATACTTGCAAGTGTACCAGCATAGTAATCTGTTTTACTTTTACGTTTCTTCTTCTTGTTATTGTTATGTGCAGCTAAATCCCAGAAACGTCCCATTGGTAGTAACTTGTTTACTTCATCATAGTTTACTGTGCATTTAAGACTTTCATCATTGTAGTCTGTGTCATTGTAGAACCATTCATGTTTGAACTGATAATCATTTTCACTTGTAGGGTGTCCTTGCATTATCATATTGAATCTTTGTGTACCTCTTCTTCTACGGTCTGCAAGTAAGTCTTCATAGTTTTTGTGTTTACTCCATAATGGGGTATCTCTTGGTCTGCCTAGTATGTCTACATCACTACCTTCACTTAGTGCTGGGAAGTTCATGTATACCCATGTGTTAGGGTCTATGCTACCTCCATTTCTTAGGATTTCCATTGCTTCTTTACCATCTATGCTTGGTTCTTTTTCAAGTAGTATTCCTTGAAGGTCACGTACATCTAATCTTTGAGCTACAACTATTATGATTGGTGGTAATGCTTTTTTATGTACTCTGTATCGTTTTCTTAATCTTGTATCAATACTTGTATCATACCAGTCTTCAAGGTCTTCCTGAAGTGTTGGACTCCGGGCATCTTTTATTTCTTTGATTGGATCATCAATTAGTATGAGGTTTGCAGGGTTACCCATTATTGCACCATGAGCTCCAGCAGCTAATAATTCACCATCGTATGGGTGGTCGAATAGGAAGTTGGTTTTTCTTTGATAATCCTGTTTTAGTTGTGGTTTTGTTAGAGTATCTTCTCCAAATTCTTTGATTATGTCTCTTATTCTACTTCCATACTTGGTTGCTCTTGATTCACTGTAAGCAGTTACTATTACTTTATCGTATGGATTGTTTACCATGTAGTAACTGATGAATGTGTTTACAAGTAATTCTGTTTTACCGTGTTGTGGTGGAGCACTTATCATTATTCTACTACATTTTCCTTGTACTGCATAATCCAGTACTTCAAATAATGGTATTTGCCATTTAAGTGGTTTGTATGTATAATAATGTATATGATTGAACCAGTCCACAAGAGTATCTGAGGGATATTCAGCATATTTGTATTGTCGTGCTTCGTTAATACTCTTCATCTTCATATTCCTCTTCCAGTTTTTGTGTAGTGCTTAAACTGTTACTGGTTCTTCTGTCTTCTACTCTTTCAAGTAGTTCGTTGATTACTGTTGTATCTTGTGCTGCTTGTTTCATGTAGTCATCAAGTTGTTGTGTACTTTGTAGACTTTCTTTGAATTTGGATAATGTTTTTGGTATGTTTTGTTCTTCAAAGAGTATTTGTTTTCTGTTGGGATCTTCGGTTTTTAGTTTGTTTATTTTTCTGATTCTTTGGTGTGTGTCTTGTATTGCTTCTTCATGTATCTCTGCTTCAAGTTGATCTAATCTTGTTAGTATTGGTAGGATTGTGTCTAGACTTCTTTTTGCTGCTGTGTCTTTTTGGTGTTGTTTGTATTGTTGTTTTGCTGTTCTCCGTTCACGGTATTTGTATCTGGATTTCCATCTGTTGATTGTGTTTTCTGGTTTTCCTGTTATTTGTGCTAGTTGTTTGATTGTGGGTTCTGGTGATATGTCTACATAGTGTTTGGTGAATGTTTCAAATGATGCTGGAGGTTCTTTTATTCCTGGTGCTGTGTATGGTTCATTCCATATTGCTTTGTCATTCATTTCGAACCCCCTTTTTTCTGTCTGTTTATGTCTTGTTTGTGTTTGTTTTAAATAGTTGTTTTTATAAAAATAGTATATTTATGTGTTTGTTTTTGGGGGTATTGTTATGTTTTCTAGTTTTATGATGTATTGTTTTTTTTGGTGGTTGTGTTCTATGGTTATGTTGTTTGTTTGGAATGTTTTTGTTAGTGTGTTTTTTAGGTTTATTATGTCTTTTGCACAGGTTATGTGTTTGTCGTTTAGTGTTATTTTCATGGTTGTTTTTTCCCCTTTCATTCTTGTATTTTTTTTTTTTAGTTTTCGGTGTTGTTTGTTTCTTCTTCTTGTGTGGTTTTGTTGATGTTTTCTATTTGTACATCTATTTCTCCTATTTTGCTGGTTAGTTCTTTTTTGATGTCGCTTGTTGCCCATGTTTCATAGTATTGGAAGTCTTCTTGTGTTCTTGTTATGTTGTTTTCTTCTTCTGTTATTGTGTCTAGTATGTCTATTGCTTGTAGGAATAATGTTTTGTCTTGGTTTAGTTCTTCGATTGTTTTTGTCATTTTAATCTTACCTCATTTTTGTTTGTTTTGTATGGTGGGGATTGTTTTATATGAATTTTACAAATTCAACAATTAATGCTACTGCTACTCCAGTACCTATCACGAATAATAGTTGTTTGTAGACGTCTATTCTACGTTCTACTTCTGTTAGTCTTGTACTGTTTTTTGTTGCTACTTCTTTTAGTTTTTCTATGCATTTGAGTTTTTCTTCCATGCTGTTTATTCGTTGGTTTAGTGAGATTAGTTGTTCGTTTTGTTTATTGTTTCCTTCTTGCATGACTTGTAGCATTTTCATTATTTCTGTGTAATTGTTTTTTTGTTCTTCTTCATTTTTTTGTATGCTTTGTGTGATGTTTTTTTCTAGTTGATCTATTCTGTATTCTAGGAATCGGTAATCTTCATGTGTTTCTTGTGCTTTTTCATTGCACATCACTTCCAACTCCTTCATCTTCTTCTTTTTCTTGTTTTTCATACTTGTCCTGGTAGTATTGTGTTAGTGTTTCTTCTTGTTTTTCTGTCATTGTTTTTTGCATGAATATACCTCCGAAGATGCCTAGTATGAATTCTGTGAATTGTGTTGTTCCAAGGTATAAACTTACGAGTAATGCTACTCCGAGAAATAATATTATTAGTGTTTGATTGTCTGTGTGCATTCTTTTGTTCACCTCCAAATTTTATTATTACATTTTGGAAGTGTACTCTTCAGTTTTATTTTTATGAGAAAAAAATAGGTTTTTGTTTTTTATGGGTAAAAATTGTTGATGCCTGGAATCGAACCAGGTAATCTAAAGATATTTATTATTATAGAATTTTTATAAGATTTTATAATAAATTAATCATAAACAAATTTGATAATTTTTTAATAAATAATAATTTTTTCTGTTAATCTACCCCTTTCATCAACATGTTCATAATATTTTATATTATGGGATACTATTTGTGAGGAGTACTCATACTCACATGATAGTTTATTCCCATTGCTTTGCATTAATCAATAATCAAAAAAATTCATAGTAATTTTTAAAATGTTTTTGAGTACTCAGATTGGTTCTGGTGGGAATCGAACCCACTAATTCTTTTTAATATAGAAAACAATAATACTCTCTTCACTTCGACATCCATAGCATACCAATTACTATATTAGTTTCCTTTCAGAACCTTTTACTTATAAATGAAAGGATTTATTCTGTTACAACATACTTTTTTTGGGTGGAATCCCTTTTGTTATTATAAAGAAAGAAAAAATTTTTTATTAATAAAATAAATGAATTTTATAGGTAATTATTATTTTTTTATGGTGAATCCAAAAAAAAATACTTAATATATAACGCATTAAGGATCAATTATATTTAACAATGTACTAATACTATCCGACGAGTACCAGCTTTTTCCCTTGATTATCTAATAGTAAAATAAATTAATAGTACACAATAATCACAGCGTCTACAATTATTTGGAAATGATATATTTCTTTTCACTAAATGAATAACTTCTAAATGAATATATTAATTAAAATTTGATAATTTTTTACGAAATAAAAATGTCATACTAAAAAAAATCAGATGTAAAAACAATCAATATTATACAATGATTTCTTCATAGAAATAATTTAACAATTTTTCTGGGAGGAAAACTTTCCCATATCTACAAGTTTATTACATGCGTTCATATATTAACATTTTGAATATTTTTTTTAGTGGTATATTGAACTACAATTCCCTATATTTTTTTTTACTTCCACGCCAACATTTTATGGTATCATATCTTAACTTTTTATTGTAACAGAATAATCATCATCTTACTGAATCCCATCCCCTCTATATCAGGAGTCATTTAATAGAAATTATATAATAACTTTATTTATTCAAATTATAACTTACCAAAAAAGATATTGATTTATCAGAGAATTTAATCCCTAAACGGTAATATTTTTTACGAGGAATTAACAAGAACCCAGGGAAATCCAATCCATAAACATTAGGAGCTAAAAGTACTAGTCCACATTGGTCACAGCATAATTCTGCATGAGTATCATCGTAGGTGAATATGTTACCCCTGCATTCAGGACATACTTTTGTTACTCTATTATGTTCATGGACTGAATTGGAGTTCATTATGAAAGTCCTCAATATACTGTTTGACAAAAACAAAATAATGAAAACATACAAAAAATAGTATAAGACATCTATATATGCCAGTACAAAAAATAGGATTTCAATAAAAAAATGGGGGGATGAAGACATCATATGATAAAAATGAAATATCTCCATCCCCACACACATTATATGATAATATAATAAAATATATGATAGACCATATTATTTTCCTAAAAGAATAATAAAATAATCTAACACAAACAATACTTATACACTTAACAACTATTTAATTTTTTTTATCTTGATACAACTCTAATAAAAACTTCAAAGTATCCATCTCTGAATCAAACACTCCTTTCACATAATGTTTTTCTTTGGAGTATAACTTTTCAACTTCCTTATCCAATTTATGATGTGCCTTTTTTAAGTCAGGTGGCATAGTAATTGGATCATACAATACAAACAATGTTGAATTATGTTTTTCACGTATGTCTAATATTTCCTGAACACAGTCTTCTATCCTTGTTTTATCTTTTTCAGATACATCTGGGAATGGGAAATTAGCATATAATGGAATTGAATACCTATAATCCTCTTTTATTTTACCCCCAATATATTTAATCCAAATCATATGAATACGTGAGTTTAATATACCAAAAATATACTTTGAATTTGAAGATACAGTTATAGTACTGTCACTAGCAATATATTCCTGAGTAGCAAACCCCATTGGAATATAACTTCTTCTTGCAGATGAATGTCTAGGTATAACAATATACTCTGTGTTTGGTTGTCTTATTTCAGCAAATAATGAAGGGTATTCTGCTTTTTTTCTTGTGGATTTACGTGTACTTTTCAACCTATGTTCCTTTACTTTTTCTATTCTTTCTTTGATGACTGGTATTTTTAGGTCTTCTGGTTTTGCATCAACTAACCATAAACAATACCTGTTTTCCCCATTAATGAACTGTTTAGCACTAATTAATGGTTTTATATATTTTTCTATACGTGGTTCTTGTTTTATAAGTAAATTTTTTTCTTTTTCTGTGTTAATTATTAGATTTCTTCCATCATTAGGCATGCTTCCAGTATCAATTGATGGAACATCACATAATAATTTTTTGTTTTTATCTGATGGAACAATCTCTTCTAAATCTAATAAATAACTATTTATTTGTTTAACTTTCTTCTTTGTTGGATTTGATTTTGGAGTAATGTATGTGTATAATGATTTGTTTTCACGTTCTTTATAACTGAATCCAATTATGACACAGAATACTGATGCATTGTTTTTTGCTTCATTGTTCCATTTGAAAGTTTGATGTGCAAAATTAATATGGAAATCACCATACTCTTTATGTAATTGACTCCATAATGTAGGAACTTGTTCCCCCTGACAGATACTGTTTGTGGATACAAAAGCAGCTTCAATAGAAGTACCACTCATATAATCTAATGCTTTCTTATACCATGCAGTAACATAATCCAACTTACCTATATTTTTAAATCCTTTAAACACTATTCTCATGTCTTCTTTTTGTTCATCATTCTGATGTTGTTTACCTCCAAAAGGTGGATTACCCAGTAAGTAAACATTATCAGTTGGTGGAACAAATTCAGTCCAATCCACTCTTAAAGAATTATCATGTTTAATATTCACATACTGTTTAAGTGGAAGGTTATCTGCATGTAAATCTAACTTTTCATAGAGTAAATTCATTTGATGTTCTATAAACCACATGGATACCTGTGCTATCTTGGATGAAAATTCATCTATTTCAATACCATAAAAATTATCAATCTTAATATTAGTGATTGTTCCAGGTAACAAACTTTGTTTATCATTCCAGTCACTAAGATTACTTTCCAGTTCATGTATTTTTTCAAGTATTTGATATTCCAGTAATCTTAATTCCTTGTATGCTACTATTAAAAAGTTTCCTGAACCACATGCAGGGTCAAAGAATTTGAGTTTTCCTAACTTTTTCTGTAGCTTTTCAAGGTGATAAATCTGGTCCTGTTTGGATTTGTTTGTTGTTGCACTACGATATTCATCCCATAACTTGTTCATGAATAATGAATTGATTACTTTAATGATATTGTTTTCACTGGTGTAATGTGATCCAAAATCTCTTCTTACATCTTCAGCCATAACATACTGAAACAATGAACCAAATATTGCAGGGGAAATATGTCTCCAGTCTATATCACATGCTTCTATCAAGTTAGTGTACATCTTCTTTGTAAATATTGGTGGAATAATAGGTTCACTGAATAAACTACCATTCACATAAGGAAATTCTTTTAATTCCATTGAGTAATTGGTTTGTCTTTCAGATTCTTTTTGATCAAGTACTCTGAATAATAGTTGAATTTTTGTTCCTAAATTTTCTATGGTATTATCGTTATCTGATGTTATTTCTATATAGTTTGTGAATTGTTGTTCTTTGAAAATTCCAGTATCTTCTGCATATAAACAGAATAGTATTCTCATTAAAAATAGTTCTAAGTCTTTTTGATTATAGTTTGTTTTAACTAATTCATCATGTATGTTTGCCAGTAATTCTGAAGCACTGATTGTTAATGCTTTCTGATCATGATGTGTTATTTCACCATAGTTATATATGAAGTCAAAATCTTCTATGTGGTGGGGAAGTTCTTCAAGGTGGAATTCTTTGGATTTTTTGGTTATGAAATTTGTAATACGTATTCTTTTAAAGTCTGATACTATGATGTATTTTGGTTTTTCACTTGATGATAAACAGTCGGTGTATCCTATTGCTTGGTCAAATGCATCATCTAAATTTTTTCCTTCAGATTTATGTTCTACTACAAGATTTCCTTTCCAGAATAGGTCTATGAATCCGTCCTTGTTATCTATGTCTTTTACGTTCCATTCAAATTGTGATACGTTTTTTAGTTTTATTTCAAATATGTCAAAGAAATCTATCCAAAAACCTTGTTTTTCTGCACTTTCTTTTGAGTCATGGATGTGTTCTTTAACAAAATGTTCTGCTTTTTCTTCCATTAATGCAAAGTTTACCATTGGGATTACCATCTTATTTTTTTGTATTGGATAATACTAATTATTGATTATGTAACTGTTATATTTTACTTATAGGGTATTTGAGTAATAACTTTCAACATTAGTAATTATAACATCATCAATATTCTTAACAAACTGTGCTTTACTAACCCCATCCATAATAAAATCAATTAAACAACCTAAACCCATCCGTGATTCCTGACACATAACACATCTCACATTACTTAAATTAATTTCATCTTCACCAATAATATAAGAAATATCAACTGGCGACATAAATATCCATTTAATAATATTCCTCTCACCACCAGGGCGCATAAACTCCATACCAAAAGAGGAAAATATTTCTCTGAATCTACTTTCAAAAACACTAACCATTTTCAATCAACTCCACACTATGTTATTATATTACTCCTAACACAACTAACACAATTACCATCAAAAGAGAAATTGTTTGAGTATAGAACAGGATTGTAACTTTACTCTTACACTCTTCTTTTTCTCTTTGTAATTGTGATGATAACTTTTCTATTTCCCAATTCTTTTGTTGTATTACTTCTTGAGCATATTTATCTTGTACTATGTCAAGAGTTATATCAGTGCATTTATCCTTGTAAATTATCATACTCCATCTCCATGCTTCATAAAATTATTTTTTTTCACCAATCAGAAACAGATAAAGAATAATCATTAAATACTTCATCACCATGAATCTCAAAAAAGACATCA
>Ga0326513_10000215_pt1 | contig 46509 bp, 36 predicted proteins | sample 2_2465_0518_D_FD_203654 | JGI IMG/M metagenome (GOLD analysis project Ga0326513, IMG submission 203654) | Bovine rumen microbial communities from UC Davis, California, United States - 2_2465_0518 | ecosystem: Host-associated > Mammals > Digestive system > Stomach > Rumen | place: USA... | reverse complement strand
CGGGCGTCGCAGCGCAGACGGCGGGCACGAACGAGGAGATCTCCATCTCCGCGAGCATGAACTCGCACGGTTCGTTCGACTGGACGGCGAGGAAGGACACGTACAAGCCGTACGGCCCGACGGAGATCGCAAAGGCAACAGGCACTTTCAAGACGACGACCATCACCGCCGCGTACAACCAGACGGGCGTCGCAGCGCAGACGGCGGGCACGAACGAGGAGATCTCCATCTCCGCGAGCATGAACTCGCACGGTTCGTTCGACTGGACGGCGAGGAAGGACACGTACAAGCCGTACGGCCCGACGGAGATTGCAAAGGCAACAGGCACTTTCAAGACGACGACCATCACCGCCGCGTACAACCAGACGGGCGTCGCAGCGCAGACGGCGGGCACGAACGAGGAGATCTCCATCTCCGCGAGCATGAACTCGCACGGTTCGTTCGACTGGACGGCGCGCAAGGACAAGTACTCACCCTACGGTCCACAGCTTGTCGCAATGACCGACACTCCGGTTCTGACCACGCAGCACTATGTCGGGCTGAACAACCAGAGCGTCACGACGCATGCCGGCGGCTCGCAGTCCTGCACGCTCTCCGTGTCGATGAACAGCCACGGGACGTTCGACACCCACGAGGTCGTCCGGACGCCGAAGCCGATGCAGGTTGGCCCCGTCACCTGGACGGCCGGCAAGGGCACGAGGCAGCGCACGTACCAGATGATCGCGTACCGGAACCAGAACGCGCCGCTCACCCTGAACGGCACGTATTCCGCGTCCGCATCCACGAGCATCAACGAGTTCGGGCTCTGCGACGGTTCGGCGGTCGCCGCCGACGGAGACAACGGAGACAGCCGCACGGCCACGTTCTCCGGCGTCGGCGGAACGGTCGCGTACTACGTCATGTTCCAGACGCCGGGCGGAAAGCGCTACCGCCAGCGCATCACCGCCGACTGCGAGCGCATGGTCGACACGCCCTACGCCGTCGCGAACTTCCTGGCGGACGGCGAGAGCATCGGTCCGTTCGTGTCCCGCAGCGAAGGCGGGTGCGGACATGACTGGGACGGGACGCCGTTCATCATGGGCGTCAAGTACACCAACGTCAATTTCGACTCACCGGAGGAGATCAGCTGATGGCCGAGCAGCCCAACACGAGCGCGGCCGTCCCGGTCGCGACGCAGGATGCGCAGACGATCACCGCCGGCCAGCTGAACGCCGCGCTCGCCGCGGCCGAGGCGCGTGTGCTGTCGCAGGTCACGGGTCTCATCCAGGACGCCCTTTCGGGCGGTGCGTCGGAAGGCGCAGGCGGCGGGCTGGGCGCCGCCGCGGGAGACCTCGCGACGGCGCTTGCGGACACCCCGTTCGCCGTCCGGTACGACTTCGACCGCGAGGAGTTCGTGATGAGCCTCCCCGAGAAGTCCGTGACCGTCGATGGCGTCGACGTCACGCCGGAGGATCCGGGCGGGCTCGACGAAGGCGTCTGGTACCTGAACATCAAGTTCCCCAAGTCGAGGAACGCGCAGGACGCCGAACCCGCCGAGCTGTCCCAGGACGAGGACAGCGAGTGCGACCTGTCGATACCGATCGTCGAGATCGACGAGATGGGCGTGAAGATGCAGTACGTGCAGGGCGCGCTCCACCTGGCCCGGGGCGGCGGCATGGTCGGCTGCTTCCAGCCCGAGTACGGCGACGACGGTTCGCTCACGGGCGACGTCATAAACCCGTACGTCATGGCGGGCCGCCGGGTGCTGGAGGCCACGGGCACGATCGGCGAGGGCATGTGGGGCGTCGAGGTGGACCATTCGTCGGACGGCCCGTCCGCGAAGATCGTCAGCATCGACGACCCGGTGCAGGAGAACGCCGACACCAAGAAGACGGTGATACCGCTTTACGAGATCGAGGACGACCAGATCGTCGCGGACTACCGCGGCATGCCCGTTGTCCCGCTGTACGATCCGAAGAGGAGCTGAAGGAGAGCAAAATGGGAAACACGGTAAAATGCACGGGCAAGGCGTTCAGGGACCTGACCGACGACTACGCAGGAGGGCCTCTCGAGGTCGTCATGCTCGTCGACGCGTCGGGCGAGCCCAAGTTCGCCGCGCCGAAGGCGTATTCCACGAGGATGCGCCACCCGACGGCCGCCGCCGCATACAAGGCGTGGACGCGCCGCGACGGGCTGGAGGGGGTGCGCAGCGGCCAGATCGTCTGCGCATACACGGGGGAGCTTCTGCGTCCGGCGACGGACGGGGCGACCCACTGGTTCGAGGGAGGCGTCGACCTCCGCATGTTCCGCCCGAAGGCGGAGTTCCTGTACTACGCGACGATGCGCGGCGGGAAGTCGAAGTACCCGAAGCCGGAGCCGTGCGCGCACGTGGAGACGGTGCGGGAGAAGCCCGACCGCCAGGCGCTCGCGCACGAGATGGAGCCGACGGACGAGTCGATGCGCAGGGCCGAGGCCGTCATGAAGAAGACGGGCTTCAAGCCCCCGAAGCGCACGGTCGTCTCGGTTCCCGGCAGAAAGGGAAAGTAGCATGGTGCGGTTCCGGTCGACGATGGTTCCGCCCCCGGGCGGGTACTTCTTCTACGAGCACGGCGGGGAGCAGCTGCGCGCGAGCACCTGGGTCCAGATGAAGCCGCTCGTCGAGGACCTGATGCGCAGGCACGGGCTCTCCGGCTACGCCGACCGGCTCGTCGCCGAGTACATGTGCCCGCACATGCCGCCGTGGTACTGCGAGGGCGCGGGCGTGCGCGTCGTGACGAGCGTGAAGACCGCGCTCAAGAACGCCGAGCCGTACTACCCGCGCGAACTCGTCCAGTTCGACGAGATCTCGCGCCGCATGAGGATCTGCCACGACTGCCCGAAGCACGAGAGGGACGTGTGCCTGACGTGCACGGGCATCCTCGACCGCATACGCGCCGCCTTCCGCGGCCGCCGCGTGCCGGTCCTCGAGGACAAGATGTCCGGGGTGTGCGGGTGCGCCCGGACTTTCGAGGCGGTCATCGCGTCCGTCGAGCACGGGGAGGAGCCCGTGTGGGACGGCGCGCCCGACACCTGCTGGAGGAGGAAGACATGATAGACAAGCTCGATACCGTCCAGGACAACGGCAAGCCCGTCAAGAGCCGGTTCAGCGACCCGGTCGCGCTGCGCACGGTGTACGACCGCCTGACGCAGGACGACGTGAAGGAGGCCGAGCGCCGCGCCAAGCTGCGCCGCATGTACGACGCGCACCTGCCGTACAACCCGGAGGATCTCCGGCGCTCCGGGCTGAAGCACGTGACCAACGTCAACTGGCTCGGCCTGAAGAGCGTGATCGACAACCGCTCCGACACGCTCCTGAAGCTCGCCTCGGACACCACGAACCTCATCGAGCTCCGCCCTCTCGCGCGCGAGTTCGCGGGCCCCGACGCCCAGCGCGTCGCCCGCGTCATCGCGGAGGAGTTCTCGACGATGCTGCGCGAGACGGGCGACGTCATCCCCGCGCTCGCCATGATGAACACCGAGGCCGACATGTACGGGCTCGGCCCCGTCACGTGGACGTCGAGCCTCGACTACCGCCCCGTCGCGCTCGAGCGCGGCCAGGTGAGGTTCCTCTCGTCGGCGCCCGTCCAGTCGACGCGCAACGAGCTCATCATGTACGAGACCGTCATGCCCGCCGCCTACCTCTTCTTCCTCCTCGACCACGAGGATCTCGCGGCCACCGAGGGCTGGAGCGTCGAGGCCGTGAAGCGCTGGCTCGTGGACGTGTTCCAGAACCACCTCGAGACGAGCGCGCTGCCGGGCGCGGAGACTGGGACGTCGTACGTCGAGTCCGCGCTTTCGATGCTGCGCCAGAACCGCTTCATCGAGGAGCACCAGTTCGACGAGATGCACGTCATCCACGCCTTCGTGCGCGAGATGGAGTTCCCCCGCGGCATCACGCACTACATCATGCCCGCGACGGAGCAGAGCGAATACCTCTTCAGCAAGCCGAGCGCGTACGCCACGATGGACCAGTGCTTCCTGTGGTTCCCGTACGCCGTGAACCACCGGTTCGCCCGCGAGGTGCGCGGGCTCGCGTCGCACCTCTACCCGATCGAGGCCGCGAACAACCGCTACAAGTGCCGCGTCATGGACATGGCGCTCTACTACGCGTCGTTCGTCCTCACGCAGGCGTCGGCCGGGACGCAGTCGCAGCTCACGCTCAACGAGCAGGGCCCGTTCACGGTCCTCCCCAAGGAGCTCACGCTCGCCCAGAACAACGTGAAGCCCGACATGCAGCAGGTCATCGCGACGTCGCAGTTCATCGACAACCTCGGCGTGAACTCCGTGACGGGCGGCGACAAGGGCCCGCTCGCCACGACGGGCGTCAAGATGTTCCAGGGCTCCGACCGCCAGACGAAGGAGGAGGTCCTCCTCCAGCAGCGGCTCCGCTCCCGCAAGGAGGAGGCGCTCTTCGTGCAGCGCATGGCCGTCCTCGACAAGGTGTTCCGCGAGACGTTCCGGCGCGCGTTCAAGCTCGTCGGCATGTTCGTCGCGGGCGACGTCACCATCGCCGCCGACTACCCGGAGATCGCGCAGTTCGTGCAGGGCTGCGCGCAGCGCAACGTGCCGCCGGAGGTGCTCGTCCAGAGCGCGTCGCAGTTCAGCGTCGTCACGTGCCGCGACCTCGTCCTCGGCAGCGAGGGCAAGGTGGGCGTCCTCACCGACCTCCTCGGCAACTTCGGCGGGAACCTCGACGAGCCCGGCCGCCGCAACGCGCAGCGCGACTGGATCCAGCTCCGCCTCGGCGTCGCGTCCGCCGACCGGTACCTCCCGGAGGTCGACCGCGACAGCGCGCCGAGCGACCAGGCTTCGTTCGCCGTCGGCGAGAACAACGACATGCGCCAGGGCCTCGAGGCCCGCGTCGGCTCCGACCAGCTCCACTGGGCGCACATCCCCGTCCACGCGGAGGTCCTGCAGGAGATCGTCCAGCAGGTCGCGGCGTCGCCCGACAACGAGCCGACGGAGCAGTCCGTGCAGCAGGTCGAGAACCCGAAGCAGCTGCTCGCGCTCCTCGTCGCCGTGTCGAAGCACATCCAGGAGCACCTCCAGTACGGATCCCAGCAGATCGGCAAGGAGGCCGACGCCAAGCGCGTCGCCGCGATGCTGCGCGACCTGCGCCCGACCGTCAAGTCGCTCAACCTCGCCGTCGCCACGCAGGAGCGCGTCGAGCAGGCGCAGCGCGAGCAGGCCGAGCGCGACCGGCAGAAGGAGATCGACATCGCCGCCGAGCAGAAGGCCCGCATCGCCGAGATGCAGGCCGACCGCAACGCGGAAGTCGCGAAGTACAAGATCGACAAGGAGCACGAGATCGCCATGCACCGCCTCGAACTCGACCGCGAGACCGCGGCCGGGAAGCGCGAGATCGCCGACGCGTCGGCGGCGGAGGACAACGCCCGCCGCAACGCCGAGACGTCCGCGCGCATCGAGAGGGAGCAGCGCCTCCTGAAGGCGCGGGAGAACGCCTCCCACGCGGTCGCGCGCATGAACGCGGTTTCTGACGTCACGGGGTTCAGCCCGACCACCCCGGCCGACGTCATGGGAAACGAAGAGCCGGGCTACCCCGAGGGCCTGTAGGCCGCGAGGGGACGTAAACAGGAGAGCACCCAGATGGGAGAGGCAAAGAACAACCGGGAAGCCGCACAGGAGCTTCTCGAACGCAAGGCCAAGGCTGAAGCCGAGGCCCGCAAGGCACAGGAGGAGTTCAGCAAGCTGCTGAAGACCCCCATGACGGAGGCGGAGGCCGAGGACGCGCTGTCGCGCATCGACATGCAGCGCGCGCAGCTCGGCGTCCTGCGCATGCAGATAGTGGAGCAGCTGAACCGCGTGGACGCGGGGCTGGCCCAGGCGGAGTACGACCGTTCGATCGTCCTCCACAGGGCGCTGCTCGGACGCAAGGCCGCAGCCGGCGAAGGCGAGGCCGCGCCGGAGGCCGCGCCGGAGGCCGGCAATCCCGCCGACGGAGGCGCCCGTGGCTGAAGCGGTCGATCCCCTCGCTGAACGCGTGGCGCTCGCCGTGACCGGTCCAGCGGACCAGACCGCGGCGGGCTACGCGCGCTTCCGCATGGCGCTTGCGGGCCAGTCGGCCCGCGGCGCCTTCGAGGCGTGGCGGGACAACCAGGTGACGAAGCTCGTCCGTGACGTGGTGCGCGACCTCGCGCTCCATAGCGCGAGGCTGGGGTTCCCGACGGACTCCCTGCTCGTGCACCACGGCATGACGCTCGCGTTCACCTACGTCCAGCAGCTGATGGAGGATCCGAGCCTGATCATCCCGGGCGTGTTCAGCCTGTCGGACGAGGGCAAGCCTTCGCAGACGCCCGAGGAGAACTACGAGACCCCGCCGGACGGGGCCGTCTGACAATCTGAAGGAGAGCATAGATGGACAGCAATCCAGGAGAGACCACACAGGTGACGCTCCCGCAGGGAGCCGATCCCGGCCTGGTGGGTTCCGCGAACCCGGCAGGCGACATGGCCGCGGCGGCCATAAGCAAACTGTTTGGAGGGGCCGCGCCGCAGACGGCCGAACCGCCCGCACCGGCTCCGGCCGCACAGCCGCCTGCGCCGCCTGCGCAGCCGCCCGCACCGGCTCCGGCCGCACAGCCGCCTGCGCCGCCTGCGCAGCCGCCCGCACCGGCTCCGGCCGCACAGCCGCCTGCGCCGCCCGCGCAGCCGCCCACACCGGTCCAGCCGCCGGCGCCCGCGACGCTCGACGCACGGTACGGAGCGCCCGACACCCGCACGCAGCCCGAGGTTCCCGTCCTCCCCGACGTCCCCGCGGAGACCGACATCCGGCTTCCCGAGAACGCCCCGGAGAACATAGGGCACGCCTTCGCCGCCGCGCGCGCCGAGACCCGGAAGTTCCGGCAGCTCGCCGAGCAGTACCGGCAGGAGGTCGAGAAGGTCCGCGCCGACTACAGCAACTACGCGCAGCGCGAAAGCGCCCTCGCGGAGAAGCTGCGCGGCGAGGAGGCGAAGAGCCACGACCTCGAGGAGAAGCTTGGGCAGCTCGATCTCGAGCAGTCCCCGGCGTTCCGCGCCAAGTACGACGCGCCCCTGCGCTCGATACAGGCGGAGATCGCCAAGACGCTCGTGGACGCCGGAGGCTACCAGCAGCAGCAGGCCGACGCGCTCGCCGAGCAGGTCGTCCTCGCCAAGGACTCCAACGCCGTGGTCGGCCTCGAGGGCTTCTCGGAGCTCCCCGCGACCGTGCAGGGCATGCTGATGTACAAGTTCAACGAGGCCGACGGTCTCTGGAGCCAGAGAGGGCAGGCGCTCGAGAGCTGGCGCGCGACCCGCGAGGGTCTCCGCCAGACCGAGACGCGCGAAGGCGCGGTCGTCTCCGCCCAGCGCCGCTCCGAGCTCGTCTCGACCGGCATCGACCGCGTCTCGAAGCTCGCGCCGCAGTTCATCTGGAACGACCCGGAGTTCGCCGGGACCAGGGACTCGGAGCTCGAGAAGGTGAAGGCGTGGTACGGCCAGGCTCCGGAGGACCAGATCGCCGCCGCGGCGGTGGAGGGCGCGCTCATCGCGCCGTTCGCCTACCGCATGGTGCAGGGCCTCATGGACAAGGTCGTCGAGCTCCAGGGACTCCTCGACGCGAAGCGCCGCGTGGCCGCTCCGCCGACCGTGCCATACTACAGGCCGCCGTCGGTTCCCGCGCCCGCCGCGCCCGCGAAGCCGGCTCCCACTGACGACCAGCCCAAGAGCTGGACCCCCGTGGAGACGGCCGCAGACCCCGTCGCGGCGGCCGGAGCCATCGTCGGCGACGCCCTCAAGGGCATGTTCCAGAAGTAGCCTTCGGGAGAATCTGGAAACGGATCGCGCGGACCCCCTTGCAAAAGTCCGCGCGATTTGCTATATTACACAACTGACGGCGTACTCTCCTTTCCCGTCGGGAGACTTTCGGGACTATCCTGGTTTGCCCGGCCAGCGCGATAGGTGCCTTGTGGCAGCCCATCACAAACCGTATTGTCAACCTCTAAAAGGAGAAAAGTCATGGCCGCAACAGGTCTTTCACCATCGGGTTCCCTGCTTCCCTCGAACCTCATCAAGGGAGCTGTCCCGACCGCGGACGGCACGGTGCCGCTCGCAAACGCAAACCCCGGAACCGACACCATCCGGTTCTACAATCCCGCCAACCGCGTCGGCAACGGCCAGTACGCAGGTCCGGTGGCGATCCCCGACAACTCCGCGATCGGCGCGGCGAACGCGGGCTTCAACCAGGTGATGATGGAGGTCTCGCAGCACTTCGAGCCCCTCATCCAGATCTCCGTCCTCGCGCATCCGCGCTGGTGGCACGACCGCATCCCGCGTTCGGCGTACAAGCTGTTCAACGGGACGGTGCATGAGACCCGCATCTTCCGCGGTGCCCTCATGAAGTACGCCGGCCTCGACGAGTGGCAGGACATCGACCCGTACCCGACCGCGACGAACAACCCCTGCGGCGCGATGGGCTACAACACCCCGACCTACGGGTGGGAGGCCATCAGCTGGAGAGGCAAGCGCTCGGCCTGGGGCTCCGACCCGATCTGCGCCGACCAGTTCAAGTTCTTCGACCAGGCGCAGCAGCAGCTCGCGTGGATCCTGTCGACGGGCGCCGAGTACGGCATCCAGATGCAGGAGGTGTGGAACCGCGACATGTTCGTGTACCAGTCCGTGGTGTTCAAGCGTTCGTTCATCATGTCGTCCGAGTACACGGGCAAGCCCGACAGCGGCCGCTACTTCTACAACCCGTTCATCAAGTTCGACGGTGTCGGAAGCGGCTCCGAGGGCCACGCGCTGGCGTCGGTCGTCAGCAAGGCGTTCATCCTGTTCCCGGCCGACTTCGACGTGCAGTCGATCAACTTCGACGTGCTCGACAAGGTCCGCGCCTCGCTCGAGATCCGCTGCCCGAACGCCGCGGTCTCCAACGCCGGCGGCCAGAAGATCTTCTCCATCGCCGTCTCCCACGACGACATCGAGAAGTACGTCCGCGGCAACGAGGAGGAGCGCCGGTACTGGATCGAGGCCAATCCGCAGGCCCTGATCAAGCACTACGACTTCACGACCCCCGTGTTCCGCCGCTGGGCGATCGTGAACGACGGCAACCAGCTCCGGTTCAAGCGCACGAAGCTCATCCGCAGCTTCACCGCGACGGACGCCCTCAACTACGGCGTCGGCGCGGACGATGCGGCCTGGATGGTCGGCAAGGACATCTGGGTGGCCGAGGCGGTCGATCCGCTCATCGCCTCCCCGACCCGTCCCGGCGTGAACGGCACGATCGTGCCCGAGGACAACCCCGAGTACATCGACGCCGAGCTCGCCATCGCGCCGATCTTCATGAACCAGGTGTTCGAGAACCAGATGGTTCCCGCCGTCACCTCGCTCGGATCCGGCACGAGCTTCGGACCCGCACCGGGCCTCAACGGCAACTGGACGTGGCTCAACATCCGTGACCGCCAGACCAACCCGCTCGGGAACGTCGGCAACTTCTACGGTACGTTCGAGATCGTCCCGAAGCCGAACGCGAACGTGTTCCACACGATCTCGTTCCTGTACAAGCGCTGCACGACCGCGCTTCCGACGTTCTGCCCGTCGCAGAACACGAAGGTCAACCCGGGCCTCGTCACCTCGACGACCCTGGCTGCCGACGTGGCTCTCGCCGACGGCGCGACGTCCGCGCTCGTCGCGCTCGAAGGCATGCTCGACGCGGCTCCCGGCGACACGCTCGCCCTGAAGACGCTGCTGAACAAGAAGTACACCATCGCCGGCGCGGGCACCTACGCGACGCCCGACCGCTCGAAGGTGGAGCTCCTGTTCGCGCTCAACGCCGGGTCCACGACTGCGGGCGTCTACACGCTGAAGTACGACGGTACGACGGTCGGCACGGCCGACGGCACCGCGGTCGACGGCGTGCCGGACTGCGCGACGGACTTCGCCTCGGCGGTGACGTTCGGCACCACGAACACCATCAGCCTCACCCTCGCGGCCAACACGGCCACCGAGAGCCTGAGCGCGACCGTGTTCGGCACCCCGACCGCCAAGACCCTCGAGGTGCAGTTCGCTGCCCAGAAGGTGCTCCTCGGCGAGACCCTGGTCATCTCCAAGGCCAGCTCGGGTACGGTCGCGGTTTCGTGACCGGCTGCGGGGCCCCGGTTCGCGCCGGGGCCTCGCGTGCAGCTTTTACGCTGAAGGGACCACCCATGAGGTACACTCTCGACCAAGCCTGCGAACGGCTCTCCGGCTACAGCCACGCCTACGGCGTCACCGACGTGAAGACTGCGATCAACGCGGCGGTGCAGGCCCTTGCCGGTCTGAGCGGATGGGAGTGTCTCCGGCGGGTGGTCCGCACCATTTCCGCCGGGCCTGTGTTCGCTCTCCCACAGGGCTGCGCGGGTCTTGTCCGTGCGTGCGTCAACGGCAGGCCGATGACCGTGCGCGGGCAGGATTTTCAGTTTCTCCAGTCGGGGCCCGGCGACGTCGTCGCCCGTCCGCCCCGGGGCTTCACCCTCGTGCCTCCGTCGAACGTCGAGCGCACGGGAGACCGCCCGACCGTGATCGAGCCTGTCGGCCCGTTCCGGCTTTTCGCTTTCACAGAGGGCGCGTCCGAGCCGTTCCTCACGGTCCGCGGACTCGACGCCCAGGGACGCATCGTGCGCGCGAACCTTCCCATGCACGAGCGTCCGACGTACGACCCGTCGACGGGCGCGCTCCTCACCGGCTCGGAGCCGGAGGACACCGAACCCGACAGCGGCGAGCTCGTGCAGATAACCGAGGTCGTGCTCGACAAGTGCGCGACAAGCTACGTGAGCCTGTATGCGCGGCAGGCCGACGGGACGACGGTCCGGCTCGCGCAGTACCATCCGACCATCCGCGTCCCCGTCTTCCAGCGCTACCGCATCGCGGGCATCGCCCCCGACCAGCCCGTCGAGATCCTCGCCGAGGTCCGCATCGACCCGCTTCCGCTCATCGACGACAGCGACGTGCTGCCGTTCGAGGGCATCGAACCGATCGAGTACATGATCCTCTACTCCTGGAAGATGGCGTCGAGCGAGGTGGACGCGGCGCGCAAGTACAAGGAGGAGGCCGTGGCGTGGCTGCGTTCCCAGGAGATCGCGGCCAACACGGTGCAGACGCAGTTCACGATCAACAGCTCTCCCATCGGCACGATGGGGGACATCTCGATGGAATCGGCTAACATCTAAGGGCAATGCAGCATGGCGAAGGCACACATATCTGACGAAGAGGCCGCGCGCATCGACGCGGAGGCGAGGGCGTCCGGGCGCCCGGCCCTCCGCGCGCCGTCGCGCTCCGAGTGGTACCGCCGCTTCTTCCGGGACCGCGCGGTCCTCCGCAACCGGGACGAGGTGCAGAGGGACGCGCGCATCATGGCGAGCCCCGCCGAGTCCGGGCTGGCCACCGCGGCGAACGTCGTGAACCCCGTGGCCGCCATCGAGGGCGCCCGCGAGACCGGACGCGCCGCACGCCGCATCGTGAACACCGCGATGGGCGGGCTGACCGGCGACGCCAGGGCGTCGCTCGACGACGCGGTCACCGTCGGCGCGGCGCTTCTCACGGGACGCATCGTGCATGGCGCGCAGAAGAAGCCGGGCATCATCCGCAAGGCTTTCGGTTCGGACCCCGGCAGCAAGGTGCTCGACGGCATGAAGACCGAGGTCACGAAGGCCCGCGCCAAGTTCGAGGCGGCGAGGGCGGCGGAGGCCAAGCCGCCGGTGGAGCTCAAGGCGGCCAGCGCGGCCGCGGACAATTTCGACAGGATGACGCACGAGTGGCTCCGTCAGGCGGAGGCGGTCTTCAACGAAGACCCGACGCTCGCGCCGCTCGTCGACAAGGTGATCGACTACGCGAACGCCCGCGCGGGCAGCGAGGCCGGACAGGCTCTCGTCGCGAGGCTCGAGGCCGCGCACAGGGCCGCAAGCCCGGAGAACATGGCCGCCCTCCACGAGACCACGAGGGCCGCGGCCGCCGATCTCTCCGAGCGCATGGGCGCTCTCGCGGAGCGCACGGCGTACGAGAAGCAGGTCATGCACGCACCGGAGTGGGTCAAGAACGCGAACCCGGCCGGGAAGCTCGCGAAGGGTGTGCGGTGGCTCGCGAAGCAGGGTACGTCCCGTGGGACTGTACCGAAGATGCTGTCTTCCGTCGAGCGCGGCATAGGCTCCGTGATCGCCGATGTGCAGGGCAAGCCCGGCGAGATCCTCCATGCGATCTCATCCCCGGGCGCGAACGCCCTGGCCCTCGACCTGGCCGGAGCCGCCGTCACGGGCGGGTACATCGCGCGCAAGACGGGCCTGTGGGATCCGGACAGGAAGGTCGTGGAGGAGTCCGAAAAGGCCGCGAAGCCGACGATGGGGCAGGAGATCTCCCGCGCCACGTTCGACGCGCTGCGTCAGGACTACGCGCTCATCTCGAGGACGAACCGGACCGCCGCCGCGCAGATGCGCGACGCGACGATCGCCAACATGGATCCCGCCGTCGTGGACGCGGAGCTGAAGAAGGTGCGCGGCAGCGTGTTCTCGCTCCACAACCCCGGCATGAACATCGACTCGCTGTCCACGACGCCGCAGGGCAAGGCGTTCGTCGAGCGGTTCGACTCTGACATCTTCGGCGCCCGTCCCGCAAACGATTGGCTCGTCTCCGACCTCAGCCAGTACGCCCGCGACCTTGAGGCGGCCAGCACGGAAGGAGGCATGTGATGGCCACGAAGAAGCCCAAAGCCGCCCTGACTCCCATCGACCCCACCATCATGGAGGGTGCGTCGCAGGATGTGCAGGACTATCTCAAGAAGCGCCAGATCGACGAGACGATGTCCAGGCGCGCCGCCGAGGAGGCCGCACGCCGCAAGAACGAGGAGCGCAAGCAGGCCGAGAACCGCGCGGAGCGCGACCGCTACCAGGGCGGTCTCCGCGCCCGTACGTACAACATCTCCGGGAAGACGCTGAAGTTCTGGAAGAAGAACGGGCGTCCGCTTCCGCGCAAGCCCGAGTACAAGCCCGTCCAGAACGGGGACCGGTTCGGCGAGAACGCCGGGCCGGAGAAGAACGAGCCGTGGAGACCCGTGGACACCTACCGTCCCGGAAAGGACGGCAGCCCCAAGAGGATCCATCCCGCCGACATCACCGGCGGCCGCTACACCGCCGAGTTCGAGTCCAAGGACTACAAGGCTACGTGGATCAAGAACTGGATGGAGGAGCACGGTTTTCCGCAGGACGGCTCGACGCAGTCCGAGAAGTACAACAACGCGATGGGCGGACGCCAGGCGATGGAGCAGGCGCAGGCCGAGTTCCGCAAGCATTTCCGCGAGATGCAGGGGAAGAAGCAGGACGCGGTCCGCGAGATGTGGAACGCGCAGCAGAAGCCCGCAGCCCCCGCTGCGGCGCCCGTGCAGCCCGTCGAGACAGCAGCCGCCACAGCGGTCGCCGCCCAGCAGCAGAGGGGCGAGGTGGCGGCGTCCCAGCCGCTCGTCACGCCGGGTTCGCAGCCTGCACCCGTTGTCGCCCAGCCGGCCGCCCCGGCCGCCCCGGCCGCTCCGGTGAAGCCTACCGCCGTCGCGCAGCAGGCTCCGAAGCAGGACCCCGAGGAACCCGTGACGGTCAAGTCCGGCGACGGGCAGTCGAGCGTCACCGTCCCGGCGCAGTACGCGTCGGGCGCGAGACAGATCATGGGCGAGTATGACGCCCGCAACGGCGGACGCGCCCCGCGCGGCAATGAAGGCAGGATTCTACAGGGCGGTCTCGGTCCGACGTCCGGCAGGGGCGTGGGCGGGAACCGGTACTTCTTCGGCGACGATTCGGCGTACTCGAGCTACATGAAGAAGAAAGGGGTGCTCGTATGACGGCGAAAGACACCAAGAAGGCCGCCACGGCGGTCTCGGACTTCCTGGCCGTCTCGTCCATCGGAGGGCTTCCCGACCTCGGCGTGGACGAGGCCGTGCAGCTCGCGAAGGACGCGTCCGGCGACCCGAAGGCCCTCGGTCTCGAGAGGCCCGAGGACGTGCAGGAGGCGATGCTCGGCTCGTACTTCGGCGCGCTCGGCGACGCCGAGGTGCACGCCGCGAACCGCGAGGCCGAGATGGGCGTCGCGCGCATGCGCACGAACCGGTGGAACATGCTGTTCCGCATGGCGGGCATCGACCCGGACGGCGCGGCGCGCATGACGTTCGACCGCGAGAACGGAGACCCTTCGGCCATGCTGAAGGTGAAGGAGCGCTACTATTTCGGCTGACAGGGAGGAGACATGGACAACGACCCTACATACGGACAGGATCTGGCGTCGAAGTACGCAGACGCGGCGACGCCTCTGCCTTCCCTTGGGCAGACGTGGCAGGAGCGCGAGACGAAGCTCGCCAAGGAGATCAGGACGGAAGGCACCCTCGCCGGGTACCTCGCCGGCAACCCGCAGCTCGAGACGAAGATCCTCTACCTCCTGTCGAGCGGCAAGACCGCGGAGGCGAAGGCGCTGTGGGACCAGAAGAACGAGACCGAGAGCGCCAACTACGACGGCATATCCGCCATCAGCACGATGGACGCGAGGAACGGGACGAACGCGAGGATCCTCGTCGACCAGGCCTCCCGCTCGATGAAGCGCGAGTTCGACAACACCGAGGTCACGCTCGTCGACGGGCGGAAGACCACGGTCGGCCGGTACTTCGCCGACCCCGACGCCTACAAGGACCCGGGCGAGTCGTTCCGGGGCATGGGCTTCAACCAGGAGAACGTGGATGCGTTCCTGAACGCGGAGGACCACGGCCTCCGGCGCGCGATGGGCTTCTTCATGAAGGACGCCCAGGAGCTCGCGAAGCGCGGGGCGGGCGGGACGTCCGTCGCGTCCATGAACATCCAGAACAACGAGGCGGCCTCCGCCATACGCACCAGCTGGCAGGACATCCGCGACACGTTCGGCGACGGCGCGGAGGCGTTCGCGCAGAACGTCTTCGCGACGCACGAGAAGTCGGGCGCGGCGGCCCCGATGGTCGGCGCGCTCCTCGAGCTCGGCAAGGCCCACGCCCAGGCGACGGGCCTCAAGGGGACGGCCCTCACCGACAGCCTGTTCGGTTCGTACCGCGACCTCGTGTTCTCCGCGTACCGGGGCGACTCCGATCGGACCGGCTCGACGTCGCGCGACGTCACGCCGGACAAGCAGATGAAGGCCGACGCCCTCATCGCGCGCACGCTCGCCAAGGTGGCGCAGCGCGACCCCAACATCTATTCGATGCGTCTCGACGACCCGGCCCTGAAGGCGGGGCTCCGCGACGCCGTCTCCATGATCGCCGAGGCCTCCGCCGACACGATGGACCTCGTGCAGATCGCGCAGGAGGGCGGGCACAACATCTTCGACCTTCTCGCCGAGGACATGGCGAACCGCGTGAAGGGCGTCGCGACGGACAGCATACCGGCGCGCTGGCGCCGGTTCACCGACGGGCTCAAGAACCAGTTCACCGGCGGGCGCGACTTCGCCCAGGTGGCGTACGACCGCTCCGGCGACGTGTTCGACTACATGAAGCTCTCCCGCAGCGCGGGCGGCGAGTCGACCAACAAGTCCGCCGACGGCATCAGCGCCGCCATCATGGCGAACTTCCGCCGCACGTTCGCGGGCGACATCTTCGCGGGCAAGACCCCGTACGAGGCGTACGCATCCATTGCGTCCGACCCCGCCAAGATGCGCAGGGCGATGGACGGCATGGTGACGGACCTCTCCAAGTTCTTCTCCGGCAGGGGCGCACGCCCGCTCGCCGTCCAGCTCGCGGAGCAGGTGTTCCGCACGTTCGGGCGCGGGGGACGGCTCAACGTCGAGAACGCCCTGCGCGACTTCGCCAACAACGAGATGGCCCGCAAGGCGTCCCCGCTCGCCTACGAGTCCGCGCGCAACTGGTTCTTCGGCACCGTCGCGGGCGCGTACCGCTACGACGCCAAGCTCGCGCAGCTCGACATGCACCTTGCCTCCGACGAGGGAGGGCAGCTGAACGACCGCGACCGCGCCGCCCACATGTCCCGCGTCCGGTCGAGGATCGGCGAGCTGACGGCGAGGGCCGAAAGGGGCGACACCTCCGTGAACCCCATGCTGGTCATCGACGAGGAGCTGAACCACGGCACGTACTACACCCTCCGCAACGCCGGGCCGATGCTCGGGAAGGACGGTCGCCCCGTCATCGACCCGGAGACCCGCAAGCCCGTCCCGAACCTTGTCCCGGAGCGCCGCTGGACGAGCAATCTCCGCCGCGACCGCGCCCTCGCGCAGCAGGCGACCGGACTCGACCAGCCCGAGCTCCGCCGCCGGTACAGCGACTCGCGCAGCCTTCAGGAGTTCGCCGCCAAGAGGCGTCTCTCGGAGCAGATCCACCAGGAGTACAAGGAGGCCGGGGACGTCACCTCCGGCCAGTGACCCGCGTTGACCCCGCTTGCCTTATTTGGTATAATACCCCGCGCATCACAATAGTGCGAGGAGATACCTGATGGCTCTTGAAGACTTCACCGCCCCGGCCGTCGAGCCGGTGGTTCAGCCGGGAGCGGCGGCCCTGTCCACGGGCACCGCCGCCGATTCGGTCTACGCGACGTACGAGTCGCGCGAACGGGCGCGCGAGGAGGCCGAGCGCCGTACGCTCACCGCGCTGTCGATGTCCGATCCCGTCTCCGGGATCGAGGCGTCGAGGCAGACGGACTTCGGGACGTACGACCCCGACCCCACCGGGTACCACACGAAGCGCGAGGGCGAGAAGCTCGGGACGGGCTGGGGCTCCGACTACGTGAAGGAGATGGTCGTCGCGGGCCGCATCATGTCCCACGACGAGCTCAAGTCCACCCCCGACGGCATGAAGCTCCTCGCCGCCGCGACCCGCGCCCGCAAGGGCCAGAAGCGCGGGTTCATCGACGCGATCACCGATTTCCAGGCGACGGACCTTCCGTTCGTCTCCCTATTCGCCTCCGTGGGAGGCTCGATCTCCGACGCCGTCACCGTCTCCAACGCCCTCGAGAAGCTCCAGAACGGGGAGGAGACAACCCCGGAGGAGCGCACGAAGGTCGGCCTCTACATGATGGAGAACAAGGAGCGGTCGGAGTCCACGTGGGGAGGGACGGTCGGCGACATCGTGCGTGCCGCCCCCGGCTTCATGTTCGAGTTCCTCGGGTCGAACGCCGTCCTCGGCCTCGCCCGGAGGAAGCTCGTGACGGGGCTTGCGCAGGAGACCACGGAGGCGGCGGCCAAGTCGCTCTCCCACTACGGCATCACGCGCGCCACCAAGATCCTCGCGGACGAGTCCGCCGACGACGCCGTGGGCGCGCTCGTCAAGACCTTCGCGAACGAGACGATCCAGGACTCCACGGCCGCCGGGCTCGCCCGCGCCGCCTCGAGCGTCGCGTCCAACCAGGCGCTCCGCCGCGACACGGTGAAGGCCGTCGCCGACGTGATCGAGCGCTCCATCCTCAACCCCGAGCTCGCGCAGGTGACGGGCGTGGCGGAGTGGGCCCCGGGCGTCGCCCGCAAGGTGGCCGAAGCCCGCGCCGAGCAGGCCGTCGCCACGGCGCTCGCGAAGCGCACCGCGACGTCCGCGACCGGCAAGGCGCTCCGTGCGCTCGGCGCGGCGGCGAAGGACGGGCTCTCCCGCGGCCTTCTCGACGTCGGCACGTGGGGCACCGAGTCCGCGTCCGTCCTCTTCACCGACACGTCGTCCGCCGGCAAGGCCGCGCTCGACGCGCTGTCCACGTTCTTCTTCGAGGCCCCGCTGAAGGGCGCGGAGCTGATGCTCGCGAACAAGGCCGTCACCCTTCCGCTCTCCGCCGCGCTCGGCGGGACGGTCGGGCGGCAGGAGCTGGCCATCAGGCAGGCCGCGCTCCAGAACAACAACCCGGAGCTCATGGCCCGGGCGCACGCGATCGGCCTCGGCCTCGACATGCTCGAGTACGTCTCCGAGAACACGGGCCGCGGCCTCACGTCCCTCGCGCGTGCGGGCGCGCTCAGGTTCGCCCCGAGGCTCGCCGCGCCGGCGGCCCGCGCCGCCGGGCAGACGCGCATCGCGTCCGCCGCGCTCCAGCGCAACCCGGCGACCGGCGCCGTCACCGGCGCCGAGTTCTCCGGTCTCATCGAGCAGGGGCGCGGAGCGGAGGTCGGAGGCGTCATCAACCGTTTCATCCGCCGCACGCTCGGCGATCCCGAGACCGCCGGCGCGAACGTCCTCGAGGACCAGGTGACGGCCGTCCGCGCCGCGCTGGAGCGCGCCGACGTCCGCGTGCCCGCCACGTCCGCCGCCCTCGTCGAGACCGTGAGGTCTGGCCAGCTTCAGCCGGGACTCGCCCGCGAGGTGGCCGAGGCGATCGGCCCGGACGTCAAGGCGTTCACGAAGCGCGCCCTGCGCGACGCGTACGCCGAGAGGGCCGAGGGCATGAAGATGCGCTCGTTCGCCCAGTACTGGGCGGCGGACTACATGGCCCGGAAGCACATCGGCCCCGCGACGGCCGAGCGGCTCTTCGAGCAGATGGGGTACAACGGCGTCATCGGCGAGATGTTCGAGGAGCGCTATTCGGACGTCGTGTCCGCGCTCTTCGGCTGGGACGCCGAGAAGGACCAGAGCTTCAAGGCGAGGTTCGCCCGCGCCTTCGAGGCGGTCAACCCCGGGTGGAAGCAGCTCACCGCGGAGGCCGTGGGCTTCGCCGTCCCGATGGTCGCCAAGGCCGGGACGATGCGCGCCCTCCGCGCCATCGGCGGAGGGAACCGCTACACCGAGTACCGCGACACCGCCGCGCTCTTCCTCGACAGCACGAGGCACGGATCCGTCGGCCAGTGGCGCTACGGCGACTACCTCGTCGGGCACCGCCGCGCGCTCGAGGCGGAACGCCGGAGGCTCGCGGACGCCGAGAGCCGCAGGGCCGAGGCGATGCGCACGCGCCCGGGCGGGGCGGACGAGCTGTGGGACCGCGCCAACCTCACGCCGATCGACGAGGAGATCAGGAAGTACCGCACGGCCGCGGAGCGGATGGAGGACTACCACCGCACGTTCCTCGAGTCCGTCGCGCCGGAGGTCCGCCAGAGCGCGGACGCCGAGGTCTCCGTCCCGAACGCCGACGGCACGCGCTCGCAGATGAGCCTCTCCGACCACCTCTTCTCGCACAGGCAGTCGCTGGACGCCGCGCAGACGCGGCTCTCCGCCGCCGAGGAGAGCGGCGACTCCGCCGCTGCCGACTCCGCGCGCCGGGAGATCGAGCGCCTCGAGGCCGCCCACGAGTCCGTGATGGCCTCGCTCCCCGAGGACGTCCGCTCCCGCATCGACACCGCCCTCGACGTGGCTCCGCTCTCGCAGGCGGAGGCCGAGGGGTCCGAGGAGGAGTACAACCGCAAGGTCGTCGCGACCGCCATGCACGCCGCGATGGCGCGCTCCGCCGCGGCGAGGCTCGTCGACAGCGCCGCCCGCATGGGCCAGACGCTCGACATGTTCGAGAACCGGCAGAAGGACGAGACGAAGGAGGGCTTCCGCCGCATCGCGCACTGGGCCGTGAAGGTCGCGGGCGCGCTCGTCTCCGGCGACGCCGGGCTCCTCTCCGTCAACCCCGCGCAGTGGAACGGCGCGGACGTCGGCCTCCCGGAGGGGATCCAGGAGGCGCTCAAGCTCGGCTACCACAGGATCTTCGCGGAGGAGCTGCGCACCGAGCAGCAGGCGCGCTCCGCCGAGCCCGGCGCGGAGTCCATCCACGAGGCGTCGTTCGACGCCGCGCACGCCCGCGCCCTCGAGAAGTTCCGGCCCGTCGCCCGCCGCCTCATGGCCGAGACGCTCGCCGCGCACCAGGCGCGGATGTTCTCGCAGGAGGAGATCCTCGACATCGCGGCGATGGACGTCGCCCGCTCGCAGGACCTCGCGTTCGACGAGACGACGCGCGAGTTCGTCTCGCCGCAGGGCCGCCGCGTCACGTTCTCCGAGTTCCTCGACTCGAACCGGAGGGAGGTCGAACGCCTCCGCGACCGCGCCGCCGTCGCGCTGTTCGACACGCTCGTGGGCGGAAGCATCGACACGGGCCGCGTCATGTTCAGCCGCACGCGCGAGGACGCGAACCCGATCGTGGACGTCATCAACATCCCGTCCGACCTCCCGACGGCGGAGCAGGCCGTCGTCTCCATGCTCGCGCGGAACCTCCCCGGCATGAGGAACGTCCTGCGCGCACGCGAGATCGACCCCGACAAGCCCATCGAGGACCAGCTCGGGAGCCTCGGCACGCGCCAGGCGTGGCTCGACGCGCTCGCCGCGTCCGTGCTCCCGTCCGGCGAGACGGTGACGGGCGACGCCATGCGCACCGCGCTCGAGCGCGCCGACAGGGCCGACCCCGTCCTCCTCGAGGCGATCGCCCGCGACCTCGGCTTCACCCACGACGGCACGGACGCCGGCGTCGCCGCGCGCAACCGCCAGATCGTCGAGCTCGCCGTCCTCGCCCGGGCGTCCCAGGACCCCAACGTGCGCACGTACTCCAGGGCCGGGCAGTACGACCCGTCCGACTGGGCGTCCACCCCGTGGTCCGAGTTCACGACGGCGCGCAGGCGCGTCGACGGGCAGTGGGAGTACGTGGACGCCGAGGGACGCCTGGCGACCGCGGAGACCGTCGAGGACCTCGACGCCAGGATGGCCGAGTCCGGCGAATGGGCCCCCGCCTCGCCCCGCGTCATCTTCACGTCCGCGCAGCTCCTCCAGGCGTCCGACCCGATGACCATGCTCCAGTCGCTCCACCTGCTGAAGCGCTACAAGAGGGAGATGGCGAACTCCGACCCCGGACACCTCGACCCCCTCGCCCGCACGAACGAGGACGGGACGCCGATGTTCACCCGCGAGCAGGCGGAGCGGAGGCGCGAGACCGAGAAGAGGCTCGCCGCGCAGTTCGACGAGAACCACCATCAGCTTCGTCCGCAGCTCTATCTCCTGCCGGGCGAGAGCGCGACGGACACCGAGGCGATGACGCGCGCCGAGGCCCACATGAACGAGTGCCGCGACGCATGGTACGCCCGGAACGCCGAGGACGGCTACGTCACTATCGCGCACAACATCCTCCGCCGCGTGGGCGTCAGCATCCCGCTCGAGAGCAACGGCATATCGGTCGGCATGGTGAACGCGGACCTGCGCGGGAAGTACACGCTCTCCGTGAACGCCTTCCGCTCGCACCGGCGCTCCGGCGACATCTTCGTCCCGATCAACCACGAGACGGCGCAGAACTACAAGGCCGCGCTCCTCAACGCGACGCTGTTCGACGGCTACTTCCGCAACCGCCGTCTCATCGCGAACATCTTCGCGTCGGGGCTCCAGGACTTCATGAAGGCGGTCGACCGCACGCTCGTCGCCGCCGAGGAGACGGCGCGTGCGCAGGACGACCCCGAGCTCGCCAAGAACATCGCAAACCTCCGCGCCGCGACGACGCTCACGGCCGCCGAGCAGACGCGCCGCCCGACGGCGTCCACGTGGGCGCTCTTCGTCTCGGCCTTCGCGCTCTTCCAGACGGAGCAGCAGGGCAACGCCAAGAGCGTCCTCGGCGACTACGCTCCGGCGCTCAAGGCCGTCGCGCAGAACGTCCGCTCGCTCCCGCAGTTCCAGTCGTTCATGGCGGTCGTCGACCGCGTGTACGGCGGCACAGGCTTCAACCCGGCGCTGATCCGCGCCGCAGGCGGGCTCACGTCCGCGCGCGGGCTCGCGCGGCTCTACGCCCTCTACGCGCCGGAGTCCACGCCCTCCCTCGAGGAGGCGATCCGCAAAGCGCAGCCCGGCGGACTCTCCGCCGAGGAGTTCATGCTCCGCGTCCACACGGCGGGCAATGCGGCCCTCCGCGCAGGCGTGCAGCAGGCCGCCGAGGAGCGCCGCCGCGTCCAGCGCAGGCAGTACGCCCAGCGGCAGGCCGCGGCGCAGCAGGGGACGCAGCAGACCCCCGTGCAGGAGACGCCGGCTTCGCCGCTCGCGACCGTCGCCGCCGTGCAGGAGGCCGTCGCCCAGGCGGGCGACGCCGTGACGGAGAACGACGTCCTCGAGTCCGTGGGCGGAGCGGTGGAGCAGCAGGCCCCGGCGCCGGCCGCGCCCGCCGCACCGGCCGACCCCGTCGCCGATCTCCACGACCGCATGACGTCCGTGAACGCGAGGCTCGCCGAGGTGCGCGCCTCGATGGACGCGGGCGAGGCCGACGAGGCGACGCTCGACGAGTACCGCCGCCTGTGCGACGAGCGCGCCGCGATCTCGCGCGCCCTCGACGCCGTCACGGCGCAGAACGACGACCCGTTCCTCGACGAGGCGCTCGGCGCCCGCGACACGTTCGAGGACGACGGAGGCGACCCCGAGCTCGACCCCGTCGAGGACGACCTCATGTTCTCCATCGAGGAGATGTCGCCCATGCAGCCCGCGCCCGCCGAGGAGGCGAAGCCCAAGCAGCAGCGCACGGAGCTCCAGGAGTCCGAGATACGCGGGCTCGTCCCCGTGCTCGCGCGCATCGGGCGTCTCGTCGGAGGCGGCAACCTCGACCCGAACGCGACCGACATGGAGGCGCTTCTCCGCCGGTTCGTCCCCGGGATCCGCAAGGCGGACGTCGAGGCGGTCGTGCGCACGTACCTCGCGATGGACGCCAAGGCCCGCCAGGACGAGTTCGAGGACCTGTGGACGCTCCCCGACGAGACGGCGGACGACGAGGGCGCGGGCGTCGACGGGGGCGAGAGCTTCAACGACCGCTCGGTGCAGGCGCTCCGTTCGAAGGCCCTGGGCAACATGCTCGCCTTCGCGCAGCTCGTGAACCCGCACACCGGACGGAACCTCCAGGGCTTCATCGAGGACCTCCGCGCCACCGTGCGCACCGCGCTCGAGGGCGGCATCGGCGAGATGTCCGGCGCCGTGAAGGGCGCCCTCGAGTTCGTCGACCGTCTCGTGAACCCGCGCGCCGACCGCTCCGCGTCCGCCACCGTGCGCGACGCGAAGTACGTCGAGCTGCTCGACCGGTTCGTCTCCGAGGACAACGCGCCCGTCGTCGCCCAGTTCATCGACGCGCTGCTCGGCAGGAACGGCCCCGCCGTGAACCGCAAGGCCGCGTACCTCCTCGGCTACCTCGCCGCGATGCCCGCCAACATCCGCAGGCAGATGACGATGCTCATCTCCTCGTCCGCCCCGTCGCAGCCGACGCGGCTGCGCACGTACGTCCGCAGGGACGAGGGCCACGTGGGCGAGGTGACGTTCCTCATGGAGAAGCGCACGGGCAACGCCTCCGCGCTGAGCACGCAGGCGATCGCCGGCATGTACCAGACGCTCGCCGGGAAGACCGCCGCGCAGATACGCGAGGTCGCGAGCGCGTTCCTCGCCGACGCGAAGGCCGCCGTCGCGGAGGGCGGGTTCGACTCCAAGCTCGGGCTGTTCCGCCGGGGCGGGAGGCCGAGCCTCTTCGCCACGCTCGCGAAGATCGTCGGCAGGCACTTCGGCTACGACTGCCCGCTCGCGTCGATCCTCTCGTCCGGATCGGTCGCGGTGAACATCTCCCAGAACGCGGCCACGCACAAGTTCGTCCGCGACGCGTTCACGATGATCGAGCGCAAGTCGGGCGTCCCGTACATCTGCGAGACGTTCGCCTATGGCCTCAACCTCATGGCGGACTACGCCGGGAAGGGCGAGGCGACGCCGCAGATGGCCGACGCCGCGGCCGTGCTCACGTTCACGGCGGGCTCCGCCACGCCGGGCGCGGGGCACATGCAGCCGCTCGCCCGCACGTCGTCCACGTCACGCCGCGCCGACCAGATCGCCGTCATTTTCCGCGCCTACGAGGAGACGATGCCGCAGACGATCATGACGGCGGAGATCGACCCGACCCGCACCAGCAAGGCCGCGTCCTCCATCGCCGCGACCCTGCGCGGCGTCGAGCCCGCCGTGCAGGTGTTCATGGACCGCCGCGACGACAGCGGCTTCCGCAAGATCGCGGAGCGGTACTTCCCGAAGTTCGCGGAGCTGTCCGACGAGGAGAAGGAGAAGGCGCTCGGCGTGTGCCGCCAGGCGATGTGCTGGCCGACCGCCGCGCGCCAGTCCATCATCGCGAAGTGCATCTCCAAGTCCGCGTTCTCCGGCGAGATCTTCATGGGCTGCCGCACGTCCTACGACCTGATGCGCGACCTCGCGCCCGTCGAGGGCGAGTCCGCGGCGCAGACCGCGGAGCGCCGCGCCGCGGCCAGCGCGAAGTACGGCCCCCTCGCCGTCGAGCGCTTCCGCGACGACAACACGTTCTACGTGCCGGTGTACTCCGGCGACAAGTCCTCCGCGATCATACTGGCCGTCCCGCTCGCGAAGGAGTTCCGCGCCGAGGGCAAGTCCTACGAGGACGCCGCCCGCGAGGTGAGCTCCTGGATCGGCCTCGACCTCCTCGGCGTCGACGCGAAGCGCGCCGCCGTCTCGAGCCTTGAGGCCCCCGGCGTCGGCTTCATCGGCCTCAAGTACGACGAGAACGGCGAGCCGCTCGTTGACGAGGACGGGACCCCGCAGACGGGCGAGTGCCGCGTGAACATCGTCTGGAGCGCGGACGGCGGCAAGAACGAGTCCATGCTCGGCACGACCCTCGCCACCGGCTACGGCGTCGAGCAGCTCAAGCGCTGCGCCAAGGACCCGCGCTCGGCCACGCTCAAGTTCCACCTGATGAACGTCGGCGACACCGGGAAGTACGGGACGCACCTCTCGCTCCTCAAGTCCCTCGACGTCGCGCCGGGCGAGGAGTCCGGCGTCGACGGCACGGGCGACTTCGCGCAGCACCATCCGGCCCGCGTCCTCATGGACTTCATCCGCAAGCAGCGCTCGTCCGACTCGTGGGACTCGACGTCCGTCGTCACGGACTTCGACTCGATCAAGCTCGCGCTCGCGAACTCCAAGATGATGGGCGTCCGCGACGGCTCCAAGGTGAAGCCGCTCATGGAATATGTCTTCGGCAGGCTGAAGGAGCGCCTCGACAGGGGCGAGAAGCTCGCCGACTCCTACGAGGGCGACGAGCTCGACGCGCTCGTCGGCGACATCGACTGGGTGGACCTCGCCGTCCCCGCGCGCTCGAACGCGCACATGAAGATGTCCGACCTCCTCGACGGCGTGCGCATCGACGCGGTGAAGGGCCTCTCCGGCGCGGCGTTCAGCCTCTCCTACCGCGACAACGACCTCATGGGCTTCAGCGTGGCGAACGTGTCGCACACGTCGAAGACGCCCGGCGAGTACGGGCAGACCGCCCGCAACTACATGGTGGACGCGACGACCACCGCCGCGTACATGGAGCGCGGCTGGCACGCCGACGCCGGGCGGGCGGAGCCCGTGTTCACCAACCTCTCCGGGACGCTCTCGGCCGTGCAGGACCTCGTCGCCGCATGGGGCCTCGTCGCGACCGACATGGTGGGCAGGCCCGAGTCCGTCGCCTCCGCGCTGCGCGACTCCGAGGACGCGCAGGACGCCGCGCGCCGCGGCGAGCCGGCGAACGGCCGGTTCATGCGCGACATCCTCGCGAAGGCGCTTTCGACCGAGGTGAAGAAGCGCCTCAACATCCCGGTGCACGGCATCGACGCGCCGCTCGTCTCCAACATGAGCTGGATCGAGAACGGCCAGGTGAAGACGCACGGCACCTCGCAGATGTTCAGGGACACGCTGCGCGGCTCGCTCACGATCCCCGCGTCCGAGCGCGCGTTCTACCGCGGGCACCGGCGCATGGCGATCTGCAACGTGAACTGCACAGACGCGTCCTTTCGGTACGGCATGTACCTCGACGAGGCGAAGTTCGCGCAGACGTACGGATGCGGCACGTCCCGCCACGAGATCGTGGAGGCGCTCGACAGGGCGTTCACCGAGATCCGCGACACCGAGGAGCGGCTCCTCGCCGAGGAGGCGGCGCTCGCGTCCCGGACGAAGGAGGCGCGCAAGGCCGACCCCGGCGCGTACGTCGACTGGTCGGAGGCGCTCACCCTGCGCAGGAACCTGATGTCCTGCTTCATGGACCACCACGGGAACGACCTCGGCCAGCGCGTCCGCCGGTTCAACCTCACGACCACGGCGGAGGACGGGACGAAGCGCACCGTGGCCGCCGAGTCGCCCTGGTACGCCGAGGTCTCCTTCGAGGACCTGTTCACGGACCTCGTGAGGACCGGAGAGGGCAGGCCCACGTTCGACCGCACCGCGGTCTACTTCGACATGCACCTCGACAGGGACGGCGAGGGGGCCCCGGGACGCATCTATCTCGGCGGCACGATGTTCGGCCTTCCGCGCACGCCGTCGTACAACGGCTCGATGTGGCTCCAGACCGTGCGCGCGGGCCTGCCCGTCACGGAGTCCGGTGAGGAGAACGCATGGACGGCGGGGCGCGACGCGATGGCCGCCCCCGACCCGTACACGCTCCAGATCCTCGGCTGCGACCACGACGGCGACAAGTCGAAGCTCTACATGTTGCACGCCGAGGCCCCGACCGCGGCCGCGAACGGCAAGGCCGCGCGCGACCGCCACGCCGCGGCGAAGTACCTCGACCCCAAGACCCTGTTCACGCCCGAGGGCCGCGCGTCGCTCATGGAGCGCCGCAAGGACTACAGGACGAAGACGCTCCACGAGTGGCAGCTCAAGCCCACGGCGGCGATGCAGGCGAACAACACGTTCGTCAGGGCGCTCTTCGACATGTCGAGGGCGCAGCCCGTCATGGACTCCTCGGAGGCCGAGACGCCGTTCTTCACCGGGGACGTCATCGGCGACGGGACGAACCACGGCGCGGCCGCCGTCGCCACGAAGGCGTCGCTCGTCTACAAGGACCTCTGGGAGCAGGCGATCACGAAGAACCCTGGCGTGATCGCAAAGCCGCTCCTCGACGCTGCGTCCGGACGGACGGTCGGCGACCCGAGGACGGCCGCCCGCGTGGGCGACGGCGCGCAGAACGCCGCCGACGCGCGCGCCGTCGCGGTGTCCCTCGCCAAGGCGCTCCACTACGCGTGGGCGTCCGGGCTCTTCGACTCCACGCTGTTCCGCTTCGGGGCGGGCGCCGAGGGCTCGAGGCGCTGGCTCGACTTCATGCACCACATCGACGGCCTCTCCAACATGACGTTCGACGACATCAAGGAGCAGGTCTGCTCGCGCCTCGGCGTGACCGCCGGGATGATGGAGACGATCATCGCCGACATCATGAACCACGGCCTTGTGACGGCGGGCAGGGCCCCCGTCTCCGACCGGGAGTTCGTGGACGCCTTCGTCGCCTACGCGAAGGAGGTGAACGGCAAGGGCCCGCGCATGTGGATGAACCGCGCCGCGAACAAGGGCGACTTCGTCATGCAGCGCTTCCTCGACGGCATATTCGAGTCCGCGGGCGGCGCGGCGGCCTACTACGGCCTCCGGTACGACTTCGACTCCCGGCACTACGTCCTCGACCCGGCGGCGTCCGGCAAGGGCGCGGACTTCGTGAGGGCGATCCGCACGTCGGTGCAGGACTACGAGCGCCGCACGGGACGCACGGACGGCTCGCTCGTCGCCGACCGCCTCATCGACTCGCTCGTCCGCGAGTCCCGCACGGCGCACAGCGTGTTCAACGCCTACGCCCTCTACTGCGCAACGCAGGGCAAAGGCGCGGACGGGATGCTCCTCTGGTACGGCACCATCTCCGCGCTGAAGGCCGCGCGCCGGTTCACGGCGGGCGTCAACTACACGGACGCCGACCCGGCGTCGCTCAACGCCTTCTCCGAGCTGACACAGCGCGAGGACTACCTGAAGGGCCTGAGCAAGGAGACGGTCGCGTCGCTCCCGCCCGAGAAGGCGCGCCGGTACGCCATGATGAACGAGGCGGCGACGGCGGCCTACCGCCTCTCGTCCGCCCGCACGATGCAGGCGTACGCGGCGCAGTGCATCGAGGAGTTCGACGAGAGCTCCACCGACTTCGCCGAGACCGCCGCGCAGTCCGGCGGCCCCGCGAGCGTCCTCGCCGCGAAGCTGCTCGCCGCGCAGAGGCTCCAGAGGGGAGACAGGCTCCAGGGCGAGGCCAACGCGCAGATGGTCGGAAACGCCATCGCCGCGTTCCGCACCGTGAAGGGCGTCAAGGGATCGGCCATCAGCTCCGCGAACGCGCTCGACGTGATGCGCGCCTTCGCGACGGGCTCCGCCGAGTCGGTGCGCGGAGCGAAGCGCCGGAACGCCCCGCTCGACATGCGCCGCGGGCTCGAGGACATGTTCGAGCTCATGTACCGCATGGTGTCCGCGACGACCGCGCGGAGCGAGCTCCCCGTGTTCGCCTACTTCTCCGAGCGCGGCGACTCCGGCGCCCGCGGGTACTCGTCCGTGCGGTACTACGGCGACAGCGATGTCGTCCAGCCGTTCGGGCAGAAGCGCGACCCGGGCCTCGGGCGCATCACGCTCGCGTTCCAGGGCGTGACCGAGGGGCAGATGGACGAGCTGCGCGCGCTGTGGACGCGGACCGTCGAGGGGCGCGAGCTCGACTCGGACGGCGCGGTCGCCAAGGGCGCGAAGAACGTCATGTCGGGCGAGGCCGTGAACTACGGCTTCGCGATCTCCGAGGAGACGCTCGCCGCGTTCGAGCAGAGCGCCGAGTTCCGCACGTCCGGCCGCGAGATGGCGCAGATCAAAAAGCTGGTCGCCGAGGCCCGCTCCGTCCTCAAGGCGCTCGAGCCCGTGCTCGGGAAGAACCCGAAGATCGAGCCGTCCGCCATGTTCGGCCAGCTGCTTCCGCTCTACGCGTCGCTCACGATGCGCCTCGACCGCGTGCCCGACTCCCGGTCGACGTCAATCGTCGCCGCGATGCCGGGCGTGTACGAGGCGTGGGCCTCGGAGCTCGCGAGGCTCGATGCCGACTACGCGACCGCCGGAATCCTCCGTCTCGCGACCGCCGTGAACTTCGCGCCGCCCGTCCTCTCCGAGGAGAAGGGCGGCAAGGTCCGCATCGACGAGGGCGCCATGGCCGTCGAGGTGGCCAAGCTCGCCAAGGAGCTCCAGGTCAGCGGGCTCGAGGCGCTTCTCTCCGTGCCGAAGGGACGCGAGGCGCTGCGCCGCAGGCTGCACCCCGGGACGTGGTCGCAGTCCAACCCGGAGGGCAAGTACAACATCGACATCTTCGGGAACAACGGGCTCTTCGGCTCGATCCTCGAATACGTGAAGTCGCCCGTCCGCATCGACGAACGCGCGGTCGCGACGTCCGAGGAGGAGATCGAGGCCGTGCCGGCGCTCCCGGCCGAGGTGGAGCCGGCTCCCGTGATGGAGGAGACCACCACCCCGTCCGCGCCGGCGAAGGACCCGTACGTGCAGGATCTCGCGACGCGCGTCGGCGGGCTGTTCCGCATGTGGAACGGCGCGCAGGTCGTGTACGAGGGCGGCGACTCCTTCATCCTGAAGGCGCGGCTCGGCGGCTCCGCCGCGCTGCACCGCAACCGCGACGGCGTCGAGACGCAGATCCGCATCCGCGTCGTCCCGCAGGTCCTGTCCGACGAGGAGATGCTCGCCATCTGGGACACGAAATCGTGGCGGGAGTCGCACGCCAACCGCCGCGGAATCCCGATCGAGGAGATGAACCGCATACTCGACGCGCTGAAGACGCCGGAGGAGCGGCTTGCGTACCTCCGTGAGACGGGGACGCGCCCCGTCGGCGTCACGAAGAGCAACACCGACTGGGCGGTCTCCGCCCGCGAGCTCGGCGTCCTCTCCCGCGAGATCGAGCTCGAGCGCCAGGACGGGCACCCGAACGTCGTGTACCACGAGTGCTTCCACGCGGCCCTCGGGTTCCTGCGCGACGTCGGCACGTTCTCGATGGAGGACGTGAAGGCCCTCCAGCGCCGGTACGGCAAGTCGTCCGTCCGCGAGAACTGGTTCAACGAGGAGAAGGCGGCGGAGGACTTCAGGCGTTTCGTGGAGGACAACGTCGCCAAGGACGAGGCGACGCGCGGGATCTTCCAGAGGATCCTCGATCTCGTCAAGGCGCTCTACCACGCGCTCATCGACGGCGGGTTCTCGAGCGACGCCTACGACGCCGAGATGGCCGAGTCGCCGCTCGCCGCGATGATCCTCACCGGCACGGCGGAGCTGTCGCGCAGCGCGGAAACGGACGAGCTCGACAGCCTCATGGACGAGGCGCTCACCGACCCCGACGCAGGCCCGCTCCGCGCTTCGCAGACGGCGCCGGAGCCGGAGACCGAGGACGTCACCGAGCAGTACGCCAGGGCCATCCGCGACGCGGTGCGCCCAGGCGAGACCGTGTTCACGTCCGAGATCGCGCGCCGCACGGGGCTGGACGTCCGCGACGTGTGGTACACGCTCTACACCGCGTGGTCACTGGACGGCGCGCTCCCACTGTCGACGTGGCGCGAAAACAAGGGGATCGTGAACGAGCGGGACCCGGAGGACGTCAGCGTCACGAGGCCAACCGGGGACGAGGCGATGTACGCCGTCGAGGACGAGCTGAACCGCGTGTTCCCCGAGCGCATGAACGCGCCGTACTCGTCGTTCGACACGCTCGCGCGCTCCATCGGCATGGCGATACGCTCCGGCATGAGGGAGGCGGGCCTGGACGCCGAGTCCGCCGCCGTCCTCCGCACGTACGCGAACTCCTGGGGCAGCCGCAGGCTGCGCGGCGCCGAGCGCGCCGTCGCCGAGGAGGCCGTGAGGCGCGTCGCCGCGACGTACGGCGTCGAGTACCGCCCCGGCACGACCGAGCTCGACAACGCCGTGTTCAGCGCGCTCGTGGACGTGAACTCCATGATCCGCGACGCGAGAGGCGTCGACGGGCGCGTGCCCGGACCGATCGTCCACGGCGAAGGGCAGCGAGGCGCACCGTCCGAGACGCGCGACCCCGCCTTCGTCACGGCGGCCGACATGTCCTCCGCGATCCTGGTCGCGTGCGGCACGAGGCCGTCCGACCTCGCGTGGGCCTGCGCCCGCGACATCCGCCGGATGCGCGAGCGCTACCGCGGCTCCGACTTCGAGCAGGTCCTCGACAAGCACTCGCAGATCATGGACAGGATCGCCGAGGCCGACCCGACGATGCTGTGCGACGACGCGGACGCGCGCGAGGAGCTCCTCGGCGGCGCGATCCGCGAGGTGAAGAACGGGCTCGTCGAGATGGACCCGGACGCGACGGGGCTCGTCAAGTACCGCCTCGCCGACGCGGGGACGAGCAACGCGCCGTTCTTCGAGGAGAACCTCGCGCTCTACGCGAACCACGTGGACCGCAACGGCGACGGCAACCCGGACTTCCAGGCGGTCACGCGCCGCACGCTCGACACGCTCTACACGATCCTCGCCGGCATGAGGTACTGGCGGGCGATGGGCTTCGAGCCCGGTGACGCCGAGACGGAGACGCGGCTCGACGAGAGCGTCCCGCCGCCCGTGTCCGTCATGGACACCGCAGGGTACCTCGGGATCGAGGCGCGCCAGCTCCTCGACCGCGAGTTCGAGGCGGTGGACTTCTTCGACCAGCCGGCGTTCGTGTCGAACAACATCGAGTCGTGGCTCGAGTCCACCGTGACCAAGACCTTCGGGCAGGTGCCGGTGGGCGAGCACATGCAGGCGATGAACAACCGCCACGCCAAGCTCGTCCACAAGATCTCGGACGCCGAGAACTGGCTCGCCGCGTGCATGGGCATGAACGTCCTCCCGGGGCAGAGGCTCCACGCCGTCGAGACGGTGCAGGGCAAATTCGCGATGGAGCACGGCTCCGTCGTCCGGCGCGACGGCGGCGTGTACCGCCGGTTCGAGCTGTACAGGAACAGGCGCACGGACGTCGCGTTCACCGAGGACGAGGCCCGCATGGTGGACATGGTCCTCAAGGCCGACAAGGTGTGGGCGAACGGCGGGCGCAAGGTCGTCACGGGCGTGAACGAGATCCGGTTCTCCGTCGACGACCCGGCGGACGAGTCGTACTACTCCCGCACCCTCGTCGAGACGCGCTTCCTGTCGGGCCGCGAGTACAGCGACTTCGACCGCGCGCTCTACCGCATCGACCGCCAGCTCCCGCGCTTCATCGGCGACGGGCTGCGCGAGCGGTTCGTGCAGGCCGCGTGCCGCGCGCTCCGCGAGGCGAAGGCCAGCCCCGCGACGCGCGAGTCCACGACGATGACGACCGACTACGTGCTCGGCGAGCTCGAGAAGTCGGGCGTCCTCGTCGCGCACGAGACGCGCGTCCCGGGCCGCGACCAGAAGGTGCTCGACCAGGGCGTCCTCGTCCTCGACGTGGACGACATCGAGCGCATGTTCCGCGGGAGCACCGCCTACGCGAAGCTCAAGTCCGCAGGCCGCGACTTCAGCGTCGACGTCCACGGGCGCCAGGTCCACGTCCTCGACCGCGAGGCGCGCGTCGCACCGCTCATGGACGCGTACCGCGAAGCCTGCGAGTTTGTCCGGCAGAACCCGTGGCTCACCGACGGCGACGGCCGGTTCTTCAACAGCTTCCGCACGCCGCTTCCGTTCGTGCGCGGCTCCGGCGTCTTCATGTACAACGCCGTGCGCCGCGCCCGCGAGACCGCGAAGAGCCTCGCCGAGAAGATGAGCGTGGAGGAGGCGACGTTCCGCGAGATGATGTCCATCCCCGCGCTCGGCGAGAAGACGCTCGACGACACGAGCGACGCGCAGATCAGGCTGCTCGGCGCGGTGTACGGACTCCGCGACGCGGATCCGGAGGTGCTGCGGCGCAGGATCAGGAACAACGAGTACGCGAGGGGCACCGAGAGGTCGCGCCGCAGCGGGCTCGTCCTCGACGGCTCCGCGACCCTCCTCGACGTCGCGAAGGCGATCTACGACAGACTCGTCGAGGCCGCCTGGCGCGACATGGGCGACCCTGTGGTCGAGCGCGTGGGCGACCGCTCGTCGGTCGCGCGCATGATCGACATGTACGAGGAGAGCCGCGAGCGCGACGGCGCCCTCGCCGGCGCGACGGGCGTCACGGACGAGATGATGTTCAGGACGAGCGCCGTCCTCCCGGCGAACGCGCAGCTTGGCCACGCGATCCACAACGTCGTGGAGGGCGTCACGAACGCGCTCGCGTTCCGCTCCACGCTCGTCAACATGCTGATGACCCCGGACGCCGAGGGCGAGCCGACGTGCTACGCCGACCCGAGCGCCATCGCCGCCGAGGCGAGCGGCGTCCCGGACGCGGTGTGGGGCACGATCGCCCGCTGGTGGGCGAGGGCCAACACGCTCCAGTACGACGAGACGAAGACGGGCGTCGAGAACGCGCACCGCATCTACAAGCTCGTCCACGACCAGTTCACGGCGAACGGCGGATCGGTGAACAGCAAGGGCTTCGGCGAGCTGAAGGGCGAGGAGATGGACTGCAAGTCGATCACCGGCTTCCTCGCGCAGAAGGACGACAAGGGGGCCGTCCTCAACAAGCTCGGCGGAGGCTACGCCCTCGGCTACGCGAGGCACCTCCTCCAGTCGTCCCGCACGCTCGGCTCGACGGCGCAGCGCGCGGTCATCCACCGGTCGCTCGCGTGGTCGAAGGCGCTCTCGGTCAGCTTCTCGTTCTTCTTCCCGCTCGCGACGAAATGGGAGTCCCCGACCGGCGCCGTGGGCGCGATCGCGACCCTCGGGTCGAACCGCGCGCCCGACTGGCTGCGCGAGCACCACGAGCTCGCCTCGAGCATCCAGAAGCTGTTCGGCGGCAAGGGATGGATCACCAACGACTTCCTCGGGTTCCGGGACATCGTGAGGATGATGGACTCCAACGACCCGTTCCTCGCGGAGCTGAAGGGCTGGGCGCACACGCTCGGCGTCTCGCTCTCCGACTCGCGCATCAACCCGCTCGAGCCGCAGCGCTCCGTCCTCCAGAAGGACGTGCGCGCCCTCGTCGAGATGACGCGCGACAAGTTCGGCGCGACGACGGCGGCGAGGCTCGACTCGATCCTGCGCACGGTCCTCCTGCGCGGCGGTGACAAGGCGTTCACATACGCCCTCAACGCGACGAAGCTCGCCACGGTCGCCCAGATCTACATGAAGCTCCGGCAGGAGGCCCAGGCGCAGGGCCGGGCGTTCGACCCGGTGCGCGACCTCAAGCGCTACGTCGGCTACATCAACGCCGAGATCGGCGGCATCGACCCGCTCCGGTACGCGTGGGCGCACCCGATGAACCGCGGTCTCATGTCCATGCTCATGTTCTCGTGGGAGTGGACGCGTGGCGCGTGGGAGGCCGGCGGAGGCGGAGCCCTCGAGGACTTCATCCTCGGCGGGCACAACGTCACGGCGGAGGAGAGGAAGTACATCGTCGGCCGCTGGGTCCGCATGTTCGGCGCGGTGATGATCGGGGTGCCGATGATGGCACAGCTCCTCATCAAGGCCGCCGCGCTCGCGCTCGGCCGCGACGATGACGACGACAAGTGGTGGACGTTCCAGAACGAGGACAAGGCGAAGTGGACGGCGTTCGACCTGACGCCGCTCATGCGCGCGGTCGCGGAGCGGTTCCCGGCCGTCGCCCAGTGGAAGGCGGAGCACCCCGTCCTCGGAGCGGCGCTTCCGATGTATACGGGCACCGACCGGGCCAACCGGGCCCACGGGAACCTGTGGTTCAACCCGGCGACCGGGAAGTGGGAGACGAACGGACGCCGCTACTACATGCACTTCGGCAAGCAGGGCTGGGAGTTCCTCCGCTGGTTCACGGACTGGACGGGGCAGCTCTTCTCCAAGCTGTCCATGCCGACCCAGCGCATGCTGGAGGGCGTATTCGGACGGAGCCTCTCGTGGCTCGACCGCGAGCTGCCGTGGGCGAAGCAGGGGCCCGTGGAGCGCTGGCTCAACCCGTCGCTCGACTCGGCGACCGCGAACATGGTCAAGGCGTTCCTGCCGTTCACCCTGACGGGCTTCACCGACAAGGGCGACGCCGGGTTCCTCTCCGCGTTCGGGCCGATCCAGATGGGCGCGTCCGACTCCGCGACGCAGGACAGGCTGAAGGCGATACTCAAGTCGTACGCCTTCAACGACCGCCGCGGCTACGCGCCCACGAAGCTCCCGCGCACGAAGGCCGGGAAGTTCCGGGTGGACATGGCGGCGCGCGACGCCGACGTGAACCGCCTCGTGCGCATCGCGAAGCTGAACGGCGCGACGGAGAAGCAGGCGCTCAAGCTCATCGACAGCGCCCTCGGGGACCTCACGGCGACGATGTACAACGACCTCCTCGAAGCGCTGCCGCAGCGCGTCGACGGAGACTTCGACGCCGCGCGCGTCGCGAAGGTCTGCCGCGCCATGAGCCGCCTCGGCCGCACGCGGAAGAACATGGTCTCCGCCCTCGAGGGACGCATGGAGAAGCGCAAGGCCCAGCTGCCGCCGGACCTCCGCGCGCTCTGGAGCGACCTCATCCGGCAGGGGCTCGAGGACGGGTACGCGAACCCGAAGAGGAGAAAGGACTACTGACATGGAGGAGAAGCGCGACAGCTTGGCCGGTGGCCGATCGAACGGCTATATCAAGGACTCCCAACTTGGCGACATGGTCTACCAAAGCATACCCGGGCTGCCGAGTCTGGGCAAGTTCCCTGTCGACGGCTTTGGCGGCATAACCATAACACAGCAAGATGTGGACAAGCATCCCGAGGCCCAAGGGCTTCATCCAGGGTACTATCGACCGAGCCATGACGTGCCGGTCCCGTGGACGCAGCAGGCTGACGGGTCTTTCGCGAGACCGGCCATACATGTCAGCATGGACCGGCCGGTCCCCGGCAACATCATCTCCGACGTCAACTCGTGGCTCGGCGGGTATGATGAACAGACGGGCCACTCAGGGCGGTTTGGCCGGTTCGACTATGCCGCCTTTGCAGCTGACCAGAGACGCAAGAGACAGCCTGACTCCTTGACTCAGCAGGATGCCAAGGGCGGCGATCCCGACCGCTTCAAGCTATCGAGGAACTTCCTCGCGCAGGACAAGGTGCCGGACTCGCTGTTCGGGTTCGCCATCGTGAGCCGGAAGGAGGACTACACCGAGGAGGACCTCGCGTTCTTCAGGGAGCACCCCGAGGCGGGCGGGTACTACGACCTCGGCGACGGAGGCGGGGACGAGCAGGGCACCCTGGAGGGCGGAGACACCCTGGGCAGCGGGCCGGACGCCTACGTGAAGCGCGTCAACGCCGCCATCGCCGACGCGGTGCCGTTCATCAAGGAGCACGAGGGCTTCCGCGGTACGGCCTACCGCGACGCGGTCGGGAAGTGGACCATAGGCTACGGACAGACGGAGATCGACGGGCGCCCCGTGAGGGAGGGCGACACGATCACGGAGAAGGACGCGTCCGCGTTCGTGGAGCGGCGTGCGCGCGAGAACGCCATCGCGCTCCACCGACAGAACCCGTGGACGGAGAACCTGTCGCAGGGCGCGCTCTCTGCCCTGTATGATGTCGCGTACAACCTCGGCGCGAAGGCACTCGACGCCAGTCGCTCCCCACGCCTCAACTCCGAGATGGATGGCGCGGACATGGACTACGACTCCGTCGTCTGGCGTGAGCTCCCCACCTACACGTACGCGGGCGGGAAGGAGCTGAGAGGGCTTGTCAACCGGCGCAACGACGCCTTGAAGAAATGGAGGGACCAATGAAGAGACTCATCCTGTTCGCCATGCTTCCGTTCGCGGCCTTCGCGAAGACGTGCGTCTACGACGTGACGATGCACCTGCGCGTCCCGGCGATCGTGGACAACATGCAGTCCCTCGGGAGGCGCGTCTACAAGACGCAGCTCCTCAAGGGCCAGATGACCGTGAAGGACACGGACCGGGAGCCGGACGTCACGTTCACCACGCTCGAGAACCGTTCGCACAAGGTGGGTCTGCGGTACGTCTCCTACGACGTTGGAGTGGACAAGGTCGGCTGGCACGCCGTCGGGGACAACCGGACGGGCGTGTTCAGGAAGGCGAGCGTGTTCCTCTCCGTCGAGGCGACGCCGAGCTACGCGCTCGCAGACGGCGAGGACAACACGCTAATCCTGACGCTGGCCGGATGCGGCGCGACCGACAGGGCGATCTCCGGCTACGCCACCGGGCAGCTCGGGTGCGGATGCTACGCGTACGGGCACGTGAGCCCCACGAGGATATACGGAACCTGCACCGTCGTCGACACGGCCGCGGTATGGGGAACGTGGCGCGCGAGGAAGGTAAAGGAGTATCGACATGCCAAGAAATAGGGTTCCCGAGAGCGTCTCGATGGAGACGCCGAATGTGAGGAAGGTCGAGGAGAGGAGACGGCGCGAGATCGCGGCGGAGGACCGCCCGAGCATATCGGCCAACACGCCTGCGGCACGACGGGAGAAGGCGAGAGTCAGCGAGGAAGCGCGTCTGTCGACCGGCGTCCGCATACCGTTCACGGACATCCGTGTCGGTGCCGTCCCGAAGGAGCGGTGGGACAGGATGACATGGGAGGAGGAGCGGGGCGCAATCGTACGGGCTGCGCAGCAGGGCATGGAAGCTGGAGCTACGGCCGCCATGGGAGCACCACCGACGAAAACCCCAGGGCTTTTCATAACCCGACACAACACGTCCAGCCGAGCCTTGATGGACATCGCTAAAGACGGGGGCCTACTCATGCCATCGCTCGCCTCCCAGCGAGTCAGCGGTAGTACGCTGAGCGATGTTTCTATACTGACCAGAAAACCAGAATCGCTTCCATCTCGACGGCTGACTTTTACGTCAGACTCACGAAGCGCAATAATGGATGAACTGCGCGAAAGGATGATGTATCACCCGACGGAGTCCTCCGCTTTAGAGTCTCTCGCCCTGCGTGACTATTACGGTGATTTAGCTTTAGACCCAAAAAGGGCAAAAAGACTGGGCATCGGTCGGGTTGTCTCTGTCGGGGGAGAACGCGAGGCTCGACAGTTTCTACCGGAAGCGCCGGGTTTCTATACCGAGACAAAGGTATATGATAGGGTTCCTCTGTCTGACACTGTCGTTCTGGTCGACCGCGACGCAACATCAGCAGCTGCCGCGCTGAACAACCATCAAGCAAGACAAAAACTGCGGGCATTGGGGGTCAGCGTCCCGATACCCGATCTGGTGGAGCAACGAAAAATGCAGACAGATGCCATGAGAGCTGCGGAATCTGCCGGAGCGAAGGTGATACCTTACGGGAAAGGGCTGCCGGTTCCAGACAAATGGACCGCCATCCGGGAGTCAGGAATGGTTCACCAGGACGCCAAGGGCGGCGACACGCGCTCGGACGCCAAGGGCGGCGACACCGGCCCCGCGGAAGATGAATCAATTCCCGAACCCGGCGGGGCTTCCGTTTCTTCACCCGCCGGGGGAGGGCCCCGCATCGTCATCAACCCCTCGACCTTCCGCAACGAGAAGGACGCCCTGTGCGTCGCGTTCAACGAGGCGTTCCGCATCGTCATGGAGGAGACCGGGTTCGACCCCGTGTCGGAGCCCACGGAGGAGCAGCGGAAGTTCTTCAGCGACACCGCATACCGGGACGACGAGCTTCAGCTCAGACGCACGATCCTCGCGCGCATCTGCACGTTCGACACGTCGGTCAAGGATCCGACGGACGGGCAGCTCCAGGAGGCCGTGGAGTTCCTGCGCTCCGTGCTCGAGGCCGGGTACCCGCAGAACGCGGAGGAGCAGCGCATGGTGCAGCGGATCCTCGACGTCCTGTCCAAGGTCCCTATGGGGCAGCGCGGAGGCCGCAGGCCCGAGGCCCCGCACGGGACGGGCACGCCGGAGGAGACGCGCGGCGACATCGCGGGCGGCAGCGCGGACCGGACGGAGCAGGACGACAAGCGCATCCTGTCCGCCCGCGGGGCCGTGCTGCAGGACCCGAGACAGGACGCGGAGGGCCCGGCGCTCGCCGCCAAGGCCAGGTACGAGGAGCCGGAGGTGAAGCGCGGCGACATGAACGTCGCGGAGGTGCAGAACCGGAACGACCTCATGGCGGGGGCCGCCGTCCTTCCCGACATGAGGCAGGACGCGGAAGGCCCCGCGCTCGCCGCCAAGGCCAGGTACGAGGAGCCGGAGGTGAGGCGCGGAGACATGAACCGCGCCGAGGTCCAGGACGCCGGCAACTTCACGGCGGACAACGCGATCCTCCAGAACCCGGAGTACGACGCCGAGGGCCCGGACGCCGTCATACGCAGGAAGCCGGACGGAGAGCCCGTCCTATAGGTCGGCGTCCGTTATGCCGAACTCCGAGCGGAACGCGGCGACGTCGTTCGTCGTCACGTTCCCGCGGACCATCAGCTCGAGGAGCCTCATGGCCATCGCGTTCACCATGGAGTGACGGTAGATCTGCGCGTCCGCCCCGACGGGTATCGTCGACGTCGGCGTGTGGTTCTTGTAGAGAATGATCTGGTGCCGGTAGTCGGTGTCGTCCTCCTCGCATCCGGCGGAGAACGTCGTCACCTTCTTCTCGTCGTCCTCGGTGAACGTCATTACCGGCACCCTGTGCGCCAGCGCGTACCGGTACGCCTCCTCCGCCGACACGCCGTCGGTGACGACCCTGCCGTTCCGCACCACCGTCGTCCCCATGAACTTGAGGGTGTTCGCCTCCCCGTTCTCGCCGGTGCCGAGCTGCACGGCGTTCGGGGCCTTCGCCTTCGCCGAGCGGCCGACGGCCACCGCGGACTGCGCGGTCGCCTTGGCGTCGTAGCCCGCCGCGATGGACGTCTGCCCGCTCGCGACCGTGGCGTTCCCGGTCTCGATGTCTTCGCCAGGGTGCTGCGCGCCGCTCCCGATGGCAATGGCGTTGTTGGCTATCGCCTGCGCGAACCATCCGACGGCGATGCCCTGGCTCTTGGACGCGTTGGAATGGTCGGTCGCGTCGGACTCCGCCCCGATCGCCACGGACACCGAGCGCGCCACGGTTCCCGTCGGCAGCGCCGCGGGGTCGACGGCGGCCTTGGCGTTCTTCCCGATCTCGACGGCGACGTTCTGGTCGAGCCCGTCCTCCGTGAAGAACGAGATGCCGGGTGGCACCTCGATGGACCGGCCGATGCCGGCGAGCGACATGACGGTCTCCACGAGCTCCGCGTTGTTCGTCGAGAAGTCGACGGAGGTGACGACGGGAGTCGACTCCCGGAGATCCTTGTACTGCACCGTCGCCCCGATGGAGACCGCGGCGAGGGCGACCAGCGTCCCGCCGAGCTTCCTCCAGACCGTCTCGAAGGCGCGGTTCGTCTCCGCGACCGTGCGGTCGCGCGGGAGCTCGAGCCCCTTGAGCGGCTCGCCCTTCTCGGGGACGGAAGCGTCCGGCTCCGGACTTGCCGGAACCGGACGCTCCCCCGCGTCCATGAGCCACAGGCTCACTTCCGCTCCGGTGCCGCCGCGGGCTCCGCGGGCGGCTTGGCGGGCGTCGTCTGCGCGATGACCTCGGCCTGGAGGTTCGTCGCGATGAGGCACGCGCGGAGGGAATCGCGCTGGATGCGCAGGAACTCCTGTTCGAGGAACGGGAGCCGCTGGAATCCGGGCGAATCGAGGAAGCCGTCGACGTCCGCATGGCGCTTCGCGAGAATCGCGCGGATGTTGTCGACCTCCTCCCTGCTGGCGGCGGGGCACTTCTGCCTCACCTCGTCCACCGTGATCTGCGGTGCCGCGTCCGGCACAGCCGGTGCGCCGTACGGATTGTGCTTCTGTTCGTTGCTCATTCTGTTCTCCTTTACTTTGCCTTGCCAAAGCTGTTCTTGGCGCGGAGCGCGAAGTTCACCCTCTTGAGGCGCTTCGACTCCGCGGCCGTCCTCTTGTCCTTCGATCGGAGGCGCGACTGCTCCGCGCGGAGTGAGGCCTTCGTCCTCCCGTCGAACATACCCTTCGCCGACTCGGGCGTGTGCATCTTCTTTCCCCAGCTCATGGCTCGGCCTCCACGATGGCGCCGAGGACGTTGCCGCGATCGCCCTGCACGCAGATGCACTCCACGAGGGCGAGATCGAGGTCGTACATCCAGCTCCCGAGGCGGCGGACCAGCTCGCCGTGCGGTTCCTTCTCGTTCGGGGCCGCCATCATCAGCATGAAGTGCGTGCCCCGCGGGCCGCATCCCTTCTCGCGCCACACGTCCTTCGTCGAGGTCTTCCACCCCTTGGGGACAGCGCAGCGGAGCCTTATGCTTCCGCTCGAATGGCGAGGGACGGGTTCCACCTTCGTCCCGCACACGAGTTCGATGTAGTTCTGGCTGCCGTAGCAGTACTTCGGTTTCTTTTCGCTCATTGCCTATCCTTTCTCTTTGCCGTTAAAATGACACCTCCACCCCGACCGTGACGCCGAGGCCCTTCGTCTTCCCGCGCTGCTTCCCGCGCTGCTCGACGCGCACCACGGGGGCGACGGACGGGGCCTTGCACCTCCGGGGCGCCAGGGCACCCTCGGGAACCTCGTCCCAGTCGGGCCAGAGTAGGTTCCTCTTCGGCTTCCGCTTCAGCATGATGTCGTCGGCCTCAGTCATCCGTCAGCAGCTCCTTGAACCACCTGTGCAGCCCTACACCGACGTCGCTCATCCAGCGTGACCACGCATGGATGATCCACAGGACGGCGAAGATCGGCCACAGGAGCATCGAGATGAACACGCCGATGTCGTCGCCGGTGGACTGGCCGCGCGCCGACCACGGTTTCCCGTCGATGAACGACAGGACACCCGGCGTCGCGGCCGCGCCGACGACGTACACGCCGATGCAGATCCACCGCGTCATTGCTGCGTCCTCCTCTTGACCTTGTCGATCAGCCGGTCAAGATACCACCTGGCGGACAGAAGTGACCGGACGGGCTCCTTCTCCTCGTACCGCCACAGGTACTTTATTATGTTCGCCACGCACACGACCTCGTCCGGCGGCTTCCCGACGACGGCCGAGTCGATGGCGGCGATGCACTCCACCTCGCCCTTCGTGTACCGGTGCGGGTGGTTGACGTTGTCGTCCTTCGGTGCGGTCTTGGCGGGGCGCTTGGGGTATGCCTTCTTCGCGCTCATCCGTGCCTCCCTCCTGCGAACGCCGCGTTCGCGCTGTCGGCCTGCGACGCAGGCGACGGCTCGAGGGCGAGCTCCATCTGCCTCGGGTCCTCCTTCGGCTCCGTCTTGCGGGGCCCCAGCTTCTCCTTGTACTCGGCGTTCAGCTTCTCGAGCTTCTCGATCGAGACGCTCATGTCGATGTACGCCTGCGCGAACCGGTTCATCGCCTCGCAGGCCGCGTCGATGAGGAGCCCCTGCGCGGTCGCCGACTCGCAGCGGCGCAGGTCGTCCCAGAGTCCGCCCACCTTCAGGTAGAGCTGGCTCACCTCCTGGTGATGCTTGGCGAGTTTCGGGATCTCGTCCCGGAACTCCGTTATCAGTTCCTGCATTTTCATCTGTGCTTCTCTCCGTTGTACTTCTTCACGTAGCGCGAAGGCTTGAACGCAAGCCTCCACGTTTCGACAAACTCACCTGTCGGGATGCGCTTGCGCCAAGGCGTCCACCTGAACACCCCGAACCCGACGATCTTCGTTCTCGGCCGGGAGACGATGAGCCGCCACAGGCCGTCGAGCGCCCTGTCGGTCTGCTTCCGCGTGAGCCCGCTGTAGTGCATGAGCCACACGCGGTCGTCCTCTCCGGGCACCCACCGCTTCGCGATTCCGCTTGTGTTGATCTTGGACTTCACCTTATGTCTCCTGATGGCGCGCATTGTATCACATCACCGTCCTCGGTGTCAAGTGACTTTTTCATCCGCGCATCGCCTTGCGGAGGTACGACTGCCGGTTGGCCTCCTTGGCCTTCTCGACCCGGCACTCCGCGCAGCACCGCGCGCTCGAGTACATCGTCTTGACCTCGCCGCACCGCTCGCACCTCTTCTGGACGTACTTCCCGCGCCGTGCCGCGTAGGCGTCGAGCTCCGGCGGGAGCCTGCCGAGTATGCGCCCGGTGTTCGGCTCGACCTGCGTCACGCGGTCGTCGAACAGGTTCAGCATCAGGTGGTCCTTCTGGTGCGTGATCTCCGGGACGAACCCGAGGACGCGCCAGCACCACTCCTGGATGAACTCCTTCGCCGTCCACTCCTTCGCGAGGGCCCACGGCATGTCGCTCGGGCTCGGTATGCAAAGATGGTTCACGACGTACGGGTTCGGCATACGCTCGACGTTCGAGCGCGGCGCGACGCGCGCCGTCAGGATCTTCACCCTGAGCCCCGCCTTCACCATCGCCGTCATCAGCTTCACCATCGGCATGACGGGGGCGCCGATCGAGCTGATGCCCTTCCATCCGTCGTAGACGGCGAGCGTGCCGTCCAGGTCGAACCCGTACCACGGGGTTCCATTCGCTCCATGCGTATCGCGTTTCACATTGCCTCCTTTGTCAGATCCCTGAACCTTCCGCACGGGAGCAGCCCCTCGCGGAAGCAGTCGTAGTCGCCCTTGAGCGACCGCCACAGCCGCCTGTACCACGGGACGCCGACGGCCCTGTCGTGGCCCGAGGCGAGCGAGCACTCGAGCTCCTGCGGAATGAAGCCCCTGGCGTAGGGGCACACGTCGGTCCCGACCATCACTTCGCCTCCCACGTATGGTTCGTGACCACGCCGACGTAGCAGCGGAGCGGCTCCGACCAGTTGAGCTCCTGCCCGCACCGGGGGCACACGACCGTCTGATGGACGCTCGTCCACGCGTTGAGCTGCTCCGGCGTCACCGACACGAGATCGTACAGGTTCGGCGGCACGTTGGTCGTGATGTAATCTATGATGCCCCGCGGCACGTCGTTCGTGATGTACTTTATGATGTCCTCCGGCACGACGGGTTGCGCCGGCGTGAGGTCCCACCTCGGCTCGGCCTTCGGCGGAGTGCGCCGCCTCCACATGAGGCGGTTCGACCCCGGCACCGGTTCCTCCTCGTAGCCGAGCTCGGCCATCCTCTCGATGTGGTGGCACACGGTGAACGTGCTCCCGATGACGGCCGCGAACGCGACGCCGATCGCACCGAGAATGACCAGCCAGAACCTGAAATCGTCACTGTCCATTTCTTCTCTCCTTCTGCTTCCTCGCCCTGTAGAGGACGAGTCCATACTTGCACATCGGGCCGCGTCCGCTGTTCGGCGCGGCGCGGAGCGGACACCACAGGGTCTTCACGCTCCACTTCTCGCACTTGTCGCACCGGGGCGTGTCCGCCCGTGCGCCGGGGAGCTGGTCGAGGCCGCGCTCCATCCCACGGACGGGTCGCCCGACCGGGCGCTTCGGCACGAGATCGTCGGGTTCAGTCATGCCTGATCCTCCGCATTTCGCGCACGTCCGCGCCCGGGTGGTCCTTGAGAAACGCCTCCAGCGCCGCGTGGCACGTGTCGGCGGCGACCGCCGTGCTGCCGTACTGCGGGTTGCCCTCGGCGTCGGGGGTCTCGTAGTCAATGCTGAAAGTCCACATCCTTGCCTTCTCCCCATATCCAGTACCTGACGCGCTTGTTGACGTTCGTCTGCTCCTCGCGCCCTGCCTCGTAGTAGAGTATCTCGATGCGGTGGCAGACGCCCGTCGGGTAATGCTCCCTCGCGTCCCATCCGTAGAGGCGGATCCGCGCCTCCATCTCGGCGCAGCACTCCTCCATCGGCGTAGCCCAGCACCAGGTGCGGTAGCCGAACCGGTCGCCGTGGTAGAGGTCGATCATGTAGGTGCTCGTGCACCCGCAGACCACCAACGCCGCAATCAAAAAACAGCTTTTTCATGTCACTCCTCAAACGTCGACGACGGCTATGATGTCGGAGACCCTGACGAGCCGGTGCACGACGCCGTCCAGCATCACGCGCCTGCCCGCGTTCGGGTCCTTCACGACGACCGTGTCGCCCACTCCGAAATCCACGTTCTCGTCCCGCCCGACCGCAACGACCGGGAAGTCGTGGTGGAACGTGCCAAGACGGCGGCTCACCACGATGCCGCCCTCCACCGTCTCCAGCTGGTCGTCCAGCAGGAGCACGAACCGCTTCAGCGGTCTAAGGTGTCTTCTCTCCTCTGCCATCTCGCTCTCCGTAGGGCCCGGGGCGGACTGGCCGCCCCGGGCACATCAGCTTACTTCTTGCACTTGCCGCCCTTGCCGCAAGCCTTCTTCGCCTTGCCGCCCTTGCAGGCCGCCTTTGCGGCCTTCGGATCGACCTTGGCCTTCGCTGCCTTGTTCGTCGCCATATCGCACTCACCTCCTTTCCCCACGTCTTCGGGGGAGGCGACGGGGGCCTCTTCAATGTCGAAATACTCCTTACGTATGCGCTCGATGGACCCGATGAGGTCGTCCATCCGCATCGCGGCCTGCATGGCCGGGAGCTCGCGCATCGCCTCGGCGTAGTGCGCGGCGGCCCAGTCCGCGTGGGTGGGCGCGGTCCCGTCCTTGATGCAGCGGAGCGCGTCGATGAGCGCCTCCTCGCCGTGCTGCTCGAGCATGAGCCTCACCTCGCGCGCCACGCAGTCGCCCAGCCCCACGGCGAAGTGCTCCTCCGCCCGGACGAGCGCGCCGACGGCGTACCACAGATGCGAGGCGTACCCTGCCCTCACCTCAACGAGGTTTATGTAGGCGGTGCATACGCACACCATGTACTCATCCGGGCGCAGGTCTTCGCCCCCGCCCACGAGGTGCGCCCTGTGGTACAGGGCGGCGGACAGGTGCTTCACCGCGCACTGCGGGCACCCGGGCGTCATCAGTTCGTCAACAACTTCCATCGTCGTCTCCTTCCTTCTCATCGTCAAACGAGATGTCGAACCCCACCGTGAGGAACGACCTCAAAGCGAACGCTATGCCGCATACGACGGCCACGATCGCGATCAGCGCGACCAGCAACAGCTGCCACCAGCTCACTCATGCCTCCTTACGGGCGGAAGTCCGCCCTGAAACACCATGACGAGCGGCTGCTTGCCTTCGTTCTTTTTCTTCTCGGGGTCCTCGCCGTCGAGGTTGGCCACCGTGCCCGCCTCGGAGAGACCCGTGAGCGTGTGCTCGACCTTGGCCGCGGCGGCCCACGCCTCGGTCGCGGACTTGACGCTCGCCTCGTCGTGCTCGAGCTTCTCCATCGCCTTGTTGCGCAGGGTCTTCGCCTGCTCGAGCTGCTCGGTCACGATCTGCGTCCGCTTCTCCGCGCGCACCTTTGCGAGCTCCATGACGCTCTGCGTCTGCCGGGCGGCGAGCTCCTGCTTGAGGAGCCGGTCCCAGCCGAAGTTGTACGCCCAGATGGAGACGGTGCGCTCGGGCACCCCGACGAGCACGGCGACGTCCTTTATCGCGAGGCCCTCGGTCACGTAGGCGACCATAGCGGCCTTGCGCTTCTCCGCGTCGGCGTACGACGGGTAGAGCTCCGCGACGGCCTTGTCACCGTCCGGGTCGCCCGTCAGCTCCGCCGCCGTCGACTTGAGCAGGGCTTCGCGGTTCTCCGCCACCGACGCCTCGGTCGGCGCGGGAGGGCAGGACGCGCTGTCCGCGAGGACGACCTCGCCGATCGGGGTGCCGTGCTCCGTGAGGAGTATGGACTCGTTAGGGTTGTCCATGCAGCCTCCTCGCGTATTCCGCCATGAGCAGCGCCTCGCAGATGCCGTCGTGCGGCTTCTTGCACTTGGGTGTCCTACGGAGGTCGACGCCGGGGAAGAGCCTCTGCGCGACCTCGATGGACGTGTTCTTGTCCGACGTGCAGGAGAACTCCTTCTTCCACTTCTGCGGACG
>Ga0326513_10000214_pt1 | contig 46569 bp, 59 predicted proteins | sample 2_2465_0518_D_FD_203654 | JGI IMG/M metagenome (GOLD analysis project Ga0326513, IMG submission 203654) | Bovine rumen microbial communities from UC Davis, California, United States - 2_2465_0518 | ecosystem: Host-associated > Mammals > Digestive system > Stomach > Rumen | place: USA... | reverse complement strand
TTAATTTTACTAAACCTCTTGGAGTTAATTTTAAATGTTGAAGAAGCATTTTATACCACATTCCTTCCTGGTAATTATTTGGTTCTCCCTTCCAATTAAAATTATGATGAAATTCTTTTGCCATGTCCGCCCTGAACTCTGAAGACATATTCCAGAAAAATGTATTAACTATTTGTCGTCTTTTTCTAGGTTCCAAATTATTCCATTCTTTTATTGTCATCGATTCTTTATTTTCTTATTAAAAATCTTATCGGCTAAACTATTAAACTCCTTCCAAACTGCCTCATGATAATCTGGATTTGAATAAGGTCCGTTTGAACATATTGCAGTCTGATAGGCTTTTCGTAAATGATTCTGAATATCCCTCTCAATTGAATTTTTCCTATACTTTGATAATTCAGAAATTTCCATTTTACAAACTAAGTATTTTATTAACAATTTTATCTATTAGTTGCTGAGATAAAGAATGGTCATTGTACTTATTTTCCCAGAGACTGACTAAGTTTTTACTACACCTTACTTGTTCTAAAGTCTCACAGGAATTTATTACTTTCTTAACCCATTCAAATTCGGCCATTTTCTTTTCTTTCTTTTTCTTATTGAATAGCCAAAACATAATCTCAATCATTTTTTTAAATTAACATCAGATATAAGGAAAATAACGGGATGTGGTATAAGAAATTTTACTTTCCTACACATCCCGTTAGACTAAATTTACTATTTAAGAACTTGTTTAATTTCCCTTATAGAAATACCTGGCTCTACTCTCATCTTGTAGGGCCATCTCTCGAATATCAAAGGAACATGAAGTACTTTAACATATCTCCACAGGATGAGAAATTCAGCCACTTCGTTTCTTTTTGCACTCCTGGACCACTTGATAAATATCCAATCCCTCACCTCTTTGGGAGGAATCTTTTTTCCAAATAGTCCATGTAAGATTTCTACGAGTCTCGAAGGTTTATCATTTATATATCTGGTAATATATCTCTTTATTCCTTCACGTAAGAAATCCCAAGTCTCCCTCTCTATATATTTCATTTATTTATTGAGTCCTCTGTTATTGGGGAATATGGAACTACTGTGCATCCCCCAATAAACTCCTCAATAGTCCTGCAATTTGTATAAGACATGGCAGATTTTAAATAGTCTACCATATTATTAACCCAACCACTTAAAGTGTGTTGAACTGGAAGATACTTAGTAATGCCCTCACTGGTAGTTGTTTTAGAACCCTTCAGTGCAATTTGACCATCTTTAGAGGCCATTCCATAGAATTTAACCTGTATATCTAAGTTACATTCATTTCCGGTTTCCTTATCTAGTCCCCTCCAATATTTATTATCCCAATCATATTTCAAATTATCATATAGTTCTTTAGGATCTACTGTAACCTTGGGTTCTATTTCTGGATGTAACAAGTCAATTATTTTTTTCTCCCCCACTCCTTCAATACAGCGAGAGAGAAGTGAACCGATCATTACATAGTCTGCTCCCAATGCCAATGCTTTAATTACATCCGAATAGTTTCTGACACCACCATCAGCAATTATACGGGGGAGAGTTCTTTTGTCTATATTGTAATGATCAGCAATGTAATTTCTCCTTCCTGCAACCTCACTGATCAAAGAAGCCATAGGATAATGAATAGAAACGTTGCTAGTAGTTATACACCCATTACCCGCACCAATTCCCAATCTAACAAAATCAGCGCCAGACTCACATACAATCTCATATGTTCTAGGGTTAGCAATATTACCAACCATTATAATAACTTTATCTTCTTTCTCTACTTTACATTGATAGACAAGCTGGTAGAGTTTCTCCATATGTCCGTTGGCAATATCAATCAGTACATTTCCCGTCGAATCTCCCTCAACAAAGTACTTTTCAAATTCAGCAAGAGAATAAGCTGCCCAGGAATATTTTTTTGACTTCTCCAATCTTTTTTCAATATCTACTGTTCTTGGAAGAATTGGAATTAATCCATTTTCTTCGAACATAGAAAAATTATTCTCATTTACTACACTATTCATTGGTGCAGTAAAAATAGGAAGGATATTATCTTGAATAAAAGGATTGCATTCGCTTCTAGACGAAATAGTACTTAATTCTGCAGGCATTATCGACACATCTCGATATGAAAATTTTATCTTTTTTTCTAACATACTTTAAATATATTATATGATTTTATTTATTAATTTCCATTTATAAGGAATTATTCCTTCCCAAAGAGCAAAAAATAGAGAGATACTATTATTAATATCTCTCTTTATTATAATCAATTTAGTCTTCGTAATTTTCTGTCGACTTAGCTGAATCAAATCTTTCTGCTACAGCTTTAGTTACACCACTACCTGCAATATAACCGCCAACACAAAGAAGAAATATTCCAAGATCCGCCAAGTTAGTTTTAACAAAACCATTAGTAATTACATCAAAAACTAAAACGAAACATACAACTAATGCAATAATACCACCAGTTATAGTAGACACAATGAGGGCAAAACTCTTACTACTATTTGAGTTATCAGCATCCCCTAATTTTTTAAGATAAGTCCAAAGTTTTTTCATAGTATATTAAAGATATTTCAAATCCATCTAAACTCTTATATATGAGACAAATAAATTTAGAGGATAATAAATCATTTTAAATATATAAATATTATGGATTTTATTTTTGAGTTAGATCCAGAGGAGAATACATCTATAGTACATGTAAATATAAATTATATTAAGACAATTGCAGAAGATGTTGATTTTGAAGAAATTTCAGAAGAGAACCAAGAAAGCGAAAATATTACCGTAGATGACGCTCTTCATATTTTCAAATAATAATTCACTCATGCCGCAAATAACCCTAGAGTCTGTGAAGATTCGGGTTATTTTTTTTTCTCAGAGCATAATTGAAGCTCTAACTCGAAAATCCCGATAAACGTCCTCTTTACTACTCTCACTACTCATGTAACAAGAAGAGGTATTGGCTGTCCAACAATATTCATAATCATATTGGGTACTAGACCATAACCAGCTACCATATTTAGTATAATTGTAGTAATAGAAAATACCTTCTCCTTCTGGCCAATCTGGATCACTCTCTATACCTCCTGGAAGTTGTTCTAAGGCCATATTATCAGCACATAATCTAAGAGCTCTTCCTTCCTTTTCTAATATACCTAGAGAATTATTTACTTCGCCCAAATTAGACAAAAATACTCCAAGTTCTCCTATAGAGGGAAGATACCAATCACCTTTTTCAGTAATCGATGGATTAAATAAGAAACATGTGGTAAATGCAGGATAACTAGATAATAAAAACTCTTTTAAATCTAGTTCTATAACTTTTTTTAAGAAATTTTCATCTAAAACGCAATCTAAACCGATATGATTTACTACTTCCTGCGTGTTCTTTTTACCATCTATATCTGAAGTAGCGCCCAGAAAATAAAATTCTGGTAGTGAATTTGGATTGGGAATTACATATCCAGAATCGGATAGTATATCATTTATAGAGTTTCCTTCAAAATCAAAAAATTTACCACTGGTTAAATCTCGTATTCGTCGCTCTCCTGTTTGAGAATTGTTAGTCGTAGGGAAAATGGAAGATGAAGAAACATAACCATGATAAGCCTTCTCATCTTTTATCATATACCCTTCATTTAACTGTGGCAATCCTTCAAAACTCTCCAATATGTCCAAATATTTTCCCCAAGGAATTATATTTCCATCTGTAGGCTCTATCTCTAAAGATCCCGTCTCTGGAGAGATTATCGACATATTACATAGCGATATAGCACGGGGAATATTGTCTGGCATAACGTCAGCTGAAGCATACACTACAGCTATAGGTTCACCACTCATCCCGGGAATATAACTTTTTATATTAATTATTTTCAACTCCCCGTCATGATGAACAAGGATATCTCCTGCCTGCGCTTCTTCTCTAGGTACCCACTCAATAAAATCTACATAATTTAATTTGTTCTCACTCATGAAAATTTTCTGAACCTTAAAAATGAAAGAGGGAATCGGACATACAATCCAAATTCCCTCAAGTTTATAAATTAAATATTATTTCTTAAGTCTTGTAACTCCTGTTTTAATTCACGAAGCCTGAAAAATCTATCGACACTCCGATGATGAGTCAAATCGAAAATTTTCCATTCATCTTCCCCAGAAATACCATAGGAGATTATGAAATCTTCTGGTTGAAACATTGAATCTTCTAATATCTTCTGTAAAGTTTCATTTCCTAAATATTTATCCGCCAGGCCTAATTTTAACTGAGCAAGAGTTAAATGTGGTTTATATTCATCAAACTCTGATTCTATCTTATATTTCCCAGTTAATTTAGTATTAAGCCACTTCATCTTCGCATAGAGTTCTGAATTATTTTTTAATCTCAGAACTAAATGATCCGACTCATTACTGAATTTTCCTAATTCAAATAAATCGGTAACTTTAAGATAATTATCGGAAATAGAAAAATTTTTAAGATAATTCAAATTTCTATCTTCTAATTCTCGTAGTATTTCGGTTTTATCTAGATGCTGTTCTTTTGCGTATAGAATAGTAATGTGAGAATCTAATACTAATCCTTCACCTTCTAGGTCTTCATCTATTATGATACTCCCCAATGAAATAGGTGTTAGTAAGTTACAAGCCAACATTATACATGACGAAGTATCCATAATTATTTCTGATTTTTAAGTCTAAATTTAACCTTCATTCCATCTAAACGCTCTTTAAGTGATGATCCACCCTGTTTATAACCTTTATCGTCGGTTACAGTTAAACCTAAACCGAGCAAGTTATTTAAGAAGGTCTGATTGTCTTCTTTGGCAGTATCACCACGAGCAGATTCAATGAAGGCCTTTGCATTCCTAGCAAGGTAAGCGCTTAATTCCATTTCACCAATCTTCTGACCAGTCTGTCGATAAGCACCTCTATTCATAATAGGAGAATCTCTAAATTCATTCACATCAGCACCAAACATGGAAGATGTAGACTTATTAGAATAGGTTGGAATATGATATAACTGAAGAAGAGTCATATATCCTACGGTCAAGGGTTTCTTGACTTCAGTATATTTACCCTTCATGTCCTTCACTGCCTTCTCATATTCCTCTTCCGATAGATTTGCCTTAAGTTCGCCTAGATCAGTTATCATCTCAGTCGGCATTAAAATCTTAGATTGTGGTTCAACACCCAATTCCTCTGCCCACTGATTTAATAACTCCGGAGTAAATTTGGTAGAAAACGATCCAACATTAAAATAATAAACGTCAGATAATTTCTTCTTCTCATGAAGTTTTAAGAAATCGTCGACACTCATTCCATCATATCTGCCGGGATAATATTTCTCCAGGAGAGGCATAATAGTCTCTCTTTTTTTCTTATCTCCTTTTCGTTCTTCAACGATATCATAGATCCTATGAGCAATCTTTCCAAGAAGAGTTTCCATGTTAACACTAGGAATCTTTCTATTCACAGTTGAGTAAGGATTCATTACTACTTCAACGGTAGTCTTTTTTCCCGTTTTATTATCAACCATGACGGGCATCAATTCATCTGGAAGAATCTTTGAAACAACGCCCTTTCCACCAAATCTGTTAGTTATCTTAGAACCAATCATTACATTGGTTCTCTTTATTAATCTGATCCTAACAGAATAAACTACCTTAGTTCCCTTCTTACTTAATGAGCTAACATCAGTTGGTCTAAGTACATCAGCAGCAATATACTCAGGATATCTTTCAAATATAACTTTTCTATCCTTAGTATTTTCAAACTCCTTTATAACATCTTTAGAAGTATGCGAGAAGGTAAGATCTTTTTTCTTATCACCCTTTTCTTTCTTGGGCTTCTTGTTTTCTTCAATTATGACGTCACTTATATAAGCTTCGTCTATATCACTTGGAACTTTAGTTTCTCTCTTGACAGTATATGTAGTTAAATCTATATCACCACCAAATAAACCACCGCCAAGTTTTTCAACAAGTGCCTTATTTACTTCATCCAAACGTACTGCTTGATGAGTCATTAGAATTGGATCACCGCTTTTTACTTTAGTGCCAATTGGAGCGATCCATCGAATTGCCTCATTGTATTTAACATCTGCTTGAACATCTATTATTGAATAAGAACACATTCTTTTGGAGAAAGATTCACTTACTACCAATGCATCTTCATTAACATATCCAAACATTGCATGGAAGAGAACCAACGCATTTAAGCCAGATTTATATGTATCATTTTCGAGACCTACTCCACCAATAATAACATCACCCTGTTTAACCTTCTGACCAACTTTAACTTTAGGTTCAGTATAAACAGAAACATCGTTAACGGATTTAATAGCAGTTCGACGAGGAACGCTAACAGTCTCTTTGTTTGGTAACTCAACGAGTACCTCTCTATTAGTGATTTCTTTAACTTTTCCTTCTGGCCAACGGAAAATTTCATTTAAAACATTTCCCTTAAGTTCTTCACTATTACCTGTATCAACTAAAGGTCTTTCCGCTTCAGGTAAACCTATAGCCTGTCGAAGCATTGAACTTCCCATGTGAACACGAACAGAATCCGTATAGTTTACAAAAGGAATTCGTCTCACTTCTTCAGATAAACGATAATCTGGATGAAGGTCGATTAAATCAATTTCTTCGACTGGTACAAGTTTTCTTTTCATTCTATGCTTAACTTCAACTTTTCCATCCTTATCAGGCTTGAGTTGATTATTTTCATAGTCAACGTATTCCGATGCAACTACCTTCTGATTGAGGTAATCTAAGTATGGAATAGTTATCTTTTTGAACTCTTTATTATAGACGTCGAAATAAACATCATCATCTTTAATATGTGTTGCCACAGTTAAAGCATTTTGTTTATTAACGTTCTGATTAATAGGAGTTGCACCAACACAAATCAGATCAGAAAAACTTGCATTGTAGGCAACTGACTCTGGGATCATTATCTTATCCGTAATAGATTGAATATTAATTGGATTGATACCAGTAGAAATATTCACACCATTACCACCTTTGGCAGAATCAGAAGAACCCTTGAAAAATCGTAAACATACATTAGTAATATAGCTAATTGGAGGGGGAGGTAATTTTGAATATCTCACCCAATAAGTAGCTATACTTCTGGTTACCTTATAGAAATTCTTACCCGAATCAGATTTGAATAAGAAATCCAAAAAACTTCCTGATATGGAAGAAATTTTTTTATCAACGATAGAATCTCGGATCTTATCATCTCCATGTGCTATACAATCTTCAATTAATTGTTTAGTTATATAGTATGGAGTATAATCTAGATCCAGTTTTACCATTAATTTCTTTGTTTGTCTTTCAGAAAGGCGAAGTAATTCACGCTCTAATCCGTGAACTTGATCAATTTCGTCTAATTTGTAGGTTTTATTTCGTTCGGTGTAACCTAAATCAGGATTTCTTCTATTAACTATAAGAACTCCTTTTTTTATATCATAGGTACGATCATAGTCAAAGTGAATATCATATCGCTTAGAACCTGACATATTAATACGACAGTCCCAATCATTTTCAAGATAATTGGTTGCGATTCTGTATGCACCATTAATGATGAAAGCACCATCTATCTCCTTAGGTACCTCGAAATAAGTAGTTAAAACCTCTTTTCCGTAGTTTACTGTGTAATTAAGAACTACCCTAAACGATGCGGTTAGGGAATTCTCTACATAATAAGATGCAGGATAATTGTCTTCCTCTACGTGAAATTTCAAATCAGTCAAATTGCTCTTTCCTTTAGCATAACTATCTATCTTCTCATTGAAGTATTTGTTTACTAAAATCTGTGCACCTTCTTTTTTGAAAAACGCATTAAAGTTACTCATAAAAGTGGTTGTATATTTAACTGTTTATATTCACAATCGATAGAATCAAAGAAATTCTCTATCTCACGCTTAGCAGTATTTTTTATTTCCTCTGCCCCTACATATTCCTTCATAGGCATACCAGAAGATCTAAAGAATACTTCATAAGTGACAATATAATTGTAGGTATCTCGAAGCTGATGGAGAAGAAGTTTAACTGAAAATTTTTCATACTTATCTTCTGGGATCAAATCTCTTAAAGTAGAGTATAAGATCTCCCGTGCCCCAATCAAATTCGGATCTTGGCTATCTAAAACATTGCTAGAAATTTCATAAGATAGTATGATTTTGTAATAGTAATTTTCTTCTTTTCTGCTCATATCTCAATTCCCATTAAATTTCCAGTTGTTTTTCCTCTTTTCTTAGATGTTTCCTTAGGAGTCTCAGAAGGAATTTCAGCCGTTACCTTGTTATCAAGGACGGGAGATACCGTTGTATCTGTCAATACCTCCCCATCCTTTCTGACTGTTATATTTAGACTGACTTCTTTCTTAAACTCGGGAATATCAAGTTCAATCTTCAAAGTTCCCATTAAAATTTCTTGTTATTTGTTTTACTATCTAAATTGTTATTTATCAATAAACCGAGGATAGTTTCAGTCATTGCATCTCCTTCAAGGTCTACTTCTCCCTGCAACGCTCTCTGAATTGATTTATTAGACCAACCGTACGAGATCGTAGTAAAGAATGAACTTCTATCCAAAATAGAACCCTGAGTACCAAGGTATTTAATATCATCAATTTTTCCACTACTGTCCCTTAGAACTTTAGTTAAACCTACAAAGATTAACTCCAGAATTTCTTCTTGCATGTCACCGCCGGTAACATACATCTCTGGGGAATTATATTCTTTAAAGGTAGGGCTAGTTAAAGAATAGTATTGACGACGGAATATGTTAAATATGTCACTCAATTTATCTTTCCCTAAATCCAAGGTAACAGTGCCCATATTTACTACACCTGAACAAAATCTTTGGAATTTCTTAATTTCAGTTCCCTCTGGATAATAATACATAGCTTCCGGAGTATACATATAACGATCGCTGCCAATCCATACCTCAATTCCATTTTTTCCGGAATCACGATATTCTATTTTACCAGCGTTATATGCATAGCAGTCAGAAACAATTAAATTATCCTTTTCAAAATACTTAGAACCGAGCGTTCCCCTAGCCTTCATCATACTAATTAAAGCATTAAGTTTATAAGCTGGAGTAACCGAATTATAAGCACTTCCAATTAATTCGCCTGCGGCAAATTTAGTTTTTCCTAAACCAACCCAGGTAGTTGGTCTTGGATATTTAAGCTCTTTTCCTCCACGGACTTTTAATATCAACCACGCACCCTCTTCACGAAGTTCGCAATCTTTCGGTGCATAAAAGTTTCCCGACGTATCTTGAACTCTCTCATGACCGCCATGCTTAAGACCTAATAGTCCTTGTGTAGTTGCCTCAGAAAATGAAGTACCGGAGGACAAACCAATATTAGATCCGTTCGGAAAAGACGCTTTTAAAAATTTTCTACCTAATAAATCTGGACTAACTTTATGAAGTTCGCCAGAAGTTTTTGTAACAATAGATCTGACTGGAACTAGGTCATCCTCATTTTTCTTAGTAACTTCACCATAAACTTTTCCCTTAGGATCTGTTCTGCCTGAGGCTACATAACGAGGAATAAGAAGTCCTTCATTTGTTGGGTCAGACTCTCCTTCAAAATATCTAAAATTATTAAGAAGGAAAGATATCTGTCTGTTCATGTATCCGCTAAGAGGTCAGCATGGAGACTACTTAAGTCCCCATAAACGAATACTACAAACATTATTTGCTAGATTTATTCAACCTAGATTAGACTATATCATAGCACTCAAAGAGTACTCCACACATTATAGTCGTTGATCTTACTTGTAGTCCGGTTCATCAACTGTCTATTGATTCACCCTTAGTTTTAGACGATTTCTCTAGTTCATCTTTTTTCATGACCTTTTGAACTTCGTCTTTAACTTTGTCAGCAGAGATATTAAACTGTCTTAATAACTCTCCTAAACCACTAAGAATAATACCAATAGCAGTCAAAACTCTAATTGTTTTTTCCATAACTATTTCTGTAAGCTTGCTGATTTAATTATACCTATTGAATTTTTATAAATAAACACTCAATTTTATTCCATTCCAGCATTTTCTGTGCGGTTTTACTGGCGCACCTCTCTAAATTTTTCTACGCCAGACTGTTTAATAGCTTGAAGAGATCTATTTTCAATACTATGAATCAAGTAATCACTCTCCGAATAACCTTCCAAGAGATTTCCCTTAGTTACTTTTGGAACCTCGTCTACACCACTTATAATAAACTGTGGCATATTCATGGCGGTTATTGAAGACATCTTTACTCGATTTGCCATATCAAGCTCTCTCTTCAAATCACTACTATATTCATTTTCTACTTCTTTCTCATACTTATTCCAAGATTGAGTTAGAAGGATTGTCTTCTGCTGATCAGTTAATTCGGTTGAATCAACAATCTTTCTAATCTTTTTATAAGTATCAGTGTCAGTGTTAGCATAAAGCGTAGAGTGATCAAATGTAACAACTCCCGCTAAACTAACCACCTTCAGAGCATATTTTTGCAATTCATTTGAAATCTCAACTGCATCATCTCTACTTTGAAGATAAGTCATTAGTTTTGCTGCACTCTTTGCATTAATTCTTTCGAAAGGTTTTTGAAGAACTTTTTCTCCACCAACACGAATTTCATCAATGTCGGCATCAATAATTTTAGAAATCCTCAGCCTTCCGTAAGTTGTTTTCTTATTTTTATATTCAACGTTACCTATTTTTCCAGTAAATGTAATAGGAGTATTATATTCAAGAATCCTATTAACTTCTACATCTTTAAGAAGAGTTGTATAGTCTTCATAGAAATGTCTTGGATCTTTTAACTCTTCGGGTTCACCAACTACTTCAGTAGCACATGCTAAACCATTAAGAGTTTCATGATTAAAACTAAAGACGTTTTTTAAATTCTTCTTGTAAATATAATTGTTTCTAGGACTCATCTTATTAAGAGTATCCTCTCTTACATTTTCTGGAACAAGAATTACACTGACAGTATCACCATCAAAGTCTGCATTAAGTGGTCCACAAAGTTGAATGGGATATGCAATTGCGTCAGAGTCAACCAGACGTAATTTCATTGCATAAATAGAATACTCATGAAGAGTTGGTTGTCTATTTACTAGAACTACCTGCTGTTCCGCGTACTCTTTAAACAATTCCTGTGTTTCAGGATTATCCCACTCCTCTTTTGTTGCCTTTTCTGCAGCACGATAGGAGAAATACTTTTTATCCATTAAGTATTTAATAAAACCTTCCCTACACATTTCATAGGCAAGATGTTTAGGAACACCTAATTGATCTACCGGTAATTCAGTGTCAGGTACAATAGGTGCACGCGCTGAATTCTTTACGCGCACTGAATATAGATCCCTTGCTTTATTCTTCTTAGAAGTATTAAGAAGTTCGGTTGTTTGAAACTTTCCAGAATTAAGTAAAGCTCGGAGTAGTGCTGTATATCTAACACGTTCCCCGGGCGTTTTAAATCTTTCCATCACTTTGGCATAATTTCTATCATTCTTGTGATCCGCTGCTACACAGCAGAATTTTGCAACGATAGTATACCAAATACTTAATTTATGAGTTACTAAGTTAGATTTACCGGCAACCCTAGTTAAGTTAAAGGGCCTCATCATCTCTGGCAAAACCAAATAGTATCTATTAATTAATTTTCTAAAATTCAATAACTTTTCTGGGAAATGCTTCTCGATTATTTTCAAAAGACCTTCGTATGAACACTTTGACTCATCCGTAATAGCCTCTGATATAGTCAACTCGTTCTTCTTAGGTGAATAATCAAATTGACACGTATCGAATAACTTAATACCAAATTTCTTTGCACTTCTTCCACAGTAACCATTTCTCTTAAGATCTCCAAAGAATTTTAGATTAATTTTAGTATTCTTAAAGATTTCATTAAAGTAATCTAAAAACACTTCATATCGGAGATCATTGAGGTAGTAAAAGGGCAATTCGATTCTAGCAAATTTTCTAAGACCCTCTTCCTTAGTGTAAACTTTAGCTCCACATTTAGGACAGGGCTCATTTGAAGGTTGACGAATATTTCCACAGATACATCTATCAGCATAAGGAGAACCAAACATTCCTGCATCAAACACACCACCATTATAGGGATTTATTTTAGTAGTACTAGAAAGGTTCAAGTCTCGATAGTCAGTTATAACTCGATCACCTGTTTCTGATCTAGAATAATCTAATATATCGTCATCCGTAAGTAACTCTAAACTAACAGCCATATTTTATTTTTTAAATGTCTTTCCAAATTATCTTATCCGCAAGTCTAGAATCCTTGCCATTATTTTCCATCCATTCTTTAAAGACCTGTTTAACATCTGAAATAGCATCAGACTTAGTTTTATCCTTCAATTTTTCATAGATACCTGCCTTCTCATCCATAACCACTTCGATCATATCACTAATTACGTCCTGAGTAATTGTTTTAGACACATTAGTATACTTAGATCTCATTGATTTATAAATAAGAACATCATCTATTGTAATATTCAGATCCGCTAATCCTTTTCTACCGGTTAGTTCATTGGGTTCCAGGTCAAACCAAGCAACACCTAATTTTCTAACTCTCTCTGCTACTTCAGGTCTTTTAGCTTCTTCATATTTTTCAGCAAGTTCTTCGATTACATCAAATTTTTTCTGCTGAATTCTATTAAAAGCTCGACGGATTTGCTTATCGTATTCTGGTGGCATAGTAGGACAATTAATAATAAAGTCATACATACCAGAAGAAAACAAGAATATGATGAATGCTGGAAGCTGTCTCTTTTTCTTCTTTCTCGAGACTGCTGAATCCTTAGATAAATCTCTGTTTGCAAGATAATCTACAAAGTCAGCAATACTCTCCTTGATTTCTTTAGCGAACTGCTCATTAAATCCACCATCATCAATATTTCCATAATCATCACCCATATCAGAACCTCTAAGAGAGGATTCTGGTGAATAGACGCTAGCTGGGATTCGATTGTGAGCTTGAAGATGAAGTATTTCCTTCATTTGATAACTAATAGTCATCTCTGCAGTGTTTTTGGGGTCTGCAGACAAACAACTCTTAATTGCATTAACCAAATTCATCGGAAAAGCTGGTCCACTACCGCCAAAAGACGCTCTATCTCGATCTTTTCTGTCGGATTCTTTTATAAATGAATATAGTGAACTCATCTTAACTTCATTCTCGGTTAATCCATTTCCATAATCGCCTGTGTCGACTTTAATATCAATGGGGGAATCATCATCTAAATCAACATCATCTCCACTGCTATCATCTTCGTCATAATCCGAGGGGAGAATAAAATCGTTCTCTACATCCTCTTCCTCATCTAACAAAAAATCGTCATCATTCATTATTATTAGCCAAAAATTTAAATATTATTGGAAGTTTGAAATGAATAAAATAAAACTATTCATAACTCTTCAATAATTAAGGGGATTAAGTAAATTTCAGTGGAATTTTCTCAATTTCAGTAGGGAAAAGTCAACTTTGTCTCCCATGATTCCCTTATACGAAAAGAAAATAATATTATGTTGTACAAAGAAAACTTATTAAGACAGATAGGAAACATTGCAGATAGATTAGATATGCCCTGCTATGTAGTAGGAGGTTATGTCCGCGACAGTTTCTTAAATCTAAATTCCGACGATATAGATATTGTCGTAGAGGGATCTGGTACAACACTTGCTCAGGCTTTTGCAAATGAAGTAGGATCAAAAGTAGACATATTTGAAACATATGGAACAGCTAAAGTTGATTATCTTGATACTAAATTTGAATTTGTCGGAGCAAGAAGCGAATCATATCCCAAAAGAGACTCAAGAAATCCTGTAGTAAAACCAGGTACCCTCTTAGAAGACCTAAGTAGACGGGATTTCACTATTAATTCAATGGCCATTTGTATTAATAGTAATAATTTTGGTAACTTAGTAGATCCATTTTCAGGAGTAGAACACCTGAAACAGGGAGTATTAATTACCCCGATAGAACCTGGAAAGACATTTTCAGATGATCCCCTTCGAATGCTTAGATGCATCAGGTTCTCCACTAAATTTAATTTCTGGATTGAGGAAAAAACTCTTGAAGGAATAAAAGAAAATTCCAGTCGACTAAGAATCGTGTCCAAAGAAAGAATAATGACTGAGTTCTTTAAAACTCTTAGTTATTCTAACTGTTCACTTGGAATTAAGCTTCTACAAATGACAGGACTCTTGCAAGAGTTCTTACCAGAATTAAGCGCATTAGATACTGTAGACGATGGAAGACATAAAAATAATTTCTTTCATTCTGTTGAGGTTCTGAAAAACATTAGTAAAATCACTGACAATATTTGGTTAAGATTTGCTACACTCTTACATGACATCGGAAAAGATAAGTGTAAAAGAAAGGATGACATAACTGGCAATTGGACATTTTACGGTCATCCTGAAGTAGGTGCAAAAATGATACCAGATATAGGAAAGAGATTAAAACTACCAAATGACAAAATTAAGTACTTAGAGAAAGTTGTTAGACTTCATATGAGACCTCAGAAAATAGCAGAAGATGGAATTACTGACTCTGCTGTTAGGCGCTTCTTAGTTGAAGCAGATGAAGATGTCGAAGATCTTCTTCTCTTGAGTAAATGTGACGTAACAACCAAGCACTTTGAGAAAAAATTAGAACTCCAAAAGGCGATTGATCTCCTTGAAATCAAAATTGAAGATCTTAAGGAACGAGACTGGAGAAGAGAATTCCAGCCCTGCGTAAATGGATTTGATATAATGGAAATGTTTAATCTAAAGAAAGGAGCCTTAGTTGGAGAATTAAAAGAAGCAATGAAAAACGAAATCCTTGACGGAAATCTAAAGAATGAACGTGAGGATTTAATTAATTACTTAAAGAACTTATATAACAACAATTACAAATGAAAATATTTATTCTAATATTTCTATGTTGGTCTAAATTGGTAATTTACAACCCAATTATTTCAAAAACAACAACGGAATGGAAAGAAAATGATTCTATTCCTCCAAGATTTTCAGAAAGAACAAAACAGTTGATGAAAAAACAGAAGTGGGCAAAAATATGGACTATAATTTTAAGTATTATTCCATTAGGTCCTATTTCAATGATTGCAACTATATTATTACTTCACGGTCCCTATAGTAAAGGTACACTTATAAAAGATGAACTGAAAAAACAATCAGATAATGTAGAAAATTTCAAAGAAGAACTGAGAAAAAGTAAACAAAGATTTCTTGATATTGTCGAAAAGGGCATTAATAAGGATAGAAAATTTGATTGGAGACAAGTAGTTCTTCCAGGCAGTCCCGAAGACATCAAGATTAGAGATCTCATGTTACAGCTCGAATCTATGGGAATATTTAATACTCCCCCAAAAGATCCAAAATACAAAAAGAAATATGAGGAGTATCTAGAGAGTAAAGAAAAAGAGAACATGGAAATTCCACTCTTAGATAATGATCTTGCCTATGAAGCCTATGGTATAACTCCTGACGGTGATGCTGATGATCTTGAGTTAGATTTTACGGAAGAAGGAGTTGGGGATGGAGACACGGGATCAGATGACAGTCTCGGAATTCCTGAAGAGGACTTTTATGAAGATAGCTATGAAGATGACAGTGATACCGAAACAGGTGAACATGACAACTAAATAACATGAAAATGAAAGATAAATTTATCAATAAGTTAAAAAATTTTTCGTATAATCTTCTAGGTGGAGCGATTAGTGTACCTAGTTATATAGGAGCTTACTTAATTCAAAGACCTATTCAAAGATCAACCTGCTTAGTAGCTAAATATGGAAAACTACAACCGACAGAAAAGAATAAAAAAATACTTAAAGGTTGTTTAGTAGCCGGCGATCTTTTAGGTTTATTGGTTTCTGCTACACCCCTATTGATTACTGCAATACCGTATGCATTATTTTATGGGGAATCTTCGTGTGAAGAAGGAAAACGATTAGACGAAATTCTTGAATCAAATAAAAAATAAAAAGGAGGGATTAATTTCCCTCTATTTTTTTGGTACTGACACAAAACTAAAACAGTACCAGTATTTTTATTAAATTAATCAAATTTTAGTGTTCCTCTGATTTAAATTACCAGACTTCGGTTATACCATTGGGTCTCTTTATCCAATATACGTCATCATTTCGGGAATCTCTACCTCGATAAATTGGCGTATTAAATGGCAATCCACTATCCTCCGATCTATTCCAGGGATAGTTTCCAGGTATATATCCAGGACCGCCGAAATAATCGCCTCCGTACGAGTAATAATCTGCAGCTGTACCATCTTTAAAGAGAGATTCAATTCCATTAGAAACTTTAGTAGTTAATCCAATAACTCCTAAAGCATTGTTCATGAATGTTGTGGCAGATCTTAATCCTTTTACAAACTTACTCTCTTTAATTTCTACGGGCTGCTTTAAATCTTCGCTATTTTCTTCTGCCCGAAAATCATCTTTCGTCGAATTATCTTCTCGACTAATTTTTTTCTTTACGAATTCCTCTTTCGTTTCTCGATAGAATAAATAACCACCAATTGCTAGTACAGCAATTTTAATTCCAAAGATAGCAATCTTTTTGTAGTCTAAACTCACCTACAGTTAAATACCAAAATTTAATTACCAATAAATTTAATCTTCATAATAATTGTGATTTGAATTTTTCTATAACTATTTTATTTTTCTATGGGGTTTCCCTTTTCTATAAGAATTTAATAGGTTTAGGAAATTTCCTCAATCATGTTATCTAAGTAGTCTAGGGAATTTATTTTCTCAGCTAATTCAGTTAAACCTTGAACATATTCCTCCCTAATAACTTCTTTGATTGTTGTATAGTCTTTAGATTCAGTTATGCCTATTCTAATTGGATAACCGTATGAATCGTCTTGACGAAGAGTGACTATTGAATATATAACGTTTTCCGTTTTTTCTGAAGGTACTATTATTGAAGCTTTCTTACTAACACCGGGATCTAACCAACTTCCTTCAGGCAGCGATAATGTAACCACCCTAGCAAGTTTCATAGATTTACTCCCTTCTTCACTATATTCCACTATATAATAATTATATGGGAACGTAGTCAGTACCGTATTAGATGGAAAAAGTTTATCTAGACTTTCAACTTCCTCAGATTCTCTACTTGGAAAGTTTGTATGAAATGAATAAATTATATTTTGTAATTCTTTATTCTCCTCGTGAACAAACTTCTTTACTTTGAGGTCTAAAGAAGCAATATCACTAGATTCGGTGTATTGACTAAGTTGCATAAAGGAATCTAACCACTTACTTTGTTCCTCCCGAATCCAGTCCAATACATTCTCCAATGACTCACCAGCATTTTCTGGGTCAAGTAACCTACTATGAGTAACCGTTCTAGTGTAAACCCCATTATATCTGGATCTACTACGACTACTTTTATTTTTATATCTTTTTAGTAACTTAAGATCCCAAAATACTAGATCCCCCATATAGAAGTAGTAAGGCTTTCCCATAGTAGCTTTCAGGGTAATTAAATACCCATATCCCTCATAATCCGTCAAATCTAACGTTATAGTTTGATCTTCTTCATTGAGATCAATGTCAATTACAAAAGTACAAGATTTCTTATAATCTTTAACAAACTTATCGTAAATCTCTTTCAATATCTGTGCTGAGTCCATTATTTTGTTCTTGTTTACCTAATCTGAAGAATTCTTCCCAAATAGATCTTTCCTCACGACTTCCATCATTAAAGGAAATACCTCGTTCTTTCATTAATTCACCTAAAAGTATTTTATACTCAAGGGTTTCAATGTTATTAAAAAGAATTTCAAGTTCGTGCATTTTTCCTCTAAACTCAGAATTATCCAATCGAATCTTAAAAGTTTCTACTAAAATTTTATCTTTCATTAAGGTTCTAAAAGGCCCAAATTCATTTATTATTCTAATAGTATTAAAATCTGATTGTAGTTTCCAAGCATTTTTAAGAGCAAATACATACCATAATCCTCCAAGAATACTTACTCCAATAATCAATAAGAATACGTGTACCAAGTTTTGACAAAATATTGATCCCAGAAGGATAAAGAATATTAGTATTAAAATACCAATTATTTTCCAAAAATCAAGTACTTTAGTGTTTAGTTCTTTAAAGTTTCCCTCGATTTTCTCTAACAATACTAGTTCACTATTATCTTTCATATTAAAAACACTTTAGTGATTTGTTCAAATATAAGGAGTTCCAGGGATGCTGATTTTCCCCAGAACTCCAATTTTGGACTTATTCTTTTTCTGAAACAGAGAATGATCTCCATTCCGTTTTCCTAATCGCTCTATTCAGGTCAGACGCTTTGTTCTCACCTTCAAACTTGTTTTGTGGGAACATAAACGTTCCCTTTAGTGGCTTAGTCATATTTGGATCGAGATTAGAATACATTCCTCTAGGCTCCAGCCAAATACGCTCCCGATCTCCCATAATCTCTAGTACACCAAACCTAGTTGGACTAACTAAGAGATCTATATAATTACCAGGAAAGAATCTATAACGATTCCATCTCAATTTATCTCGAAGCTCAATAATAGTAAGCTTTGTCAGATAATTTTCAGAACCCGGTACTATTTCCCACGAAGGCATTCCTTGATCTCTTGGATCTTCAATGTCAGGTGGATATTTCTTTAGATAGGGATTATAACTACCCTCAAGACCGCCGACTACCTGTTTTTTGAAAAACTCTACAGCAGTCTTTTCAATCTTATCTCTAGATCCTAGGATAGTTGCAATTATATCACTTGAGAACATATTAGTTCTCTTTTTTCCGTCCCTTACTTGAAAGTCTCGGGGACCTGTTTTCTCTCCAATCTTTTTCAATGTCATCATTGGGAAGAAAGATTCACTTATTCCCGTTGAATCTATCTGATAAAGATACCATGCGCTAGAGAGATCGCGACAATTTAGGAAAAAGGTATAAGTCCTTCCTAACATGGTATTTTTTACTTTACTTGCCATCTTAACTTACTTTCTTTTCTTTGATGGTTTGTCACTAGTGTTAATTAACTCGGTTTTGTCTTGCTGAAGTCGTTTAACTATTCGTCCCCTAGTTAAATCGTATGGGGACATTTCAATAGAAACTTTATCACCAGACACAATTTTAATGTAGTTTTTTCTTATTTTTCCGGAAATGGTACACAGAACTTCTATTGGATTTTCCATATCAAGTTGTACCCTGAACATGGAATTTCCTAGTTCCTGTGTAACAAAACCTTCAAAAGATACACTTTCTTGTTTCATTTCTTAAATCTATATTATTTAAGTAATTTTTAGCCTAACTTGACATCCTGGCCTAAGAGAACTGAAATCTCCCAGACACGTTTGTCAATGATTTCTTGTTTAATTTGATCGGGCAATTGATCTTGTCCGCCAAAGTGAGATATAATATCATTCATAGATATTGTTATCTCGTGGAATATATCAGGTGAAGATTTCGTACCGTAATTCTCAACTGAATAGGAACTTACTCCGTTTCCATAATTAATGATTGCTTCTTTTACTATATCATTAACTGTTTTAGCCAAGAGTGGTGGAAATCTATCCGATATTTTGTCACTGTCATTCGATCTATAGAGTTTACTACCAGATTTCGCATACACAAAAGACTGCCTTCCATGATTATCACGGAAACGATAATAATCCTTTCCATACTTCAAGTAATTATCAAAGCCTTTATTTGCGAACGACTCTGACTTCATGGAATTTATAATACTTAAGCAAATACTATTAACCGGTATTCCCAACGCATCGAGAAGATCCATATAGTATTCCATCTTTCTGCAATTAAAATCATTCTTGAGATACTCTTCACAGAACAAATCCCAAAGAGCTGTAGTATTGAACTCATCTGATTCACTGGCATTCATGCGATTATTTTCCTTTACTACATTTCCTACATTCCAGTAAATGATTGCTGTAGATCTCAAATCCTTTTTCAATCTATCTAAGAAAGTATCCTCCCAAGAGGAAGTATCCTTGTACTTATTCGCTGAAGAAGCATCTGGTCCACGAAAACCAACTACATCAAACATAGGTTTAATAGTTTTCTCCTCTTTAGAAGCCAGCTCAATCATATCATCCCATAAATCCTGAATATCCGAAACATCATCTTTAAATGCCTCACCTGAATCTACCATAGGCTTGAGTGCATCTAAAACAATAATATTATCTGGCTCAGATCCAAAAAGTCTAGTCTTAAAGACATCAGAAATTGTTTTACAATCTCCTTTTACTTCTGTTACTAAGTGATATTCAGTAACGTCACTCTTATAGTTCGATTCATAAAGATTATCCCGATTAGAATAATATGATCCTAAATAATAGTAAGTTCTATCTTCCGTATCATAACGATGACCAGGAATCCATTTCTTTGTCTTTTTATACAAAGAACAATTCAAGCGTCTCGTCATCTCAGAGAAACAACTCTCATATTCATCCATTCCATCGAGAATTAATTTCACTTTACCGGGATATTCATCTGAGAATATTGCCTCAAAACCGCCCATGCCTTGGAATATTCCATCAAACTTAAGAAGTTTCGATATCTCTTTTCGATAGTAACTCTCATAAGGATAGTCATTATAATAAACATAATTGACTAACTCATACCAAACCTCTTTTCCACCGGGCAATTCCTTATTTCGAACCTGTGGAACTAAGGCATCTGAGAATCTTACCTCAAACTCATTATTTGAGAGTGCTATATCCAGAGGCTTCTCTTTATTGGGGAGCCCAGATATAGATAGTGAACGTTTCTTAACTGAAACTTTTTCTGCGGGGACTAATAAAATTTTTTTCTCTGTTAAATAAACAAATGCATCTAATTCAGTAACAAGTCTCCAATTGTACATGTTAAAAATTTTAATCTTCTATTATTAATTTTATTTTTACTTTAACACTATTAAATTTCACTTTTGTTCCTCCCAAGTAATCTCTTGCTCTATCTAATAGGTCAATCAATTCTTGACTCGGTTCAATAATATCATCTTTATCTATAAGAGTTAGAGTCGCTTGTCGATACCTCTTTTTGTTTTCGTCTGGTTCATCTAAGGTACAGCTAAAAAGTCTACCTCCTAAATATTCCTCAGCATCACGAAATTCAGGAACATTCCAAGCTTCTCTATTAAATCTAGCATCAATGAATTGTTCGAGTGACTCCATCATTTCCTGATCTGCATCCGGCGTACGTCTACAGTCAATCCAGCCACCCTTTTTATAATGAATCAGAGTTTCATTGACTTTAGATATCATATCCTTAATCACATTTTTTCTTGACTGCCCCATATTCTTTATCGGCCCAATAAGTAATTATTGATATATAATCTAAACATAGGGAACGATTATATTCCCTTTCCGGATATGCATTAAACTTATTTTCATAAGCAATCATATTTTCCGGATCGCCATAAAGATCTATCTTTTTTATATTAAGTTCTTTAACAAATGAGTACTTTGGATATACGAGCTCGTAAACCCCCTCTTCTATCCTACTATCACATTCATAGGATTGATAGGAAGTATAGTTATTTCTAAAGTAATCATTTTTAGGATCAAGATCTTTTTTCTTAACTAATGTCCAATCTCCCAATGTTATAGAAGAATCTACATTCTCCGATTCCAATAGTTTTACTAGAGATTGTAAAACCTTCTCCGGTAAATTATTTGGAGTAAATACAACTCCTTCATTCTCATTATCTTCAAAATGAGCAAGTATTGGATATGTATTGTCAAGAATAAAGTATCTATAATTTCCGATTTCTTTAAAATATTCTCGTACCGCAGATAATTGTTGTTTTCGTCTAGGTGTAAGCAACGTTGCCCGGTAACCTATATCCTTCGAAACAATTATATCAAATAATTCTTTTACAATAGGTATTAAAATCATTTATGATAGGTTTTAAAATACTCTAATAAACTCATCTTATTCCAATCAACTCTTTCAGATTTATCTGAATAAGAAGTTGGAGCATACTGTTCATTGACTGCATCAATATACATTGATGACGTAAAATCTTTCCCCATAAAAAGATATTTCCATCTCCTAGGATCAATTAGATCTTTCATATTTAGTTGCTCAATAGCAAGATTATCAAAACCAACTGAACCCGTTAGAAATTTATGTTTAGGTCGATAAATATAATCCCTTAATATTTCTCTATAAGCTTCTAGATCAGTTTCACTTAGGCTGGGAGAATATATTTTACCACGACCTATTGTTTTATAACCGAGGAGAAGTATTTTTTTACTCGCATCGTTAAGTAGAGATCTAAGATCTGAAGGTGATATTACTCCGAGAATAACATGATACACTATTCTGGAAAAACTTGGAATAATCATACAAAGTTCATTCTCCTCTATAATTTGAAGACGCCTGTTTAAACTAATTCCAATGGCATCGAACCTATTAATAAGTTTTTTCTTAAGTTCTATATCTTTTCCATAGTGCCATCTATCAGAAGTTAAACTTTCTATATTAAAAGTTCCGTTTACACAATAACCCCTATCATCTAACCACCTAACTAGATCATAAGTTTCTTGTGGATTCTCAAGAAGATCTCCACCGCCTAATGCAATCTCTAACCTAACTTTAGGAAGTTCAGATAAAATTGATATTGTTTTTTGAAAATCAAAACTTTTTCCATTCAGAGAACTATTCTCATGACAGAACTTACATCCGATAGAACATTTATCTGTAATCTTTAGGTCAATTGAATCGGGAAAACTTGCTTTAAGATTTTCGCCAACCCTAAGACCCTCTTTCATTCTAGAATAACCTACGCCTCTTACTATGTAATTTCCATTAATATATCCAAAATTTGACATAATGGGATTTTTAATGTTAATTATAAATTAATAAGTAACATCTAATTCTTTATTCCAAAATTTAGCCCTCACCAAATATACTAAAGGATCCCCTTTCTTAATGTAATTTAGAATAGTTCTTTTAACTTTCTCTAGAGCATCTCCATCTTCTGCCATAATAATAGATGATTGAGTAATTTTCGGATCTCCACATAATACTAAGAAATATTTACCGTCATATTTAACGTAAGGATATATTTCACTCAATACTAAACCTCCACCTTTTATGAAATCAAGTTTATTATTGATGTTAGGAACGGACACTCCATTTTTAATACCTATTCTTTGGATAGGAAGATAAGTTCCGCCTCCAAACCAGTTATATATTTCTTGACGTAGATATCCAATTCCAGTTCGATCCTCTCCTTCAATAACTATATCAATATTTCCAACAGGATCAGGATATTCTAGAGTAATTCGACCGTAATTAACATCTTTCTCCGTCTCATACATGCCTACATCACTACCACCATTATCATTGGATAAATATAGCCAGGATTTCAAGTTAAATAAGAAACAATCAATCGAATCTTTAGACTCAAAAATTTCATCTCTCAAGTCCGCCGATTGATGATCTATCTGGGGCCAAGAACTGAAATCAACTATACAGGGTATACCTAGATAATTCTCCAAGTTATTTAACAATTTCTTCACTTCTTTCTCACATGATACATTTCTGTTTTCATGTGAGTTACAAATATGCGCAATTGCATACTGAATTTTCTCATACGTACTATTGGTTGACTCTACATCCCAACCAAAATCTCTACATGAAATTCTAAGGATACCATTATTATCAATATATGGTTCTAAATCCTTTAAAATTTCTTCTCGATTGAAAGCAAAATCTGAATTAATTACCAATGAATGCGTAGAACTACTGTTCGTTTCTGGAAAATCTAATCTAAATTTCTTTATTTTCTTATTTTTCATCTACATATAAAGAAATCAGGGGAAACTAGCTTTTTGTTTTTTTATCAAGTGTTTTCAAAATATCGGGTAATTTATATTGTCCACCCATATTTTTTATGATATTACCGGCCTTCTTATTATCCATTTTCTTTCCCACCCCTTGAACATAGAGAGGAGTAATACCGGTACCTCGATAAACAGAGCAACTGTATTCTGAACAATCTGAGAAGGGAGATTTTGCAACACCGATAATTGATAAGTCGCTATTATTTAATTCTTGCCACAATCTAGCACCAAGTCCTTCTGTTAGCTCACCATCCTTCTTTATCCAGATAAATCCATCAACAATAATTGTATCGAAATCCTCCAAATTAATCAGTTTCAATAATTCTAGGATACATTTTAATTCCCTCTTATAAAACTCTCCCGGTATGTATGGCCCGGGATTTTTGACAGTGCAATCAATAATCTTCTCAGGTTCAGTATCATCCCAAGAAGAAAAAATAACGCCCACTGTATAGGCGCTATCTTCTTTATACGATGCATCAATTGCTATCTTCTTTTTCTTCATCTCCACATATGTCAATTATTTTCATTGTTCCAATATCTGGAATACTGTACTCCTTTGAGTCTTTTTCGATTACTACACTAAGACTTTCATTAGAAGAATTATAAATAGTCAGTCTCTTCGATCCTCCATCATTTCTTCTAATCTTTAATTTAGATATGCGGAAACCACAAACCTGTCCATCAACTAGACAGATTGCATATATGTTTTTACAGTAATTTAAAATTTTATTTTGATCCTTATCTCGATCGATTTCATATAGTTCCTCCTCGGTCATTGTATCACGAAGAGTATATAATTGATAAAGACGATTAAAGAGTAAATCTTCTTGAATAACTCTAAGGTGAAGGTGACCAGGAATAAATCTATGCATATCTTTAGGATTACCACCCAAACTCTGCTCTACAATTGATGTAGTAAATCCTTCAGGTATTATTTCTTCCGTATATACTTTATCAGATTCCTCAGAGTCAGGAAGAGTGTACGAAATTTGATAGGTCATGGTTTTTGGATTATATCCCCAAATTGACTTAATTAATGCCTGATCCTCCTTCGAAGTATATTTCTCTTCCTCATCTTTCAAGAAACTTACTCGGATAACTCTCTGGCCAATGCATTCTAAGAGATCTCCACCTTTAGGCACCCATTTAAGAGCACCAGAATTAAAACCATACTTTTTCTTAAATTCAACTTTATCCATCTAAATCTTTTTTATTAGGTTTTTTATCTTCATTAATAAACACTAAATCTCCATTTTTCAGAGCTTCATTAAATTTCCAAGTACCGCCTAGATCCTGTTTTGCCTCTAGACGAGTTTTATAATACTTGTTCAATCTTTTATGATAGATCATTTTTAAAGTAGATTATATTGATTTTTTAACATATCCTCAAGTTTTTCCCAGTCCACAAAAGGTCGTGAACTTAGACTTCCATCATACTTTAAAGGAACTCCAACTGCAGCATCATCTATGTAGTACTGCGCATAAACTTTCTTCGAATTGGTCCACTTCCACTGTGTTGGGTTATAATTTATTCCATATAGAACTATTTTATTTTCTGAAAACCAATCTAATGCAGGCTTTATGGAATCTTCACCCCGCATAGTGTGAAGAATTAATTTGTGACCCTTCTCTAAAAGTTTCTTTAGTACTGGAACTGCTCCAATATCTTTCCCAACATATGGATACTCATGTGTTACACAAGTTCCATCAAAATCAATTGCTATCGTCATTATCTAATTCCTCTATATCTTGTATTTCTTTCTTTTTTACAAAATTACCATTCTCATCTAAAACCATTAATTCTACACAAGAACTACAGTAATAAGTACCGTTCTTAAGATCAAGTAATTTACGACCACAGTGAGGACATACGCCCTTCCTGTATACAACTTCTTTATTAATTCCTACTAAGGCTACCGCAAAAACGATCACCAGGAATTCAACCACTAATCCTATTAAAATATATATCCATATCATACATTTATAAGAATCTAACGGAGTATTAGGGATAAAAAACTATCTCACCGAATTTTACTTCAGTGAGATAGCCTACGTTATCTATAGTCTGCCTTGTACAAACAATCGAGGACACAACTGCAAAACCTCTACACACCTCAAAGGATGTGATAAACTATAATCAAGGATTTGATAAAACTTTAAGTTCTTAGTTTTCAATTTTGATAGCTTGAACTTTGAGTTTTGATTTTTCATCTTTCATCTTTGAACTTTAAAGTAAACTATTAACGCTTTAAGGCACTGTACATCATTTCCAATTGGATCAGCCTAGGTGCCGATTAAACATTCATTTAATAAACAATTAATATTATCTTACTTTAACATCCAAGATATTGAAAAGATGGCGTTATTTCTGATTGTTTCCGACTAAGAAACATATTATCTTTAGATGTCCAATGAATCAGGTATTTCAATCTTAGTAATTGAATTAGACTCACTAAGAACATAATCTATATTTCCCACGAAATCTGTATATTCTTTCTCGAATTCGGGGATTTGTTTCTGCAGATCACAAGGATCGATGAGATCTACTGCTCGAGTTGATGAAATATATTCCTCAGTCTCCTTTCTGACGGAAGACTTCTGAGACTTCTCATCATCGCCTACCAGCATTTTCTCAATCTTTCTCTCATTCTCCGATAGAGCATCATCATAGCTTTCCCTTGCCTGAGTTAATTCGTTCTTCATCTTCGATAATAAACGACTTCTCTCATCAATGTACTGCTTAAGAATAATCGCCTTCTGAACAGTCATTTCTTTCCCGGCTATGTTAATTACGGTAGCATTGTTACTCTCAGCAATGGCACACTTCAACTTAATAATGTTGTCGTATAAATCCTGTACTGATTGAAGATCTTCCTTTGCCTTCTTTTCGAAATCCTCTACCTTGTAAGTAGAGTTAGGAGATCTCAATTTACTACCATGTTTAACAGCTACCAATGAAAGTCTGTCAACTGCCTTTCTGTACCTTAACTCTAAAGTTTTTAATCTGCTTAACGCTTTCGTGATTGTAATTTCTGCCATATTAACAAAATTTTTATCTACTTATTAGAATTTAAGGGGAAAATAAATTCCTCCCATTTCCCGGCAGATTCTTATAAATGTAATGTAATCATGTTACGTGTCTAACATAACTCTGTTGTTAGTGTGTTTAAACGTAGTCCTAATCTGTGATAGATTGGGGCTATTTTCCTTTCCAAAACCCCCTAAAACCTTATATATAAGTAAGGTAATAAAAAGTCCCGAAGGGCAGAAGCGCCGCGTTATGACGCTTCTTTAAGTAAGGCTGGATACCCCCGAGGAGTCGAGAACACAGGCACGGTGATCTAAGAGAGATCGCCCCGCGCAACGTTCCCTCTTACCGCTAGACCAGCCTTTTTTTTTTCTTGCAAGAAAAAAAAGGGAGATTTTCCCTTTTATTTTTTTATTTTCCCATAAAGAATACTTTCAAAAGCCGAACACAAGAATCAATATCATGCCAAGAACATATTTCATTTGGAGTATGAATATTTCGGCATGGAATTGATAACAGCATGGTTGCACAGTTCTCAGCCATTATCTGAATTCGACCTGTATTAGTCTTCCCAATAGGATAAGCGTTTACTTGATAAGGAATTTTATGGATCTTAGCCAACCTAATAAACTCCTTTCCCAAAGATCTAGATTTCGAAGGTCCAATCTCGATGACGACGCCCTTTCCAACAGTTATGTCGCCATATTTATTTTTATCAAGACCCGCACGTTCACCCGTTTCAACAGTTACATCGATATCTATACTCAGCTGTGGATTTATTCTCCCTGCTACAACACCTGCACCACGAAGACCAACTTCTTCCTGTGCTAAACAACAAACATGAAGAATTCTCTGTTCATGAAGATATTCCTTCCCCTGTCTTAATTCTTTAGCTACCTGTTGAATAATGAACAGCCCTACTCCATCATCTAAACCTGGTCCAACTATTAAATCATGTTTGGTGCCGAAAAAGATATTGTAATTGTCCTTTGTATAGGTAGCTGTATCACCTATTTCTAATCCATAAACCGTCTTTACCTCTTTTTCATTTCTAGCGCCAACATCAACTAAGAAATTATGAAACTCCGGTAAAGAGTTTTTATCCTTTATTGTATGAAGAGGTTCTGTACTGATTATACCCTCTACTCCATTTTCAAACATGATTCTAGTACCTGTTAGTGTCCTTTTATCAATTCCACCTAGGGGTCTAATAGCAACCATACCTGATTTTCTTATCCCCACTACTTGAAAACCTATTTCATCTAAGTGTGCACTTAACATTACATCCGCACCATACTCACTGGGAAAAGTGTCTGGTAAGTAAAACTGGGCCGTAACATTCCACATGTGATCAATCTGTCCATTGAAGCCTCCACACTTAGAAAGTCTATCATCCATTAAGAGGAGTCCATTCTCTTCATTTCCACTTGGCCTATTCGTTTTAAGAATAGAACTTAAAAATGTTTTGTCTTTATCTTTCATATCAATATATTTTATAATTTCAAATATAAGGAAATAAAAGGGGAGAGAAAAAGCGTAGAATTCTTATATATGTGAAACACAACGCTTTTTTAGCTTTTTGATTTCTGTTTTTTCATATTAAATTAGTTGTTGACCTAACTAATCCGGGATGGACAAAGTTAGGTTTTTTCTTTTATCCCCTCATATCCTCATATGTGGTGGTTAAGTTACTCATGATTTTAACAAGAATTCTAGTCTGAGATAGATAGGAATTCTTTTTATTTTTTTTTCTCATCTGAAAACCCTCTATACCCTTATATATGAGATAATTAAGAAATCCCGGCACAATAAACCCGGGTGCAAAATCCCGCAAAACGGGTCGTAGGCATTAAAGTGCCTTCGTTAATAATGGACGCAGACCACGAGGGTGAGGTTAAATGGCAAATTAGACCACAAAATACTCCTTACCAATGAATGGCCCCCACTGAGGCTGGCCTCAGCCTGCGTCCTCTTTTTTTTTATGAAAAAAAAATAAAAGGCTAACTTTTCTCTACAACCCTAAAGTTAAAAAAGTTAGCCTACAATAATAAAACTCATCCATATATAAGATTTTGAAAGGAATAAAAAATTAACCTCGCCCATCTCAGGTTTGGTTAATTCAATTTTCAAATGTCAGTTGTGTATATGTATAAGGATTTAAGGGGATAAAAAAAGAAAGGAGGAATAATCATCCTAAGGTATAATTAATTTTCTCAACTAGTATTATCATCTAAATTAATTATACAAATAACTTAAATAAAACTATATAACAATTAAACTATATTTTATTCCTTTATCCTTCCTTTCACATGTATAAGAAATTAAGGGGAAATTTGAATCCCCTTATTTTTTTATTTCAATCCAGTTAATTCAAATGATTTAACCCATTTACCTGAGGAAGGATCTTTTATTTTTCCTTCTTTAATAACGAACCACTCATTTAAATCAGTTGCTTTAGGATTTTTCTTATATCCCAATTCTAAATAAATTTGTCGCAACATATCTTTTACCTCAGCAACAGAGATCTTATCCCCTACTTTAAAAGATTCAAAAATTCGGTCTTTGATTGTGCTCGAATTAAAGAATTTAACCTCATACTCTTTCTGCATCCACGTATAATTATAACTAAGTGCTTTACATCTGTCTGGACCTAATCCCAGATAAAAGTTTCTATAAAAGTCGGGTATTTCTCTGAATATTTGTTCTAGCTCTCGATCATTAAGTGGAATATCCGTTGTACAAAGATATTTCATTTTTTCACGTGTATTAGAGAGTCCATCAAACGTATTCATAAAAACTTGAACATTATATGTTTGTTCTTGACTTAATAAATTACCTGATTCCATAAGACGATTAAATACCGTAAATCGATCTGCATAATCTTTCTGTTGCACCTCAAATGCACGTTTTTCTGCAATCGCTACTAAAGCATTAAAGACGGGCACTGGTTGAGATCCCGAATGGTGATTAACGGATACATAATCATCTTTGTAATTAAACACTTTTGCAACTTTCTCAAGCCGATTTACTAAACTCATCTTTGCATCATCTGGAGTATTTTCGTAAGATGACAATAAATCCTGAGTTTCTTTAAGCTTCCTCTCAATCTCCTTCCGGAATTCCTCTTCATCAAGGGCTTTATATTTCATTAGTGGTCGAACAAATAATATAGCCTCATCTTTCCAAGGGTTTTCTTTTAATCTCTGTCGTCCCATAATTTGAGGTAAATCTAGTGTAATATCTACCGCCAAAGTATCTATGTTGGCATCACTAAGAATAACGGTTCTAGCATTGTCACTGTAGAAATCAGCACCAAGATAAACGGTTCTAGTACAAAAAGTAAACATCTTCCTCGGCTCATCTTCTACCGGCGGCTCACCAATTGTATAAACTATTCCCTGTCTCTTCTTATTCAGGCGAGTCGATATTCTATTAGCATTATAAGGAGTATCTGAACATAAAATATTTACCTCATCTGGCATTAATCCACATGCTTTAATAATACCAATTATATTAGTAACGGAATTGACGTAAACTACTAATTCCCTAGACTCAATATCTTCCATTCTCCCCAAGGATGGATTATACACGAGTTTATGTTCGAATTTTCCATCTTTGTAGGACTGAATAATTGGTTTAATAGCAGTATTTACACTTTTCAATGATCTTACCTTAATATTTGGTTTTATTAATCTTCCTGGATCAAGAGTTCCCCAGTCTAATTCATGATAAGGAAGGTCTTTAAAATAGTCTAACATCTCAAGATATTCCTCCATCATAGGCGTAGCACTGACAAAACATACCTTCTGAACCGACATTAAGTTTTCAGTGAACTCCATTTCAGTAGAGGATTTGAATCTACTATCGGTAAAAATCGACTGAAATTCATCAACAATTGTATAAAATTCTTGAAATATGTTAAATTCTTCTAGTATCTCCCTAACCTTTCGATAAGAGTCATAAGTTACTAGAATTTTAGCGGGTAACTTTTTTGAAATTCTATCACCTATATAACTTTTTATGTCGGCCTTTAATTTTGGATAAGGTACCTCTAGAATTTCACTCGGTTGATTATTATTGGCTGAACTTGCACTAGCACTATTCAGGTCTTTGTCAACTTCCGTATTAATCTGAGATTGTACTAAGAACACACTATCACCATGTTGTTTCTTTTTATTTCTCATTAACATCTTTCTAGGACTAGCTAAGATAATGTTTTGAGAATTAGTTAATGCCCAACTAGTAAAACCACATCCTGGCATCTTTTTATCAAGGATGTAAGGATAGTCATCTAGATGAAATCCACATTGCTCAAACTCATTAAAGTATCTTATTCCTTTTGGTACTTGAATAATAGTTTTATCCATTTTATATAAAAATTAACATTTAAATTTTGACTTAGGAGTCTCCCCAAGCATTATATTTTCTTATTAGAGTTTAAGGTAAATTTAGTTAGAATTTTTCCCTTTTTTATAAAAATCAAGCGGAAATACTATATAAGAATATATTTCCTATATTTTTGTGAAAAATTAAATTTCATTTCCGAAGGCTTTTTCTGATATTTTTCCTCTGCCCGAAACTCAAGTGAAAGGGCAGAGATAAGAAAAATAGAAGGAAAAGAAAATGAGAGGTTTTCTTGAGAATTGAGTGAAACGAGATTCGAAAGGAGTTCTCGAATGTATGATATATAATTCATTCAAAGAACCTTCTCCAATTCTCATTACATTCGAATTCTCAAAGAACCTTTTCATTTAACTTCATCACTCTCAATCCTATTCCTTCCCTTCGTTTGAACTACGGGAAGGGGATTGATCCTGATTCAGACTTCGTAATTAAATCCCTTCATACTCTTATATATGAGAATAAATCCCCGTTTTTTATTTAAGATATCTTGCATATAATAAGAATTCCCGTTTGTGATAAATAGGGATTCTTTTTTATTTCAATTCTTAGGGAAACTCCAAGGTCTTCTCTTAAATGAGAAGTGTCCATTTTTTTGTAGTTCTTAATAGAAATGAGAATTTTCTAAAAAAAATTGGACATTTTTTAGGGATAATAACAGTTCGCCAAGGCTCACTTAATCCGGAGAGAAAGAATACGCAGCGACACACCATTTCTTCTTAAACTCTTATATATGATAATTATATTTTTCATACTATTTATACATATGGTAGCGATTGATTAGTCCTAGTCCGTGATGGATTGGGACTATTTTTATTTCCCTCTAAATTCTTATATATGAGAAGAGCTGATAACTTTTTAATTTTGCATTTCACATTAAGGTTTAATTTTGTTTGTCATATAATCTATTATATATTCATCAGCTCTTCTCTCTTTTTTTCTGTCCTGTTCCCCTGATTTCTTTATATATAGGTTATAAATTAAATAAAATATATGTTTGGTACAATATCAGTAGGAATTCGAATGCCCATGTTTAACGAGGGCTCAGATGTAAGAAAAATTGTAGTTGATAATCTCTTGAAGGCTGATATAAAGTTTAAAGAGAGAGACGTTATTTGTATTACTGAAAGTATTATAGCTAGATCACTTGGGAACTATGTAACCGTAGATGATATAGCTTTTGATGTGAAAGAACAATTTGGAGAAGATCCCGAAGTAGGAGTTATGTGGCCTATCTTTTCTAGAAATCGATTCTCCTTGATCCTGAAAGGTATAGCTAGAGCCTCTAAGAGAGTGGTTCTTCAATTAGGGGGAACGGGAAAGGATGATGTAGGAAATGATCTCTATAATCAATTTACTGGAATTAATATTATTGAATTCTATAAAGATTTGGTGGAGAAAGAGGGAGCACAGTGTGAAATATATTTAGATGATTACAGTAACACTCTCCCCGATAAAGTAAGAAATATTATTGTTTGCGAAACACATAATCCAAAGAATACAATTAACGTAATTAGTCCTATCTATCCGGATCATAAATTTATAACGCCCGAGGATTTGTGTAATAAGCAGAAACCTGGCAGAAAAGGTTGGAATGAGGATTATGGTTTATATGGATCTAATAAAGCGGGAGACGAATTACTTAAACTATTTCCAAGATCGATTGATTGCCAGGACTTAGTAGAAGGTATTCAGAAGGATATTTTAGAAAAAACTGGCGTAAATGTGGAGGTAATGGTTTACGGTGATGGCTGCTTTAAAGATCCGGTGTGTGGAATATGGGAATTTGCAGATCCCGTTGTTAGTCCTGGTTATACAAAAGGACTAGAGGGCGTACCTGGGGAAATAAAAATTAAATATGTTCTCGACAATGATCTAAAGAATGAATCAAATCAGGAAGAAGAGATTAAGAAAAAGATCAAAGAAAAAGAACAAGATCTCAAGGGAAATATGAAATCACAAGGAACAACTCCCAGACGCTACACTGACCTCTTAGGTTCTCTCGCTGATCTAACTAGTGGAAGTGGAGATAAAGGCACACCAGTTGTTTTGATCAGTGGATATTTTAAGAACTATTCGGAGGATTAAATGAAGAAGGGGTAATCATGCCCTTTCTTTTCTGTCCGTGGACCTCCAAACCCTTATATATGAGAGAAATAACATACATTATTAACTTAATAGTAGTGAGAAATCATGGAATATGACTATGAAGTTTTAAAAAAAATTTGTAATGAGCTCGAAGAAGTTCGTATGGAGTTTTATAAATTATCCGAAGATACCGTAAGTGTAGCGGATAGGCTTGAATTTAGTTTCTTATCTCTAGCGAGTACTTATAAATTAATTCTTCAGGATAATGGAGAAGTCGATAAGACTGTTGAGCGGTCTAACTTAGCATCAAAATTTTATTCAGAGGGGATGGATAAACTAGATGAGGTTTGGGAATTGATTCATAAACTCGAGAATCTTTCTGGAGCTTTATTAGAAGGTCAAAGAGTGCTGCTTAAAGAAGCAGAGGATCAATTAAACGAAAAAGAAGAGGGAAAATAACTCCCTCTTTTTATTTTTCTTTGTCACTCCAATACTTAGCGTAAATATATGCTACCGCCAAAACAAATAAAATTCCAACTATTCCATACCAAAATTCTCCGAACATGATTTATAAGTTTTATAAAATTCTCGCATTAATTTCTCAAAGGAAATTAAATCTTCTTCTTTTAATATAAATGGCCTACTTCCTAATGTTATCAAGTTGGGCGGATCATCATCCTCATCCTCCGGTATTAATATAAAAGCAATGACATAACAAGTTTCTGGATTATTGAAACAAGATTTATGTATGTGCCAACCCGACTCGCCCGGCTTTTTAAAGAAATCTCCCATCCTTATGTAATCATCTTCGTGGCCATAGTATTTATTTGGATACCAGAAAACTACTTCATGAGAATACGTTTTATTTTCACCTAACTCTCTAATTTCAATGTTCCCTATTCTTTTATTCATCTCACTTATAAGGATTTTAAGACTTCCTCCACTATGTCTCCCTCTTTCGGTAATACAATGGGGAGTGTATTCTTTAATTCCTTAATTGTGTCTAACCCAGGAAAATGAGATAAGAAAACCGGGACAGTGAAATTAATATCCCCTAGCTCTGAGATCTTTTTCATAAGATTAATTAAGTCCTCAGAGAAATTGGGTGAATTTGGATCTACTACAATTACCTCGGTATTGGGATGATCTGCTTTTCTGAAATTAGTTTCCCCCGATTGAAATTTAAATCTCAGTTCCTTTTCTTTATGGAGTTTTTTAATTTCCTTCAGATCTTTTCCTTCCTCTAGTGGAAATTGATAAAAAATATTTTCTGGTTTAGGCACTAAGTCAAATCTAGTATTAAATGTACTGGGTTTAATAGATACACATATATATTCATGCTCACTCTCCGGAATAATGCTTTTATAGAGATGTAAGTCTGTGAATTTACTATCATCGAAGTTATCTATTCCCAATTCATTTCGTATAAATTTGACAAACACATCACTGATTAATTTCTCACAATTTCCAGTGTCTCTTCTTGATATACCTGTTTTAAAGACATAGTTTTGAGTAACTGTAAATTGGGGAGTTTCTTTTAACCACTCTAGATGCTCGGTCCAATCAATTGCTCGGAGTGCGTCAGTCATAATATCAGCAACTCTCTTAGATTCAGCGGATTTATATATATAAGGGACATGCTTTCCATTTCGATAAATCATTCCCGCTTTATACATAGAATTAATACTCTGAATCTTAAGTTTTTCCAATGTTATAAATACTTTAATCTCTTTCATATATATTAGGTATATTTATAGAGACTGGGAGAGTTTTTGGGAATATAAAAAAAAGAAAGGAGAAACTAATCTCCTCCCTCACCTCTTTTCACATATAACCAAGATTATTTCATTTCTGGACCCTTAGGCTTTCTCTTAAATTCGGGTTTATTGTCTCTGGGTCTATTATCTCGATTAAAGTCTCTTTTCTTTTCTTTCTTATTTTTTCCGCGGTAGTCATCTACCAATTCTCGCCACTCTTCATTACTAAGTTTAACCAAAAAGGTTCCACCTATTAAAGTAACGGAGGCACAAAAAATTTTCCAAAATTTTTTCATTTTAATTTTTTTAAGTTAATATTTCTGTTATTTTCTATGTATAAGGGAATTAAGGGAAAATAAGAATAGGTCGATTTTACAATTTTCCTGTAAAAGCCTTATATATGAATTGAGTTTAATAAAATAAAATTTTATGGATGATACCAAGAAAAAATTAACAAAAGATCGCCAAGATAATTTGGTTATTAAAGAAATTCTAAACAGCTTAGGAGTTGACATTTGTTTTCAAGTAGAAGCTAGAGCTCAGGATTTAAGAGACGATTTATATGTCGTAAAAAATAAGTTTGAAGAGCTTGAGAAGAAACTACCCCATCTTATGTCAGATAAAAAAATTTCAAAAGAATTTTTTAATCTCTATAATATGGCTTTGTATATATTGAATAAAGCGTATGAATATGAAGCAGTTGTCTATGAGCTTAAGAGATTACTGAATAATTAAGGGGAAGTTGTTGAAAAGAAAAGAGGAAATTAAATCCTCTTTCTTTTTTTGTGGCGGGAGTAGGATTTGAACCTACGACCTTCAGGTTATGAGCCTGACGAGCTACCGCTGCTCCATCCCGCAATATAAATTTAGTAGCGCCACGGAGAATCGAACTCCGATTTCAAGAATGAAAATCTTGCGTCCTAACCGTTAGACGACAGCGCCATGTTTTTGTGTCTGGTGGTCCTTCAAGGGCTTGAACCTTGGACCTCAACATTATGAGTGTTTTGCTCTGACCAACTGAGCTAAAGGACCTTACCTGGTTATTTTAATATTTTTTTTGTGATTCCGCTGCGATTCGAACGCAGGACCCACAGCTTAGAAGGCTGTTGCTCTATCCAGCTGAGCTACGGAACCATCCTTTATATTGTAATACCTATATAAGAATTTTAGGGGATTTTAAATTCCCCTTATTTCCTTATATATGGGCGAATAGAATTCATGGAGAAGCAAAGGGTTATTATCCCGGTTTAGTATCAGGATCCCGGTTAGTATCTGTGGTCGCCCGTAAAAACTAGTTCAGGGGACAGCGGGCCGAATGAAGAGTGGCCACTAGAGATCGGTATGTCCCCTGTTTTTTTTCTTCCCATAATACCCTTATATATGAGATAAATAATATTATTATAATTAAAATTTTAAAAGTATGTCAAGAACATTTAAAAAAGGAGGCAAATTTTGCACTTCCGACAAACGCGGTAAAGCTTGGAGTAATAGAAGATATCGCCGTGCTATTTCAACTGGGATGGGAAACTATGTCATAATGATGACAGCGCCCAATAACATTGACGAGGAAGGTAATCTTCTTCCACAGGTCGAAAAGAGTCTTCCACAGATTAAGGAGATCTATAATGATTGGGCAGATCTTCCGAGCGAAGGTAGCCATCTTCGGTTCTCAAAACCGCAGCGTTGGTTGGCAAAGGCTATTTAAATGCATTAAGGAAAACATAAGTCCCGTTATGGCAGTTTTCCTTTTCTTTTCAAACCCTTATATGTGAGATAATTAACATCAACATTAAAGAAAATTAAACTATTGAATCTTATGAGAGATTTAAAATTTATTCCTAGAGAAGAGCTAGAAAAAGAAAAACAAGAGATTGAGGAGGAACTGAGAGTTCGTGATTCTCTTGCTAATATTAATAAACTTAGATTTCCGGATTTCTGGACGAGTATCAGGTTGTTGAACTGTTTGAAGAAAGTAGATGTATGCACAATTCAAGAATTACAAGATAAAAATTGGTTTAAGTCTGATATAAGAAAAAACGGATTTGGAAAAAAGTCTTATGATGAATTGGTTGAGCTTCTACTGTCTTTGGGGTTACCTAGGGAGAGAATCACAATTTTGAGAACTCGAAGAAGATCTAAGTGAAGATCTTACAACAGTTAAGGGATTTATTTCCCTTTTCTTTTCAAACCCTTATATATAGTATAAATTAATATTTTATATTATATGAAAAAAGAAAAAGAGATGACAAACGAAGAGGCATTGGGTCTCTTAGAGAATTTAGAAACACCGGATCTCTTAAAGGTACAGGAGAAGGTAAATTCTATTCTAAAAATGAGACTTTTACAGAAAGAGTGTATAGGAAGACTAGACAAATTAGTTTCACCGGATCTTTCTGTAGACATTAGATCGATCGGCGTTCCTAGGGCAGAGTGGCTTCTTGAGGGAACGAAGTCTAAGAAAATGTCTGTCTATGAATTACTCAGCCATTCCAAGTACCAATTATTGAAGATGAGAAACATTGGTCCTAATACTATTCGAGATATTAGGAGGTGTCTTTTGGATTATGGGGTTGAGGCTAGACAGATACTGTTTTAATTGGTTAAGAAAGGGCATAATTTACCCTTTCTTTTTTCCTTCCCTAATTAACGAAATACCCTTATATATAGAATATTAACTTAAAATAAATTAAAATGATAAACAGAGAAACATTACAACGAGGTATCGCAATGATGATTGCTTACCATATGGCCTCGATTACAGGCTATTTAATTTGGAAACACTTTCAATTAAAGTTCATCTCCGAATTAAAATCGGAAATCGGCACCAGGAGCTTTAATTATTTAATTAAAGCACATAGAAAATTTGGTAAGGGAGGTGAACTTACCGTTGCAGTTCTGAGAGGTTACTCTCGGGAAGAACTCCTATCTTTCTATGGGATAGGAGAAAAAACCGTAGAAAGAATCCTATCTTTTAAGACTTCTAGAGAAAAATATATCATGAAAATTCAAAGAAACTTAAAGAAGGAAAACTTAAAAGAAAAAGAGGTAGTATAAAACCTCTTTTTTTCTTTTTCCTTCCCTAGAACACCTTATAGATGAATAAAAAAATAATCATTAAATTAAAATATTAAAGATGTATGTAGTTTATCAACCTAAAAGAACAATCTTATCGATTATAAGTATTGAAACAGATGATCTTCAGGGTCCACTACAACAGAGCACTCTAGATGGATTAGATAAGTTAGCTGAATTTTCGGATATTATTTTTCTATTTCCATCGGGGGCCCAAAAGTATGTGGATTGTGAAAAATTTACTTCCCTCTGTTCCGGTTGTTCATGGACTATTGGAGAATGGGAGGACACATTCATAGAATCTCTTCAGTATGGTTTAGAGATATTCGGGAAGCATTATAGTTATCTTTTAATGAATCTTGTTGATATTGATGGACTTTATATACCGAAGGACAATATAATTAATTTGAATATGTCGGCTTCTAAGGTTCCTATCTTAGAAATTCAAAGGAAAAGCCCTGAAGAATTATATGATTATTATAAGTATATTCGAGAAATTCCAGAGAGATCTTGGTGGGAAATATGGAGAAAGGAAACTATCTATAAGTGGGATTTAAACAATTTCTATAGCTTGTGGAAAACTGATTCAGTCTTTATTTATATGAGGCCAAAAAATGTTGAGCAGATTTTGGAGAAGAAGGAAATTGTTTCAACCTTTGAATCATATCGAGATTTTATTGCTTCCTGTATAATGAATATGGGAATGGAATATATTAATCAAAATATTGAAGATATTGATTATGAAGCAGAGAGGGCGAAATTCTAATTATCCAGATGAGATACAAACTTGGCGAAAGGGAGAAAGAGTACCTGAATGGCTAAGTAATGTAGCAGCAATTGTGGGAATAGATGATAAGAAGGGTTCGTATATCCTAGATACTATTCCTAATTCTGCGGGAGGCTTTGAAATTAAAGAAAGCTCCGGAACAAATGTTTTAGTTAGGGTTGCTAAAGTAGAAGATTATGTTTGTTACGGGGATGGAAAAATATTTACACTTAACCCAATTCAATTAAATTTATTATATAATGTTATTTGAAGTATTAGAAAGTATTAGAAAGAATTTTAAGCCAGTCTTTAATACAACTGGTCAAGCGCTTAAGAATATTGGCTCTGATGCTAAAGAACTTTATGGAAACTATAGAAGGATTCATTCAATTAATTACAAGGAATTAGAAGATTTGTATAAGAATTGTGAGAATCTAGAAAAGGAAGAGATAAAGGAGAAGCTTGGAGATATATTATCAATTGTGCCAGAAAAGAAGTGCAATGAAGAGATACACGTTTAGGATTTATCAGGACCATGATGAGGACGGTTCTAATGTATGGGTAGAGGCGAATTCAGAAGAAGAAGCTGAAGATAAAATTCGGAACGAGTATTGGGGAATTGATTATCTGTATCTCTTAGAAGTTGAAAAATGATCTTAGAGTGTACATTAGGAATTTTGGTAAATAGAGAGATGGTAATCTCTTTTGTATATAAAGATCTTCCTGTCACCCTATTTATTAAAAATCCTCAGAAGTATCCATCGGGAGGTTATATAACTGAACATAACACTCAAGTGGTGAAATATTTACAAGGTCAGGGAAGGAAATGTAGTATTGATTTTCCTTCTTGGATATTTGAAAGGTTAGATGGAGGAAACTAAAAGTTTAATAAATACAAACTGTCCTATCTGTGCTTGTCCTGGACATATTAAGGAGATTTGGCAGGACAATGTAGATTTTTTCAGTCCGGAATCTGGGTATTATATATATAAATTTGAGTGCGAGGAGTGTGGATATGTTAAAATTAACAGTTCCCTAAAAGATCTTCTGGCTGAAATGGAAACTGTTAAAAATCAGGAGGATACTAATCCGGCATGGAAATTAATAAGTGCACATTTGGAGGAGAAACTGGGACGGAAGCCCACGATTAAAGATGTTCAGCAATTTCTCCAAAAGCCGTAATCCTCTTATATGTGAGAAAATCATATAGATATGAAAAAATATATTTTATTATTGATCACGGTATTAGTTGTAGGATTTACAGCTTTTGCGGACGGAAAGATTTATAAGGGAAATTGTAGATATTCGAATAAATGTCTATACACTTATCGAGACGGAAAAGTGTTTAGGGGAAACTCCCATTACATTTCAGATGTTGCATATACATTCAAATCGGGAAAGATTTATAGAGGAAATTCAACGTATAGTTCAGACTTATTAAGTACATATCAAGGTGGACATGCGTATAAAAAGGATTTAGTTTATAATTCAGAAGTTCTCTGGTCATATTCAACCGGCCGTGTATATAGAGGGATGTCTTTATATCGAAACGATTGTTTATTAACTATAACAAACGATCATGTATATTTGGGGGATTCTTCTTATGCCTCGGATATTCTAATAACGTACGATGGATATATACCAATACCAGTTTTAGTATTGTGTACGTTAAATTCAATTTACTACTAAGCAAAAATGAGGGGAATTTATTTTCCCCTCAAATTCTTATATATGAACAGTGATATATGAATTGTCTTACCGGCGATTGTAGGAAGATAATTTAACATAACAGACACCGCACGGTTAATGTTATGGTATATCAGTGTTTTAACCTGAAATTTATATTATTGTGACACAAAACTTTTAGATATTTCCTGATTGAGTTTCTGAGAGGGAACTCAGTCTAGAGGACATTCCGACTCGAAGAGAGATATCTAATAATATATTCATAACTATTGAGAACACATCATAAAAAATTACAACTTTAGATTTAATTAGGATCTGCATAGAACTTAATTGAATTTAAAGTGATAAATGGTTGGTTGGAGGCGAGTGATTCGTATTACCTCTAGAAAAAGAAATACCTAGTTATACTACAGTATTTCAAAACCAATAAACTATCAGAGCCGTTGAAAGCTCGTAATTTTTTTGGTTCTTTTCCTTATATGTGAAAATAAAATTAATATTATGTTACCGATATTAAATATAGATTCAATGTTGGAGAAAGCACGAGACTTAAGTAATTTAAAGTCCGGCGATGAATATTGGATAGTAGACGGAGATTTATTAAAGTTAGATAAAATAAAATCAATAGAGATAACTAAAATAACTCCAGAAAAAATGCTCTTAGTAAATATATCACCTGGAGAACATACTTGGTGTATTATTAAGGGAGAAGAAAACCCGGGAGAAACTATTATTCTCTTAGATGAATTTTGCATTGCTGCCTGTGGTTGTAATTTATTTGTGTCTAAGGATAGTGCAAAAAATTACTTAAAACAGAAAGCAATTGCGAATCAAATTATTAAATTACATGAACTTGATAATTTATGAATTCAGATGAAGTAATAATTCGGGCAATTCAGGTAGAACTATTGGAATATATAGATCGAGATAAAATAGATTGCCGAGAGATACCCATGGGATATTTTTCAACTATCCTTCATATGAAAAAATTCTTAAAGGATCATGGAAACAGGAGGAACTGTTTCTATATAGTTGAAGAGTGGGCATTGAATCCATGTCATAGGGGACAGTGTGAAACGGATTTATGTTTCTCTGTCTATATGTATGATGAGGATATGAAAGAAATGAGTCTATATGATAAACTTCGAACTAAGAAGTTTATCTATCAGCACAATAGACTAGATGATCAGTTAGGAGCAGTATTTAAAGGGAGAAAAGAAGAAGAACTTAAATTAAAAAAAGGAGATCAGTGTTGGTACTATGATCGTTTCGAAAAGATTTTATATTTAGGTGAGATTCTTGGAGAACCGGTATATGAGGACTGGCAGATCCCTACATTAGATTGGTATGATGATTCATATATGATCAAATCAGGTGAAATGGATCATACTCATATATCTACTCCCTTAGTATTTCCAGAAAATATGTTCTTAAACTTAAAATTAGATGAGTAGTAATCAAGATAGTCCGATATATTGGACTATTTTTTTCTTCCTTTAATACCCTTATATCTGAATTTAGTAAATTAAAGATTTATGACAAAAGCTAGAGAGAAATCGATTTGTCGATTAGGACATTTGTGTAAAATACACTGTAAAAAGTATCCATGTTTTAATGGATTAGATGATCTAAGTAATGAACTGGCCGTAACTTGTCAGGATTATCAGGAAAGGTCTGACTGTGTTGAGAAGGAGAGTCAATTTTATATGGAAAGTCGAAAAGTATTTAGTAGACTAAATGACGAATCTTTGTGGAATAATATTGATATTAAGGAAGATAAACCAAAACTTTACAATTTAATTATCCTGGGAGTAAATCATAAAGATCCGGAGGCTATTTTTATAAAAAAGGAAATAGACAGAATAAAAAGAAAATTAGAAAATGAACGGAAGAAGGAAAAGAGATTGCTTGAAACTTCGTAGAACCCGTTATTCCCTTATATATGGACATCAATACACATTCCTTTTTAGTTGAATAACCCTTGAGTCTGTGAAGATTCGGGTTATTTTTTTTATTCTTTATTTTTTCATCTCCCATGCCTTAAAATTCTTATAATTAGAATGAAATACAATAATATACACAATATATGAATCGAAGATTAATATTAGTAGATCAAGAAGAAACGCCTGATTATCCATTATATTATGGATGTGGGTTAGGAAACGAGATTTACACGCTTCAGCAACTTCAAGGAATGGATGAAGTTGATCTGAAAAATATCTTAACGATCGGAAAAGGAGATGCAGTACTCTTAGTAGGAGGTAAGCCATTTAATTATCTAAAACAATTCTATCATTTTGGAGTTAGATCAGAGAACTTCTTTGATTGTTCTAAATTGAGGAGACTTAGTATAGATGGCGGAGCATTCGTTAAGTGTATTGTTGAGTTTCCAGATCAGAATACCATTAATGATTTCCTAAGTCCAAGTTTCACTGAGGAAGTAGTATTTGATTGGTTTAGATATAAAGTTCTCCATACGTATGAAGAATCCATTGCATTTTTGGATTGGTTGGAGAAGTTACCAAAAGATGAATACTTCGGATTTGACTACGAGGGTTCTGGTATGCCACTTGATAAAAAATATGAACTTAGTGGAGCAGCTATAGCAACAAAAGATATAGCTGGTTTTATTAGTTTAACAGATATTCGACATCAAGTGGGAAAGGATTCAAAAGAGTATAAAAATCTTCTTCATCGGTTAGGACAGTTCTTATTAGAGAGAATGGATCACGTTTTCACTTATAATGTACAATATGAGTGGCAAGTATCAAATAGGATGCTTGGGGTTGATTTATATAACCTATGTGATTCAAGTGTAGTTAATGTCCTTGATGGAGAGCATCTGAAGAAATATTCTCTTAAGTGGACTGCTCAAAGGATACTTCAGGTCAGTGTTTGGGATACGGAATTTGACAAGATTAGTGACTTAATAGAATCTATGCTTTTCACAATAGAGGGAAAACTCAAGGCGGATAAGCATAGGGTTCTTAAGGTAGATCCAAGCAACTTTGAACAAACACCAGAGTGGAATCAACTTAAACAGCTTTATCCCCAGCACATTGATGAGTTTAAAACGCTTCTCTTAGAATATTGGGGAAATGAGTTTATGTGTATTCCAAGTGAGATCCTAGGGAAATACTGTTGTTTAGACTCATTCTATACACTCTTAATATTCTTGGCAAAGAAAGATGAATATTCTCAAGAATGTTGGAATGTCTTTATGGACAATACACGACTTGGCTGTAGAATTATGGGTGGTGGTCTTTATATAGATGAACCATTCCGAGCTAAGTATGAGGAGTATTGTCATGAACAGATGGCCTGGGGAATCACTTATTGTGCTATGGCCAGATGTTGGGTGAAGATGGAAAAGCATAAGGATCAAATGACAAACATTAAGAGATATAAACCGGAAGCAGTAAAGCTTTTGAAGGCAGGGAAATTCTTTAACGGAGATCCTATCAGCCTAACCAAGTATATTCTCTTGGAGCATGTTGATAAACTTGATGCTTATGAAACTGGTATAGATGAGGGAAAACTTCTCATGAGTTTTGGTCCATCATTTGCAGAAAAATTCATGGATATTGTAAGAGATGCCATGACTGAGGTAAAAATGAAGACTAAGATTGATGAGACAATCGGTAGGAAGAAAAAAATCATTGGTATTATATCTGAAAAATTAATTCCTCTTCTAGGATTAGATAGAGTGAAGATTAATAATAAACATATTGAGCTTGAGAAATATTTATATTATGAACGAGCTTATAATGAACTTCAGAGAATAACCAAGAAGTATTTTCAAGATATTCTGAATGTTCCTAAAGAGATAACCATTTTTGGTGAAAAGAAAAGTCTCTTGGATTATTCAGATTACGTTAGTGATAATTATTTCAAGTGTAAAAGTCCGGAGGAAAATGATGAATTTGTATATGATTTTGCAAAAAACTTGTATAGAAGTGAAACAGCATTTCTTACGGCCTTAATGGAAAGTGTCCAGCAACTTCCGGAGACGACGAAGTTCTATTCGAGTAGAGGAATAGATGATATAAATGTTGGATTCCGAGAGTTTATGGGAGAGTGGGAGAATTATTTTAAGGCTGATGGACAATATCAGAGCCCACTTTATCCACAGAAGATGTTTGACTTGGCGATTAAATATTATAGAGGGTTTAAGACTGACATTAAGACAACTAAGACTGCTCGAAAAGAAATATTTATAGTTGAGGATAAAATGAAAGAGACTTGGACAGACTTTGCAGGATTTAATACACAGACGATGTTCTTTCCTCAATATGCTGGACAGTATGTTGAATATTCTGAGGGGTTCGATCCTCAGAAAGACTTGGATGATAAATTCTACTTCATTAGGAAGATGACAATAAATTATCTTCTCTATAAAAAATATTCAAAGCTTTGTTCAGTTTATGTAGGATCGACAGGCATGTTTAAGAAGAATAATAAGTATGTAATTGAAAATGAACATCATATTCCACTTAGATATGCAGATCCAGAGGAACCGGGGGCAGTAGAGAAGTGTTTTGTAAAGTATGAAGTGAATGAAAAGAGTTCAAAACGATGGTCAAGTGCATTCCATACGATCATTAGTCATGGTGATTGTAAAGATGTATTATGTCCTCCCCCCGCATGGGATGAAAATGGAAACATAATATATGGTGGAAGTGATCAGATGTTGACTTATTTTGATATATCATCTGCCGAAGTAAAGGCGGCCGGTTTCGCGAGTGGTGATCCTGATCTAATTCAGAAATTTAGAGAGGGAACAGATATCTATATATACTCGGCGAAGCTCTACCTAGGTGAAGAAGCCTGGGGAAAATTAAGTAAAAAAGAACAGAAGAAGTGGAGAAAGAGATTTAAAACAATCTTCTTAGGTGTTCTTTATGGATTAGGTCAACAAAGTTTAGCTGAGCGATTAGAGTGTTCAGTTCAGGAAGCTAATCAAATTATTCAAGGTCTTTATACATCATTTCCAAAGTTGAGGGAATATGTGAATAATCAAGGTCAATTTCCTTTAGAGCATAATGGTTATATTAATACAATGCTCGGCGATAAATTGAGAGTGAGGGAGTTTTATGATTATCTTCCTAAAGCAAAATCAGAATGGGAGACGAAGAATCTTATAGCCAGAATTCAGAGACTTGGCGTGAATCTTCCAATTCAAGGTGGTAATAAATATAGGTGCCACTTATAATAGTAATATTATAAACAAATTGGGCAAAAACGGTGAAGGCTGTGATGCTAATACCGTGCTAACTGAGATAATATGAAGGTATCTCAGAAGTGTAACGCATAGGAGGTGAAGATAATAATAATCCTCCCACGAGTGTCCACGATTTTATGTAGTAGAATCGAAAATATATGCTGAACTATAGAGAATTTAAGAATCTATAGAATCTGAGGATAAAAAGCCCCAGAGATAACAAAGAACGACTTCAAGTATAATGGCGGCAGGGTTCTTCAACAACCTAAGAGTGTCATTATCGGAGAATTGGAAGCAACCTCTTCAACCTATTATTGTTGTGCATTAACCTAAATGGTGCACATAAAACCTACTAAATGCTGGAACAACCCGTCAGACTACTAGTACTAGAGGATTTAGTCACCTCAGTAATAATCTGGTAGGTAGGGTCAACCAGCAGGTTCTAATAAACAAATAGACAATATCATTTATGAAGCAGTTAAATACGGAAGATTTTATAAAAAGATCCAATAAAGTACACAAAAATAAGTATAATTATGGTAAAACTAACTATACTGGCGCCAAAAATAAAGTAACAATTACCTGTCCTAAACACGGAGATTTTGAGATACTTCCATACAATC
>Ga0326513_10000213_pt1 | contig 46805 bp, 58 predicted proteins | sample 2_2465_0518_D_FD_203654 | JGI IMG/M metagenome (GOLD analysis project Ga0326513, IMG submission 203654) | Bovine rumen microbial communities from UC Davis, California, United States - 2_2465_0518 | ecosystem: Host-associated > Mammals > Digestive system > Stomach > Rumen | place: USA... | reverse complement strand
CTGTCCATAGGCGCATCTGCCACGCTTTCCATGGCAACTTCTTCAGCCACGTCTATCCTCCTTAGTGTCGTCCATTTCACAGACAGCACCGGCTATGCCGGCCTCCCTGCAAATGCTGAAAATCTCCATGCCAACGGCGCGCCGGCCTTCTCGGTAAAGCAAACCGTCAGCAAACGGCAAGGCGGCGCCTGGAGCGAAAATTCCGCAGACGTCATCAACCAGCCATTGCAGAAAATGGATGCCGCCTTTCGAACGACCTAGCGACTTGACCACTTCCACCAGCCACTGGCGCTCCATGGCCTCACGCGCTTCGCGCTCGTCTTTCTCACGGCTGGTTTCCCACATTGCCGGATCCTTGCTCATTTACATCCCTCCAGCGCCTGTAATGCCGCCGACTAGCGACTGCATCAGCGTTTGCCCGTCTGCGCCTGCCGGCGTCTGCCCAAGGTTTTTGGCGGCTCCAGTTGCATCCATTGCCGCCTGCCCTGCGCTTGCCATTTCCTGCTGAGCCTGAGCGGCCTGCTCCATTTGTGCACGTTTCTGCCGCGCCGCCTCAACGGCTTGCTCTTCAGCAATGCACGATTGAGGCATGCCGATACGGTCAAGATACGCACGCGCGGTTTTATCGGCGTCCAGCACGTCTAACGCCTCAGGCTTAGCACCGGCGAAATTCGCCAGGAAGGCCACGCCCTGCTCTATTGCGCTGGTTGCTGTGACCCTTTGTGCCTGCGCCAAGACGGATTCAAACTCTACGTCAAGCTCAACGTCCTGCAATTCATCCGGAGGTTCCGGCAGAGCGCCGTATTCGCCCATCAGCTGATAAGTTCGTTTGATGAGCGGGGACAGCAACTCAGTATGCAGTCGCTCTACAACGGGGCCGATTAACAGCATTTTCTCCGCTTGCTTGGCCTGGATCTCTGTAGCAGTTACCTGCCTGCGGTCATCATCCATGAGCATACGGAACAGGTCAACGTAGAGACCGTTGTTGATAGTCTCTTTAACTTCGCGCAAAGCCTCTATTGTATGCTGAATTGCGGCTGCGTCAGGCTGTTGAATCGGCATCACAAGGGGCCGGCCCTGCGTAATTGCAAAGTCACCGTATGTGAAACCGCCAGGATTGCGATCCACGCCATAGCGCCGGAGATTTGTATCTCCAATCATCGGCGGGTCTGCAATCTTATGCTGAGTCCTTCGGAATGTTTCAGTCATTGCCTGAAGCATTTTACAATCAGGCATAACATCCATTGCAGGACTGCGCCCATACACGTCAGAGTGATGAATATCCCAACGTGGCGCAAATGCAGGGAACATGTCATAGCCGCCCTCCGAAAGGATCTGCTTTCGACCAAAACCAGTGGCGTCTCTCAACCAGTACACGCTGACATAAGGCTTTCCCTGCGCACCCACGCGCTGGCCCCACTTGACGTCCTTCCTAGGGAAAACGCCATGAATCACGTTGAGTCGCGTTGCACTTGCACCAGCCGGCCCACGCTCTGCAGCGTTGCGCACCGTCTCAGGCACCTTGTCCTCACCCCATAGATCAACAATCTGTCTTGCAGTCAGGAACAAACGCCTGAAGAACGTATCGACATAGCCGTTGCCGTCTACGTCAAGAACGTATTCACCAGCAGTGACGCGATGGAATTGCAGGCCATTTTCGTCGGCGTCCTCAATCATCAGTCCAGTTCCAAAAGCACCAAGGTCAGCATACAACCCGTGGATGCAGTTATAAAAATTGGATTGATGCAACAGAATACGCATGCGCTCTGTAACTTCATCGAGCCAGACGTTGACGCCGGACGGCTGCTGCTGTCCATGGTCAATGGCAAGACGCAGCTTAAACCAGGGGCGAACGGGGCTTGTCATGCCACCTTGTAACCCTGCTGCCAAGGTGCGCATGCCAAGGACACCACAGGAGTCGAGTAAGCGACTGTTGATTTTGGGCTGCTTGTATGAGCTTTCGTCACTGTCTGAGCGCCAGCGAGTCGGCAGAAAAAGCTCAGCGAGATCCTGCCATGCGGCATCCCAGCCGGAACGCTCAGTTTTGAGCATCTCGTACCGGGCATCAAGTTTCCTGACGTCAAGCTCAGCCATTGCTACTACCCCAGTGTATCGTTTCCAGGCGCATCCCCGACAAGGCCGGAACGGCTCGTGAGGATGGAAGCGGCCAGCCCACGGTTGCGCTTACTGCGCTCACGCTGTGCCTCAGCGGCCGCCTGTGCGCCGGCGCTCACCGACTTTGTGGCCTGCTTAACGGGCGTCTCCGGCACGTCCGGCGTTCCACCACCACCACCACAATAGATTAACGGCATATCACTCTACCTCCCATGTTGCTTTAATGTCCTGAGGCTGCGCAAAGACGATCCACCCGTCAACATGTCTTTGTTGGCGCGTGTACCAAAATAGCTCAGGAATTTTGAATTTCTTTTGGAAGCCAAGCTCCCCGAGCATATTGAGTATATGCCGGTTCGGCGCAGGCACACGGCCCACGAAAGAACTTATCGCACCGTCATGGTGCTTGATGATTTCGAGCAGTCCTTGCCGTGCAAGTCGTGCGGCATATTTGAAATAGGGACGAAAAGCCGTCAGCCCAAGCTCTGCGCAACGGGTGCGCCAGCTTCCTTGAAAGGGCCAAATGTAGGCGAGTCCAGCAAGCTCGCCATCGATGTAGCCGGCCCAAGTCTCACGCACGTTGCTGCTGTTGTGCATCTTGATGTACAGATCCTCAGACCACTGCCACTCATCAATCTCGCTGAAGAGGCACCACAGCAGATTTTCTTCTTTGAGCTTGCGGTAAATGGCCGCATGCTCAACCGGATCATAGATAATCCTGTATGTATAATCCATTTTGCTACCACGCTAACGGGTCATATGGGTGTGCTTCCTGCCTGCGCTCTGCAAGAGTTACGTCAATCGCGCGCGCAACAGGCGCGGCTAGGGTCAACGCCAAGCTGTCGGCGAGATCGGGGCTGCGACCCAATCTTTCTTTGATGTCCTCTTTCTTTTCCAGCTGCATCAGGCCGGAACTGTTGAAAGAGTATGTAGGCGAAGACAATTCAGCCTTGAGGGCTTCATCAGGAGGAAGCGCGCCACCGCCTTTAAGCCACTCAAGCACATTGTACCACATTTCCATTCGCCGGTTGACAAAGCGATTTTGCTTCAACGCTTTAGAGCCGAACGGAATTTCCGTCACCTCAAAGCCAAGCTGGCGCACACGGTCAATAACGCCTGCGCCTTGGCCTGCGTCCACGAAAACGGCATCGGGCTTGCGACTGACTATCTCTGACACAACACGGTCAGCCAGCTCCATGTTGTCCAGCTTGCGGATGACAATTGGACGCTCTGCCATCATGCCACGCCGAAAAAAGATCACACTGGCATCATCACCGAAACGGGCAACGTCCACGCCCATCACAAGGGGTGCATGCTCGTACACATGAGACTGATACGAGCGGTGCATGGCCTCAGACACAAGCTCAAGGGGTATCAGCACGTCATCGCTGGCGGCGTTGAAGTCGCACAACATCTCTTGCTTAAAAGCATTCTCAGACAACTCCGACTTCAGCGCGTCTATTTCGTCCTTTGAAAGCGCCTCAGTCTGCGTAACGGGAAACGACATTGCGCACCAATCTTTGTTTCCTTTCGCTTGTTCGGAGGCGGCGTGATGGTACAACTCACTAAACAGGTTGGCACCCTTCGGTGTTCCAATGAAAAGCGCCCAACCGTGTCTATCAGCCAATGCAGGACGGATGATTTCATGCCACACCTCAGGCTTCATCTGCGCGACTTCATCAAGGACAATGCCGTCAAAATACAGACCGCGAAGAGCGTCAGGATTGTCAGCGCCAAAAACTCTGACAGTAGAGCCGTTGCCAAAAGCAATGCTAAGCTCGCCTTCATTGACTTTTCTATCAAGACAAACGGAAGTGTAATGTTTAAGGTAATCCCATGCGATAACTTTTGCCTGATTGCGATAGGGAGCAACATAGGCATAGCTGGCGCGCTCCTTTTGCGTCTCCAGGGCATCCATGATGAGGTGGTTGACGGACAGCACGGTTTTTCCAAACCGGCGATGAGCCACCAGGACGGCAAAGCGCGCGGCTTTTATCTTGTCGTGCGCATCCCAATATCGCGCCCTGTACGGAAGCTCGATATCTATATCAATCACGACCGCACCACCCTATAGGTCACACGCACATCTTCCTTGGACTCCACCTTATCAGCCGGCTTTTGGCCTATGGCAGCCATAATCTTTTCCAGCGCACCCACATCGCCAGTTTCATACCAATGTCTGAGCGTAGACAAACAGCCGGCATACATTGCGTTTGCAGGCTTGCCACTGTCATCGACAACATCTTCGCCAAAAACAACACCACTCGGCAAAGCTAAAATAGCAAGAAGCGTTTCCTTCATCTGCCTTTCTTGTTCGCATTTAGCCTTGAATGCAGCGCGCCCCTTAGCCTGAATAGCTTCGCGTTCTTCCTTTGAGCGCCCATTGAGAGGCTTCAAGTTTTCCACCCTGCCCTTGCCAGCCACTACTTGCCCCTTTTCTTTTCCTTTGGGTCAACAACATCAAGAACCTTGTCTACATGAGTTTCCGCAGCGTGATTGACCCTGGCTATCACACGCTTGAGCAGTCCAGGCACAGGCAAGTCCAACGCCTCGCACTTAGTCAGGATGCTCAACGCCTCATGCATGGTCAAATAAGAACACGCCCACACAGGCACAGCAACGCTTTGCCCAAGTACGGCATTGATAACGTATTGGCAAACCCATGCAATGATGAGCACGACAGTATAGACAGGTATTTTAGCCAGACCTCTTGCCAGCTTGCGCAGGGAAAAGGTTTTTGTACTGACAGCCAGCCAAATTCCTAGGGCAAAGTCAGCGACAAAAAGGAAGGCCAGAGCGTACACAATGTCCAGTGGCAACCCTAAAGCCTCACATCCCGCCACGACACAAGCCGCACCGCCTTTAATCCAAGGGGCGGACAGGACGCCTCCAAAAACGGAGGTAAAATCGTGGAGGGAGTCGGACATTGAAAGGTCACCCATATCAGAGGCGTCAGCCATCAGAGTACCTCTGCCAGCAGTTCGCCTTCCTGCGCACGGCGCTCGTAATACTCGCCGTTCCAGCCTTTTGCGCCCGACTTGAGGTTGCGCACTGCTCTGGCCCACTCATGTTTGGTGAGAGCGTCCAGCGTATGCTCTCCGCGCCGGCGAAGGCCGGCCCAACCTAGCTGGTACACAAGGCTGAAAATCACGCACTGCGCCTGCCAGGGGAGCGTTTCAAACTTGCCCTTGGCCCCGTAGCGGTAATCCCAAGTCGGCTGCACGACATCATCCATGTAGCCCTTGTGTTCTGCGTCCGTGAGCGTCCTGGCCTCTTCGATGGTCAGGGTGAGCGCCTGCCGGTAGAGCGCCTGCGCGGCGGCCGCGTCAGCCTTGCCGACGTACGGCATAAGCTTCTGCATAAGCTCATCAGAGACGCCCCACTTGCGCAGCTGGTCAGCGCGCTGCTGCCCCAGGTCAACGCCAACTCCGATGGTGACGCCTGAGACGCCCATAGGGTCATACAGTTCCGGCCTTCCCGTTTCAGCGCCGTAGTAGTTGCGCGTCTTTCCCTTCACGCCCTTGACGTAGCACGGAATGTATCCGCGCACGGAAAGTTTGCCTTCCACTTTCGGCAACCATGTAAAAATCTTGCTGTATTCAATTGGCATTGCGCGCCTCCATGCCTCTTTTCGAGAGCCATGCACATCACGGGGCAGGCGCGTCAAGAAACTGACGTCAGAAAATTTCTTTTTCCTGTTTTTTTCTGTTGACAAAAACATGGATGAGGGTAGGATGCATCTCAACGGAACACATCAACCCAAGGAGCAAAAACCATGACCCCGACCCTGACCGAAACCCTGACCGACTTCTACAACCGCTACGTCTTACCCTACGCCAAGCAAATCAACCTTTGGGCTGCCGTTGGCCTGTCCAGCATCACCTTCAGCACGACTAGGGACGGCGCGCCTATCCACAGCGTGTCTTTCCCCCGCCAGCTTTCCGATTCCGAAATGGACTGGCTCGACCACCGCATCTACGTCACCCGTCTCCGCATCATCAACATGCCGATGTACGACTAGACAAACACAAGGGAGGGCTTCGGCCCTCCCACATGGAGGAACTGTCATGACCCGTTTGAACTACATCCTGGACGGCCTGCGCGAACTCCGCGCCAACAACTGGCAGGCTGTCGGCAACTGGATCTCCATCTCTGCCTATGACGCCGAAGGGCGCGGCGTATCCATCACCACCAATGGCGCGGGGCAGGGTGAATTTTCCGATGACTACATGCAGCAATACACTGGCACATGCCAGTTCAGCATCTGCGGCTGGTCAGACCAGCGCGCCCGCCGTGAGCTTCGCCGGCGCTACGATGAGATGATCGAGCGCCTGCGCATGAAGGAGGAGTACAATGTCTAGCTCAATCTACTTTGTCTACGGTGACAGGGAAATCCATTTCCCCAATCACGACTCCGCCGTCCGCTTCCTGGAGGAAGCCGGCTACGTCTTCTCCGGCGAAAAGGCCTTTGAAGTCCACGAAGGCTTCAAGGGCTACATCGAATTCTGGACAGAGGCAGGGCGCGACCTCAGCCATTACTCAGACGGATACGAACCGCGCCTTTACGTTGGGGAGGATGCCGATGGAGAAAACAGCTAGTCCCAAGCGCGGCCGGCCCCGCGCAGAAAAACCCCTTGTGACTTTTTCCATCAGCATCCCGCCGGAACTCAGGGAGGCTGTCGAGAAAGAGGCAACCAGGGAGGGCCGAAGCGTTGCAGGGCAGATACGGCACGTCCTGCAATGCTACTACAAGAAGCCGTAAAAGGCGAAGGCCGGCACCGCAGGAGTTGAACGGTGTCGGCCTTTTGCGTGTTCGCCACATGCACTTGGAGGATTCTGCACTGTCCTTATGGGCAACCTAGGTATCCCCACTCGTCCCGCGCGCGTCAAGCTGTCTGCGCATTTCGACCAGGCGTTTTATGTATACGCGCCGGCATTTATTGCACATGCGCGAACACAGTATTTCCCACCCGCGCACGGCCTCAGACTCATCGCCATCGACAGACTCTGGCCCCGTCATCCCGCAGTTTCCGCATGCGACCACGACACCGCCTTCAACGGTGCGCTCGACCGCCACGTTGTCGCAACTACAATAGGGGCAGGGATGCATTACTTGCCAAAGAAATGCAGAAACATCTCAATGAACAGCCAAAGCAGAACACAGCAAGTCGGGACTGCCCAAAGTATTGCCATCCACAAAGGTATTTCGACCATAGTTGTCACAATATCACCCCTTCCGAATACTGGCCATTTCCATTTTGGCAGCAACCAGTGAGGCATCGAACCAACATTTGCGGCAAGCCTCAAAGCTGAACCGCTTGCACAAACTACATTTATCGTGGCCTACCAGTATACGCGCTTCAGAAAGCTTTTCTGCCAACCAAAATATCTGAGCGTTCATACGGCATTTCAGCTCAGAAATTGCTTTAACCTCAGCGTCAGTCAACGGCTTTCTCATCCCAATCGCCACGGCACATGCGCCAGACAACGCAGAGAGTGTCGAGCAATTCAGATGAAACACGCGCCTTGCCCTCACTTTTGTTGTATGCAGCTGCAACCTCACCCAACTCTTCCATAATACGGAAGACGCCTTCCTTGAACGAATAAGCAAACACAGGGTGCTTAAGTTCAGCTATCTGTAACGCAGCTTGTAGTTCCACAAAAAGATCGTGGTTTTTCTTATCCACCTCTTTGCGATGCCTGCGCATGTTGTTGAGCATTTCTTCTACGTTTTCCATTACCACTCCTTTTTCTTAAAGCAGGATGCAAGATAGTTAAGACGCGCAAGGGAGTCCTGCATTGTCTTTTCGTCTCCAACGCACATGTTTTTCTTGACGATGTCGGCAACGCCGGAAGCAGCAGAAGCAAAATATTCCAGCTTTGCCTTGTACAGCCTGAGATCCTTTTCCAGACTGTCAAGCTTGATGATAATGTCGTAAAGACCGAGCCACTGCAAAACAATAGTTTTAAGGCTACTCACAAAATTCCTCCTCTTCAACGTGGTGCTTGATGCGCCACTTTTCCTTGCATTTATCGCAACGGTAGTTATACGTCAGCTTGCCACAGTCGTGGCATTTGCGCCAGTACGTCTTTGGCAGAACTGTTGCTTTTATATCGTGCGAAACGCTGTCTTTGCCGGCAACTCCTTCCACCCCCTCCACTTCGATTTTATGCCGCTTCCGCAGCCAGTGATATCTAGCGTCACAAGCAGCTGTTGTCCTTCCAACTGCGGCCGCAATTTCCTGCCATTCCATCCCCTGTGCGCGCAACTCGAAAATCTTATCGGTTTCTTCCTGCGTCCACGGCCTACCCTGTTTTGGCTTGCCCTTTTTCCTGCGCTTTAGGTAATTCCAATGCTGCGACAAATTAACAGCTTTTCGTCCAAGCTCCTTGCCAATCTGCTCCCAAGAAAAGCCCTGTCTCCGCATTTTGAAGATTTTTTCGTCCTCTTCTTCTGAAAACGGCTTGCCAAAACCCATCACGCACCATCCTCATCGCCAGGGTGGAGGCTGACGCCGTGCTGGCGTCTCCATTTACGCAGGCAGGCAGGGCAACGGTAGTCGTGCGTGACTCGCCCGCAGTCGTGACAGCGCCTCACACTGGAACCGTCACCGGCCTCCTTTTTGCTCAGCCGGCTGGTCAAACGCAGTTCCCGCGCTCGTGTTTCCACGGCGCTCTCCGACCTGCCCAGAGACTGTGCCAGCCCTGCCACGTCCGGCTTTTCCGTGGCAAACGCATTACGGATAGCCTCATCATCCTCCAGGCTCCACCACGCGGCTGTTGTGCCGGTCACGCCCTTTTTCAGCCGGTACATACGGTTTGCGCAGGCCTGCGGATCGCGCCCCAAACTCTGCCCAACCGCCGACCAGGAATAGCCCAGGGCGCGCAGCTGCGCCATGCGCTCATCTTCCGGTGGAGTCCATGGCCCCGACCTCAGCATCTCACACCTCCAGCGGGTGAATCAGCACGTTGACTGCACCGCCTTTAATTGTCCTGCCGAAAAAAGACAGCAACAGCTTTACTTGGCTGTCGTCCTTCCACACGCCTGCATGCGTCAGCGCATCGAAAACGGCTTTAAAGCCGTTGTCAATATCGCGCCGTCTCCTGTCTGGTGGCAGGTATTCCAACATCACCATGCAGTCGCACTCAAAGGCTCTAGAAGGGATAGCTCTCTTCGCCCTCAGAAAATTGACCCTGCCTGCCACCTTTTTGCGGAACGCTTCCACTCGCTTGTCGAGAATCAGCCTGCCTCCTGCCTGCCTCCATGTATGATTGACCGAAGGAGACCAGGGAAGCGTTATATATATAGCGCCAGCAAGCCCTTTCGTAATGGCCGCGAAACTTGACGCCATCGACTGTCTGGCATCGAACAACAACGTAGATACCCCCTTCATGGACGTATGGCATGCCGTAAACGCACTCTCCGCAGATTTTGTCCGGCCTGTGCCAAACCTGGTTACCTCTCCCACCCCGCGCAGATGCCTGTTTCTCGCGTTCAGCCCAATAACGGTTCATGGCTAATTTTCCCCAAGCGGTTTTCCGGCCTACGCCTCACCCGCAGTCTCTTCGCGATTTTTGGCCTGTATTTTCTTCATGCGTTCTGACAATGCCGCACGGCGCTCTTCAGACACGGGCTTGCGGAAAGGGTTTTTCCCGAAGCGAAAATGCCAGAGCGGACATTTCTTAGCCGGACACTTTTCGACTTCAGTGTAGCTTCCGGCGCAGCAGTCCAAGCACTTGTGCCGGATGGCTTTGATAGGGCTGGTGGTTTTAGGGAGCGAATCCCTAACGTCTTCAACGGACATGTTTCCTCCTACTTTTTCCTACTGGTACTGTTCCGGCAGCTTCCTGCGCGGATCTTCCGGCTCGTCCTGAATGCCGACACCGGCATGGAGACGGTCGAGCAATTGGCGCAGGCTGAAACCAAGAGGCTTGGGATCGCCGTTCCTGACACGCTGCGGCGGACGCATCGTCCACCGGCCGCTTTCTTTAAGTTCCTGAAGACTGGCCTTGCGCGGAGGATTGTCCCAATCGTCAATAAGAGTGTTGCATTTGCACGGAATTGCATAGGGAGCAAGTCCGGGCTTATACAGTTTCGGGCTTGTCGGATAGCAGTAGAACCAGCCTTCGCCGTGACAGTCGGGGCAGTTTTCGTCTCCCGCACGTTTCCTGCGCCGCCTTTCCTTTTCTTCAGGCGTCAATGCAACGTCTTCCCATGCAGGGAAAAGCAGTTTCAGCTCGCGCCCAATGTTGGGCTTAAGGGCTTCCTTTTCCTTCAGCTTGTCGGCAGCCCAATAGATAAATTCGTCAGGCCAATCCTGCACGACTTTATAAGCTTCATCAAGAACGGCCTGCCTTGGAACTGGCTTGCTGAATGCGGCAAATACACCGTTCATTGCTTCATTGAAGACAAATCTTTCCAATCTTAGCTCCTTGCCGCTCTTCTTGCGGCCATTTTTGCTTCATACGCCTTGCGCCCTTCTTCATACCTGCGTTTCTGTTCGGCCTGTTCAGGCGTTGGGATGCCTTCATCGTCGGGACTGCGCGCCTCCATCGTCCACATCCGTGTGCTGAGGAACTTCGCAAGACCAGGACGGAAGCGCTCTTCGCAGACAAAGCCCCTGTCGCTGCTTGCCAGCCGGTCGAGACCGGCGAGAATTTCATCGAGCGAAGAACTACCCCACTCCGGCGAGTGAAAGAGCCGCATGAACTCTGCGCGCCCCTCAAAGGGAGCTTCGCGCTTGACCCTGTCGTACTCGCTGCGGAGCGTGTTGAACTCGTAGTCCCCGCGCTGGTGGTGAGCCTGCGCGGCGTCCCGCCGCTCGGCTATATCCTCCCCGTTCAAGGGAGGAGGAGAAGCACACGCACACTGCGCCTGCTGAGGTGCGTATAAGTCGTGACTTTCTGTGTGTGTGTGTTCTTTAAATACGTTTGGAGTAGGAACGGGAGTAGGAGCTGGGGTAGGAGTAGGAGTAGGAGTTAGAGGCTGCCTTAAGGTGTCCTCAGAGGTATCCTTGAGGTCACCTTGAGGTACCTCAGGAGATTGACCTTGAGATTGCCCAAGCAACCGTTCCAAGGTGACCTTGCGGGTACCTTCATCGACAAGCGCCGCATAGTCGGCCTTGCTGATGCGGGTGACGCCTGCAGCCTCCAAAGCCAGCGCAGTTTCCTTGAGTGCTTCGATGCCCTTGAGACGGGCAAAGCGCCCTTTGTCTGCCCTTGTCGGCTCACCAGATGCCCATGCGTTGTTTTCCTGCCAGCCGTGCAGGCTGTAGCTTCCGCTTTCGCCGTCAAGAAAACCGATGGACGATAGCGCGCCCACAAGCTTTTCCGTCTCGCCCAACCAATCGGCGGCAATGGCAAGATCCTCTTCGTCCATGCCGGACAAATCGCCGGACGGCCTGTTTTCGGCGGCCCACAGCCAAAGAATCTGGAGCGACCGTACCGCTTCAAGCCCAAGCCGGCGCTGAAGCTTAACGGTTTTCGGGTGACGCCAAAAGCCGACAGACAAGCGTATGTCTGTGTTCATAGGCTAACCTTCCGTGCCTTGCTGCCGATATGATTCATAGCGGCGCATGGCATCGCGCACGGCATCAGCCGTGGACGCCTTAACGTCTCTGCGAGTCCCTGCCAGCGCCCGAGAAAGGCATGTGTGCGACACCCCTGCAAGCGCAGCCAGCGCCCTTATGGAGAGTCGCGAAACCTTTAGGAACTGCCGAACATCTCTGACAAATGGTGTATCCATGCGTGGCATTGTTGCCCAAAGCAAACACCTTGTCAACCCTTCGGCAAACAGGAGGCAACATGGGGTTCAGAGAAGACGCATTAAAAGTTGTACAGCAGGCAAAGATAGAAGCTGGCAGCCTGCGCGCCCTGGAAAAGGAAACCGGCGTCAGCTACGCCACGCTCTCGCAATGGCTCTCGCAGAAAAAAGATCCCACGCTGACGCTACTGGCTGCCGTGTTCGACCACGTTGGCGCAACAGTCTGCATGCCTGACAAGCCTAGCCAAACGCCGGAGTCAGACGACAAGAGTCCGCCACTGGAGGAAGAGGTAATCGCCCTCCGCGCCAAGGTTGACGTGCTGGAGCGAGTTGTGGGCATAAGCTCACAAAAAACAAAAAATGTCGGATAATTAGGTTTACAGACGGCAAACCGCTCTAGCCCCGCAAGGGGCTTTTTTGTTGTCCATCGAAAAAAGTTTGTTTTCGATGGTTGACAACTTCGTTGCCTTCAGGCACCATATCTTCAAGCCGGACGGATGAACCCTCCGGCAAAGCCAAACCGAGAGGAACCGAACCATGACAGATTTTGCCGACACCCCCATCGCTGAGATGGACGAGCAGATGGCGGCATATGATTGCCGCCTGGCTACATGCGAACATCTCACTCAGGACGACAAGTGCGCTTGTCACAGCGTACTTGGAACGTCAGACTTCTGTCCGTTCTTCCGTCCCCGCCACCAGGTGCGCGTTGCGCGCCGTGACGATGGAACGATCTACTGCTCCCGCACAGAAAAGCGGGAGTATCTCGACTGCACCCTGGCATGGTTCAACCGCCAGAGCGCTGCCGAGGAGTTTGCGCGCACAGTCGCGCCATTCCTTTCCCAAAGTACAGCACCAGCCACAGCCGGCTAAGGTCATGGTGCTAGTCCCTGTGCGCAGGGGCGCGTTTGCCGGAGTGCGCGGAAACCGGCAGACATTTCCTACCCCTCCGCTCTCGACCTGGGCATGTCGTAAAACTGCCCACAACTGAGCCGGCGTAGCCTAACGGCAAGGCTGACGCCCTGTAAGCGTCTGATGGAGGTTCGAGTCCTCCCGCCGGCTCCAGAGCCAGAGTAGCCTAATTGGCAAGGCACCCGCCTCATAAGCGGTTTCATGGAGGTTCAAGTCCTCCCTCTGGCACCAACAAAATCAAAGGAGGCAAAAAGACCATGACAGAGGTTAGAACAGAACAGAATCCCAAGCCGCTCAGCGTCTTGGAGCAGCTCGACCGCATCGAGCGCATGCGCAAGCGTGGCGAACTGGCCAACGCCATTGTGCATGGCCTTCTCGCCGCAGCTTTCGCCCTTGCGGCAGGCGTCATCGCTGTGTCGATGGTTTTTGCCGCACCCTTCTAGCCAAACCAAATCAATTTAACCATGTGGTTAAATTGATTCCAAGGAAAGCCACATGCTCAACCTAGTTTACGACGAAACCTTCGAGCAGTACCGCGCTGCGGAAGGCTTGAACAAGTCGGGCATCGACCGCCTGCTGCTCTGCCCCGCAGAGTACCGCGCCATGCTCGACCAGCCGGCAGAACCTACGCCGGCTATGAAGTTCGGCACCATGTTTCACTGCCGCGTACTCCAATCGTCGGAGTACGTGCGCTCCTACCACGTCCTGTCGGCTGACCCGCGCACGAAGGACGGCAAGGCCGAAAAGGCAAAGGCCGAAGAAGACGGCCTCACCGTCATCTCCATGACGGACTTCGAGAAGGCGTCTCGCATGCTCCAGAATCTACATGCCAACGCCAGAATTGACGCCCTTATCTCCCGTCTTCCTGGAGACGCTGAAGTATCCTGCTACTGGGAACACGATGTTGACGGGGACACAATCCAGTGCAAGGCGCGCATAGACAGGCTGGCGATTTTGCCGTCCGGCGAAGTGATAGCCGTAGACCTCAAAACGACCAGCGGCGGACTGACAACAGAGGATATTAGCCGGCACATTGCACAGTTTAGGTACCACAGGCAGTCGGCCTGGTACGTCCATGGCCTGGCAGCACAGGGACTCGCCGTCAACGCCTTTGTGTTTGTGTTTGTGCAGACCGTCCCACCCTACCTTTGCCGCGCCGTGACGCTGGACGCAGAAGCAGAAGCCCTTGGCCTGCGCGAGTGCGAAATGGCCGCCAGAATCTACCGCAATTGTAAGCGTGATGAGGTGTGGCCCTCATATTCGGAGGATGTTGAGGAAGTCAGTCTCCCCCTGTGGTACGACCGTATATCTCCCGCCGCCTCTGTCATGCCGACTAGCTACTAGGAGTTAAAAATGTCGCAAGAAACTAACATGCCGGTGGAATACACCGCAGACAACGACCCGCTCTGCGCGCTTGCTGAACGCTACGGCATGATGCCTGGCGCACTTTACGACACCCTCAAGGCCAGCGTCTTTCGTGGCGCAAACGACAACGAATTTCAGGCGCTCTGCCTGATCTCCAAGACATACGGCCTCAACCCCTTGCTCAAGGAAATTTACGCCTTCCCGTCTCGCGGCGGCGTAGTCCCGATGGTCGGCGTGGACGGATACACCGCCATGATGCACCGTCAGCCGGACTTTGACGGCATGGAATTCGCCTACTCTGAAAACACCGTTCCCGCCGGAAACGTCAAGTCCGCACCCGAATGGGTTGAGTGTCGCATATACCGCAAGTCCTGCTCCCGCCCCACAGTCGTGCGCGAGTACATGGACGAATGCTGGCGCCCGACCGAGCCTTGGAAGACGCACCCCCGCCGCATGCTCCGGCATAAGGCGCTTTGCCAGTGTGTGCGTACAGCCTTTGGTTTCTCAGGCGTCTACTCTGATGCGGATGAGATTGAATCCGTCACGGTAGAGGGAGCAAAGCCCAGTATCAATGACGCCATTTCCGCAGCCATCGAATCTCAGCCTGCACCTGCCCCCGCTCAGCCCAAGCGCAGGGGCCGTCCTCCCAAGCAGCCTGCCCCCGCTCCTGCGCCTGAACCACAGCCGGAACCCGTGCAGGAATCTCAGCCGGCGAAGCAGGACAACTGCGGCGTGACAAACAACGCCATCACGCAGATTGAAGCCACTTTCGATGACTACATTTTCGACAACGGCTTTGACCCGATTAAGGCCAACGACATTTGCATGCGCATGGTGCAGGACGGCACTGCGCGCGACCTGGTGGACGCCAAGCGCATGTTCGTTGAACACTCCATGAGCGTTTAAAAATTTCGGGAGCGGTTCCCGAAGCCTCAGCCGGCAATGGTGTGAGCCGGATGAGGACTGTTAGAGGGTTGTGGAACGCCCCGCCCGTAGGTTTTTTCTGTCGGCCTATGGGCGGGGCAACCCAAAGGAATTTTTCCAAATTCGCGGAGCGGTTCCGCGATCCCGCAACGAAGCAGCGGGTGGTTTGGCTGCTCCCCCGCCGAAAAACTTCTTGCCCGAAGTTCAGCACGGCGGGGGAGCCCGTAAGGAGCAGATATGACGATAACTGCCTTTGATATTTATCTTGTTTCACTGGCAGACAAAATTATTTCTCCTGCTGGTTTTATTGCATGTCTTAGTTTAGCTATTACTATTTTTTTATTTGCTATATGGTTTTTTTCTGTTTCTGACACAACATCAGAAGCAGAACAAGCAAAATTTGTGGCAAGAATAACAATGGCAATAACGATAGTTTGCGGTTCTATTGCTGTCTTTGTACCTTCAAGCAAAACGATTGCAGCAATGTACGTCCTTCCCGCCATTGTCAACAACGAGCATATACAAAACTCAACAGGCAACGCTCTTGAAGCCCTAGAAAACCTGACAAAAGAATGGCTGAAGGATACAGTCAAGAGTAAAGACGCCAACCACAAGGAGGAACACATATGATTCATGCATGCTACGGAAGCGGTTGCCCTTACGAAAAGCCCAACGGCGAATGTAAGAAGCCTAGCTACGTCCCAAAGTGTCCTTCCGATATGGACGATGAAGAACTTGAAGACATAGAATTTTGGCGCGAGTATTGGCAAGACCTCAAGTTTGAAGAATCAAGGGGCAACTAAAATGGACGCCTTAGAACGTGGCTACTTCGATAATTTTGAAACATCTCTCGACACCATCGCCGAAGAGCTACGCGGCATCCACCGTGCGTTTACCTGCCTAGTCGCAGAGATTCAGCACCCGAAACCAGAGCCGGAGAAAAAGCCGGCTGTGGACAACCTTACCCTGGCCATGTCCATATCGGCCATGGATGTTTCTACGCGCGCGCTCAACATTCTCATCACACACCGTTGCAGGACTATCGGAGATGTTGTCTTGCTCTCGCGAAACAAACTTTTAGCGACACGTGGCTGTGGCGAAAAAACAGTTCGCGAGATTGAGGCTTCACTTGCAAAGAGCAACCTCAAATTGTCGCAGTAAATCTGCTGGCGGTCAGCAGACGGGGTTCCTGACATCTCCCCGTTGGCACGGGGAGCCGTCTATCATGGCTTAATCGCCAGGTGGCTAAGGGCGGCTCCCCGCATAAGGAAACAACACATGCAAGATTTACACTGGACTCACCATAAGCCGACAAGGGCCGGCTGGTACTGGAGCAAGTTTCTCAATCCCTCCTACCCCGATAAAGTATGCATCTCTGTGATGCATGTTACGGTGACGCATAACCGCTATAAGGCCAACGGCACTGACCTGGATGAAGTCTGTAGGTACGGCAAAAGGCTGTGGGCCGGCCCTTTAGTTCCTCCTGATACTCACGATATTCAAGATGACTAAGATACTTAAGAAAAGGGTAACAAAATGGAACAACTTAAAACAACCATAAACCACCTTGAGGCAATTAAAACCGATGTTTTTAAGCAGAGGTTTTTAAACAAAGGAAACGACAAACTTCTTTTCGAGGCAATATGTTGTATTAAAACAGCCATAGAAAAGCTTGTTTTGGCAGTTTATTACAAAGAAGAAACTAAATTTAAATAAGGTAAACAATAATATGGCATTTAAACCATTCGACAAAGTCCTTGTTCGTGACCCTGGCGTCACGCGCTGGCATCCTGATTTTTTTGAAGCCGAAGACAACGGTGGTTTTCACACAATAGGCGGCAAAGCATGGAGTGAATGTATTCCATATAAAGGCAACGAACTACTTTGCGGTACAACGCACAATCCAGAAGATGAATGCAGTTTTAAAGCAAAAGACATTGTTGCCGTAAAACGCAATCTTGATGACCCTTGGTGCATTAGGGTTTTTGCATCAAAAGAACAGAACAGCAATCTCCCGTATAAAACTTACAATACACAAGGCGTGTATGAATGTTGGGTTTTCTGCCTGCCTGTTGCAAAAATATTCCCTGGCTTTGGAGATAAAGATGAACATACGACTACTTAAACGTACTGGTGCAGGCAAATGTCAAGGTTTATTGATTTAACAGGAAAACGTTTTGGAAAACTGTTTGTCGTGAAACAAACAACAAATTATGTGAATGGAGTTGCCACCTGGCTCTGTTTGTGTGATTGCGGAAATCATGTTGTTAAAAGAGGTGATGTTTTAAGACGGGGAGATGCAACTAATTGTGGTTGTATTGGCAAGACAAAACAACGAACCGCAGTAACAACTCATGGGTTATCGCACTCGCCTTTATATAGAGCTTGGGATTCAATGAAAAGGCGTTGTAAAAATCCTACAACAAAACTTTATGAAAACTACGGTGGAAGAGGTATAACCTTTTGCGATGAATGGCAAAACTTTGAACCGTTTAGAGATTGGGCCTTATCTAATGGGTATCGCAAAGGGTTGACGCTTGATAGAGTTGACAACGATGGAAACTATTGTCCTCAAAACTGTCGCTGGGTAGATATGTACACTCAAAGTAGAAACAAAAGAAATAATAAATGGTTAACCTTAAATGGCAGGACAATGATTCTATCTGATTGGGCAAAAGAGTTAAACGTGACACCACACGTGATTGAACAGCGGTTAAAGCGCCACGATACCGAAACGGCTCTTACAATGCCACACATAAAAAAATCATGGAGCAGGCATGGAGATTAAATGTTTGGAACATTATGGTGTTGGATCTTGTTTGCTTGGACTCGGATTGAGTTACGGTTTCACTTCCATCTATGACAAATGGGAAGACGTACCAGAAGGCGAACAAGTGCGCATTAAGATTGTCGCACAAAGGCTTGCCGATAAAGGGAACGGTGAAAATAAATTTTTACGCCAATGCATTTACTGGTGGAGTGTCACTGCACCGCGCTATTGGTGGAGCGAAGCAGATACTTATAAAGTCGCCACTGTTGCGCAGTCTGAATCGACAATGCATACGATAATGCATCGCGAGTTAACGCAGGAAGACTTTGAGCGCCCTATAAGCCACCCGTACCTGTATCACCTCAATCTTTTAATCAAGAAATACAAAGAGACGAGAGACAAAGAATTGTTCTTGCAACTCAAGAACAGTTTGCCTGAAGGCTTTTTGCAAAGGCGTATCTGGAATTTGTCGCTTGCACAAATGCTCAACATTTATCGACAGCGCAAAAACCATAAACTTCCGGAATGGCACATTGTCTGTGACGCTTTTTCTAAACACGCACCTTATGTGTTTAAACACTTATTTGAATGATGCTTACATTTATAAAAACACTATTCATTTGCAACAAGCAAGGTGAGCAATACGCAGAAGCAGAAGTATCCTGCGAAACGCTTGCTCAGCGTTGCAATGACAAACATTGTCCCCTTGGCGTTTTCGGCTGTCCGTTTTCTGACGGCATCGACTGCACAAAAGTAACGCCACTGCACTGGCAACTCTATCTTGCATACCCTGGCGGTTTGCCGCCGATGAGTGATGAGTAACTGGAGCATGCAACAATGTTCAACTTCTTTAAACGCAAACGCAAGCTAAAAGTCGGTGACCGTGTTAAAGCTGTGTATCACGGCACAGCCCCTGACAAAGTTACGTTTGGCACAATCGAAAAGATAGACAAAGAACCAGAAACAACCTGGTACTTTATCCGCTTTGATGACGGAAGATACCGCACACTGCACGAATGCGCGGTAGAAAAGGCAAAAGATAATGGCAAAAGTTAAAATATTTACATCTATAAAAAATACGAAAAACACCGGTAATGAATGTATTAGAACAATAGTTTTATCCACAGAAGATCTTGCCTTTATGTGCCGTGAGACAGATTGTCCTCTGACTGTAGGTTTTTGTCCTTTTGGCGAGTCCATTGATTGCCAAGATGTTACAGAGCGCGATTGGCTCAACCTGATTGGTGCTAAGGACGAACAGGATGCCAACTAGATTTAGAGTCGGACAGATAGTTGCTGTCAGCAGGCAGTCTTTTCGTGGCAAAGTCATTGATGATGAAACATGGCGCATCGGTATTTATGTCGGCCGCATCAATGGAAACTATCGCGTTGTTCTTTTTCCAACTTGGCCTGACCATGGTGGTGGCGCTACTGTTTGGACAGCATGCGTTCCTGTTCAAGAAATCTGGCCCTTTCTAGGAAACTTTGACCCAAGCATCGTCTAGCCATGAAAACTAAAGCTCCTGCCGTCTCTGCCGATAAGTCCTCTAGCTCTCCCTGCACATGCCAGACGGAGGCTGACATCATGCAGGAACGTTTACGCGAAGCTCAGCGACTGCGCAGACAAATTGCCGACCTGGAACGGCAACTCGACCGTGTGCTGAGCATGGACCACTCGCGCCGTGCGCCACAAAAGCGGACGCTGACCCGCGCGCAGGCACTGGGCAAGTTTGAAAGTCTGGAGGCTCACGCCCATGAGCATCGCCAGGCGTAAAGATGGACGCTGGATCGTCAAATACAGGGACGCGAAAGGCGATTGGCAGCAGCGTTCTTTCCGTGATGAAACAGAGGCAAGGAGGTTTGATGGAGAGTCAGCTTATGATGATATAGACAACGAGCGCCCGACTTTGCTTGAATGTGTTCTTGCATTTCTCGACAACACAACGCATTCAAAGCATGTTGTCTGGCAGTTTAAGTTTGACGTGCTTGGCAACGACAAGAAAGACGGGACGCACACTGAGGGGCCGGCGGAAATTCTTGCTAACCGCTACGTTGATACGCTTATTTTTCGCGACCTCAACACTGTTAGAAGCAACTGCCGTGCGCGCGGAATATCCAATGCGTCAATCAATTTGTGTACGGCACGGCTAAACGCAGCGTTAAACTGGTGCGCAAAACACGATATTATCGAACAAAATCCGTGGGCGAAATACGGGAGGCTTGATGCGGCACACGGATCGCGAATGGGAACGCTCGAAGCTTTTCAGAAAGTCTACGCCTGCGCGGCCGAATGGCTTCAATGGGCATGCAGGACGTGCCTTGCGCTCTGCCTGCGCCCTGGAATGTCGGAGCTTTTCAGTTTGACTTGGCAGGCTTTCCACTGGAAAGCCAGAACGGTCACTGTGTATATGGGCAAAACAGGTTCCACAAAAACCGTCTATCCGCCGGAGGACTACCTAGCGGAGGCATGGGAAAGATACTGTGGAGACGGGAGGGACAATGCAAAACTTGTTTGCAGGAACCGCAAAGGCACTGCAGTGACCGCTACCAACTATGAAGCTGCATGGAAAGCAGCCTGCAAGAAAGCCGGAGAACGCCTGCCGATGTACAGCATACGCCACATCGCGGCCTCTCAAATGCTTGAGGCAGGCGCAGACCTTGCCGCCGTTGCAGCACAGCTAGGCCATGCCAGCGCCGCAACTACCGGCAAATACTATCTGCATGCAATGCCGGCCGCTCAAAAACGGGCAGGCCACGTTTTGAGTTTGGTGCAGCTTGGTGCGGCCAAAACGGAAAAAGCCTAGAAAAACAAGCAGTTACAAGCATGTTTACGCTCTACATCTGGTAGAGCATAAAATCTAGCAATATCAGACGGTTAACACCGCGCTGCACCAAACCTGCACCACGAGTTTGGTGCAGCGCACCAACCAGCTGAAAATTCAGCCGGTTAAATAAAATCAACATGTTGGAACCATCCGGAAAAACCGGATAGTTGACGGCAGGGAGAGCAGTTTCAATCCGCAACCAGGCATGGTAGTCTACCGAAACCTTGGAGGGTTTGCCCATGATCCACGACCACGATATTGCCGGCGCAACGGCCTGGATTTTGCTCGCGATTTTTATCTGGTTTTTGTATCAAGTCTTTAGCGGAGGCTGTTGAGAATGGAGATCAAAACGCCGTCCGTAGCCAACGCCGACTCGCAGAAACAAAAAGAAATACAGCCGTATGTGTATGAAGCTGAAGTATATAAAGACTCGCCCCGTCTGCGACGGCATCTTGAAGAAGAAATGGCAAAGCAAGAAGTGTTGCGTACAAAGTTTCTACATGCAGAAGAAATAACCATGCGGACAAAATACCTTTTAAACCTTCTGCAGCAACCAGGGCATAAAATAGTGTCTAACGACTAAAGCAAGAAACAAAGCAGGGAGAGCAAAAGGGCGTCCACATTCGGACGCCCTTTCCGTTTCTGCTACTTGCCAGGTGCAGGCATTACCACGCTCAACGGCGTACCTTCATCTCTCTGCCACTGATCCCAGCCACGACCAGCGTTGCGGGTGAGCTTTGCTAGAGGCACACGGATGATGAAACTCACAATATCGCCGATTGAGTACGACAACTTCTTTATGGCTTCATCGTCCGAGGGATCCTTGACAACGCGCTTGGCAGACGTTGCCAGCGTATAGGGAAGGCCAAGCACGGTGTCGAACGTGGTGCGCACCGTTGGCTGTCTGCCGCCCGTAGACGCGCCAAGCGCAGCCTTCGCCGTGTCTCCGAGGATGGAGCCGAACACCGGCAGCTTCATGCTGTACTGGTCAATCAGTGCTTCCGTGAAAAGGTCTAGCAGCTTTTCTCCATCGTCATCGCCCCCGCCCGTAATGCCGCGCGCCAGAGCAAGCACCAGCGTCATGGCTATCGCCGGAGCAAAGTATTCATATGCCTGCCACCTGTAGAACTCAAATCTGGAGACGCGGCCGGAACGCTTCGCCTGCCGCATGTACTCGCTGCGCTGAGCCATGAGCGTGACCGCCGAACCAAATGCGTTGACCAGACGGTAGGAGTTTTGGGCGCGCAGGAACGCCGACCGGCTCGATGCGTCAAAGTCGGGGTTCGACCTCTTTACAGCTTCATCAGCAATCGCAACGGCCTGCTCATGAAACTCGCTTTCCTGCTGGATGCTGTGCGCGCCCTTGACGCCGAACTCCTTCATGGCCTTGCTATATGCGGCCTGCCAGATAGCGCCGGACGTCACCAGATCCACCAGGCACAGGGGCGTCATGCCGGCGTTGACAACGCTCTCCCAGTTCAACTCCCACGGCCCGATCTTGTACGTCTTTGGGCGCTTGTTAATATCCAGGCTCTGTGCTTTGTCCAATAAATCCTGGTCGAATGCGCGCCAGCGCGACATCATGTACGGGGATGCCGCCTGTATCTGCTTGATGTAGACCCAGCCTCCAGTGGCTATGCGCCCCATCGCCTGCCAGACAGGCACCGCGCCAAGGTCACCCATCGCCGGCCCAAGTGCAGTAGTCTGGAGAATCGCAACTTTGAGATTGCCCCAAAGGCCAGCAGACACCAAATACTTTCGGCACTGGTTAGCCAGCTTTACCAGGTTATCCTTTGGCGCAGGCTCAGACCGCACGATGCCCTTCAAATTCGGGCGCAGCGCCTTGTAGTCTTCCTGACCAAAGCAGCGGATGTATTCTGCCGCAAAGCGCCTGTCCTGCGTCACCTTGTCTGCAAAGCGCACAGGCTCAGCAAAGTAGATGAGTTTCAAAGCGTCCTGCACATGATCCAGCAGGGTAGACGTGCTGAACCGCAAGGGATGCTTTGTCTTCCGCTGGCGCGACTTTGTGTGGCCCCTCCTGGCAGCCGGCGCAGCAAAGAAGCTTTCCGTTGTGGCAAGCACAGCATCCCTTTCGCCCCACGCCTGCGCATCAAGAGACACGTCTTTGTCGTAGTAGATAGGATAGTAGCCACCGCGCAACGCAACCTCGACTCCCTGCGCGCGGAACGCCATAGGCTCTACGTCAACACGGCGGGGAGCAAAGCCGTAGATGCTGCGATGCACGGCAACTGTCGGCTCCCACAGCGTTTCAATCGCATCCCAAACCTTTTGGACGGCCGCCCAATCCTCTGCCGTGAAGATGCCGGATTGATAGACGGCGTTTTCCGGCACCTCTATTTCATTGTCCTTGCATATCTGCGCGGCCAAGTCTGAGCCGACAATGGCGGCCAAAGTGCTGTAGTTCAGATCTGGATACCCGCCGGTGATGCGCTGGCGGTTGCCTTTGTTGCCGCAGTTAAGAGCAAGAGCAAGCACCTGGTCTACCGACCACGCCGACCGGCCCAGCTCCTGCCGCAAAGCTTCCGGCAGAGCAACCGCATTGCCATCGGCATCTTTCAGCTTGATGAGAGTGCCGTCTTTGTTTCCGTACTCAGACTCCAGACGCACATACGTCTGGCGCAGCGTATCCAGCGGTTCATCAAGCTTTTTCGTCAAATCCTTCATGGCCACCTTGAACTTGCCTTCAGCCTCCAAGATCGGACGCATCAAGGCACTTTCAAGCGCGCCGGCCTTGCCCTTTGGCCCCGCATTGACAAAGCCATCAGCCTTGCGGAACTGCCACTGCAGCGCCTGGATTGCGCCGAATATCTTGCGCCCGACATTTTGCACCGCCCTGCGCCAGCTTCCCTCAGGCGCGTTTTCCAGCGTAGCCAGATCCTTCATGGCCGCCAACGCAGACTCGACAAGGTCATTGACGCGCGCCCTCATGCTGTCCTTACTGTTCTGATTCTGCTCCTTCGATGCATGGGTAAAGAAATTGAAGCAGTCCATCAGATCGTTATAGTCGGCCCACGTCAAAGACTGCCAGGAGCCGTCCTTGGCGTAGTCGGGAAGACCGCCCTGCATGATCCATTCAGCGAGATCCGGCGTGACCTCTGCCGTAGCCTCGCCCTGGTTTTCAGCAACGCAGGCTTCTACCAGCCCCTGCATGCTCATCTGGTCAAACTCTGGATCCGGCCCCCACCGCTTGGGTTCGCGGAACCCGTACAGTTTCATCAAACGATGAAGAGCCGTTGCCGGCACGGGAGCAATTGCGCCAGGAGCCTTCCGGCACATCTTTGTCATTCTCGACAGGTTGCGCTCCACCATGTCGCGCCGGCGCTTGGCCTCACGCATCAGAGCGTAGGCGTAGCGCGCCTTCCTGACGGCCTCAACAGCCCTGTCAGGGTCACGGCTTAGGATTGCGTTGTCCTTCCCTTTCAGGGCTTTCCTGAGCATCGCCGCATACCTCTTGGGGTCAATCTGGCCCACCGGCGTAGCGTCCAACTCTTCCTTTGCCCTGCGCTGGTACTCAGCCCACAGCGCCTTCCGCTCTGCGCGGACGCCTGCCAGCTTGGCCTCCCTCTCTGCCTTGGACTTTGCCCTGGCTTCCGCTTCAGCCTGCGCCGACTCAGCTTTCTGCTCTGCCGCAGCCGCGCGGGCTTCAGCTTTTTTCTTGCCCTGAGCACTGGCCCTGCGCTGCATCTTGGCCGCCTCATCTTCCAGAGCGTCCAGGAAATCGCCGTACTCGTCACCGGCTAGCAGCCCGTCCTCCACGGTGTACTCTGCGTCCTGAGACTCCAGAGCCTGATTAGCCAGCGCCTTGGCTTCGTCCTGCAGCTTCTCGCCGTTAAGAACAATATGCTCATACAGCATTTGGGCTATATCGTCGGCGTTGCCGCCAAACTCGCGCGAAAGCATTTCATCGTCAAAGCCCATTGCGATAACGTCCAAAGACGAACCGTCACCAGAGACGATCACCTTTGGCAGGCGCTTCCTCAGCTCATTTGCTTCCTTCTTGTTCAAATATTCCTGCAGAGACTCGTAGTTGATTCTGCCGTAACCGCCGGTTGCAAGACGCCACAGAGGCTGTTCCATCAAAGATGTAAGGGCCATGTCGTAGGCAGCCTTGTATCTCTTCCTTCTATCTTTGGCGCGCTCCTTGTCCACACGAGACGATGCAGCCATATGCGCGCGCGTGAGCAAATCTTCAAGGAAAGCATAGTCGCTGGCGTTGCATCCAAGCATGGCAATTGCATCGGGCATCTCGCCAAGCATTGTCTGCGCAACCTCATCAGACTGCATCTCCTCTTCCGTTGCAAGCATGCGGTCGTAGACGTCCTTTATTTCAGGCGTAATGTCCGCGCCGACATAGTCACGGATATTCTTGTAGATAGCCAACAACCATTGCTTAAACCGTGCAAACACGCCAGCAAGCGCAGTCGTGGGTGCTTTGCCAGTAGCCAAGTATCCCTCAAAGCCACGCGCAAACTGTTCCTGTACCTGGATGTACTGCTCTCGCGTGAGCGTACCTTCCACAGGAACGCCGGCCCATTCACGAATTGTCTTTAAGTCCTGACGCGCCTGCTCAACTGCAACGTGATGCCTCTGAAGCTGAGTTAGCGCATCAATATGAGCAAGAATGGTTTTCTTATCGTTGGATATTGCCTCCTTGTCCGCGCCTTCAACATTCATCGACTCGTCAAAATGAACAACCTGCGCCTGAAGCTCGGCGATAACCTGGCCCATCTCTTCAACAGGGATATTGGCATACTGCTCTGCAACGCCTCTAAGCATGCCGGTCTGAACAAGGGCATCGATGCACGACTGACGCGCGGCCATGCCGTCATCAGCGGCCATGTCCTCCAGCAACTGGTGATAGGCATGCGCAGACTCATGCGGAACGGTGGACGCATCATGCCCCTGGAAGATACGGATCAAATCCTCGCCCTGAACGGTGCGCGTGTATGAACCGCGCGGGGAAGACGCCTTGGAAGCCTCCATCGCCTGATACAGCGTGTTGTAAATCTGGATAGCGTCTTCATCCCAAACGACAAAGCAGCGACCGTCTATGCCCCCTTCATAAGTGATGCCAAGAACTCCATACTCTTTAAGCAATAAAGATGCAGCTTTTTTGTAGTCACCCTTAACAGTATAAGAAAGCCTGTTTGCTATTAAATCGTATATACCGCGCCCGCTATACTCATCCATCTCTTTTATAAAGAACAAACGGTCGTCACCATCGCTGTCTTTATAGTTTATTTCAGGATGGTCTAAAAGAAGTTTTTCAATAGCGCGTTGAACTTTTTCTGGTTGTTCTGAAAATCTTTTTTGTTCATCAAGCAAAACATCGTTGTCAGGGATTTCAACTTCAAAAAGCTGACCTTCGTCTTTGTTAATAGAAACAGAAAGACCTGCGCTTTTGACTTTGTCGAGAAGTTTTTGACGCTCTTCTTTTACCTTGAGCTGTCTTGCAACGTATTCATCAATTTTCTTTTCGTTCCACCCTCGATCTTTAAGGTTTGGAACTGTTTCTGCTATATGTTCATCTACGTCATTTACTTCGTTTTGCATATAAGAAACGATGTCAACATCGGTCTGACCGCTAGTCGTACCTTCGTCGTACATAGCCTCTTCTGCAAGATCAACAATCTTTTCAAGGTCTTCTGGTTCAAATATGTTTTCTAGCTCAGACCTCTCAAGCTTTTTACCGTTGACAATATAAGACAAAGCGTCTTTTAAAAGCTTGCGTCTATAGCCTTCGCTTACTTCACGCTTTTGCGCGAAATAAAGACCCCATCCGTGAACCTGTGCGCCCTCGCCAGTGCCGATGTGGTCTAAGGTAAACTTGTCGAACCGGTGCGGAGTTCCATGCCAAGCGCGCTGGAAAAGCTCGTTCACATAGTCAACAAAGCCTTGAGATACATTGCTTGACGTTTCCGGCTGTTCCTGCACGTCCTGGTTCAGCGTCACGCCCTCAGTCCTGTTCGGCCTCTTGTAGGCAGTCGGATATTCCGGCCCGCCCATGATGTAGCTCATAGGGTCAACCTTGGCGCGGGACGCCTGCAACGCTTTCGCACCTATCGGTGCGTTGCCGTTGGCCGCGCTCCAATCGATGAGCTTGACCAGCTTTTCCGTGATGCTTGGATCTTCCTTGTACTTTTCGTCTAGACCGGCTTCGATTGTTTCCTGCAACGGCGTTGCGGCCGCCTGCATATTTATCTTGGCAGGGTTCACCACATTGAAAGCAGTGTCGGTACGAGCATAGTCTTTCTTAAATTTGAAAGCTTTTTCGTTAATCTTTGACCAGTCTATCTTGTCCTTTTCGACCATGTCTTTCCACATGGCCTTAGCTCTCTTTTCGCAGTGACTACGAATAGTAGAGAGGATATTCATTTTTGCTTCGTTATCTTTTGCATTCTTTAGTTTGTCTGCATATTTTTCTTCTATGTCGGCAAACACTTCCTGTTTGAAACAGAAGCTTGTAAAGACAGGATACAGACCACGATCCTTGCAAAGCGTCAGGTATCTACGCGTTCCAACTTTGTCTGAAATGCCTTTTACTTTGTCTTCTTTTTTCGGATTTGTGATTTCATGCATGCGGACACGGCCTTTCTCTGCGCCGGTGTCCGTTATTTCGCGCTGCAACCCTTCGATGGCCTGTTCAGTCTGGATTGCCTGAAAATCCTGCCAGCCAAGTGTGTTGTAGTATTCCTTGCTAAGACCGCTGTAATGGAACGGGATAATATAGTCTATCCAATCCTGCTCCATCGCCCACCGCAAAATGTTGTCAGAAGAAGCCACAAGGATGACGCCGCAGTCCTTATGCGCGGCGCGCATCTCCTTCGCTTTTTCCCAATCCCAGCCTTGTGCAACGTCCGGCCTGATTTCGCCGGTTTCTGGATCCTCTTCAGCAAAGCAGGACATATTGATTTTCTGTCCAGTATCGCCAAATATATCGACATACAAAGGTACTTTTGTATAGGCGTGCGACTTTGCGCCTATCGCAGCCATGTCGGCAAACGCCTGCATAAGGTCAACTACATGCTCAATCTGGAAGTCTGACGTAGAGAAGAAACGCAGACCGGCATAGCCGTTGAGCAGTTCAACCTGTTCCTTTTTCAAATCAAGCAGATTGCCGACATATTCTTCGTACAGCTTTACCTTGTTCTGCTTTGTGTTTGCCGCCTCAAAGTTGAGGAAGCCATATATAGAAGGAAACTTCTTCTTTGTTTCAATAGCCTGTTCCGTGTCTGCTGTGGCAGGGTCAAGAACAAAGTCGGCGTTAATGTCTTCACGGGTCAGTCCAGCTTTTTTAAACTCTTCCCTGGCGTCCTCCACCTTTTTCTTCCTGTCAGGCTTCCAGCCGTCAGGGATGTCCTTTGTGCCGGCAATCATGTCTCTTGCCGCGCCCACGGCCTCAGTGGCGCGCCGGCGGTTGCTTTCAACGTAGCAGTAGATGCAGGGAGCTTCCTTGCCCTCTGCGCGGTACAGAGCGATAAGCGCCATGTTTTCGTCAGCCGTCAGCGGCCGGCCTATGCGGCTCTGCACGGCGGCCGCCGTCTTGGCCGCAGAAAGCCTCTTGACGCACATGGAGGAGGCGTCAAAGGAAATCTGGTAAATCTCATCGATGTTGGTGCGCACGGGGCCGGAAGCACGGAAGCCGGCCTTTGAACGGCCTGGCTTGGCCTGTCCTGCGCCACGCACCTGTTGGGCAATCAAGTCCGAAATGGCAATGCCGTCTTTGGTTTTCAAGGCATCGATGATTTTCATTTGGCCTTCGATGCCCTTGATAAACTTTTCTATCTTCTTTGCGGGGACTTCGTTTGCCTTGCCCCACGCGCGCAGACGCTCCTTCCACTCGGGAAGGTTCTGCACCTGGTACAGTTCGGGGCCGGCTACAGCGTCAGCGTCAGGCGTAGGGCCATCGCCCTGGAACATCGTTCCAACAATGCTGACATCTTCGCCGGTGAACACGACAAACGCGCGCCCGTCCCTTTCGCCAACGTAGGTGATGCCCTTAACGCCATGCTCAGAAAGCCACTCGGACGCTTGCCTATCGCTTCCCAGAGCGCCGCTAATGGCGCTGTAAATGTCTCGACCAACGCCGGAAGGATCTATGCCCAACTCGTCAACGGCAGCCTGCACGGCCTGCTTGACGGCCTCCGGCTGGTTTTCAAGCGTGGCCTGCTCGTCTAGCAGGACGTCATTCTCAGGCACTTCAACTTCATAGACTTGCCCCTTGCCTTCAAGATTGGGAAGCACTTCGCCTCTAAACCACTCGGCGGCGTCCTCATCGTAGTCATCCCAATCCATCTCTTCGGCGTTCTGCTTGAGCATGAAGTCATCAACGATTTCCAGCTTGTCGTAATCGTTTTGACGGTTCAGAGACTCGCGCAGTTCAGTCAGGCTTCTGCCGTTGTAGGTGTAGTCGGGGCCGGCGGCCATGATGCGGTAGCCGTTTGCAATGCCTTTCGCCTGCGCCACATAGACGCCATGACCGTGCGCCGCACCGCCCTCGCCTTCGCCGGCATGGCGCAGGTCAAACTGGCGTATGCCTCTGCGGCCGGAACCGTGATAACCCCTCTGTTCCAATTCGTTGAGCATGGCAAGGCGCGCTTCCACCATTCTGTTGACGGCCTGCAGCCGGTCACGTTCCTGCTGATTTTCGCCGGCCGCCTCTATCGCCTGCTGGTTCGCAAAATACATTTGCGACAGAGCATCCCTATCCGTGGAAGATGAAATCTGGTTCCGCACGTCCTCAGACACAAGCTCCGCGTTTTCCGTCTGCGGAAGACCGACAGGCACGGTGTACGTCTGCCCGTCTTCGCCGACAACGTATTTCCTGCGCTTCAGCCACGACAGAGCATCGAAGCCCTTTGCCTGTAGCGTTGCGGCCTGCACGGCAAGGAGCGTAGAGTTGTCGCGCGCCTGCTGGCGGGAGATGCCGGAATCGAGCAACTCATGATACATGCGGCTGAGTTCCTGCGAAACGCCTGGAATCTGGTTTGCCTTCCGGCGCGCCTCAGCCAACGCACTGCGACTGTAGGCATTTGCGTCCATAGGCTGTGCGCCTTCGGCTGCAGTATGCGCACCTGGACGGATGGAGACATGCTGATACAGCTGGTCAAAGGTAGCCTGATCCACGCGCGTTTCAAGGTCGCTCAATTGAATCGGAACGGCACCGCCCTCGTCAGCTAGCTGCGTCAGTTCCTCTTCCGTGACGCCAAGCGCATCAAGCACGGCGGCATTGCCTTCCTGATACAGCGTAAGGGCCGCTTCCGCATCCACATAGCCGGTGGACGCCATCAAAGGCTGTTTGGCCTCCAGCATGGTTTGCACGACCTCAGGCGGCATGCCCTTGTCGATTGCCATTTGCGTAATCTGACGGACGCCAAGGAGGAAGTCGGCCTGCTCACGCGCTTTCTGCTGCATGTTGCGCGTCATTGCAATTCGGACGCCACCACCCAAGCCGCCCCACATAGCACCAACGGCCGCTTCAAGCATGGCCTCATCATTTGCCTGCTGTATGTTTTTCCAATCAAACAGGTTGCTGACAAACCAATTGGCGCGGTCAAACACATTGTTGCCGTGCTTCTCCGACAAAGCCCAAGTGTGGGCAAGGTATTCCGGCCATTTCTGTGCCCACTCTGTCGCGCCCTCACTAAAAATGGACGTCACCGCCTTGAGCATCGCTTCCCGCATGCCCCTAGCGCGGAATATGTCCACAAAACTCTCTAGGCCGAATTTTTCCATGGGCGCTTGCATCAGCGCATTGCCAGCAGCCGCTATGCCTGCAATCTCAGGCGATACGCCCTGCTCCCGCAGTTCGCCGTAGGATCCGCCGGCAATCTGCGCGCCCATGACGCCCATGCCGGCAAGGCCTTCGCCGGCCTTGGCAAGCAAAGGATTTACAGCCGCAGCGGCCCTTGCGCCTGCGACTTCGCCGGCACCTACGGCAAGCGTTCCAGGCATGGGGCGCTTGAACAAAGCAAGAGACATCAAGTTCCAAGCCTGCTGCGGAACGGATTTTACAAACTCATCCCACAGCGCGCCAACCTTGTCTTCCTTGGGCCGGCCTACGCCGAATTGCTCAGCCAGGTTGCGGTAGCGGTCAAGGCTCTTGGAGGCACCTTCAAGGTATTTGGCCGCCGGCTCCATACCGATGTTTTCGGCAAACATCCTGCCGAAATCGACAAAAGCCTTGTTCGCCTGCGCAGCACCCTCAGTCAGGTTGTAGCCAAATCGCTCGACCGCCTTGCCACTGTCGAAGGCCAGCCAATGCATAAGCTCATTGCCCCAGTTTGGGGCGTCCTTGAAGAAGTCCACCACGGTGTCGAGATAGTCGCGCGCGTAGGTGGCGTTGACCTCATTCTGCGATGCCCACATGGACATGTACTGGTTTTGCGACAGATTGCGGATAACAAGTTCACGCTTGGCCTCTTCCTGCGCCTTTGTCACCACGCTGAACGGCATAGCAAGCTGGTCAGCCAAAAGCTTGCGGTCAGCAATGCTCTGCGCCGTGTCTCCTTCAGACGCTGTCTGCGCGGCCGCCACGCGCTCCCGCGCGGCGCGCACAGCCATGTCGTACTGCGACTGAGCCTCTACGTTGAACTGCTGCAGCCCACGGTCAACGGCATCAGCCCCCTCTTGCATCCGTTTGCCTACGTCAGGCTGAGCAATGGTTTCCATGAACGGTTGCAGTTTGTTGCGCTCACTTTGTTTCGTGTCGAGTCCAAAGCCCTGCGTTGCGTCCCCGTCTTCCTGCCCCTGCGTCAAGGAAATATCGTCAGCCACTATCTTGCCCTCCTGGCATTTTCTTCAGTCAGCCCCCACCTAGGCATGCCAATCAACTCGCGCAGCGCGGCTCTCCGCATTGCGTCTGTAATTTGTCCACGTTTTAAATCTGGACGCTGAGTGTATATCCATTCATCCACACGGCTCCACATTTGCTCTCGGCTGGTGACGCCTTCGAGTTTCAGCCCTTCGGGTATGTCGCCAATCTCCCAATCGCTGTCGTTGTCAGCCCACGCCTTGTAGGCTTCCTTGCCAAACCAGCCCTTGCCCTTAACCATGCCTTCAGCAATCGACTTTTCAAGCTCTTGCTCTGACGGAATTTTCCCAGGTGTCATGTCGGCGTAGACATAGTTGGCAAGGTCAGCAGGAATCATGTCTCCATCTTTGACCGTATCACCCTGCTTGCGCTTCCACTGCTTCCAGGCATTGTTTATTTGCGTCATCTGCACAATGCCCTTCTGCCCCCCCTTGCTTTGATACTCAAGGCAATCGTTTATCTGTGCATTGGTGAGCTTGCTGTTGACGGCGGCGGCTTCAATCTGCTGACGGCTTGTAATTTCGCCACGGTCAATTTTCATTTTAATTTCTAGCACGGAAGCCCTTGTGTTGATGTTGTCTTCCTTCTTCCCCGTCACGCGCAGAAGCGCTCTAGCGCCTTCTTCCTGCGATATTGTTCCAGCTGCCACAGCTTGTCCTATTGTGTTGTTTTGCGCAATCGGATCTAGAGACGCAATCTTTGCCGCCCAATCATAAACGCGCTGTTCCGACTCAGCTTTGTAAATATCTTTCTGGTGTTTGACCATAGGTCGGACAAGAGAATCAACCTTGCTGTAAAGCGCGGGGTTTTCCTTTTGCATTGCCTGCATGCGCTTGTCGTATTCGTAATCCAGTCTGTCTGCCGGCACAGCCTCCAGCTCCTTCCACATGCTGTTAGCCATAGCCTGAGGAGCAAGGACAGACTGAAAATGCAACTGCGTGTCAGGTTTTACGCCCAAGCCGGAAACGCCAGCACCGCCTCCAACACCAGGCAACGCCGGCTGAACACCGCCCTGAGGCATAGCAGCTTGCGCGGGAGCAGAAGCCTGCCCCTGCTGTTCGCTTTGCAGTGCGGCCAAAATCTCCCTGCCCCGCTGGCTCTTGGCTTTGTCGCTCGAAGATGCCATACCCTGCGCCATTTCCATAAGCTGTGCAGGGTTCAGGTGCATACCCTTCCAGGCATCGTATGTTTCCTTGGCTTCTTTGCTCATCTTGACGGCAGGCATAGCCTGCGCCGGCTGAGCTTGAGCGCCAGCAGTCCCGCCTTTAATATGGCCTAGCACCTTGTCGGCGTATTCCTGCGCCTCTTGGGGCATTTCCTGTCCATTGACGCCTTTACCCGTCTTCTTCCACGCATCGACATTGCCCGGCCCCCAGTTGTAGCGGAGCAGAGCTTCGCGGACATCGCCGCCGGACATTTTCAGCATCTTGGCGAAATACTGCGCCCCCATGCGGATGTTGTCCTGCATGTTGTCCCTGTTACCGCCAATCTCCTTGGCAACGGAAGGCATAATCTGCATCAGCCCTACAGCGCCAGCTCTGGACGTGCGGAGATCTCTGCCGCCATCGCTTTCCTGCATGGCAATGGCCTGGAGCAGAACAGGATCAACTCCGGCCTGCTGCGCCGCCTGTTCCAGCATAGGCTTGTACTGCGGAAGCACATTAACCGTCCCGCCACTGCCACGTTGCGCACCAGCCTGCTGAAGTGCATTCAGATTGGCCGCAAACAACTTTCTGCCCTTGTAGGTGTCGAGATACTGAGCAAGAGGCATGCTACGGACGCCAGCGCCGGAAGCGTTTTCGGTGACCATGACAACGCCGTTCTGCATAAAAGTCATGGCAACATGGCCTATGTCGTTGGGCCGTTCGGATTTTGTAGCCCTGACGTGTTTGGCGTTTGGCTCGGCTATGCCGATAAGCCAGCCGCCGCTTGTGATGGTGCCGGCGTTGACTTCGCTTCCCCGATAGAGATGCCCCGACAGCCTGCCTGCCGTATCAAGCATGTGCTCTGAGCTTCCGTCAAAGATGGAGCGGTACTGCGGAGCAACCTGATCCTTGCCTATCGTGCGGATGTAGGCAGAGCAGTCAAAACCGCCTACACCACCGTACTTTCTGCCATTGTACTGTGCGGCCCTTGCCGCAATCGCCTGGTCAAAAGAGCCTGCAACGCCACCGCCGGCAGCGCCATGAAGCAGAGACTCCAACCCCCGTGTGTCTCCTAGCTGAGCAAGGGATGCGCCCCGTTGCCTCACGCTGGAGTCGTAAGAGTCAAGCAGCTTCGATTGCTGGTCAGCAGGAATGTAGCCTTGATACTGCGCAAAAAGCTGTTGTGCGCCGTCTAGCCGGCCCTGCTGTATCTGTATGGCTATCGCATTGCCGAACGCCGTGCCGACTGCCTGCCGAACCATTTGCTGCTCGACTTCCGGCGGCAGTCCCTTGCGCATGCAGTCCTGATGAATGAGCGCCTGGATACGTCCAATGGACGCAGACGTCTGCTGCTGGTTGTACGGATCCAGATTTATCATGTTGGACTCTGAATCCATCGCAACTTTCAGCTGCGTTGACTCGTACTGGTTTATCTGCTGTTCCTGGTGGTGCTGTATGAACGTATCTGCCATCGCGCCAACCCTGTCGGCGTTCAGGTTGAAATAGCGTTTTCCGTAGTCGGAAAGCCCCTCAGTGTAGCGCGGAATTGCCTCATCCCACCAGCGGGACTTAAGCTCTTCCATGTTTATCGCGTTTGCGCCCTTAATCTGGCTCCACTCGCGTTGCTTCTCAATATACTCGGTTTGCAGGCGCGCTACGGCTTCCATGGCCTCCGCATGCTCGATACGGCGCTGGCGCGTGTAGAAAGCTAGACCCATGCCACCTAGCGCACCCAAGCCCTTGCCTAGGTTGCCTAGCCCTTCTGCGGCTTTCTGCTGTCCCTGCGCGGCCAGAACGCCGCCGGCATCGCTGTATCGCGCCGACACCTCTGTGCCAGGGACGTATACATTGCGGTCGCTGTTGTCTGTAGGCAAAGCCCCGCCGGCGGCCTTAGACGGAACGACCATGTTGCCGTAGATTGCCATTAGACACCCCTCAGATTCATTGCATTGCTACGAGCCGACTTTAAATCCATTTTGTTGTAGTTGGTGGTGAACTTGGCCCTGACGTATGGTCACCGTACTTGGCATCGAACTGCGCCCAAGTAGACCCAATGGACGCAATGCCACCGATGCCTTGGCCTATAGCGTTGAGCGTGGATGTAGAGCCAATCGCATCAGCCTGTGCCTGATACCCCTGCGCCTGCGAATTGTAGTTCCATGCCTGGATCTCGTTGTTATACGCCTTGTCGATTCCCATGTTGTAGGCGTTGATTGCGTCAAACTCGCCTGCAGCCTTAGTGTCTTCAGCTACGTCCTCAAATGAGCCTGAATCCACAGCAACGCCGGAAGCACCGGCCTGCGCCCTCTGCTGACCTATAAGACGCGCAGTCTTCAGCCTCTCAGCCTGCATTTGCTCATAGCCCTGCATACGCTGTGCGCTGGCCTGCTGCTCAGCTAAATCAGCATTGCGCTGAGCAACTTTGCTCTGGTACTCGGCCTGCGCCTGCTGCGCCTGCCCCTGCTTGATTGAGGAGTAGACGCCTAGGCCGGTGGAAATTGCTGTAGCCGCCAAAGATGCGACCATTAATGCAGTAGACGTTGCTGCCACTTTACACCTCCCCGAAATGCACCTCTGCCATGATTGAAACCACTCGCAAAGGAAGAGGCTTGTCTTGCTTAATCCAAATTGACGTGTCTGGATCTTGCCCTGCAGGAAGGGAAATTTCAAGATCTCCGCTGTACGGCTGACACGCTTCGCCCCACTTTTCCGGCAGGAATGGAAGCTCGTAGAAGTCGGCATTCTGCCAACCTTCGGGATCCCACATTCCATCGAGCTTTGTTGCGGCGTATGCACCGCCGACACTGCGATACATGCGCAAGACGCATTTGCCGTATGCGCGCCGTTTGCCAAGCGTTGTGCCTGTCTGCTGCATATCCGTTTCCATTGGCAAGGGACACATTGCAGAGACGTAGCCTAGGCCGACAATGGCCTTGGATGCAGGGAAATCCAGATTGAACGTGCCTGCGCTGGAAACAACATGCTCTTCCGGCGAACCGTCAGCAAGAACCTGTACGGTTTTGCCAGCGAGATGCGTTAGGCCGGAACAAACAACGCGCCTGCCGTTTTCGTCTGCGGTGGGCGTGAGGGTGATACCGGCGTCAACGTACCAGGCATCGGTAATCTGCGTGGCGTCCTTAAAGCGTGGCACCATGCGCTCCAGATAGTATTTTGTTGCGCCGTTGATGGTGCGTTGAACAACAAGCATGATGACGTCTTCTTCCGCACCGTTGATGACAGCGACAGACTTCACCTTTCCGTCAGTAACATGACGGCTCCAGCCGAAAACATTCTGCTCTTTCATATAAGTCAAGCTGAGCAGGACACCGTCATCGCGCACAGCCCACACAGTCGAGTTTGGTGACTGCTGATAGCACCACTGAAGAATTGAATGTCCTTCGACCAACTGAGGAGACAAGACGGACAAATCATTGCCTGCGTAGCCATCACTCTCCAGAGTGTAATATAAATCCCTGACATGAGAGCCGGCGCGCTGGCAATGCATGATAGACTGACCGATAATCAAAGGCTGCAAGTCCTTGCTTCCCCAATAGGACTGCACAGTTATCTGACAGTCGCTAGGCGTGATTGCAGCGCTTTTGCTTGCGGCGCATTTGAACTCTGCGCCTGCCGTGCCGATAAGCAAAGAGTCAAACGACACAAGCCATTTGACATCATCGACTGAACCGGATGCAAGGACGTATTCCAAAGCGTCATCGTCCTGCAACGGCATGCTTTTGCGGAAGCTTTCGTAGTCTCCAGTTCTTGATGCATAGATTGTTGCAGGGTTTTTGCTTCCACCGCCAAGCCACATGCGCTGTTGATGGAACGCAACTGAACAAGGATTGTTGCCATTTGCAAAAGGATTCCAATTCTTTTTCGGTGTCTGTGCCGTATCCGGCTCGTAGTTTTCGTCACGGAACACGCCAACTGTAGATCCACCCGTCCATTGCGCGGAAATTGACACACCGCCTGAAGAGCCGGAAGGATAGCTCCCGCCATTTTGTGACCCTCCCCACACTGTTACGTCAGCCGGCAGGAAAGTGTCTGACAGCGATGCCTTGCCTATGCACCACCATGCACCCGTTGCTGAATTGTACGCATAGTATTCCGCAGCGCCTTGAAAGACGGGAGAAGACCCGCCGGAAGCAAGCTTGTAGTAGGTGCTGTATGATTCTTCGTCATAGGTATTATACGTTTCTATGCGGTAATTTCCAAGCTTAGTGTACGCAACGCCATCAACTGTTATGCCTGAAACAGTCGCGTCCGTTGTCTTTGTGTCGGAAGTTGTGCCGATAAAGCCGTAGTAGCCTGCGCTTTCTCTGTAAACATTGTACTGCGTTGCGCCTTGTATCAGACCCCATTGTATCTCGACATAGTCACCCTGTATCCAGTCTGTGGGATAGCGCCCTCTGCACGACCCTATCTTGGACGCAACCGACTCCACGCCAGCTGCATCTACAGAGGTAACAACATACCTAAGCCTTGCACTTTCGTTGTCTGTTGAGCCGGTGCCAGAGCCACGATGCCAGTAAACGGCGGGCTTGCCTGGAGCAGGCAGGGAGGCGTTGAGCGCCACCGTGGAGATTGTCCAAGTGTATGGCGCACTTCCAGATCTGGTGATTTTGCGCAACGCATACTTGGGATGAGCGAGATACAGTACGTCAGCAACCTGAGCAAAGGATATGCCGTAGATGTGAGACATGTTGTACGGGTTACTCATGGTTGCCACAAGCAAACCATCTGCCTGCGCAATCTTTATTGTGCCAGACTGAAAAATCAAAACATAGTTGTTTTCTGGTTCAGTGTTAAACTGAAATGGCATGAGGGTTGAGTTTGCGCCCAAGTCTGCAATATATTTCGTCCCTGGACGTCTTTCCATATCACCGTGCAGATTAGGAACAAAATTACGGCACGTCTGCAGGAAGGAGCCGAACTTCTTCAAGTCGTATCTGGCGCAGAGCGTTGGCGTTACTTCGCCACCAGTAAAATTTCGGAATGCTATCCTACTCATCGCCTTCACCTACAAGCTGGTTGTGGAGAGCAATCAAAGCCGTGCAGACGCCAATAATCTGTTCTGTGTTCGTCTTCCTGCTGAAGTACAAGGTAAACATCTCACCTTCAAGATACTTCATCAACTCTTTGGGTGAACGTGTTTCAAACTCCAGGCGTCTCTTTATCTCAGCTGGCAGATCCATCACTTAACCCCTCTACCTGAAGCAACTTTCCGGCAGGCTCTGCTTCCGCAGCCGGCGCACCCTGCACCTTGCACAGCGCATTCAGCTTCGACACGCGCGCATCAACCACCGGAGCAGCGTACACGTTTGCCTTTTTCCATTCCTGATCCGATATCATTTGCGGAGTGAACTGCGGAACAAACACAGGCGAGAACCACTGATACAACACCTTCATGGGCTGTTCCGTGGCAACCTGAGGCTGCTTTATGCCTTCTACGACATAGACATACAGCTTAGAGCTTAAATCTTTCCTAGGAAATGCATGGTTCCAGAAGTCCACTATCTGCAGTGACTTGGGATCTGGAATGCCGACAGTGCTGTTGCTTGCCGCCTTCGCCAGCGTCCACTTGCAGTTACTCTCGTCTGTGAACGACTCGACCGGCGCAAAACCCTCAACCTGGTTCAGTCCCAAGCTCTGCATTTGCGGGAGAACGGGTTGCTGAAGGTAATTCGGGAGCAAACTGCCGTTAGGTGCCATGTAATTATTCAAGCCCTGCATACAGCCTCCAGAGATGCAGACATGCGCTTGCAACATGCACTAGCTCATGCATCTTTTCCTCTTTGGTGTTGGCGTTCAAGAATTCGGTGTACTCCATTTGCAGGATGCCCATTCTGCCGCCTTCATCGCTGGAGTATGCAGTCCATGTCTCAGGCAGATTGGCTAACGTCTTGGCACTTTGCGCCATAAACTCCCAATCTTGTGGCTTTTTCTGGACGATAGCCCAATCGAATTTATTTTCATGACCCTTGACGTCTGCGCCATGAACAACTTTCGGCGTATTGCCGTAGTATTGTTTCACTTGCTTTAGCGTCTGCTCACGCATCTCGTCAGCCGTTGGCATAGGCTCTTCCACTTTGTGCGCCTGATAGTGTCCAGGCAAGATAATCAGCATAGTCTACCTCCGTTTATTCAAAGGGGGCCGGATTGCTCCTGCCCCCTCATTATCGCTTAAACTTGTGCCGGAGGAAAGACTACGCACCCGCAGCAGGCGCGGTAGTAGTCTTTAATTGCGAGATAAGATAAAGCGTCTGCTGCTGGAGTTGTGCAGTGAGATTGTTCTGCGCTCGCTGAGCGGCCAGTTCATTTTGGCATTCATTAAGCTTGTCGCGCACCTGCTGGTCAGCAATCTGGCGCATGGTTTCCCTGTCCTGACAGCCCTGCTCGATGATGGTGGCCTTGAGATCTGCATGCTGATTCTGCAACTGGTTGGCAATCGCCTGCGCCTGGATGCGGTTCTCGTAGCCCTGCGCAGAAATATTGCCGTTCGTTGCACACAGACGGTCAGCCATCATCTGGGCGTTCTGCATACCCTGGATGTTGGCCTGATTAATCGCAGCCACAGTCTGATCGCCGGTGCTGTCAATTTCCTGAGACAGACGGCCTGCGGCACAGCAGATCTGCTGCTGAACGGCGTTCTGGCCCTGCAGCCCGGCGATTGTGTTGGCGTTGATGCCAGCCGTGACACCGGCAGCGGCACCAGCAATGCTTTGCTGGATGCCATTGGCAGACTGCAGCTGAGAGATCGTTCCCTGCTGCACCTGGTTGCCCACATTCTGGACAGCACCGGCGAGAGCAACGTCAGCGCCGGCCTGCATGGCACGACCGCCACCGCCCCAGCCACCGAAGCCGTTTCCACCCCAAATCGAGCCGAGAACAAGACCGCCAACCAAACCGCCGAGGCCCGCACCCATGCCACCAAAACCGCCAGTTTCAATCATGGCCGGTAATTGCATCTCTGCCATAATTCACCTTCCTTGTTTACTTGTTGCTGTTGTTGGTTAACTGGTTGACACGCTCGACAAGTATATCAATCTGTTCCTGCATCTTTGAGATGCGGGAGCGGAGATAAATGCACTCCATCGCTAAAGCTTCTTCGTATCGCACGTTCCACTTATCGCCAGCAGGTTTATTAAGCCTGCGTTCGATATGAGTTACTGCTTCAGCTACAACATCTCCCTTGTCGTTGTACGTCTCTGGAGAGTCAACAACCGTTTCTTCAATATATTCGTCATCCCATTCATCATGGCAAAGAATCCCATATCGACATGCGTCAATGTTTCTTTCCTCGAAAACAGCTTTTACCTTCTGCGCTATCAAGCCAGTGTGAAGTCGGGCATTTTCGCCTTTCTCCTTGACGGCATCAAGAAACTTAAACTGTCCCCATTGGACACTGCCCCATGCGTCAAGCACGCTTTGAGGCAGTTCCTCTAGTGTGGTTTTAAGCCGCTCATCAGAAGATGTGGCAATCGTCTGCCCATCCCACTTTAAAGTACCAGATGAAGTTCCTACTAAACTACATGATGTAGAACTATCTTTTGTAGTTAAAAGAAAAATTCCTGCTTCTGAAGGAGAATTTGCATCTCTTAAAGTTAAACTCGCTCCTTCAATAGTAGAATTTCCAGAAGGCGAATTAACGCTTAAAGTTATACCTCTGTAGTTTGTACCTGCACCTCTTCTGTATAAATATGCAAACCCATCACTGCCTTCAGCTACGCGCAACTTTTTCACAAGCAAATCACCAAAAATTCTCTCGATGGAACCAGTATAATTATTTACAATATCATATCCAAGAGATCTGTTAAGACGAACAACATCAAGTCTCGAACCTGAAAAGTTTTTTGTGCAATTTGTAAATGTAGGCGAAGAGTTATTATTTGTGACAAAAGAACCGCCTACAAGATCCACGCCAATACCAAAACTTTTAATGTTAATATTATTAACAATATCAATATAAGCACCTCTACCAACAATTATACCAATTCTATCTGATACTGTTGTTTTATTTTCTATGTTAGCTCCCAACAGCATATAAGAATTATCAACATACAAAGCACATTTTTCAGTTGTTTCATTTGTAGCTGTTAATTCTACAGATACGGTCTCAGACCATAACTGAAAAGCCTTGCTGTTTTTTATTATAAGAGGCCCTACTTTCGCTGTGGGATTGCTTTCAACAGCATCAGAAGTAGTAAACGTCACCTTTGTTTTAAAACCAGATATTTCGTAACTTTTATCTGAAAAATCTCCGCTTAACAGAAACAATAATTGCCCATTGTAGAAATTCAATTTATCTACATTTCGTGCAAAAACAATCGCATCTTCTAAATAGTTAAACTCATCACCTTTATGTCCAGATCCAACAAGCTTATAGGATGACGTTAAACCACCAACTGTTATGCTTTGACGTTTTTTGCACCACAAAGGAGCATCGTGTACTAGGCTTCCAGCACAATCGTCTACTTTTTTGTCAATCAAAGTAATATCATCGGCTGGCATAATCCTGTTGTTGTCAATCTTTATTTTATAATAGTCATACCTTTCCCCATAAGAACTGTTTACACCAACAAGAAAGTCATCGTTATATACAGAAAGGTTTTCAACTTCTCTATAAATATCAAGAAGCCACGTCTGTGTATACTTCCCATCAACACCGAATTTTACAATATAGTTGTGGTACTCTGCTGGAGATGTTGAATTATTCCCAAAAATAAAACCATAAAGTTCGCCATCTTTGAAACATATATCTTGTAGAGACATTCCTATACCACTAGGATGCTCAATATTACATGTTGCTACTTGAGAAAAACTACTATTTAATACATGCAAAAATCCATCTGTATAAGAATTTATATAGAAAAAACCATTTTTTTCATTGTACGCTATGCCACTACCGTTTCCAACAGATTCCGAAATATCGTAGACTGAAACAGTCTGCAATGTTTGCATATCTATTTTGTAAACATTAGCATTGCTTTCAATTCCAGGCAAAACATAAAGATAGTTGCCATCGCAAGTCATTGAGTTTGCGTGGCCTAAATCAGTGTGTTCTACAACTGCAAGAGAGTTTTCATTAGAATCTAGAAAATCAATATACCCTGTTGACAGGTTGATTCTTTGTAAGACTTGTGATGTGTTTTGATTGTCTGTTACATAAACGGAATACAAAAAACCATCATAGCATACAGAACCATTTAATGCATAGGTCGTATATGTTGGCTCGTCATGTACAAAATGAACTGTGTTTGGTTTTTGTTTAAAAGTCTTTGTAACATCTTCTATTTCTATGTTTTGAATTGTTGTCTTCCCGGCGAAAATGCTTTCTCCGTTGTTGTCTGACTTGTACAGTCCTGCATTAAAAATTATAGGAGAATTAGGGTTGTTTGTCTTAAATGTATTTATTGCGCCTATGGAGCTTGTGTCTTCTGTTTGCCCGTCTCCTTTTGCTCCAAAGTCCTTTGCGCTGAAAATATCTGTAAAACGATCTTTAAGATAGCGTGGCTCAGTAGCGCCAGTTGCCGTGATCGGAGTGAGTTTAGGATAACCCATGTCTTGTCCTCCCTGCGCGGCTCCTAAGGCCGCCGAAGCTCCAGCCATTGCCATGCTCAAGAATTTACGCCGTTCCATGTTGGCCCTCCTTTCGGGGTTGTTTTCCCCTCAGGATGAGCCTTTGGCAGACGCCAGGCAACAGGCTTGTTACGATGCTCTGACGGCAACGGCGGCCGCCGTGATGGTGTCCCCTGCGGGGATGTCGTACGAAAATTCGATGGTGGTATCTGTTTTGTCCGTGTACTGCGCTCCAGCATCACACAGTACCCCGTTATGGAAGACTATGAGCAGCCCCTGCCCCACGGCATGCTCCGGCACCGTTATCGCCGTGCCTGCGGAGACGGCAGAAGAAAACACCTGAGTCGTGCGGGCAAAAGATGTTTCAGCCGGAAGAAGGTCTAACTTGACCTTGTCTTCCTTACTCATCAGTCCATCTAGCTCTTCAGTTGCCGTGCCACCACCAGCAAGATGTCCGATCCATACGTTTATGGTGTCTCCGGCGTTTAAATCAACGAGCGTAGTAAAGACAGAGGACCTGCTGTCTTCGGTGCCTTTCTCGTCAAACTGCTTTGTGCGGTACTGGCGCACTCCATTAACAGACACTTGCATGTGATGCCTGCCAACGATGTACCAGAGCGGAGAAATGTTTATATCGGTGTCTGCGGGGATTCCATCAGTGAGAGTCCAGTTCATCTCCATGCAGCCGTTGCCATGTTCTGTGTAAATGCTGGCAATCGCGCTCTCAATGCGTTGTACCTGATGTTCACCCTCATCCCCAACAGCCTCAACAGCCTCTGCACGGGCACCAGCAATCGCCTCTAGTGCCAGTGGTCGTTCAGCCATGACTTCAGCATGCATGCTTACTACGGCGTCATGCTTCGACACGGTATCTGCGTGAGCAGCGTAAAAGTCTGCAGCAAAGTTTTCCGGCGTCCTGTTAGACGTCAGCGGCACCTTAATTGCCCTACCAATATCAAGCCTTAGATCCTGCCTTTCCGCGCAGTCCTGGTCGAAACGGTCTTCGACTTCTTCACTGTCAAAGCGCGTGCCGTTGCGGTAATCGTCCTCTTGAATGTACGGCATGTTGCGCCTGAGAACGATAACAGTACCTGACGCAGGAGCAGTAGAAAATGTTACATTACCGCCGGAAGCAGTCAGCGATACTGTGCATTGCGCCGAAACTTCCTGCTCTGTCGTGCCGTCACCGACATACACAAGAATCTGGTCAGCCTTCCAGATTTTGAACGTAAACGGAAACTGCGTAGTTGCGCCGTTTCCTATGTACCGATTTTTATTGATGGTAGATTCAAGCGTCATCTCACCACCTCCCCCGCGCCAGCAGCCATGAGTCATCAGGCTTTCGGTCGTAGCTCTCTGAATCGTCCGCACCCTCAGCAACTGGAATGGCGGCCTGGTACATCTGAACAAGACCGTTGAGCTTGCCTTCACCCTTGCAAAGAGGAACACATATCAGGCAAGCAAGTTTTCGCGCCATAGCAACACAAAAGGCGTCATCCCATGTTGTAATGTCTTCAACGTCCACCACTGCATCGACCATCGCCTGCTCAACATCGCACAGCAGCATCTCGCCTTCGTCGCCACGCTGAATTGCATACGGTGTTTTGTTGACGCCCCTGCGCCTGCCGTCATGGACGCGCACGACCTTGAGGACTTTGTCGGGGATGCCGTAGCAATGCGTCCATTCCTGCGCGTAGACGTCAGGAATCTCTTTTTCCGGCAGACGCAGACGCCTCACGGCAAACCGATACGGATAGTCGCGCAGGGCTGACCGGCGCGCGCGATCCCACATCAACTCGCATTGAATGGCCTCAGGCGTTCGCTCGTTTGGTGACCCGATGGTGCGCGTTCCCACAAAACCTAGCGCCTGGTTGTAAATCTCTAGCCGGTTACTGGTGGACGCCATGGCTAGCCCTCAGTCTCAGGTTCTGGCTCTGGCCTGAGAGCCTCAATCGCCGCTTTGACGGTGGTGCTTTCCGTTGCATCAGTCCATGAACCGATGGCAGCCTGCACCGCCTCCACGCCGTCTCCAGCCGATTCTACGGCGGTATCCACCCCATCCAGTTTGGCCTTTAGCTGTGCCATCATCTCAGCAAACATCATGCCGAACTCGCCGTTGAGCTTAAAACCGCCAAGGGAAATGTTTTGCTTGGGATCCGCGCTCCAATCTGAAACAGCCATTGTCACCCCCCTATGCCTGCTTCCGTGGACGGCCTGGACGCCGGCGCTCTGCCGGTTCTGCTTTGGGCTCAGATTCCGGCGTCTCAGGCTCGACAGCCTCCATGCAGGCGGGGAGAGTTTCAGAGTTGACATTATGCCACTCGAAAACCTCTCCCGCCTCACGGAATTGCTTTTCAACGTAGCAGGGTTCTTTAGCCCTGACATGCATATTTGCTACTCCGCAGTACCCTTATCAATGTAAAGGCCGCTGACATAGGGCAGATCATCTTCCCTGACAACGGCGGCAAATAGCTTTCCAGCCGTAAACGTGCCAGTTTTAGAGACGGTGATCTTTATCCACGGCTTGTCTATCTCGCGCGGGAGCCAGCGGGGACCGACACAAAGGCCGGTCTGAAGCTCAGCAAGAGTGACAGTCCAGGAAGGGCCGGCGGCGTTGAACGTGCCGGTCTGTGTGTCGCTCTGAGAAAAGCCGATGGTCAGGCTGGTGCCACCGGCAACGTCACGGGTGGCGCGAATGGCAACGGGTATAGGTTCCTGACGCCCAGGCTTTTTAAAAGCACTGAGGGCAATTGCAACCGGCGTCACGGTGCCGGAGAGCGCCTGAGAATCAATGGAAACGAGATTGTCATCAATGAGCATTGTTGTTTCTCCCTTTAGGCAACCACGTCTTCCGTGCCAAGCAGGCAGTCACACTGACGGATGGGCCTGCCGTGGAGGAAGGGAACGTTCTTGCTGTCAAAATACTCGCCATACTGCAGATGGACATTGCCCTTGTCGATGGACTGCAGCTCAAGGGCGGTGAGAACATCAGAATTGACGTACCACACAGCCTTACCACGCATCTGTTCGGGCATGATATTTTTCGCCTGAATGGTGAGTTTCTGAAGGTCAATGAAGCCAGTTTCACCAGCGCGCTTCATCAGATTGGCAGTCGGAATGTTGCAGATGCGAACAACGGCGCGCCAATCGCGAACGGCAAGACCGCAATCCCAACCATAAAGGTCACCAACGCACTGGAATTTATTGCCGGCAGTGTCGGTGGTCATATAGGTGCCAAGGTCTTTGTGGGAGATGCCAGCCTTAGAACCCTTGGGATAGAGACCATGGACAGTGTCGGAACCCCAACACACAAGCCACATGGACGTGTTGGCGGCAGAAGTAGAACCGCCGGCGCTGATGACATGCGACTTGGATACATCAGAATAACGGATAGCAAAGCCGTTAAATTCGTCCGGTGTAGTGTCGTTAGCGCCATAGAACAGGGTGCGCGCGACTTTCTGCCTCATCGCCTCCATGAAGGATTTGCCTTCGCTGAGCCTGAAAGCCCTAGCCTTGTCACCGTAGAGTTCAACTTCCTTGATATCAAGCTCCTGACGGGCTTCATACATGGAGGTAACTTCCTTGACTTCACTCCACTGCCCCTTGGAAGGCGGGGTACCGCGATAGAGACGGCGGTAGTAAATCGTCGGAAGACCAGTACGAATGCGCGTTTTATGACCGTCAGACTGATTGCTTTCCATCCACGGAATGTCGGAAAGAATGTCATTGGTCATGTTCATGAGTTCGAGAGTCTCACCCACGCCGTCTTTCTGGCCTTTGTACCAGTCTTCAAGCTCGGCAAGGGTATGCACTAAACCAAGTTGATAAGCCATAATCAGCCCTCCTTAGACTGTCATGTTCGGCCACATCCTTTCTTCAAGGGGCCGTTCCCTGCCGCTGCTTTCGCCACGGCTACCGATAAATTTGTCTTCACCCATTGCGCGGCCCACACGGGCTATAACGCGCACCACGTCAGGGTGATAATCAGCATGCATTTGTTTGAGCAGGGTGCGGAGTTTGCCGTCCTGGTCGAAAGCATTGAGCGCCTTGCGCGAGTCGGCAACGGCGGCTTTCCAGTGACTGCCGCCAATTTCAGGATCTTTGAGAATCTCATCCTGCCACTGCCTAATCTGCGCGCTCTCCTGCTGTGCCTGGAGCTTGCTGACATCAGACGCAAAACCTTTATGCCAGTTCAGCATGGCCTCTGCCTGCTTCTTGGAAAGACCAGCTTCTTTGCAAGCCTTAGTAAAGCTGTCCAGATTTTCCTGCGGAACAGCAAAATCCTCAGACGCCTCCAGCTTGTAGTCCTCAGGCTCAGCCGGCTTTTCGGCGTCCTGCTGGCCTTCTGGCGCGTTTGCGTCAGCTGGCGCGGTAGTTGCCCCGCTATCTCCTGCCTGTGCGTCCTGCGCCTGCTCAGCGCCCTCTACGGGTGCCTCATCAGCAATACTGTCCATAGGCGCATCTGCCACGCTTTCCATGGCAACTTCTTCAGCCACGTCTATCCTCCTTAGTGTCGTCCATTTCACAGACAGCACCGGCTATGCCGGCCTCCCTGCAAATGCTGAAAATCTCC
>Ga0326513_10000212_pt1 | contig 46909 bp, 58 predicted proteins | sample 2_2465_0518_D_FD_203654 | JGI IMG/M metagenome (GOLD analysis project Ga0326513, IMG submission 203654) | Bovine rumen microbial communities from UC Davis, California, United States - 2_2465_0518 | ecosystem: Host-associated > Mammals > Digestive system > Stomach > Rumen | place: USA... | reverse complement strand
ATCGGAACACCGGGTATCGGAACACCGGGGATTGGAACACCGGGGATTGGAACACCGGGGATTGCAACACCGGGGATTGGAACACCGGGGATTGCAACACCGGGAATCGGAACACCGGGGATTGCAACACCGGGAATCGGAACACCGGGGATTGCAACACCGGGAATCGGAACACCGGGAATCGGAACACCGGGGATTGGAACACCGGGGATTGCAACACCGGGAATCGGAACACCGGGGATTGCAACACCGGGAATCGGAACACCGGGGATTGGAACACCGGGGATTGCAACACCGGGGATTGGAACACCGGGGATTGCAACACCGGGAATCGGAACACCGGGGATTGCAACACCGGGGATTGGAACGCTACTTCTTTTTCAAGCGGCGTATTCAATACAGAAGAAGCAAAAATCCTGATGTTCAACAAACCTTCTGATTGGTCATATAGGGATTGGTTAAATTCAGATGCAAGATACCTGTTGAATCAGATACCAAAGAATGTTGTTGAATGGATTTGGTCAGATGATATGACGGATGAAGAAAAGGCTGAATACCCAACACACGAAACAACAGGGGGTTATCTGAAAATACTGGATGAATCTGAATGTGGTCAAATTTGGTGGGATGGCTTATCAGACAGGCAGAAAGAGATTATCAGGAACATTCCAAATTATGACAAGGAAATCTTTGAACAGATTACAGGTATCAAGACGGAATGAAGCAGCCTGATTTCATGCCCCACCAAACAGACATATTGAAACAGACTGAACCGTTCAATCAGGTTGCCTATTACCTTGATATGGGTCTTGGTAAAACTTTTGTGGGTGCTGAAAAGATGTGGCAGTTGAACACGCCTGTCAATTTGGTGGTGTGCCAAAAGTCCAAGATAGATGACTGGATTGAACATTTCACGGAATACTACGGTGATTATTTTCAGGTCTATAACCTGACAAAGAAAAGCGGGTCCATATCCTTCAGGACACACGCTGAAACAATGAATATTTATGATGACCGGGCAAGTCCTGACATTATAGGGGTGATAAATTATGACCTACTTTTCAGGCGTGATTGGTACAAGTCTTTGGAGCATTTCACGCTGATGTTGGATGAATCAAGCCTGATTTCAAACGAAACGGCAAAGCGTTCAAAGTTCATCCTGAAAATGAAGCCGGATAACGTGATCCTGTTATCAGGAACACCAACATCCGGGAAGTATGAAAAGTTGTGGTCACAATGTCATCTGCTTGGTTGGGAGATTACCAAGAAAGCATTTTGGAAGTCATATATTGAAACGGAATGGGTGGAAGAAGGGGATTTCAAACATGAGGTTGTAACAGGGTACAAACACGTTAGTCACCTGAAAAGAAAACTTGCTGAACATGGTGCGGTGTTCCTGAAAACAGAAGAAGTCTTGACCTTGCCTGAACAGATTGAACAAAAAATCAAGGTGGATGTTACCAAGGAATACAAGCGGTTCATAAAACACGGTTATTTGTTGCTTGATACATTGAACCTGATGCAGTTCACACATGATGATTCAGACTTATATGGTAAAGACATAACGCCAAAAATTGAACTTGTGGGCGATAATTCATTGACCAAAATGCTATATGCAAGGCAATTATGCGGCCAATACCACAAAGCCAAACTGCAAGCGTTCAGGGATTTGGTGCAGTCAACAGAAGATCGCTTGATTGTGTTCTACAACTATACGGCTGAACTGGATGCACTTTTGAAAATCATGACTGACTTAAAAAGACCTGTTTCGATTCTGAACGGTTCAACAAAAGACCTGAACAGTTATGAACAGGAACAAAACAGCGTGACATTCATCCAGTATCAAGCCGGGGCAATGGGTGGGAACTTCCAAAAGGCTAACAAGGTGATATATTTCACCCTTCCCCTTGGTCAAGGATCATGTGACCTTTGGGAGCAGTCAAAGAAACGTATTCACAGGATAGGTCAGGACAAGACTTGTTTCTATTACTACCTGATTGTGAAGAACAGTATTGAAGAAAGAAACCTTGCAGCATTGAAGGTTGGAAAGGAATTGACAGATGAACTATTCAAAAAATCTTAATAAAAAGACCATAGCAAAACGCCTGATGACTTCATGGGTCATCATTGCGGTTGTATCTTTGGTGATTGGCTTGCTTGTAGGGTGTGCCGTCAAGGGTCATATGACCGCCAAAGAGGGCGTGAAAACAGGTCAGGGTACAACGGAAAGGGTAACAGATGATTTTGCCGTATATGGGGCATATGATGACAAGATTTTTACCAAGGAAATACCCCTTGACTGGGAAACTGGGGATGAAGATTTCAAGACCTATGATGTGAAGATGCTTTTGACGGAACAGGAATATTTATTCTACTTGTGCAAGGGATATAACATTGACTATTCCCTGATGATGGCAGTCATCCAAGTGGAAAGCAGTTTTGACAAGGATGTTGTCAGCAGTTCCAATGATTACGGCTATATGCAGATAAACAAAATGAACCACGCTGAACTGACAAAGATACTTGGTGTGACGGATTACCTTGACCCGGAACAGAATATGCGGGCGGGGTGCTACATATTCAGAAAACTGTTTGAAAAGTATCAGCAACCCAACCTTGTACTGATGGCGTACAACATGGGTGAAACAGGTGCTAAAAGGTTATGGCGTGAAGGTATCTATGAAACAGAGTACACGCAAAAGGTATTTGCGGCACAAAAATCATTACAGGAAGGAGATTGAAACAATGAAATCAGTTTACAAGTATGACAAGGATGGGGTCAAGACAGAAGTTCACCTTGACAATATCAGCCGGGTCAGGCAAAAGGGCGATAATATCAGCCTGATTGCAAGGAATGAACAGGCGGCACTTCACATTTCAGAAAGAGAAATGAGAAGAACAGGCGGCAAGATCGAACTGCTGCCGGATGATGTAACGGATAATCTGCCATTCAACTGACAGGGGGGTGATTCATTTGGAAAAAGTGGAACGTGTGCATTGTAAGGATTGCGAAAATGCAAAGGATATTCAGAAATACAGACCTTCCTTTTTTTGTTCCAAACACAGGGTATTGATCAATGATTTTACTATCCCGGAAGCAATCAACGGATGCAAAGGAAAGCATTTCTGCAAAAGAAAGTAGGTGAGCATTTGGCAGCAGAAAAGAACTTTGAAAACCGGGTCAAGAAGTTCCTGAAAGACAGAGGTTCATACTTCATCAAGTATTGGGGCGGGGCCGCATACACAAAAAGCGGTGTTCCTGACATACTGGCAAGCATTGACGGTTGTTTTTTCGGAATAGAGGACAAGGCAGAAAAAGGCAAGCCGTCACTTCTTCAAATCGTACACTTGGAGAAGATCAGGAAGTCAGGCGGGTATGGGGTTCTGCTTTATCCAAAGGACTTTGAACAGTTCAAGGCGTGGGTTGAACACAAATCAAGGGATCACCCTTGGTATGTTGGCAACGTAGAGTTACAAAAACAATGGAAACAAAGATTAGAAAAGGAGTGAATGACTATGGCAGTAAAAAAGACAAAGACAGAAGAAACAAAGACAGAGGAAAAGACGGTTGAAACATCTGTTGCAGAAGATGTTCAGGCAGAGGAAAAGACCGCAGAAGAAGCGGCAAAGGACAAGGCAGAAATGCCGTCACAGAATTTCAAGGAGATCATTGAAACATCTTTGAGAAAGACAGAGCGTGATGGAATAGATGAACTTCTTAAATTTATGGAAGATGCAGGATTTTACACAGCACCGTGCAGCGGGGGCAATCACCTTTGCAAAGAGGGCGGGCTTGCAGAACATTCATGCAATGTGATGTTCACGGCTGAAAAGTTGAGCGTTTCCCTTTTTGGTGGAAAGAATATCACCCCGGAGATCAGAAACAGTATTGTGATTGCTTCCTTGCTTCATGACCTTGGAAAGATAGGGGATTATGACAAGCCCCTGTACATTGAAAATATCCTGAAATCAGGCAAGCCGTCAGCGGCAAAGCCGTACAAAAGGAACAAGGACTTGACCAATGTTCCCCATGCAATCAGGTCAATCAAACTGGCTACATTGTTTATTGACCTGACAGAAGATGAAGAATGGGCGATTTTAACGCATGACGGACTGTATGATTTCATGAAGTATGAGATTCAGGGTCACGAAACTTGGTTGTCAATGCTGATCCACTGGGCTGATCTTTGGTCAAGCAAGGTCATTGAATATGACGGAAAGGATGAAGGTGATGAATGATGGTAAATGAAAGGCAAGGAAAGGTTTACAACCCAAGACCTGTATATAACAGGAAACTGTTGCGTTCGGTCATCCGTGCGGGTGTCACAAAGCAGTTTGGAAACCATAAGGTCAGCGGTAACATGGCCGCAAACTTTGAGAGAATCAGGAAAGGACAGGTGAATTGATTATGGCACAGATGGTTTTGGTTATTGGAGAGTCCGGCACAGGCAAAAGTACCAGTATGAGAAATTGCAGTCCTGACACAACGGCGGTGGTCAACCCGGTTGGGAAGCCGTTACCCTTCAAAGGTTCAGGAAAGTTTGACACGCTGAACAGTATTACGGATGCAAGGAAGATCACCAAATGGATGAAGGATCAGGCGGCAGCCGGGAAAAAACTGATTGTGGTTGATGATTTCCAGTACATTCTTGCGGTTCCATACATGGAGAGGATCAAAGAGAATGGATGGGATAAATGGAATGACTTTGGTGCTAACTACTTTGAGATTATCGAAGTATGTAAGGAATTGCCGGATGATGTGGTGGTTGCCTATCTGTCACACGCTGAAACCCTTGAAAGCGGGGTCTATACGATCAAACTGATCGGTAAGTTATTGCGTGAGAAGATCACCATTGAAGGACTGTTCACGGTTGTATTACGCACAGGGGTCAATGAGGGCAAATACTACTTCTTCACACAGAACAGCGGCAAGGACACGGTGAAGTCACCCCTTGGGATGTTCCCGGCATATGCCATTGACAATGATCTGAATTATGTTGCTGACAAGATGCGTAACTACTACGAAGTAGGGGAATACAAGTCTGATGCTGAAATGGCACAGGCTGACAAGGATGTTTCCGGGGATTTGGAAAAGCCTGACGAAAAGGGCAGACGGTCACGCAAGGGCAGAAGTTCAAAAAAAGCGGCTGAACAGGCTGAACAGGAAGTAGAAGCAACAGAGGATGCCCCGGCTGATGACGGTCAGGAAAAGCAAAGGACAAGACGAACCCGCAAGACACATGATGAAGTGGTTGCTGAAAATGCTGAAAAAATGGCTGACTATCAGCAGAAAGTGTTTGAAAAGGTTCAGGAAGTTGCCGGGGATGCAGAAGAAGTTCCTTTTGATGAATACTGCAAAGCTGCTGATTCAGTTCCAAAGCCTGAACTGGAAGAACCACCAAGAAGGACACGCCGGGAACGCAAGGCAAGAGAAGCACAGGAAAATGCACCTGTCAAGCCTACCGAACCCGCACCCAAAGAAGGGTTCATGAACAGTCCTGAAGCCGTGGAAGAAGAACTTCCACCAAGTGACAATGCTGAACCTGAACCAAGACAACACGCACCCGCAGAACACGCAGAACAAGGACGTGATAAATGATGAATGACTATGCAGCTTATCATTGTTTTGGGTTTATACCAAAAGACCCGACATTAGATTTTCTGCCCGCACGTTTTGCAGAATCTATCAGAAAACCAGTAATGGGAAATAAAAAGAAAGTGAGGAAAAGTAATATGGCTATTGATTTCAGTAAATTTGATGCGGCGGTTGATACCGCTGCATTGCAGAAAGACGTGAATGACGCAAAGGCTAATGAATTTGAGGATGTGCCTGACGGCAAGTACATTGTCAGCATTGAGAAAATGGAGATCAAGCTGACGAAGAAGGGTGACAAACTGATGTTTGCCGCACAGTTCAAGATCAAGGAAGGGGGGCATAAGAACCGCATGATCTTCTTCAACCGCACGATCAGCGGCAGCACGTCAGAAAAGTGGACGGATGCAATGGCAATCAAGTCAATCATTACATGGCTTGACAAACTGGAAACAGAGGTTGAACCGGAGTTCATCAACTATGAGGATTTTGCTGATTGTGTGCTTGACATTTTTCAGGAAGTTCAGGGCAAGATTGAACTGGAAGTGCAGTACAAGGGTGATGCGTTCAACCCGGTCACAATCAATGAGGTTTTTGACCTGTAATTAGGTAAGGTTCAGACATTACGGCGGTGGTTGGGGTCATACCTGACCACCGTATTTCAGAAGAAAGGAGCGGTCCCATGATCTTTTATGACTTTGAGGTTTTTGAACATGACTGGCTTGCAGTTTTCGTTGATATGACACGCAAAGAAGAAAAGGTCATAGTCAATAACCCGGATGAATTAAAAGCGTTATATGAAGCAAATTGCAGTGATATTTGGGTGGGTTTTAACAACAGGCATTATGACCAGTACATTTTCAAAGGGATTCTGTTGGGGATGAACCCAAAAGAAATCAATGATTATATCATTGTTGAACATAGAGAGGGGTGGCAGTTTTCAAGGGCGTTCAATCAGATACCCATGATAAATTATGATGTTATGCCAAACCCACCAGTAGGATTGAAAACACTGGAAGGTTTTCTTGGTTCAAACATCAAGGAAACAGAAGTTCCATTTGACATAGACAGGAAACTAACAAAGAAAGAGATTGAACAGACCATTTTCTATTGTCGGCATGATGTGGAAGAAACAATCAAGGTATTCTTGCAGAAGATTGATGACTTCAATGCAATGTATGGCATTGTGAAAGCGTTTGACCTTCCTTTGTCCTGTATAGGTGACAGTGAAGCACGGATCACGGCAAAGGTGCTTGGATGTACCCGACAGGAATATGAAGATGAATTTGATTATTTCTATATGCCTTGTATCAGGCTGAACAAATACAAATGTGTTCAGGATTGGTTTGAACAGAAACGGTTGGAAGCCTTGTCATTGGATTTGGCACACGCAAGCGATTATGAAAAAAAGGCGTGGTATAAAAAGCAGTCATTTGAAATCGAAGTTGCCGGGATTCCACACACATTTGGATTTGGCGGCCTACATGGTGCAGATGCAAAGCCTGTTCACTTGGACGAAAAGGACGGTGCGGGGTATCACGTTGATGTGAATAATTATTATCCGTCATTTCTGCTTGCTTGGGGCATGGTAACAAGGTCAGCAACCAATGATAATTACAATGGCGTGTATATCACCCGGAAAAACCTGAAATTCAAGCAGACACACGCAAAGACAAAGGAAGAATCAAAGAAATGGAAAAAGGCACAGTTGCCGTACAAGAAGATGCTGAACGCATTATCAGGGGGAATGAAGGACAAGACCAACCCGGCGTATGACCCAAGGAACAACAACATCATGTGCATAAACGGTCAGTTAATGTTGCTTGATCTGATAGAACACTTGGAAGTGATACCGGGATTCAGATTGGTTCAGTCAAACACGGATGGTCTGATTGTTTGGATTCCTGACACAGAAGAAGCGTTCAATATGCTTGATGATATCTGTTATGAGTGGGAAGAAAGGTGCAGCACTGAAAAGTGTGAAATCAAACTGGCACTTGATAACATTTTAGAGATATACCAAAAAGACGTGAACAACTATTTGTGGATTGATTTGGATGGGGATGTGGAACGCATTGGAAAATATGTCAAAGGGCTGTCACCAATAGACAATGACCTTCCTATCCTGAACAAAGCGTTGGTTGACTATATGGCACATAAAATTCCTGTTGAACAGACAATCAATGATTGTGACGATCTGATCATGTTCCAAAAGATTGTGAAGTTATCAGACAAATATGGGTGGGTGGAACATGAGCATTGCACCCCGGTCAAGAAACAGAAAGGGGTCAGGGTCATAAAGACTTGGTATGAGTACCCAGAAACTGTCAGGTACACATACAAATCATACAGGGTATTTGCTTCCAATGACCTGAAAGATGGCCGCCTGACGAAAGGCGGGGGCAAACGTGGGAAACTGGAAAAGTTTGCAGATACCCCGGATCATTGTTTTGTGTTCAATGATGATGTGGAAGGCGTGAAAGTTCCGGCAAAGTTAGATAAACAATGGTATATAGATTTTGCAAAAAAACGGTTAAAGCATTTTGGCATAGTATGACCGGGAAAGGAAGGGCGAAAGATGTATTTTACTGAAAGAATAGGTATTGATGACATTGACCTTGAAATCAGATGGTCAGATGTATGGAGTGGCAGAAAAGGTTCAATGCTGATCCATTGGATAAAGTGGATGGAAATGCACAGTACACCAAAGTTCAGAAAGTTGCTGAAAATCATCCGGGAAAGCAACACCCCGGATGAAGAAAAGAAAATCCGTGAATGGTGTGAACAGTTCCTTGAACAGACTGAACCGTTCAAGAAAAAGGAAGTCAATTTTATTTTTGACATGAAAGAAAAAATCAGGAAACTTGAAACACAGGTTGACCTTTTGAAATATCAACGTGACAAGTTCAGACGGAACACCAAACCATATAAGGAACTTGGGATCAGGCTGAAAGAAGAAAAGAAGAACCTGTCAACTGCAAAAACGCTATTGAGGGATGCAGAACAGAACATAAAAGGTGTTGAAAGTGATAAAAAGTTCATCCTGAAATGCTTGGAAATCATGGGATAAAGGCGGTGTGGCGTATGGCATTATATAAAGGTTATGTTGCAACCAAAGGGAAGCAATGTTTGGAAAAATTAAAAGGCAGAACGGATTGGAAAACACTGGATGAAGTGAAGAACCTGAACGGCTATGGCGGCATACTGGCAGATGACACGATCCTGATTGACATTGACGATCCTGAACAGTCTGAAATGATGATGAACATTGTGGAAGAATTTCAGTTGAATTGCCGGGTCTATCAGACCACAAGGGGAAAGCATTTTCTTTTCAAGAATCATACAGTGAACAGGAACAGGACACACGCACCTTTGGCAGTAGGCTTGACCGCTGACATAAAACTTGGGTCAAGGCTATCCTATGAGGTCATCAAGGTTGACGGTGAAGAAAGATTTTGTGAATGGGATGTTGAACCAGGGGTTGAATATGATGAACTTCCCAAATACTTCCTTCCTGTCAAAACATCTGCTGACTTCATCAATATGGATGCCGGGGATGGAAGAAATCAGGCGTTGTTCAATTACATCCTGACATTACAGAGCAATGACTTTTCTGTTGACGAGTGCCGGGAAACGATCAGGATCATCAACAGGTTCATCCTGAAAGAACCCCTGTCTGATGAAGAACTGGAAACCGTATTGAGGGATGAAGCATTTCAGAAGCCTATTTTCTTCATTGGCAAGGTGTTCCAATTTGACATATTTGCACATTATTTGAAGAACAACAACCATGTTGTAAAGATAAACGGTCAGTTGCATATATACCATGATGGTATCTATGTGAACGGCTACAAGGAACTGGAAACTGCAATGATTGAACTGATCCCAAACCTGAAAAAGACACAGCGGCGTGAAGTGATTGAATACATGGAACTGATCGTTGATGACGTGCAGACGGCTGATGCACGGTTCATTGCGTTCAATAATGGCATATATGACATTGTTCAGGACACAATGCAGCCGTTTTCATCCAGTATCGTTGTGACCAATAAAATACCTTGGGATTTCAACCGGGAAGCATACAACGAACTGGCAGACCAAACCCTGAACAAATTATCATGCGGGGATGCGTCAATCAGGTCATTACTGGAAGAATGTATTGGTTACTGCTTTTACAGGCGTAACGAATTAGGCAAGGCGTTCATCCTGACAGGTGACAGGCAGAACGGAAAATCAACTTTCCTTGATGTGGTCAAGGCAATCCTTGGGGAAGGGAACATTTCAGCACTTGACCTGAAAGAACTGGGGGACCGCTTTACCACTTCAATGATGTTCGGAAAACTGGCAAATATCGGTGACGATATAGGGGATGATTTTCTTCAAGGGTCACAGGTCAGCATTTTCAAGAAGGTTGTTACCGGGAACAGGATCAAGGCAGAAAGAAAAGGTCAAGACCCTTTTGAGTTCAACCCTTTTATCAAATTATTATTCAGTGCCAATGACATACCCCGGATGAAAGACAAGACAGGGGCAGTCTTGCGGCGTTTGGTGATTATACCGTTCAATGCAAGGTTTACAAAAGATGACCCTGATTACAGACCGTTCATCAAGTATGACCTGATTGAACAAAGTTCAATAGAATACCTGATCACATTAGGTGTGGATGGATTGAAAAGAGTGTTGACCAACCAAGACTTCACAACTTCTGAAAAGGTTGAAAAGTCAATACAGGAATATGAAGAAGAAAACAATCCGATTACTGCATTCATTAAGGATCAAGGCGTGGATATGATTAAAAATGAACCAACTGCTGATGTTTACAAGCGTTATCAGGTATTTTGTGCTGATAATTCAATGCAACCTATGTCAAACATTGTGTTCAGCAAACAAATTGTAAAAAGATTAGGTTTTCAGGTGGTTCAAAGAAAAATAAACGGTAAGAACAGAAAAACATTCATTGAAGTATAGAAAGGAATGGTGAAGATGAATGAACATTATAACACCTACGGGAGGGGGAATACCCAAAACGTAAAGGATTGGGTTGGTAATAAGGCAGCAACCTTTGTCACATTAGCGGCTTCCAATTATTCAGAAGGGGAAAGGCAAGTCAATGACTATTATGCAACAGAACCAAAGGCAATGGAACTGTTACTTGCAGAAGAATCTTTTGCTCCTGTTATATGGGAATGTGCTTGTGGTAAAGGTCATCTTTCAAAAGTATTAGAAAAGCACGGTTTTGAAGTTATTAGTACAGACCTGATATATAGGGGATTTGGGGATTTGGGGATGACGAACCTATGAACTTTTTGGAAGAAACATTTGATAATTTTAACGGTGACATAATAACAAACCCACCATACAGATATGCACTGAACTTTGTTCAAAAAGCACTGGAAAGTGTCAGGATAGGCGGCAAGGTTGCAATGTTCCTGAAACTTCAATTCTTGGAAGGGAAAGAAAGAAGAAAGTTTTTTTGAAGTGAACCCACCAAGAACCGTATATGTCAGTTCTTCCCGGCTGAATTGTGCAAAGAATGGCAGATTTGAAGAATATACATCAAGTGCAGTTGCCTATGCGTGGTTTGTTTGGGAAAAAGGATTCAAAGGCGATCCAGTAATTAAGTGGATCAATTAAAGGATGGTGAAAGAAGTGATTAGTTATTTGAGTTTGTTCAGCGGTATCGGTGCATTTGAAAAGGCATTGAAGCGGCTTGAAATACCGTATGAACTGATTGGATATTCTGAAATAGACAAGTATGCAAGCAAGGCATATTCCCTGATTCATAATGTGCCGGAAACAATGAACTATGGTGACATAACCAAAATCAATGAAAAGGAACTTCCTGAAGGAATTGACCTGATTACATACGGATTTCCCTGTCAGGATATTTCCATAGCCGGATCACAAAAAGGGCTGCTGAATGATGACGGAACAAAGACAAGATCAGGGCTTTTCTTTGATGCACTACGAATCATTGAACACACACAACCGAAGGTTGCTATTGCAGAGAATGTGAAGAACCTTGCATCAAAGAAGTTCAGCAAACAGTTCAGTATTGTTTTAGATAGCTTGGAAGAAGCGGGTTACAACAATTACTGGAAGATACTGAATGCAAAAGATTATGAGATACCACAGAACAGGGAACGGATCATCATTGTAAGTATCAGGAAAGACCTTGATTCAAATGCGTTCACTTTTCCTGAACCTGTTGAACTGCAAAGCATACTGCTTGACGTACTGGAAGATGAAGTTGACGAAAAGTATTATGTTGACCCATCAAAAGTGAAAGCCCTGATCCCACAGTTGGAAAAGAAAGAAATTTCAAATACAATCCGTGCATCCGGGGGGGGAGTACCGACAGACACCAGTGGGATTTAGTGGCAAGGCGTATGTCACATTAAGTGACTACGCCACCAAATTGAAGAAAGTGAATGACATTGCAGACTGCATTTGTGCAAGGGATTACAAAGGGTTTGGACGGCAAGAAATGAATGGGGTGATTGAAATTGAACGAAAATAAAACGCCTGTAAGAGTTGGGAATATCTACAATGAAAACTTTGGTACTGGATATTCAGGAAACGTGTGGGATGTGAACGGCATATCACCCACAATAACAACAGCACAAGGGGGGTGGACGTGTACCAATGATATTGATTAAAAGCAACACCAAGAAAGGATATGAGGAAGCAGAACCCGGCGATTCAGTCAACTTTGCATATCCAAAAAGCAAGACAAGAAGGGGAAGGGTTGGAAAGAGGGTTGGAAAGAGGGTTGCACAGACTTTGACAACATCCCCCCCCCAACAAGGAGTGATAATCATGAATGAAGAAATAAAAAATCCATTGAAGGGAAAAACAAAATACGGATGGCATTTTGAACAACAGGTTTATGATCCGAATGGAATTATTAGGACAATAAAGGCTGGTGGTGGAAGTGGAAATATACCAAAAGTAATAAACATTAATGAGGATATGCTTCAAATTAGAAAATTTACACCGAAAGAGTGTTTCAGGCTGATGGGGTTTGATGATGAAGATGTTGACATATTATCAGCAAATGGCATTTCAAACACACAAATATACAAGATGGCGGGAAATTCTATTGTTGTGAATATGCTTGAACATTTATTTGGTCAGATGTTCAGCGTTGACAATGAACTGATTTTATAGGGGGATAAAAATGAACAATATCAGAATTAAGGATAGAATCGGCGAAGCAGCATTGTTGGAACAGTTGGCAGAAGAAGCCGCCGAACTTGCACAGGCAGCACTCAAAAAAGCAAGGATTATCAGGGATGAAAACCCAACTCCTGTAACATTGGGAACTGCTGAAAAGAATCTGGTTGAAGAATATACGGACGTTGTTCAAGTTGCAAAGGAGCTTGGACTTGAGTGGGATTTACAACAGATGTGTGCGAAAAATGAACGATGGCTGAATAGACTGAAAGAGGGTGAACAAGGTTGAACGATTTGAAAAGGAACGGTTCAGGATATTATGACCCTACGGCATACGCCGGAATGAAAAGCGTGGTCAAAAGTGAGAATGAATCAGACAGAAAAGCGGCTGAACTGATAAAAGTGTTGAAGTTCATCATCCGTTCATGCGGGTTTGAACTTATCACACGGATTCAGGTCAGGGAAACAAAATCAGGAAGGGAGTACAAATAGTTGTAGTGGTTGGTAACTATTGGTAACTGTTAAAGGTAACGGTTGAAAGCCTTATAAATAAAGGTGGTAACGGTTGGTAACTGTTAAAATATAATTTTTTAATAAAATAAATAATTATTATTTTTGATAGATAGTAAAAATAAAAAAATATATAGATATACACTATTTATCCGTTACACAGTTACCCAAATTCAAAAAGATATAGAAAAAATAAGGTTTTCAGGCGGTAACGGTAAAAAATTAAACCGTTACCGTTCAGGAAAAGGAAAGGACGGTAAAATGAAGGCAAAAGACTATTTGTTACAGGTATCGGTTCTGAATGTGAAGATTGATCAGAAACAAATGCAGTATGAGGAACTATTGCAGACGGCAACATCCACAGGTGCAATCAGGTATGACAAAGAAAGGGTGCAGACTTCTTTGTCAGGGGACAGTACAAGCAGTATCGTTTGCAAGTATATTGACTTGCAGAAGGAAATCAACGCAGACATAGACCATTATGTTGATGTGAAGAACAGGATCATCAACGAGATTCACGCATTGTCTGACATAAAATTCATAAAACTGTTGTATATGCGGTACATAGAGGAAAAAAGGCTTGAACAGATAGCGGTTGAACTGAATTATTCATACCAGTATGTGCGGGAATTGCACGGCTACGCACTAAACGCTTTTACTGACGCACACCCTGAAATTTTTGAAAAATAAAAGTTCCTACACAAACCTACAAAGAAGTGTGATATTATGCAGAATAGAAAATCGTAATGAAAAATACCCTTGAAACGAATGGTTTTGAGGGTTTTTCTTTTGAAATCTGTCAGAAAGGGGGCGGTTTTTGTGAAGAATGAAGTAAAATTGACAGCAAAACAACAGGCGTTTGTTGACGAATACTTGATTGACCTGAATGCGACACAAGCCGCTATCCGGGCGGGTTATTCAGCAAAAACAGCAGATCAGCAAGGTTCAAGAATGTTGGCAAATGTCAAGGTTCAACAGGCAGTTAGTCAGGCAATGGCAGAACGGAGCAAACGAACCGGGATCAATCAGGACAGGGTTATTCTTGAACTTGCCCGGATAGGTTTTGTCAAGATGACGGACGTGGTTGACCAAAACGGAAGAATCAAGGATGATGCAACAGATGATGACCTTGCCTGTATTGAATCAATCAAGTACAAGAGTTCGGACACAGATACCGGGTCAAGTGTTGAAAGGGAAGTCAAGATTGGTTCAAAGTTAAAAGCCCTTGAATTGCTTGGTAAGCACTTGGGTATGTGGAATGACAAACTGGATGTGAATGTTTCATTGCCTGTTGTCATTTCCGGGGAAGATGCACTTGAAGATTAGTTCACAGTACGTTTTTGATTATCAGAAACGCATGATCTACCCGGAACGATACAAAAACAGTTCAGGCAGATTGAGTGTAAGGCTGCCTGATGTTGTCGGCAAGGGTTACGGCACTTTTTGGCGTTACCGGGGAAGATACAGGGTTGTGAAAGGAAGCCGTGCTTCCAAGAAATCCAAGACAACGGCGTTATGGTTCATTACAAACATGATGAAATACCCTGACGCTAATTCCCTTGTAGTCAGAAAGACATTCCGAACCCTGAAAGATTCCTGTTTTACTGAACTGAAATGGGCTATTCACAGGTTGGGGGTTGATGCACACTGGGATGTGAAAGAATCACCCCTTGAAATGACCTACAAACCAACAGGTCAAAAGATATATTTCCGGGGGCTTGATGATCCCCTGAAAGTAACATCAATCACAGTTGAACACGGTCATTTGTGTTGGATGTGGATTGAAGAAGCATACGAAATTGGTTCAGAAGATGATTTCAATATGCTTGATGAATCAATCCGTGGTGCTATTCCTGAAAGTTCAGGACTGTTCAAACAGATAACCTTGACCCTGAACCCTTGGAATGAACACCACTGGATCAAGAAACGGTTCTTTGACAGCCCGGACGAAGAAACCCTTGCAATGACCACCAACTATTTATGCAATGAATGGTTGGATGCAGCAGACCGCAAAGTGTTTGAAACAATGAAAAAGCAGAACCCAAGACGTTACAAAGTGGCGGGTCTTGGTGACTGGGGCATTGTTGACGGTCTTGTATATGAGAACTGGGAAGAAAAATTGTTCAGCATTGATGATGTTCGTGCAGTCACAGGCGTTTCTTCAAAGTTTGGTCTTGACTTTGGTTACACGAATGACCCAAGTGCATTGTATTGTGGCATGGTTGACCATAACACAAGGACAATGTGGGTGTTTGATGAAATGTATAAACCGGGCATGAGCAATGAAGCGATTGCAGCAGAAGTTACCCGGATGGGCTACGCAAAGGAAAAAATCACGGCTGATTCTGCTGAACCGAAAAGCATTGACAGGTTGCGGGTCCTTGGGTTGTCACATATCAGGAAAGCCCGCAAGGGTAAGGATAGCATATTGAACGGCATTGACTTCATTCAGGACTATCATATTATCATTCATCCAAGGTGCGTGAACTTCCTGACAGAGATCGGCAACTATCAATGGGATGTTGACCCCAAGACAGGAAGAAAGATAAACAAACCTGTTGATGACTTTAATCACCTGATGGATGCAATGCGGTATGCCTTGGAAGATGACAGCCGTGGTGACACATACAGTTTTGATTAAAAGTAACAAATTAGTAACACATAGCCCCGGAAACGCCTGTTTCATGGGGCTATTGAATTATTAAGCAATGAAAAGGGGTGAAACAGACCAATGTTTACAAATTTGTTGGATAAGCTGACAATGAGGGTCAGCAACTTTATATTGCAGGGCGTTCATTCAAGGATGACTGACAAGGAATTTCTTGAAAAGGAAATCCAAAGGTGGGAAGGTTCACCCAAAAGAGTAATGCAGATTAAGGGTTTTATGTACTATGAGGGGGATCATGATATTTTGACCCGCAAGCGTACAATGATAGGCAATGACGGCAAACTGGAAATAGTGGAAAATCTGCCAAATAACCATATCATTGATAACCAGTACGCTAAACTTGTGAACCAAAAAACAAATTATCTGTTGGGTCAGCCTGTTGCAGTTCACGGTGACAATGAACAGTATGTTGAACTGTTGCAGAAAGTGTTCAACAGGCGTTTTCAGCGTACTTTGAAAGTGTGCGGCAAAGCGGCATATAATGGTGGGATTGCTTGGTTATATCCGTACTACACAGAAGATGGGGAATTTACTTTTCGTATGTTTCCGGCTTATGAAGTGCTGCCTTTTTGGAAAGATTCTGAACACACTATGCTTGATTTCTTTATCAGGATGTATATTGTGATTGGTTATCAGGGAACTATGCCGGAACTGATCAAAAAGGTGGAAGTGTACGATCTTGACGGTGTTCACAAGTTCATCTATGATCACGGTTCATTGATTCCTGATATGTTGGATAATGATGGGCGTTTTGTCAGTGCAGATGTGCCACACGTTACTATGATTGACGGTCAGGGGAATGTGACAGGGTTTAATTGGTCAAGGGTCCCGCTGATCCCGGTCAAATGCAATAGTGATGAAATCCCTTTGCTGAAAAGGGTCAAGTCATTACAGGACGGTATCAATGTGATGTTGTCCGATTTTGAAAACAATATGCAAGAGGACGCAAGGAACACAATCCTTGTCCTGAAAAACTATGATGGTACGAACTTGGGTGAGTTCAGAAAGAACCTTGCAACCTATGGAGCAGTAAAAGTCAGAAATGATGATTCTGCAAAGGGCGGGGTTGAAACCCTTGAAATCACAGTCAATGCAGACAACTACAAGGTTATTGTGGAAATATTCAAGAAAGCCCTGATTGAAAACGGCATGGGATATGACGCAAAGGATGACAGACTTTCCGGCAATCCAAACCAAATGAACATTCAATCAATGTATTCTGACATTGACAATGATGCAGACGATACCGAAACAGAATTTCAGGCGGCCTTTGATGATATTCTTTGGTTTGTCAATGCACATTTGGCAAACACAGGAAAAGGTGACTTTGAAGGTGAAGAAGTAGAGATTATCTTCAACCGGGATGTGCTTGTCAATGAATCTGAAACCATTGAAAACTGTCAGAAGTCAATGGATATTCTGTCACTTGAAACAATCCTGTCAATGCACCCTTGGGTGGATGACGTTCAGGAAGAACTTGACCGATTGGAAGAACAGAAGCAGAAAGAACAGGAAGAACTTGAAAAGCAATACAACCCATTCATGCAGCCGGGTCAGGATATTCCCCCGGATGATGACAAAGGCGGTGGTCTGAATGGCAAAGAAAAACCGTGATTACTGGGCGAAAAGGTTCAATCAGATTGAACAGATTGAACACGGTCAGGGTGTGAAGTGCTATGCAGACATTGAAAACTTGTACCATAAGGCACAAAGGCAGATTGAAAGTCAGATTGAAGCATGGTACGGACGGTTTGCAGACAATAACAACATTTCCCTGACAGAAGCCAAACGCCTGTTGACCACAAAGCAACTTGCAGAACTGAAATGGGATGTTCAGGAATATATCAGGTACGGTCAGGAAAATGCTATCAATGGTCAATGGGTGAAGCAACTGGAAAATGCGTCATCCCGGTATCATATCAACAGGCTTGAAGCCCTACACCTACAAATGCAGCAGTCCATTGAAGCATTGTTTGGAAACCAACTTGACGGTATTGACCAAACCATGAGGGCAATTTATAAAGACGGATTTTATAGAACGGCTTTTGAGATTCAGAAAGGTTTTGGGGTTGGTTGGGATTTTGGCACACTGGATGAAAAGCAGATTGTAAAGATTATCAACAAACCTTGGGCGGCAGATGGAAAGAACTTTTCAAGCCGGGTATGGGATAATAAGCAGAAATTGGTGAACGAACTGAACACCACCCTGACACAAGGGGTTGTTCTTGGTCAGGACCCGCAGAAGGTCATTGACACGATTGCCCGGAAAATGAACACGTCAAAGAAGAACGCCGGGCGGCTTGTAATGACAGAACAGGCGTTTTTCAGTGAAACGGCACAACATGATTCATTTGGGGAACTTGGGGTTGAAATGTATGAGATTGTTGCAACCCTTGATTCCCACACTTCTGAAATCTGTCAGGATATGGACGGTAAGAAGTTCAAAATGAGTGACTGGAAAGTGGGCGAAACTGCCCCGCCATTTCATGTGTACTGCCGTTCAACTACTGTTCCGGCATTTGATGATGAATTTGACCTGATCGGTGAACGTGCCGCAAGGGGTGAGGATGGTAAGACATATTATGTTCCGTCAACCATGACATATAAAGAATGGCAGAAGTCCTTTGTTGACGGTGGAACCAAAGAGGGATTGAAACCAACGAAACCGGATGATACAATAAAAGATACACCAAAGGCAAAGGGAATAGATGATTGTAAAAGTACACAAGAGGTTGTGGATTTATTTAAGTCTAAAGCTGATTGGTTTTATGAGATTGAACGAAAAGGAAAGAAAATTCGTTCAGTTGATGGGATGGACTTAAAAGATGTTGATCTTGAATCTGCAAAGGCAATTTATAGACCTTTTGAAATGCTTTTTGATAAATTCCCAGACTTAAAAGGAAAATTAAATGCAGTTAGTGCAAGCCGATTAGGTAGTTACACTTATGCACAATGTATGGTAGGTTTGGGGCATGGTGGTATTACTGTAAACACAAAATTTTATTCAAACTATGAACATTTAGCAAAGCATGTTATAAAAGATGAACAATCCGGGTTTCATCCAAAAGGAATTGCGGTTCCTGAATCAATCGTTATGCACGAATTAGGACACGCAATAGATGATTATTTGACTAATACCTTATGTGCAGCAGGTATGAACGGTTGGAAACCTAAAAAAGTATCTGCTATGTTAAGACCTAAAGTTATGAGGGCAGCAGGTTTCAAAATAGGAGATATTAGAAAAGAGGTCAGCGGATATGCAACAAAGGATTGTTTAGAGTGGTTTGCAGAATGTTTTGCAGAGTATATGTTATCTGAAAACCCTAGACCAGTTGCAAGGGAGTTTGGAAAGCAGTTAGAAGAATTGATCAATGAAAAAGTAAAGGGGGCGAAGTGATATGTCACAGAGTATGCCTAGTTTTTGGAATAGTCCTTATTTTGTTCCTGAACCGGATAACTGGCATTTGAAAGAAGATGCACCGGAAGAATTAAAAAGGGAATTTGAAGAATACATGAAAGAAAATGAGGATGAAGAAAGCACCTGAACAGGGTGCTTTTTTGATGCAGAAAGGAAGGTGAAATGTAATGATAACCTATGAATTAGAAGATGAAACTACAAAGGATATTGATGGTGCCTTTGTTCGTTATGCTAAATTTGATATTACTTGCAAGTCTACAGATGAAAAGCCGAAAAAGGTTTTTGACGGTGTTCACATTAAAAACGGTTCCACCTTATATCAGATGGATGCAGGTGTGTTGTGGATGTATGACGAAGAAGATCATGAGTGGTGTGAGCAGTAGGGGGTGTAGCTATGGCAAAAAGTAAGAAGAAAAAAGGAATTGACAGTAAGACATTAGCTCTTGCGAAAAAATATACTAAAGATACTGTTAAAGGTATGGGTGCGATTAAGGGTGATCGTGGAGAAAAAGGAGATAAAGGCGAAAAAGGGGATAAGGGGGATAAAGGAGAAAAGGGAGATCGTGGGGAAACCGGAGCAACCGGAGAACAGGGAGTGCAAGGTTTGCAAGGCATACAGGGAGTACCCGGAGAGAAAGGCGATAAGGGAGAGAAAGGAGAACAGGGAGAGCAGGGCATACAAGGTGTACCCGGTCTGCAAGGTATTCAAGGCATACAGGGTGAAAAAGGAGAAAAGGGAGAAAAAGGCGATCAGGGATTACAGGGTGTGCAAGGTGCAAAAGGAGATAAAGGGGATGACGGTTATCCTTTTTTGATTTATAAGCAGTTTGATGATATTTCTGAATTTAATGAAGATGAATTTCCTAAAATCGGTTTGATGTTTATGGTGATGGTCTGGGAAGATGAAAAGGGTTATCCAATTTACAGATATACCGGAGAGGGAACACCACCATATTCCTTTATTACTTATATGAACACAGCCGGAATCAAAGGAGAAAAGGGAGATAAGGGCGATACTGGTGAACAGGGAATACAAGGATTAAAGGGAGATAAAGGGGATAAAGGAGATAAAGGAGATCAGGGCGAACAAGGTATACAAGGTAAAAAAGGCGATCAGGGAATACCGGGAGAGAAAGGAGAACAGGGAGAGCAGGGCATTCAAGGTGAACAAGGCATACAGGGCATTCAAGGTATTCCGGGACAAACCGGGAACGGAATATCTTCTATGCGTGTTGGAACGGATGCAGATGGTTACTCTCACCTTTATGCCATTTATACGGATGATTTGGAGACAGAAATTGATTTAGGTGTAATTTCTCCCGGTGATTTAGAAGCTATTAAAGCGGTTGTGCCGAGTGATGCTAGTGCTAGTAATAAGCTAATGACAAGAAGGTGTATAAGATATAACAATGCATCTGATTTGGAAAATGCAATTGTTAATCTGCCCGACCATTCTCAGTTAGATTTTGTTGCTATATCAGCAATTACTATTGGTGGAGTAACACTTCCTCAGTACACAGCATGGCATATTTACAGAGATAGCAAAGGACTGGCTTGTATCGGTGGAGTTGGTTATTCGTATTTAGATGGCAGTTGCTATAAAATTCAAGGAAGTATTAATTCCCCCAAAGTTGCAGGGCTTTCCTTGACAATGCAGAAACTTGTTACAGAGAGTGATTTAACTTCCACCGTAACTTCTGGAAGTAATGCTCCGATAACTGCGGGCGGTATCTACTCAACATTTCAAGGACAGTACGCAACTATGAACACGTCTATCCCTAATTATCAAAGTGGTTTCTGTAAGTACGTTTCTATCGGTGCGTTTATCGTTGGAAGTGGCAGAATACATGTTTCGGAAGATACGAACGTCGGTGTTGAGATAGTTTCGGGCTTACCCAGTAATTCAGCTATAATCCCTGTACTGATATACAGCAGTACATATGATGCTGATTTGGGATATGCTCGATATGAAGCAGGAAGTATTATTGCAAGCTCGTTAAAAGCAGGTCATAGCAGATTTAGTTTCTGCGGACTTTTAATTGGCGAATAATCCCACCCGCACGATAAAAGGACGGTGAAACAAAAACACCGCCTTTTCGGGGCGGTAATGGTGCTGAAAATTGAATAAAGAGAAAAGGACTGTGCAGAAATGCGTAGTTTAATGCGGTAGTGAGGTATCAGTAGCAATCACAGGGGGAGCAACCCCCTTTTTTGTCGGGTATGTCAAGACGTAAAACCGATACAACAAATTCAATCTATGGGAGAAACCCCGTAAAAATCGTAATGAAAGGATGGATGTAACTATGAAAAGAAAAGAGTTAGAGGATTTAGGACTTACAAAGGAACAGGCAGATGCGGTTATTAAAATCAATGGTGCGGATATTGAAAATGCAAAAGAGGTTGCGAGTGCAGAAGTAGAACCTTTGAATGATGAAATCAAGAAACTGCAAAATCAGATAAAAGACCGGGATAAACAGCTTGAAGATTTGAAAAAGGCTGCCGGAGATAATGAGGATTTGCAGAAACAGATTGAAACGCTACAATCTGATAATGCTGCTGCAAAGAAAGCACATGATGCAGAAGTGCAGCAGTTAAGGCTTGATTTTGCTACGGAGAAAGCACTCACCGGAGCAAAGGCAAAGAATATCACAGCGGTAAAGGCTTTACTTGACTTGGAAGATGCTAAATTTGATAAGGATGGTAATGTTAAAGGCTTATCTGAACAGATTGAAAAGTTACAGAAGGCAGATGATACGAAGTTCTTATTTGATTTAGAGGAACAGCCACAGACACAGCAGTTCAAAGGGTTTCAGCCGGGACAGTCCGCAGATGTAAAACCGCAGGGAGAAGTGGACTTCTCCAAAATGACCTATGATGAAGTAGTCGCATATACAGAATCTAACCCAAACAGTTAAAAGAAAGGAAGTGTATTAAATGGCAAAGTTTGATGCAAAGAGTTTCAATGAGCGTGCTTTTGGTCGGTATATGAGTGCTATCCCTAATGTTCGGATGAACAAATTAAAGGAAAGCCGGGCAATCGTATCAGATGCAAGGTTAAGAGATACGTTCAAAAACAACACACAGACCGGGAGCGTGTACGCAATCATTCCTTATTTTGGATTGATTGGTGGAACCGCACAGAATTATGATGGTGTAGAGAGTGTGGAACCGGAAAGAACTGATACATACGAACAGGGTGTTTTCACTTTTGGTCGCATGAACGGATGGACAGAAGCAGATTTTTCCTATGATGTGACAGGTGGGGTAGACTTTATGGCAAACGTCAGAAGTCAGATACAGACCTACTGGAATGAAGTCAATCAGGATGTATTGATTGCTATTCTTGATGGTATTTTCAAGATGGGAGAGACAGGAACCGGAAAGGTAAAAGCTGCAAACGCTGCTTTTGTAAAAAGGCATACCTATGATATTTCTGATTCTTCCAATGCAACCGCTATGACAGAAGCAATGAGAGTTGGAGAAACTACTCTCAATAGTGCGATTCAGCAGGCTTGCGGTGATCATAAGAGCAGATTTTCGCTTGTAATCTGCCATAGCGTAGTCAGCACGAATCTTGAAAACCTTAATCTGTTAGGGTATCTGAAATATACGGACAAGGACGGTGTGCAGCGTGATCTTTCTATGGGTACATGGAATGGAAAACTTGTGGTAATTGATGATTCAATGCCAACCTTTGACATTCCTACTGCTTATGGGAAAACTTCTGATACTACCTTAGAGGACGGAAAGACCTACTACACAAAAAGCGGTTCCGGTGCAAATACAAAGTATACCGCAGTAGAAACACCGGATGTTGCCGATATTGGTAACTACTATGAGGTGACTGCATCCGATACCGGATATACAAGTTATATTCTGGGTGAGGGTGCAATCAGCCTTGAAGATGTGGGGGCAAAAGTACCGTATGAAATGGTGCGTGATGCTAAACTGCATGGTGGAGAAGATACTCTTATCAGCAGGGAAAGGTATGCAGTAAGTGTTGCCGGAGTCTCTTATACAAAAGCGGTTCAGGCTACAAATTCACCAACGAATGCAGAGCTTTCAAACGGTCTGAACTGGTCACTTGTAGAAAATGGTGATGGAACAGATCGGAAAGCAATCAATGACAAGGCAGTACCGATTGCAAGAATCAAGTCAAGGGGATAATGGGAAAAGGTCAGGTGATCGTATATGTATGACGTGGATGCAGTAAGGGCAAGGCTACTGTCATTAGGTTATGAAGTCAAGGCTGACGATATTGCGGCCTTGACTTTTTGCGTGGAAAAGGTACGAAGCACGGTGAAAAATGAAATCAACTGGCAAGATGTACCCGAAGGGCTTGAACACATTGCTATTGATATGGCGTGTGGTGAGTTCCTGAACGCTAAAAAGACCTTTGCCCCGGATGACCTTGAAAGTTTGGATTTGGATGTTGCAGTCAAGCAGATCAACACAGGTGACACAACAACAGTCTTTGCAGTCGGTGACGGAACACAGTCTGACGAACAAAGGCTTGTGTCATTCATCAATTATCTGCTGAACTATGGGCGTTCAGAGTTCAATTCATTCAGAAGGATAAGGTGGTAATATGACAGCAGTTGAAAAGGCAAGAAAGGCCGCACGGAAAGCGATTGAAAAATATCATTATGACGGTACTTGCACAGTCACCGAACATAAAAAGGTGATGGACGAAAGTACAAAAATCACAAGTTTTCAGGATGTGGTTGTTTTAGAGAACCAACCCTGTCACCTTGTATTCAAGACCGTAACCAGTGCGGCACAATCAGAATCGGCGGCAGCAGTCGAACAGACCACGGAACTGATTATATCACCTGACGTGACCATTAGACCGGGATCAAAAATCACGGTAACACAGGAAGGTGTGACCACTGATTACACATACAGTGGTGTTCCGGCGGTCTATGCTACGCACCAACAGATTATTCTTGAATTGTTTGGAGAGTGGTCATAATGGCAAAGATGGGAAAATTTGACCCGCAAGCCCTGAAAGATTTTCAGCAGAAACTTGAAAAGCTGAATCAGGGTGAAGTGGATGCTTTTCTTGAAGATTGTACAAAGGAACTTGCAGCGAGGTTGCTACGCATGGTCAAAAAAGATACACCTGTTGGGATATACCCTAAAAGTACAGGTAAAAAGGGCGGGACCTTGCGGCGTGGTTGGACGGTTGGCAACATTCGGAAAGAGGGAAACAACTATATTGTTGAAGTTGTGAACCCGGTTGAATATGCAAGTTATGTTGAATACGGTCACAGAACAAGGGATCACAAAGGGTGGGTTGATGGCCGCTTTATGATGACCATTTCCGAAAACAAATTAAAAGAAATTGCCCCAAAGGTGCTTGAAAACAAGTTAAAGAAATTTTTAGGGGGTGTGCTGTAGTGATTGATTCCATCATAACCGGGATAAGCACAACACTGTATGGCGTGTTTGGGTATGAGAATTACAAGAATGAGATTCCCCAAGACCTGAACCCGCCTTGCTTTTATATCAGGTGCATTGAACCCGGTGTGCAAAAGTTTATCGGTACACGCTATTTGAGAAGAAACCATTTTGTGATCCAGTATTTCCCAAGTACGGATGACCGAAAAGGGGAGTGTTACAGGGTCGGTGAAAAAATGTTTGAATGCTTGGAAGTCATCCCGGTTGATGACTTCTTTTTGCGTGGTACTGAAATGAGATTTGATGTTGTGGACGGCGTTTTGCATTTCTTTGTGGATTATAACGCTTTTGTCAGAAAAGCAGTACAGAAACAGAATGCAATGGAAACCATGCAGAACAAAGTTCAGGTGAAAGAATAGAGGTGATTACATGGCTAAAACAAAGGAAACAGTTGACACGGCAGAAGTCAAGGAAACGGCAAAGCCTGAACCAGGCTTTACCAAAGAACAGATTCTTGCATCTGCCAAATATGCAAATCGGCGTGACCTTTTGACCGTTCTGCTTGATGATGGGAAGTCATACACGGCTGAACAGGTTGAACAGGTCATGAACGATTGGTTCAAGAAAGGAGTGAAATAAAATGGCATTAGGCGGCGGTACTTTTATAGCACAGAATAAGGTGTTACCGGGTTCATATATCAATTTCTTTTCTGTTGCTGCTGCATCTGCTTCCATTTCTGACAGGGGGATTGCCACAATGCCCCTTGCGTTGGACTGGGGTGCAGAAAATGAAGTCATTACGGTAACAAATGAGGATTTCCAAAAGAGTTCACAGAAGATTTTTGGATATGCCTATGGTGATGATCAGATGAAAGGTTTGCGTGACCTGTTCATGAACATCAAGACATTTTACACATACAGGCTGAACGGTGGCGGGGCAAAGGCTTCCAACACCTACGCAACGGCAAAATATAGCGGCACAAGGGGCAATGCCCTGAAAATTCAGATTGCGGCTAATGTGGATGATAGCACGGCTTGGGATGTGACAACCTACCTTGGAACGGATAAGGTTGACACACAGACGGTCAAGACGGTTGCTGAACTGAAAGCAAACGATTATGTCACTTGGAAATCATTTACCCTTGTGGCAGTTGCGGGTTCAGCACTCACAGGCGGCACGAACGGAACGGCTACAAATGCGTCATATCAGACGTATCTTGATAAGATCGAATCATACCGTTACAACGTCATGGGCGTTGTCACAACGGATAACACGGTCAAGTCACTGTTTGCGGCGTTCAATAAGCGTTTGCGTGATGATATGGGTATTAAGTTCCAGTTGGTTGTTTACAACTACACCAACCCGGACTATATGGGCGTTATCAGCGTAAAGAACAAGTGCCTTGATGGGGCACACCTGTCTGATGATGAAACGCCTGTAATGGTTTACCCGGATGAAGCGGCAGCCGTTTACTGGACAACAGGAGCAGAAGCCGGGTGTGCGGTCAATGCGTCAGTTCAGAACCGTACATATAACGGCGAATATGACATTGATGTTGACTATACACAGGCACAGTTGATTGCTGCCATTCAGGCGGGCGAATTTGTGTTCCACAGGGTTGATGATGACATCAATGTTTTAGAGGACATCAACACAATGGTCACAACCACTGACACAATGGGTGACATTTTCAAGGATAATCAGACAATCCGTGTCATTGATGAACTGGCAAATTCAGATGCACAGGTTTTCAACAGGAAATACCTTGGCAAAGTTCCAAATGATGATGCCGGGCGTTCTGCATTGTGGGCTGATTTGGTAAAAATTCGCAAGCAGCTTGAAAAAATCCGTGCTATTGAAAACTTCAATGAAGCAGATGTTCAGGTTGCACAGGGCGATACCAAAAAGGCGGTTGTGGTCAATGATGCAATCACGGTTGTTAATGCTATGTCAAAGATGTACATGACAACCACGATTGCCTAATAGAAAGGAAGGTGAATAGGAATGAACAATGCGGCAGTAATGTTTGCTGGGGATGCAGTCACAGCGGCACTTGCTGAATGTTATGTGACGATTGGTGACAACCGTTACAACTTCATGCAGGCTATTGACCTTGAAGCAAAGTTTGAGAAGGTCAAGACAGAAGTTCCGATTCTTGGGAAGCCGGGAAAAGGAAACAAGTCAAACGGTTGGAAGGGAACTGGCAAGGCAACCTTCCACTATAACCAGTCAGTATTCCGGGCTATGATGCTTGATTATAAGAACACCGGAAAAGATGTGTATTTTGATATGCAGATCGTGAATGAGGATCCTACTGCTACAGTTGGTAGACAGGAGATTCAGTTGCTTGATTGTAACATTGACGGTGGTATTCTTGCAAAATTTGATGCTGATGGGGAATATTTGGATGAAGAAATGGATTTCACATTTGAAGATTTCTCTATGCCGGAAGAATTTACACACCTTGTCGGTTTTGATGTTGCGGCAGAGTAACACACGGCACTATGATTTATTGCCCTATATGACGGTCATATATCGTCATATAGGGCTTGTTTATCAATCAATGGATAATTGGAAAGGTAGGTATTAAAAATGAGCAATTTGAGCAGATTCATGAAGCAGAATAAGAAGGTGAAAGAAAATGGATTCTATGCACCAACCAAGTCCATGACGGATGAAAACGGCAAAGCCCTTGAATGGGAGTTCAAGCCCTTAACATCCAAGGAGAATGACCGGATCAAGGACGATTGCACTTTTGATGTTCAGGTGAAAGGCAAAATGAACCTTTACAGGCAGAAGTTGAATACTTCCAAGTACCTTGTCAGCATGATTGCGGCAAGCACGGTGACACCGAACCTTTTTGACAAGGGGTTACAGGATTCTTATGGTGTGAAGACACCGGAAGACCTGATCTATGAAATGATAGACGATCCGGGTGAATACGGTGAACTTTGCGTTTGGGTTCAGAAGTATCAGGGATTCAATACCACTATGGATGACAAGGTGGAAGAAGCAAAAAACTGATTCAGCGTGGGGAAGGTGAAGCAATATACGCCTACTACGCATTACACAAGTTACACATAAGACCATCCGAATGGGTGGAAATGGACGAAAACGAAAGGGCATTCATCATTGCGGCCATAGACGAAAAAGCCAAAGAGGATGAAAAGCAGAAAAAAGAAGCCGAACGCAAGGCAAAGCGGGGCGGCAGAAGGTAGGTGATTGGATATGTCAATGATTCAGACAGGGATTGAACTGCAAGACCAGTTCAGCAGCGTCATCCTTGATTTTGCATCCGGGATGATGGCGGCTACGAATGCAGCAGTCAACTTTCAGAACGTCATGAATCAGAACGTCAGCACAAACGGTCTGAACAATGTTCAGAGTGAAATTCAATCCGTGCTGAACGATATGGACGAACTGAATCAGACGGCAAATGTACCAATATCACCAACCGTTTCAGTAAATACAGAAAACATTGAAATTCCTGACATGGATGTTCAAGTTACCCCTGTTGTGACAGGTCAGGCACAGATTGATGTTCCTGACAACTTGGATATACCTGTCAACCCGGTCATTACGGATCAGCCTGAAATTGATGTGCCGGGTAATGTTGAAATCCCAGTCACGGCAACGGTGACGGAACAACCTGAAATTGACGTGCCTGAAAGTTTGGAAGTGCCTGTCACACCTGTTGTGACGGAACAGCCTGACATTGAAATTCCTGACATGGATGTTCAGGGTGTTCAGCAGTTCAACAGTCAGATTGAACAGACACAGAACTACTTGCAGAGGGTTCAGGGCATTCAGCAGATCATAAATTCAGCAAGTCAGAACATGGGTGTCCTTCCTGATGATGTTCAGGTGAAGATTGGGGATGTGAACAACAGACTGTTGCAGATGCAAGAAGCAATGAACCAAATATCACAAAATCCGTTCGATCTGCCAACAGAAGCAGTTGAAGCCGAACTTGCGTCATTGCAAAGCAGAATCAGGGCAACATTACAGGAACAACTTGAACTGAATGAAACACTGTCACACATGGATATTGAAATGGAGCAGCCGCCCCCGGTTGAAATCCCGGTGGTTTGGCAGACAGAACCCCTTGACGTGTTCACAAGTTCAGGTGTTGAACGATTTCAACAGGAAGTTCAGTCTGCAAATTCTATGTTGGAACAGTTGAGTGATACACAAAATGAGATAGCAAGACAGGCGTTCAGTATAAACATTTTGCTGCCGGATGCTTTTCAGGATATGAACAGCCTTGCAGTAAGGATTGACAATGTAAGGGAACGCATTCAGCAGATAGAAAACAACCCCCTGAATATAGGAACAGACCGTGCCAATGAAGAACTGGAACGGTTGCGGTCCCAACTGTCACAGGCAGTTCAGCAACAGAACGATTTGAACAGTGCCATTGACAGGATGGATGTTTCAGGTGCTAATGCTGCATATTTGCAGTTGTCACAGACAATCGGCAACACTGAAAGTTATATCAGGGATAATGTAAATGCACAGGGGGCTTTTAATGAGGAAATAAACGAAGGAACAGAAAATGCAAACGGTCTGATGCGTGTGGTCAAGGGTGTTGCGGCTGCATATCTGACCATAAATTCAGCAAAGGCGGTTTTAGATACTTCTGATGAACTGATTTCAACAACGGCAAGGCTGAACCAAATGAATGACGGCTTGCAGTCCACGCAAGACCTTATAAACATGGTCTATGTTGCGGCACAGGACGCAAGGGGTTCATTTGACGGCATGGCTGATGTTGTAGCCCGGTTTGGTAACAATGCAAAGGACGCTTTTTCAAGCACGGAAGAAGTTGTTCAGTTTGCGGGGCTTATCCAAAAACAGATGACAATAGCCGGGGCATCCACACAGGAAGCATCAAACGCCATGTTGCAGTTATCACAGGCACTTGGTTCAGGTGTATTGCGTGGTGACGAACTGAACAGTATCTTTGAACAGTCACCCAACCTGATCCGTGGAATAGCTGACTACATTGAACAGAATGACGCACTGATCAATCAGATGGCAAGCGGTCTGAAAATGAACGCAGAAGATTTGAAAGGTAACGTCATGGGGCATATCCGTGACATTGCATCCGAAGGGATGTTGTCAGCAGATATTGTTAAGGCATCTGTTTTTGCGGCAACGGATGAAATCAATGCTAATTTTGAATCAATGCCTATGACTTGGGGGCAGTTGTGGCAGTCCATGCAGAACACCGCAGTAATGGCGTTTCAACCTGTCCTTCTGAAAATAAATGAAATAGCAAATAGTGAACAGTTCCAAGTATTTGTAAACAATGCTATTAGTGCAATGGCTTTTGTTGCGGGTGCTATATTGGAACTTTTTGATTTGATTGGTCAGGTAGGTCAGTTCATGGCTGATAATTGGTCAATCATTTCACCGATTATTTTTACAGTCGTTGGAGCATTGGCGGCATATGCGGCATATATGGGGATTGTCAGAGCAATCGAGATTGTATCAGCCGGAATAAAAATTGCATTGGCAGTTGCTTCATTTGCACACGCTGCCGCAACAGGAGCAGAAGCAAGTGCAACAGCAGTTGCTACGGCGGCACAGTATGGTTTGAATACGGCGTTGCTTGCGTGTCCTTTGACTTGGATCATACTGGCAATTATAGCCCTGATCGGCGTGGTGATTGCAGTTGCAAATCACATTGCAAACATGGGTGGAACTGCTACAACTGCCTTTGGTGTCATAACCGGGGGGATAAATGTTGTAATCCAGTTCTTCAAGAACCTTGCTATTGATGTGGCGAACATTGCCCTTGGAATTGGAAATGCTATTGCGGCCTTGGGTAACAACATTGTGGCGGCATTCCACAATGCCATTGCTAATGTGCAGACCTTTTTCTATAACCTGTTATCAACGGCACTTTCAGTTATTTCACAGATTGCATCTGCATTGTCAGCATTGCCATTTGTTGAATTTGATGCATCAGGAATAGCAAGTGCGGCTGATGATTATGCAGCAAAGGCAGCGGCGGCACAAAATTCCAAGATGGAGTATCAAAGCATTAGTGACGCATACCAGTCAGGGGCAAGCACATTTGACCGGGGATCATATTCACAGGCATACAAGGACGGTGCTGCATGGGGTGACGGCGTTTCAAACAAAGTTTCCAATGCAGTCAAGAACTTTAAGGATAACTTTTCAACGAAGATACCACAGGCAAGTGATTATGCAAATGCTATTGCAAGTTCAAACAATGGGGCGACTGACCTTGCCAATGCAAAGAACGGTGCTACAACGGCAAAGAATACAGGTGACACGGCAAAGGCGGCACAGAAAGCGGCACAGTCACTTGATGTGACAGGCGAAAACCTGAAATATATCAAGGATTTGGCTGAACGTGACACGATAAACCGATTCACAACGGCAAGGATCAATGTAAAACAGACGAACCACAACACCGTCAACAGCAACATGGATTTGGACGGTATCAATGAATATTTGCGGTCAGACCTTGAACAGAGGATGGCGGCAACAGCGGAAGGGGTGCATTAGTATGTATCAAATGTATATTGAAAAAGTGCTTTTTCCTGTCACGCCGGGCAAACTGACCGTAAAGATAAACGGCATGAACAAGACCCTCACCCTTGTAAATGAGGGTGAGGTGAACTTGATCAAGTCACCCGGACTGACGGACATTTCAACGGAAGTCCTTCTTCCAACCCTGACACGTTATCCTTTTGCAACATATCTTGACACGGATGATGACGGCGAAGGGAATTTTCACAGGGCTAATTATTACCTTGAAAAACTGGAGAAATGGAAACAGAAGAAAAAGCCTGTCACATTCAAACTTTTAAGGACTTCACCGAACGGAAAAAAACTTTTGTGGGATACGAATATCCCGGTCACGATTGAAGATTATCAGATTGTGGAAGATGCAGAAGAACAGGGGCTTGACGTTGTTGTAAAGATTGAAATGCGTGAATACAGGGAATGGGGAGCAAAGAAACTTGTCATCAAGAAGTCAAAGAAAAAGAAAAGCAAGAAGAAAAAGACGGCAACAAAGAAAAAGACCCGAAAGACAAAATCCACGGCAAAGTCCTATACGGTCAAAAAAGGTGACTGTATGTGGGCGATTTCCAAGAAACAACTGGGGGGCGGTGGCAGATGGAAAGAAATCTACAGACTGAACAAGTCCACGATTGAATCATGGGCTAAAAAGTACGGTCATAAATCGGCAATCGAGGGAACAGGATGTTGGATTTTCCCCGGTGAAAAACTGAAATTACCTAAAAAGTAGAATGGCGGTGATGGAATGGCAAAAGACATTATAGATGTGGCAATCGGTGAAATCGGATATGCAGAAACAGGCACGAACCGGACAAAATACGGTGCTTGGATGGGAATGAACGGTGCTGCATGGTGTCATATGTTCGTTTCATGGTGTGCAGATCAAGCCGGGGAAAGTGCAGCAGTTCCGAAAACTGCATCAACCACAACCGGGATGAATTGGTTCAAGAATAAAGGACTGTTCAAGACCAAAGGCAGTTATACCCCAAAACGTGGTGATTTGGTTTACTTCAAAACAGGGCGTAGTCATGTAGGGTTGGTTGAATATGTATCAGATAGTACCTTGCATACGGTTGAGGGCAATTCTTCAAACAAGGTGTGCAGAAGAACCTATTCCTTGTCAGAATCAACCTTGACAGGTTACGGCGTACCAAAATATAAGAACCTGAATGTCAGCGGGTCCGGCGGTGGCGGTGGTTCAGGGGGCGGTGGAAGTTCAGGCGGTTCAGGCAGTTCAGGGTCAAAAGAAGAACTTGCGTACCTGAAAAGAATCCTAAAAAAGAAAAAGCCGGAGAAAAGCACGGAAATCAAGGCAGATGTTCAGGAAACGGACAAACTGCCAAAAGGGGTTGTTGACGTTCTGATCACAAATGGAAAGAAGCAGTTCTTTGTTCCTGTTGAAGATGGGATGAAAATTGTGTGGGAACGTCAGGGAACACCCGGAACGCTGACTTTTTCGGCAATGTATGACAAAAAATTTAAGATTGCAGAGGGAAACAGCGTTCTTGTGTCGGTGGACGGAACAAAGTTCTTTTATGGGTTCATCTTCAAGCACAAAATGTCAAAGGATGGCATGGTGTCCTATACGGCATATGACCAGTTACGCTATTTGAAGAACAAGGATAATGTGATCTACACAAAGAAACGTGCAGATCAGGTTATCAGTCAGATTGCGAAAAAGTTCAACTTGCAGACAGGAACGCTTGCTAATACCAAATATGTCATACCGAAAAGGTTTGATGACAACACGGCATTGTTTGATGCAATTCAGAACGCACTTGACGCAACCACAATGATGAAAGGAACGGTCTATGTGCTTTATGACAAGGTTGGGAAACTGACCTTGACCAATGTTTCCAAGATGAAGGTCAATGAATGCCTGATTGATGAAGAAACCGGGCGTGATTTCACCTATGAGATCAGCATTGATGACGGTGTTTACAACCAAATCAAACTGATGTATGAGAACAAGGAAACAGGCAAGTATGACATATACATTGCCAAAAATTCAAAGAAGATAAACAAGTGGGGTGTCTTGCAGTTCACGGACAAGATTGACGATCCTGACCTTGGGAAACTGAAATCAAAGGCACTTCTGAAACTTTATGGAAAGAAAAAGCAGACCCTTTCCATTTCAGGGGTCATTGGAAATAAAAAAGTCCGTGCCGGGTCATTAGTCCCGGTCATGTTAAAAGTCCATGAACTGAACCTTGCAAATTATATGTTGGTGGAAAAAGTGACCCACACATTCAAACACAGGGAGTGGACTATGGACTTGATCGTGTCAGGGGGTGATTTTAGTGCCGGATAGTGGAGGTGTTGGAACGCACTGGCTTGATTATGTGAAACAGGCAGCAGTTCAGGCAGTCAAGGCGGGCAACCCTTGTGATTACACCATTGGAACAGTCATTTCAGTAAAGCCCTTGAAAATCAAACTTTCAGAGGGTGACGGCTTGGAACTGCCCGCTGATTTCATCCATCTGTCAAGGAATGTGACGGATTTCAAAACCAAAATAACCATGAAGAAACAGGGGGTGTACCATACAACACATACACCCCCGCCAACAGATACTTGGATTGACGAACAGGAAATCACAGTACACAATGCCCTGAAAAAAGGGGAAAAGGTGCTGATGATCCGAAAGTCAGGCGGTCAGGATTATATTGTTATAGATAGGGTGGTGAGTTGATGATTCCAAACAGTGAAGATTACGAAAACTATGAAAATGAAGATGATGAACTTGAATCTGATTTTGAAGTGGAAACAGAACCGTCATACACCTATGCAATGAAGATTCCTGATGACGAAACAAGCGAAAGTTCATTTGTCGGCAAGGTGGATGACGTGGAAGCCAAAGAACAGGCAATCATGAAGATACTGAACACTGAACGCTATGAACATGAGATTTATTCATGGGATTATGGCATTGAAATCAAAGACCTGTTCGGAATGGATATTCTTTTCGTCATGAGTGAGATCAAGACAAGAATTGAAGATGCAATCCTTCAGGATGACCGTTTTGAATCGGTGGATGATTTTCAGGTGGAACAGGTAGGAAAGAAAGCCATACATTGCACATTTACGGTCACAACGGCTGACGGTGAAGAAATACAAAGTGAATATGACTATGAAGAAGGGAGTGTTGAATAATGTTTGAAGAACAGACCTTTGAAGAAATCAGTTCCCGGATGCTGTCAAACGTAGATGACAAATACGATAAAAGGGAAGGTTCAGTCATTTATGATGCAACTGCACCTACGGCATTAGAACTTGCCCTGATCTATTCCATGATGGATATGGTGCTTGATGAAGTCTTTGCAGATACGGCATCCTACTATTACCTGATAAAAAGGGCAGCAGAAAGGGGATTGTTACCCAAGGAAGAAACACAGGCGATCCTGAAAATGGAAGTTCTGCCTGTTACGGCGGCAATCACGCCGGGTGACAGGTTCAACTTGAATGAACTGAATTACACGGTTGTTCAGGCAATCGAAGGGGAAACAGGGTCATATCAGGTTGAATGTGAAACTGCCGGAACGGTAGGAAATCAGCAACTTGGGGCGTGTCTGCCTATCGAAACAACCAATGAACTGAACGATCTTGAAAGTGCTGAACTGACAGAAGTGCTTATTCCCGGAGAAGATGAAGAAGATGTTGAAACATTCAGGGAACGGTATTTTGGTTCATTTGGCAATGAGGGGTTCGGCGGCAATCAGACTGATTACAAACAGAAAGTAAATGACATTGACGGTGTTGGTGGATGTAAAGTCATCCGGGAATGGAAAAACGGATATAACCCGGCAACCTTTATTCCATCCAGTGCAGTAACCACTTGGTACAATTCCATCATTGGAACACTTTCAGGGGAAGTCAAGGCATGGCTGACGGCAGTATATACGGCAGCCATTGGAAAACTTCTGACAGTCGGCGGGACCGTAAAGGTCATCATCATAAATTCAGAATACAAGAAACCTTCTGACACATTGGTTGGTGTGGTTCAGACGGCACTTGATCCTGAACAGAACGCCGGGGAAGGGCTTGGGATTGCCCCTATTGGTCATGTGGTGAATGTGGTCGGAGTGGCAAACAAAACGGTCAATTTTTCTGCCACAATCACATATGCAAGGGATTATTCCTTTGCAATCTTAAAAGACACGATATGTGAAGCCATTGACAACTATTTTTCGGAGTTATCGCAACAATGGGATAGTGAAGATTATTTGATTGTCCGTACAAGTGAGTTTGATACCCGCCTGATGGCTATTACAGGCATTAGTGACATATCAAATATCAGGCTGAACGGTTCAGCATCAAACCTGATCCTGTCAGCAAATGAAATCCCGGTAAGGGGGTCTGTAAATGGCTGAATTGATGGAAAGAAAACGGCTGATTGAATACTTGCCCCGGTTCATGCAGAACTTTTCTGAACTGAAAGAACTGCTGAACGCCGCAAATGATGAAACTGACGTGATAAATACACAGGTCGGCAGAATCCTTGATGAAGCATTCATTGATGACTGTACAGAATACGGCTTGCGAAAGTATGAAAACCTGTTGCATATCATCCCGGCTGACGGTGAATCTTTGGAAACAAGGAAAATCCGTGTCAAAATGCGTTGGTATGAATACAGTCCATATACATTCAGGGTGTTGGTGAACAAACTGAACATGATATGCGGGGTGAATAACTATGATCTGATTGCAGACCTTGAAAATTATTATTTTAAGGTGCTGACGGAGTTGGGAACATATGGCACGATTGATGAACTTGGTTATATGTTTGAATCCATACTTCCACAGAATATTTTCTATGAATCGCTGAATACGCTGAACATACAGGCAGAATGTTCAATGAATTATGCGGGCGGTGCCGTATTTTCAAGTATGTTCCTGTTCACAGAAGATTGGCAAGGCAATCAGACAATCAATGCTGACCTGTCAGTTGGTGGTGGTTTGGTATTTGCTGAAACACAGGCATTGACAGAAGATTACACGGCAGAAGGTACAATCACAGGAAATGCGTATATCAGCGGCGGCGTTGTTTCTTCTGATATGCACGAACTGACAGAAGATTACACACAGGAAGGAGTGATTGAAGGTGATGCGTATGTAACAGGCGGGGCAGTATTTTCAACCAAGGAACTGATTACCAATGATTTCAATGGTTCTGCAACGATTGACGGTGATGTGAACTATGCCGCCGGGATTGTTCAGGCAGAATTTTTTGAAATCAAGAACTAAAAGAAAGGATTGAAAGAAATGGTACAGTATTCAAAATTGACACTGACGGCGAAAGGTGCAACCCTAAACGCTAAAATGATAGCGGGTCAGACAGGGTTTTCCTTCACAAAGGTTTGTGCGTCTGACACTTCATACACAGAAGCACAACTTCCAAACCTGACTTCCCTTTCAGGAATCAGGCAGACAAGTCTTGTTTCAAGGGTGACAAGGACAAACAATGTGACGATACAGATCGAAACGGCGTTCACCAATGCGGGACTGTCAACCGGGTATTATATGCGTACCCTTGGACTGTATGCCCTTGACCCACAGGAAGGTGAAATCCTCTATGCAGTATGTATTGCTGCAAATGACAACTGCTATATGCCGCCGAACAACGGCGTTACTTCCACAGGTGCATACATCAAACTGATTCAGACGGTCGGAAACGCAAGCAGTGTGACCATGAATGTTGATCCGGGTGCGGTGGCAACCATTGGGGACATTGCCACACTGGAAGCGGAAATTTCAGACTTGAAAGGATTTGTCGGCTATACGGATGATGACATTTACGGCGTGGAAGTGGATTTCACCAACAGGCGTTTCACACGTCTTGCCGGGGCAGAAAACAAAACGCCGGGGGCAGCATTTGACAGTGTGGGTGCGTTTGGTGGACGTAGAAGGTGCATTGTTGCAGACAACGGAACAATCCTTGCATACTATGGGGAATCAGCCTTTACTACAACCGGAAAACTGGCACAGGCGGTTGAGAAGAACGGAACAACCTATGCAGTCGGGACAAATGTTCAGGTCATGGTATATCAGCCGAAGTTCTATTACAAGGTGATTCCTTTGGAACTGGAAAAGGTTGAAAAGGGATGGAAGATCAAAAAGGCAAGGTATTATGTTTCTGACATTCCAAAATATGGATTCAAACTTCATCCACTGTTTGAACGTGCGAGCAAAGAAAAGGAATACGTCCTTCTTTCAGCGTTTGAAGGGTCACTTTGGGACACGTCTGCATCCGCTTATATCACGGATGATTCACAGGTTGCAGACTTCACTGCTGATATGTTGTGCAGTATCGGCGGGGCAAAGCCGATTTCAGGACTGACCCAAAACCTGACAAGGGCAAACACAAGAAAACTTGCACAGAAGCGTGGTGCGGGTTGGGAGCAGCAGACAATTCAGGCGGCATCTGCTACACAGTTGTTAATGCTGATCGAGTTTGCGACATTCAATATGCAGTCTGCATTGTCAGCGGGCAATTCTTTCAAGACTGATGACGGTGCAAGCAACATGGCAGAAGTCACCGGGGCAACGGCTAACCTTGGGAACGCAAGCGGTGAAGTCACCAATGCAAACGGTATCAAGATGTTTTCATATCGTGGTGAAGAAGATTTCTATGCCAACCTTTGGAAGTGGATTGACGGACTGAACAAACTGGATCAGGTGGTTTACATTGCAGATCATGGTTTTGCTGATGACACAAAGAACGGCTATAAGGATGCGGGCATTGTGGCTTGTGATGCAAACGGCTATATCAAGGCATTCTGCTATTCAGAAGATTTTGATTGGTTGTTCATCCCGGCTGAAATCGGCGGTGATTCTGCATTGCCTGTTGGTGATTACTATTGGTATGCTGCCGGATGGCGGGTTGCTATGCTTGGCGGTCATTGGACTTACGGTGCGAATGACGGTGCTTTTTGCTTGTATCTGGATGGCGCTTCCGCTGCTCGTAGTCGGTTTATCGGCGGGCGGTTGCTATATATACCTGACGTTGACCTTGCAGAAGAAGCGGCGTAACAAAGCAGCGTAACCAGTAAATTAGGTATCAGGAAAGTTTTGTTGATGTTATTGACGAAACAATGTAGGGCATTGTAAAGCAAAAAAGTTTCAAGTTGCTAAACTTGGCAGTAATTGGAATAACAGTGCGAATGACAGTGCTTTTTACTTGAATCTGAATAACACTTCCTCTAATCGTAATCGGAATATCAGCAGGCAGTTACTAAATGCACATGACCCCAAGGGTATCATTTCCCCTTGGGGTTTTCCCATATACTGTATTCCCTGAATACCATGCCACACGGCAAAACACAAAAAATAAGTAAACTGTATTGGTAGGTTGTACCCATTCGTACAAGTCGAAGATTCGGTTTATGTGTATATAAAGGGCGATCAATGAAACGGCAAGGCAATCTATTTGAGCAGATTTGTTCAATGGATAACCTACGAAAAGCGCATGAGAACGCAAAGAAGGGAAAAGGGTGGTATGAAGAGGTAAAATTAGTTGACGCTGATCCTGATAAATACCTGAACGCATTACAGGAAATGCTAAAAACTCACACATACCATACTTCTGAATATTCGTCTTTCTTGCTGAAAGAGGGAAAGAAGGAGCGCAAGATTTCATTGACAGTATCAGCACGGCTGACATTGAAGATTTGCGGAACATTTGGTTGCTTGACGAAGACATTGACGAAGAAACAGGCGTTCCGATTGGCAATTACTTTTCACAGTATTGTGGGAACTTTTACCTGACTTCCTTTGACCACTGGCTGAAAGAAGTCAAAGGCGTAAAGCATTATTTCAGGTACATGGATGACATTGTTATCTTTGGAAAGTCCAAGGAAGAACTTCACAGGTTGCGTGATGAAATAGAACAATACTTTGTGAATGACCTGAAATTGCACATGAAAGAAAATTGGCAGATATTCCCTTCATACATCCGTGGCATTGATTTTGTCGGATATAGGGTTTTCTTGAACTATACACTGTTACGGAAAACCACCTGTCTGAACATGGAAAAGAAGATAGTTACTATCCGGGAGAAAACCCACAAGGACAACAACCTGATGAACTATTCAGACTATTGTTCAATCAATTCGTATGACGGTTGGTTGAAGTCTTGCGACAGTTACAGGTTGGAACAAAAATATCTGTCACCTGTCAGGGGTGATGCAGATAGATACTACAAGGAAGTTATCAAACCCAAAGCAAAGAAAGGCAAGGTGAAGAAAAATGAAGAATTACGGAACTGTTCAGGCAGCGACCCCGCCTGAACCACTTGTGATTGACGATTATTCTGTTTGGAAGAACAGCAATGTCAGGGAAATCACTGTCAGCGATCCAATGACCGGGGACGAACGGACTGAATACCAGTATGAAGTCACGCAGTACACCAAGGATGAATTTATCATGCAGCAGGCCGCAGACATTACAGAAGCACAAAAGGCAATGTGTGAACTGTATGAAATGATTGCAAAATAAGAAAGGGGGGGAAATCAGGTCATGGTCAGAATCTATGAATCACTTATCATCAAGGGAGAAAAGACAATCAATGATGTTCCGGCAAGGATCAGGAATGACGTTAAGGCCGCACTTGTGGCAGACGGTTATCCTGATTTGGCTGACGGTTAAAACAAGGGTATAGAAATATACACAAAGTAAATTTAAGGCGTTATATGGGCTTATATGACGGTCATATAACGCCTTTTTGAATGACAGAAAGGAAGTGTGTAAATGAAAACAGGAATCTGTTCTATTATCGGCGTAGTTGGTTCAGCGATTGCGTCATTTTTTGGCGGCTGGTCAGCCGGACTTGGTACGTTGCTTTTCTTCATGGTGGTTGATTATATATCCGGTCTTGTGGTTGCCGGGGTATTCAAGGCATCCACGAAGACAGATTCAGGTGCATTGGAAAGCCGTGCCGGATGGAAAGGGTTGTGCCGAAAGTGCATGACGTTTGTTTACGTTCTGATTGCTTACAGGCTTGACCTGATGATTGGAACAAGTTACATCCGTGATGGTGTCATTATCGCATTTGTGGCAAACGAACTGATCAGCATAACAGAAAATGCCGGGCTGATGGGCTTGCCACTTCCTGACAAAATCAAATGGGCTATTGATGTATTACAGAAAAAGGGAAAGGATGGTGCAAATAATGGCGAAGAACACAGTTGACAAAGTGATCAAAATTGCGGCGGCAGAGGTCGGTTATTTGGAAAAATCAGCGTTGGCATATAAACAGAACCCTGATATTATCTATGAAAAGACAGCGGGTGCAGGAAAAGACAACTACACCAAGTATGGAAAGGAAATGCACAAGGTCTATCCGGCGGTAATGGACTTCCCGGCGTATTGGTGTGATGCGTTTGTGGATTGGTGCTTTTACAAGGCGTATGGCGTAACCAACGCAAAGGCACTGTTAGGGGGCAATTTTGACGATTACACAGTTGCATCCTGTCAGTTGTACAAAAATAAGAATGCACTGGATTCCACACCGAAAAAAGGATCACAGGTATTCTTCACACGCAACGGTCAGGTGTCAGGCTGTCACCACACAGGTCTTGTGTATGCAGTGGATGGTAACTACTTCTATACGATCGAAGGGAACACGTCAGGTGCATCCGGTGTTGTTTCTAACGGTGGTGGGGTGGCAAAGAAAAAATATTCCATTTCCGCATACCGGGGAAAGGTGCTTTTTGGTCATCCTAAATATGACAAGGCTGACAAGGCAGAAACCAAGGCAACCAAGACCACAGGCACGAAGTCAGGAACAGGGACCGCAGACAAATTTGACAAGTCACTTTCAGGCACATACAAGGTCACGGCATCCACCCTGAACCTACGCAAGACGGCGGGAACGGACAAGTCAGACAAGGTTCTGAAAGAAATGCCGGAAGGTGCAGCCGTACAGTGCTATGGTTATTACACGGTTGTTTCCGGTACAAAATGGCTTTATGTGACCTATGGAAAATTGACCGGGTTTGCATCAAGCGTGTTCCTGAAAAGGAAAAAATAATGCGGTTGAAAAACGGTCTTGACCGTATTATAATGGTGTTACTAATTTGTTACTAAATAAGGTGGATTTAACAGGCTTGTAAAGGCGTGAAATACTGAATTTTCGGCATTTTCAAGGCTAAAAAACCCCTAAAATTTATGGAGATATGATTGTAGAAAAGCCGTAAACCCTTGATTTATAAGGGTTTACGGCTTTTTGTGTTACTAATTTGTTACTTGTTCAGCGTAAAATCATGTTATTTTAACAGTTCTATTGTTTCCCGGAGTTGATCCAAAGTCTTGTGATTATATACCCTGTTCCCAACATCTGATGACTTGTGACCCATAAGCAGATCAATACATTTCCTGTTGCCCCCGGCATTGTCAAGGTTCGTTTCAAAAGTGTGCCGTGCTTCATGTGGCGTATGTTCTGCATCAATCAGGTTCATTACTTCATTCCAAAGTTTGTAATACTTGGATGACGTGATTTTCTTGCCGTCATAGGTGAATAGGTAAGTATGACCCTGTTGCACTAATGCAGTCACAAACGGTTCAATTTTCGGATGAATGGGAACAATCCGGTCTTTCCCATTTTTTGTTTTTATTCCCCCGGTGAAAGTTTTTTCTTTCAAGTTCACCTGATCCGTTTTCATGGTCAGGAGTTCTTGCAGTCTGAAACCACTATACAGATAGATCAGGACGGTGTTTACCCAAGGCTGATCTGATACTTTCCACAGGGCTTGAACTTCTTTATCCGAAAACGGTACACGGTTGGTATCAGGTATTGGTGGGGAAGTGGTCAGTTGACTATACATCTTGTCAATTATGTCACATTCAAAGGCAAATCGGTCAAGATGACCCCACAGGTTTTTGATTGCCCCTTGCGTGGAGTATGCGCACCCACAGTTGTCAATGGTGTCTTGCATATGATACGCCTTGATTGCCCGATACTTCATACCATAATACTTGGAACAATGCTTGTATGCTGCTTTTAATGATTGTGCGTTTGATTTCCCAAGTTTGGGAAGTTTGATTTTTGACCACCTTTGAAAAAGGACCGCAAGGGTGATTGTTTCCCGGTCTGCATCCCAAGGATTGTTATTGTATTGTGCCAACAGGACAAGAGCTTTTTCTTCTGATTCAGCATATCCCACAGGTGTCTGTTTTGCGTGTCCTTCTTCATCGTACACAGTGACCTTGACCATCCAAGGGCGGGACCTGTTGCCTTTCAGTTTGGTTACGCATCCGTAACCGTTGGGATTGCGTTTTCCCATAGTTTATCATTCCTTTCTTGATTTCCCAAGGAATGAGTGGTATAGTATAAGTGCATAGCCTTTTTCAAGTTTTCACTGAATGAGTGTTCATCATTCCTTTCTTTGATGTTCACGCTATACCATTCACATTCCTTGGAAAAGATTATTAGAGGGTCCGGCTGCTGCAACAGCCGGGCTTTCTGTTTTTGGGGTTCGGGTGCAGTTACAGTACAGTTACGGAACGGCTACCAACGCAAAGCCTTATAAATCAAGGCTTTCAGCGTTTTGGTTACGGTAGTAACGGTTGGAACGCTTATTCTCTTATATATTTTATTTTTTATAATCTTAATATTATATTTTTATTCTTATAAAGTTTTAATAAAGAATTGCTTTACAACCGTTACCAACCGTTACACCCTTGAAAATACTGCATTTCAACCGTAACCTCAACCGTTACTACCAGATACATTTTTAATGTTTTCGCTGTCTTGCAAGCTGCCGTCTGATGAAGCTGACGATTTTTCCCTTGCTTTTTTCTCAAGAAGCAGTTGCCGCTTATATTCTTCCACTTCTGCATCAATGTCAATTTCATAATCGTCTGTTTCTTCATGTGACAGAACATCATGGAAATATTGCCGTACAACGTCACGTTTCTTTTCATCCAGTTTCAAGTATTCGCATATCAGACCATAGCTGAAATCATCAAGACTGTATTCCTGTTTCAGTTTACCAAGTGTGTCATCCGGCGTTTCCACGAACATCTGACCTTCACCAGTACGAAGCCAACTCTCATTGACGTTAAATTCTCTACAAATTGCAAAAATTGATTGATCCGATGTGTTTCTTTTTCCACTTTCAATCAAAGCAATAGTATTTTGCTTTAAACCTATTTTGTCGGCAAATGCCTGTTGCGTTAAGCTGAGTTCTTTTCGTAGTTTCTTAATACGTTCATTCATTTCATGCACCACCTTCCACAAACACACGTTTTACTTGCCCTTTGATTTTCATTAAGGTAATTGCGGTGCCAAGATACTGATTGACGATCTTGCTGAACATGATTTTGGATGTGGGTTCAATGTCCTTTTCTTCACAATATACCTCGTAAAACTTATAGACCTCTGCTGATGGTCGATTGATCGGATCGAAAGTTTTCAGGAAGTCACCAACACCATTCATATCAGCATATTTCTTAGTGTATTCCATTCTTCCCCTTGGTGTTGCGTGGAACTGTTGGGGTTCTTTTTCAATTTCCACAGGTTCAGGAACGTCAACCCCGGCACTGGAAAGTATTGCCCTTGCTATCGGAAGCCTGTCATTCGGTGTTTGGTTGATAAGTTCCACCATTCTGAAAGCATCTTCAACAGACAACGTTGTTTTTCCTTTGGTTGAGTACGTTCCTGTTTTCCTGATAGATGGTATCACGTCCATAGCAAGCCAGTTCTGGAACTTTTCAGCACGTTCATTGTTGGCTTTCATCCCTAGGCGGTAAAACAGGCTTTCCGGGATGTAATCATCTTTCCCAACTTCTTGGGAAAAACCGAAACCTTTACAATAATTGTTGATTGTTGCCCATCTGATGAAAACTTTTCCGTTTTTGTCTTGTACCCATCCGAATCCAATAGCGGTATCTTCTGCATTGACAGATATACTGTTGTCATCATTTAAGATGGTTCGCATCTGTAGCCCCAATTCATTGTTCATGAATACGGACACGCCTGTTTTTTGGTTGCTTGTGCCTTCAAAATAATCGAAAACACTCTTTGCGTTCATTGTTTCGTTCATTGTGTTCATCTCCTTTCTTGTTACTAATTATAGCACATGATATCGCAAAGTCAATAAAAAATCACAAAATCAATAAATTTGTACTTGACAACATGGATTGAGTGATGTATTATTATTGCATAATCAACAAAACAACTTGATTACAAGGGCATGAATGGTATAGGAAAAATCTTAAAAGAAAGCGAGGTGACAAGCATGGTGAGTGTGTCAAACATTACAACCGTGAGGAATGAGGATAGGCAATTCATTCAGGACATTTCCAAACTTACGGCTGACAAGAAGGCATTAGTCAAAGGTATCGTGATTGGTTTGCAGCTTGAAGATAGCAAGAACAAAGAAACTGCCAAAAAGAAAGAAGGTGATTGATATGCGGATTATGACGGAATGGGTTTTCAATCAGTTAAGTGCCTTGTTTGGAGAACCAAGTTACCGTGTTCTTTATGAAAAAGTTCTGCCGGATGGGAGAAAACTCCCACCGGTTCATGTTGGAAACAGGGATGAAACCATTGCAGAAGCAAAGAGGGCAAAGGCAGTAGTTACGGTGACTTTTACAAAAACGCTTCCATTGTTTGATTTTAGAGAAAGTGAGGTTGAAACGGTTATGAATAGTTGTCCTGAATGGGTTGTTACTTTTTTGAATGAAGATACAAATAAGGTCGGGTGTGATGTTTTTAATGCACCGACAGAGAGTGAAGCAAGGCATGATTTTAGGGAATGTTACCGTCATCACAGATACAAAATTCTTTCTTGTGTATTGACAGGTAGAAACTAAGGGGGTGAAACAGTGAGAAAAATCTTGACGGCGTGGATTGAACAGGTTGTTCAGCTTGATTCAAAACTTGAAAGCCTGACATACATTGAAGAACTGAAAAAGACAGGCAGAAAGTTCAGCATTGTATCAAACAGACAGGATGTAACTGGGAAAGTATTCTTGCAGATCAGGAAGCAGTACAACAATAACATCTTCCCTGATGATGAAATGAGGTGAATGGGATGAAAATCAATAAGCAAAAGCTGCGGCTTGCAATGGCTACGGCTTGCATGAATCCCTATGACTTGTGCAAGGCGGTAAACATCCAGTATCAGACATACAGACGGATTTTAGCCGGGAACAACTGCAAGCCAGCAACAGTAGGCAAGATAGCAAAGGCATTGAACGTGCCTGTTGACCAGATCGGAGATATGGATGAGGAACATTCTGATGATTCATATGAAAACTCGCTATCTGAATATTCTTTGGATGAATTGTTGGATGAGATAAAGAGAAGATGTAGGAAATGAGGTGATTTGAAATGAAGTTCAGCGAAAAGTTGAAAGTGACTATGCAGCAGTTAGATTTGACACAATCACAGGTTGTCGGCATGACAGGATGCAGTAAAGCATCAATCAGTCAGTACCTTTCCGGGAAAAATACACCGTCAGCAGAAAAGCAAAGTGATATTGCAGTATCACTTGGACTTGCCCCGGATTACTTTGAACATGATCCGGTACAGGAGAAGGTTATTCCCCCAACACCCAAACAGTCAAATGACAGTGGTGTGATTCGTCAGTTGCTTGTATCGGATGCGGCGAGGGTGCTTGGGATGAACCACAACACGGTCAGGAGGGGTCTGCAACAGGGCGTGTTCCCTTGGGGGTATGCGATCCATACATCTGAACACAGGTGGGTATATTTCATCAACGCAAAGCGGTTTTCAGAGATCGAAGGGATCAGCGTATAGGAAGGGGTGATTATGTGGCAAAGCAGAAAAAGGGAGTGTTCATCCTGAACCGCAAGGACTGGAACAGGGTCAGGCGTATGGATCATGTGCAGATGACCCTATGGGCTGAAAGCATTTATAAAAGCGGGTTCAGGGATGGCAATGAATCAGCAGACGGTCTGACATTGGATGAAATGAAAGATGTGATCTTGTCGGTTAAAGGGATTGGAGAGAAAAGGGCGGTTGCTATTGCAGAAGCATTACAGGCCGCATTGAATGATAGAAAGGATGGTAATGGGAATGAGTGAAGTGGTAAAAGGGTTCAAAGTGTTCAACCCTGACTGGACTTGCAGAAGTTTTCAATATGAAGTAGGTCAGGTTTATTCAATGGATGAATCACCTGAATGTTGTGAAAGGGGTTTTCATTTTTGCGAAAAAGCGTCTGACTGCTTCCAGTATTACAGGTTCGATCCTGATAACAAAGTGGCAGAAGTTGAAGCCATTGGTGAAATCGACACGGACGGTGTGAAGTCATGCACCAATAAGATCAAGATTGTGCGTGAAATTCCGTGGGCTGAACTGCTGAACATAGTGAACGAAGGAAAGAGTTGCACAGGTCTTTGCAACACCGGGGATTGGAACACCGGGGATTGCAACACCGGGAATCGGAACACCGGGGATTGGAACACCGGGGATTGCAACACCGGGAATCGGAACACCGGGAATCGGAACACCGGGGATTGGAACACCGGGGATTGGAACACCGGGGATTGCAACACCGGGGATTGGAACACCGGGGATTGCAACACCGGGAATCGGAACACCGGGGATTGCAACACCGGGAATC